>Ga0068704_100114_pt1 | contig 43159 bp, 48 predicted proteins | sample CeladaPassaD2F12_FD_62225 | JGI IMG/M metagenome (GOLD analysis project Ga0068704, IMG submission 62225) | Cellulose-adapted microbial communities from the Joint BioEnergy Institute, USA - Passage D2F12 | ecosystem: Engineered > Bioreactor > Continuous culture > Unclassified | place: USA, Joint...
AGCCGGGGAGGGGTCGGGCGGCAGCCGGCGCAGCACCCCGCAGAGCCTCCCCCGGTCCTCCTCGCTCCACCAGCTCGGAAGCTCCAGCCACTCCTCCGGCGTAGCCCAGCGGTAGTCCAGGTGCTCCTCCGAGAGGCGAACCTCCCCGCCGGGCGTCCTGCCGGCGTAGGTGACCGCGGCGAGCCGACCCCCGCCCGGGTTCTCCCCGACCCAGGTGGCGAGTATCCGCTGCGGGCCCACGAGCAGCCCCGTCTCCTCGTACAGCTCGCGCACCGCCCCCTCCTCGAAGCGCTCGCCGGGGGCGAGCCGCCCGGCGGGCGGGTCCCAGGTCCCGGAGGGGCGTAGCAGGAGCAGGACCCTCCCGTCGGGCCGGACGGGGAGCAAACCGGCGACGAGGTCCGCCCGGACGGTCATGCCGGAAGCAGCGCGCGGAGGGAGCGGGCCGCCTCCTCCGGGTCCTCGGCGTCCAGGACGGCCCGCACCACCGCGAACCCCGGGGCCCCCGCGGCCGCCACCTCCCCCGCCGTCTCGAGCGTCACGCCGCCGATGGCGAACCAGGGGACGGGGAGAGCAGCCCGGGCCATCTCCCGGATGAGGCCCAGCCCCCTGACCTCGGCGTCGGGCTTTGTGGGGGTGGGGTAGACCGAGCCGACGCCCAGGTAGTCGGCGCCCTCCCGCACCGCCCGGCGGGCCTCCTCCACGCCGCCGGCCGAGCGGCCCACGACCGCGCCGGGGCCGAGCACCTCCCGCGCCCGCGCCACCGGCTCGTCCTCCTGCCCGAGGTGCACCCCGTGCGCCCCGCTGAGCCGGGCCAGCTCGATGTCGTCGTTCACCGTGAAGAGCGCGCCGTGGCGGAGGCAGACCTCGCGCAGCCGCCGGGCCAGCGGGAGGACCTCCTCGCGAGAGGCCCGCTTCTCCCGCAGCTGCACGATGTCCACCCCGCCGCGCAACGCGGCCTCGACCCGCTCCTCGAGGTCGTCCCGCGGGTCGGTGACGAGGAGCAGGCGGGCCCTCCGCAGGCGCTCTCTGGCCTCCACGGGCAAGAGATTACCCCATTTTCTTCCTCACGGGGCGCCGGAGAGAACCCCCGCGGCGCGCAGGGCCTTCAGGAGCAGGTAGCCGGCGAAGGCCCCCGGCACGCTGGAGAGGGCGAAGGAGACCATGAGCGCGACGAGCCCCCCGGCGGCCTCCCCCACTACCGGCGAGACCAGGAGCGCCCCGAGCGGCGCCCCCACGAGCACCGTCCCCACCGGCTCGAAGAGCGCGGCCTCCTCGCGCCGCAGCAGGCGGTAGGCCAGCCCCACCGCCAGCGCGCCGAAGGGGCTCCCCGGGAAGGCGAACAGCGTCCCGGTCCCCAAAGAGAACCGCAGCGTCGCGGTCACCAGCGCCGCCCCCGCCGCCCACCACGGCCCGACCAGGACGCCCGCCGCCGCGTTGATGGCGTGCTGGAAGGGGAACACCCGCGCCCCGCCCACCGGCACGGCGAAAGAGGAGAGGAGCACCCCCAGCGCGGCGAAGAGCGCCGCGAGGACGAGGCTGCGGGCCACCCCCGGCCCCTCAGCCCGCCCCCGCATCCCCCACCCTCAGCCTCCCGGAGAGGCGGGAGGGGTCGGAGGACAGCGCCGCCAGGGCGTCGAGCAGCCGGGCCTCGAAGGTGCCCGGCCCCCCCGCCCCGCGGGCCGCCTCCTCCCCGGCGCACCCGAAGTACGCCAGGGCGTGGGCGACCGTCTCCGGGTCCGCCGAGCCGGCCGCGGCGGCGAAGCAGCCGACCACGGCGGTGGAGGCGCAGCCGCTGCCCACCACCCGCCCGAGGAGGGGGTGGCCGTTCTCCACGGCGAGCGCCCTCCCGCCGCCGCACACGTAGTCCACCGCCCCGGTGGCGGCGACGGTGAGGCCGAGGGAGGAGGCGGCCTTCAGGGCCGCCTCCCGCGCGTCCCCGCCGATGCTCTCCACCCCGCGCACCTCGGCGGCGAGCCCGGCCAGGGTGGCGATCTCCCCGGCGTTCCCGCAGACGGCGGAGACCTCCAGCTCCGAGAGCAGCCGCCCGGCGGTGCGGGTGCGCAGCGCCGTCGCCCCGGCCCCGACGGGGTCCAGGATCACGGGTATGCCCCGCTCGTTCGCCGCCCTCCCGGCCGCGAGCATGGACTCCACCTGGCGCTCGTCGAGGGTCCCGATGTTGAGCACCAGCGCCCCGGCGGCCCCGGACATCTCGGCGACCTCCTCGCGGGCGTGGGCCATGACCGGGAGCGCCCCGGTGCACAGCGTGGCGTTGGCCACCAGGCCGACGGAGACGTAGTTGGTTATGTGGTGGACGAGCGGCCTCCGCTCCCCGAGCCTCCGCAGGGCCTCCCCGGCCCTCACGCCTCCACCCTCTCCAGCACGGCCCCGAGGGCGTGCACCGGGCCGGCCCCGCTCCCGATCTCGCCCAGCCCGTAACGCACCGCCTCCGAGGCGACCTCCCGCGCCCGGCGCGCCGCCTCCTCCAGCCCGAGGCCCCGCGCCAGAAAGCTGGCGAGCGCGGCGGAGTGGGTGCAGCCCGCCCCGTGGGTGTTCTCCGACCCGTAGGTGGGGCCCTCTATCTCCAGAAAGCGCTCCCCGTCGTAGAGGAGGTCAGCCCCCGACGCCGTGTGCCCCCCGGTTATGATGACCGCCCCGCTCCCGAAGGAGCGCAGCTCCGCGGCGGCCTCCCGGACGCGCCCCTCGTCCACCTCCGCGCCCAGCAGCGCGAAGGCCTCGTTTATGTTGGGGGTTATGACGGCGGCGAGCGGGAAGAGCTCCTGCTTGTAGGTCGCGACCGCCTCGTCCTTTAGCAGCTTGGCCCCGCTCTCGGCGACCATCACCGGGTCCACCACCAGGTTGGGGATCCCGAGGCGCCGCACCGCCCCGGCGACGGCGGAGATGATCTCCGCGTTGAACAGCATGCCGGTCTTGGCGGCGTCCGCGCCGATGTCCTCGACGACGGCCTCTATCTGGTCCACCGCCACCCGCGGCGGGAAGGGGAAGATGCTCCTCACCCCGACGGTGTTCTGGGCGGTTATGGCCACCAGGGCGGTGGTCCCGTAGACCCCGCAGCGCAGAAACGCCTTGAGGTCGGCCTGTATGCCGGCCCCCGCCCCGGAGTCGCTGGTGGCTATGCTCATCACCCGCTTCACCCGACTCTCCCTCCGTTCTCTTCCGTTCCCTCCAACGCCATCTCCCAGAAGCCCCGCTCGAAGCGGGCCACCCCGACGAACGCCTCCTCCGCCCGCCCCCTCGTCCCTTCCCCGGCCTCCCCGAGCGCGGCCTCCGCCGCCCCCTCCAGACCGGATACGTAATCTGCAAACTCCGGTGTGGTCCAGTGCTCGACGAACTCCCGGTACTCCGGGTGCCCCGGGGCGGCGCCCCGCCAGGCCTCCAGGTAGGCGCGCTCGAGCGCCCAGAGGGCGGCGAGGGCGGCGGCGTAGGGCTCCCCCTCGAGCCCCGCGAGAAAGCCGCAGTAGGCGGCGTTGGCGGGGTGGGGGCGCGCGTCGAGGTCGAGGTTCCTGCGCCGGGCCTGCTCCTCGAACCAGCCGAGCTCCTCCTCCAGGGCGACGAGCCCGCCGATGAGGAGCCGCTGGTCCCGCCGGGGCGCCCGGGCGAGCAGGCGCGCCTGGAACGCGAGCCCCTCCCGGACGAACAGGTAGTCCTGCACCAGCCACCTCTCGAAGGCCCGCCGGGGGAGCGTCCCCTCGCGCACCCCGTCGAGAAAGGGGTGGCGGGTGGCCCCGCGCCAGAGCTCTTGGTGCCGCGCAAGGAGATCCCGCGGCCTCATTGCCATGCCCTCCTCTAGGCGACCCCGCGCCGCCTCGGGGGCCGCGCCCCCTCCAGCGCGCGCAGCAGGGCCACGACCAGCACCAGCGCCACGGCCATGCTCGGCACCAGGTAGGCAGCGTTGTACGCCGCGGAGTAGAGGACGGGGTTCCAGCCCTCGGGGGCGTAGGAGGCGAAGAAGGCGACCCCCGAGACGAAGTGGCACGCAAAGCGGGCGAGGACGGCGGCGACCGTGCCGGCGACCGCCCCGCGCGCGGTGGGCGCGAAGAACCCCGCCACCCCGAGCGCCCCGAAGGCCAGCGGGTAGTCGAAGAGCACCTGCACCGGGTGCACCACGTAGGGCTCTACCGCCAGGTTCAGCAGGCCGTAGACCGCCCCGGATACCGCCCCCACCAGCGGTCCCTGGCGCAGCGCCAGGAGGATAAGCGGGATCATCTCCAGCGAGATGGAGCCCCCGAAGGGCATCTGGAAGACCTTGATCAGGCCGAGGACGAAGGCCAGGGCCACGGCCAGCCCCGCCTCGGCCAGCACCCCGACGTCCCTGAAAGCGCCCACTTGTAGCGCATCCTCCTTCCGCCAAGCGGGGATGCGCCGGCGAAGCCATCCGAGAATCTCCCTGCGCCGGCATTACCCGGATCAGGTTCAACGGGTCGGCGCCCGCGCGGCGCCCTCTCAGCCTCGCGGCTCCCCGGTCTTGCCTCTCTCCCAGAGAGCTTACCCCGGCCCGAGGCGCCCCGCAACCCAAAGAAGGCCGAGCACCGAGGCCGCGTCGGTGATGCCGCCCGAGAAGACCATCCCCAGCGCCTCCCGCAGCGGCACCCGCACCACCTCTATGAACTCCGTCGGCTCGGGGCGCGGCCCCCGGCCGTCGCGCACCGCCCGGCAGGCGAAGAGGTGGCACACCTCGGTGCTGCGCCCGGTGCTGGTGTGGACGGAGATGAGGTGCTTTAGGCCCTCGGCCCGGTAGCCGGTCTCCTCGAAGAGCTCCCGCCCGGCGGCCGCGCGCGGCTCCTCCCCGGCGTCGACGGCCCCGCTCGGCAGCTCCAGCGTGAAGCCCCCGAGCGGCTGCCGCCACTGCCGCACGAGCACCACCTCCCCCTCCCCCGTGAGCGGCACCACCGAGGCGAAGCCGCCGCTCTCCATGATGCCGTACTCGATCACCCGCCCGTCCGGAAGCTCCACCCTGTCCAGCCGGAAGGTGAACCACGGGCTGCGGTGCAGGTAGTCCCGCCCCAGCGTGCGCCACCCTCTACCCGCCATGCCGCAGGAGAGTATAAGAGAAGAGGGGCCGGAGGACCGGCCCCTTCGCGCCGCCGCCGTTCCCAGGGGAGCCCTACGAGAGGCCGAAGAACTCCTGGGCCTTTGTGATGTACTGCTGCATGTCCTCGGGAACCTCGTCCTCCGGGTAGATCGCCTCCACCGGGCACTCCGGCTCGCACGCCCCGCAGTCGATGCACTCCTCCGGGTTGATCATGAAGTGCTCCCCGCCGTCGTAGATGCAGTCGACGGGGCAGACCTCGACGCAGCTCTGGTCCTTCGTCCCTATGCACGGCTCGGTGATTACGTATGTCACGCGCTCTTCCTCCTCTCGCGGCTGCTCTCTCCAGCCGCGTTATACCAGCGGCCCCGCCGGGGAACCACCGCCCGTTGACGGCCATCATCGACGCCCATGACGCGCGTCATGGACCAGCGTGATACAGATCAAAAACAGTTCTTGATGCGAACCGTTCTCAGGTGCGGGCCCGCAGCTCGGCGGGCTTGAGGATGGTGATGGTCCGGCCCTCCAGGTCTAGGATGCCCTCCTGGGCGAGCCGGCTCAGGGCGCGGGAGAGGGCCTCGCGGGAGATGCCGGTGGCCTCGGCCATCTCCTGGCGGGAGAGGGAGGGCTCGAAGACGACCCCCTGCTTGGTCACCCGGCCCTCCTCGGTCGCCAGGCGCAGCAGCATCCGGGCCACCCGCTGGGGGGCGCTGTGGAAGACCAGGTCGGAGACCAGGTCTTCCAGCTCCCGGATCCTGGAGGCCAGGGCCCGGGAGAGCCGGAGGGAGGCCTCCGGGAAGCGGCACATGATCCCGGTGAGGTCGTCCCGGAAGACCGCGTAGAGCGCGCAGTCGGTCAGGGCGGTGGCGCCGTGGCTCTGGGGGCGGCCCTCCAGGGCGGCGTCCAGGCCGAGCACCGCGCCGTCCCCCAGGACGCCCAGGATCTGGTCCCGCGGCTTGCGGCCGCTGAAGGAGCGGAAGAGCTTCACCCGGCCCTCGCGGACGAAGTAGACGGCCCCCGAGGGCTCGCCCTCGCGGTAGAGCGGGGTTCCCGCCCCGATCTCCAGCACCTCCGCCGCGAGGGCGAGGGCCTGGAAGAAGCCCTCGTCGAGGCCGGAGAGCAGCTCGAACTCCTGCAGGCCCTCCAGCTTCGTCAGGTGCTGGACCGCCCGGCAGCGGGCCCCGGGGAGCTGGGCCCAGGAAGGAGGGGCGTTCTCACCGTACACCGCCGGGCTCCCGTGTGTCGGAGATCTCCATGGGGTCTTTATACGCCAAGTGGCGCCGCTTTGCAGGTAATGGGACATACGTCCCCGGGATCTCAGCCCTTCGCGCCGGGGCGGCGGCCGCGCACCAGGCTCGCCGCCACCCCCAGCACGCAGACCGCCGCGGCGAAGTAGAAGGCGTCGTGTATGGACAGGATCAGGGCCTCCCTGCGGGGGGCCTCAGGGGGGAGTTCGCGCAGGTGGTGCTGCAGGCGGGAGGCGAGGATGGCGCTGCTCGCCGCCACCCCCAGCATCTGGCCCGTGATGCGCATCTGGGCGATCATGCCCGAGGCCGTCCCGAGCCGGAGGCGGGGCACCGAGCCGAGGATGGAGCTCTGGTTCGGGCTGTTGAAGAGGCCCATGCCGAAGCCGATCACCACGAGCCGCCACACCACGTCGAGGCCCCCGGAGCCCGCGTCCAGCCGGGTGAGCAACAACAGCCCGAGCGCGGCGCAGGCCAGCCCCGAGCTGGCCAGCAGGCGGCTGCCGATCCGGTCGGAAAGCGCGCCGCTGAAGGGGGAGACCACCAGCGTGGTGAGCGAGAGGGGGGTCATGAGCAGCCCGGCCTGCAGGGCGGAGAGCCCCTGCCCCCGCTGCAGGAAGAACGGCATGAGGAAGGTGGCCGAGAGCAGTGCGACGAAGGTCACCAGCAGGCTCGCGTTGCCCGCCGAGAAGGCCCGGATGGCGAAGAGCCGCAGGTCGAAGAGGGGCTGCGGGGAGCGCAGCTCCGCGAGGACGAAGGCCGCGGCGAGGGCGGCGGCCGCGGCGAACAGGCCCAGCGTGAGGGGGCTCAGCCAGCCCCAGCCCCCGCCCTCGGCGAGGGCCAGCAGCAGGCACAGGAGCATCCCGCCCGCGAGCAGGGCCCCGGCGGGATCGAAGCGCTGGCCCTCTCCCCGGCCGCAACGGGGGAGCACCCGCCACGACCACGGCAGCCCCACGAGCCCCAGGGGAAGGTTGAGAAAGAAGATCCAACGCCACGAGAGCCACTCGGCGACGAGGCCCCCGAGCGTGGGGCCGAGCGCCAGGCCGAAGGAGACGCTCATGGCGTTCACCCCCAGGGCCCTGCCTAGGCGAGAAGGGGGGAAGGCCGCCGTGACGATGGCCGGCCCCACGGCCTGCACCGCGGCGGCGCCCACCCCCTGCAGCGCGCGCAGGAGGACCATGCTCCCCAGCCCCCCGGAGAGGCCGCAGAGGGCACCGGCGGCGGCAAACACGGCGAGCCCCGCCAGGTAGACCCTGCGGTAGCCGGCCACCTCGCCGAGGCGGCCGAACGTCAGCAGCAGGGTGCCGGTGGCCAGCAGGTACGAGATCACCACCCACTCCACCTCCGAGACCCCCACCCCGAAGTCCCCGGCGATGACCGGCAGGGAGATGTTGACGATGCTGGTGTTCAGCGTCGCCATGAAGGTCCCCACGGAGACCGCGGAGAGGACGACCCAGCCCCGTCCCGCGCCGCCCGTCCGCGGGGAGGTCATGCCCCTGTCGCAAGGATCGCCACCGGGCAAACTTTACCCCCGCCCCCGCCGCGCCGCACGGAAGGGGCTCACGCCCGGGGGCGCGGAGCTGGTATCGTTTAGGGGTTCCTCCGCAACGGACAGAGAGAGCGCGCAGGGGAGGTCGTCGAAAGATGCTGGAAGGCAAGGTGGCACTCGTTACCGGCGCCAGCCAGGGGCTCGGGCGGGCGCTCGCGCTGGCCTACGCCCAGGCGGGGGCCAGGCTCGCCATAAACGCCCGCCGCGAGGAGAGCATCCGCCCGGTGGCCGAGGAGATAGCCCGGGCCGGGGCGCAGGTGCTGACCGTGGCCGCCGACGTCTCCCGGAGCGAGGACGTGGGGCGGTTCGTGGGCGAGGCGGTCGAGCGCTTCGGCCGCATAGACATCCTGGTGAACAACGCCGGCCTCCTGGGGCCCCGCGTTCCCATCGTCGAGTACCCCGAGGAGGAGTGGCGCCGGGTCATCGACGTGAACCTCACCGGCGCCTTCCTCGTCTCCAAGGCCGCCATCCCCCACATGCCGCCGGGCTCCTCGATCATCAACGTGGTGAGCGGGGTGAGCGTGGAGGGCCGTCCCAGGTGGGGGGCCTACTCGGTGAGCAAGTTCGGACTGGAGGGGCTCACCCAGATCCTGGCCGCCGAGCTCAAGGACCGCGGCATCCGGGTCAACGCCGTGGACCCGGGGGGGATGCGCACCAAGATGCGGGCCGCCGCCTACCCCGAGGAGGACCCGATGAGCCGCATCCCGCCCGAGGAGAACGTGGGGGTCTTTCTGCACCTCTCCTCCGAGGAGTCGCGGGAGGTGACCGGGCAGCGGTTCAAGGCCCAGGAGTTCGGGCGCTAGAGAGGGCCCTCTCTAGGAGACATCCACCAGCTCGGCCTGCACGATGATCCGCTGCGAGTAGTCCGGCAAGGTGCAGGTCTGGAGGGTGAGGATGTTCTTGCCGGGGATCGGCTTGGTGACCGAGAGGTTCGAGGGGTCCACCACGAACTCCCGGAAGACCTCGTAGGTGTAGGTGGTGCCGTTGGCGTCGGTCACGTAGACCTTGTCCCCGTCCTCGAGCTTGTCCAGATCGTAGAAGGCCAGAAAGCTGTCGGTGCCGGGGTAGCCCAGCCGGTGGCCGGCGATGTACACGTTGGCCTCCTGCTCCCACGGGAAGCCGGTCCCCTCCAGGTGGATGGCCTTGTGCGAGTCCAGGGCCTCGACGTCCGAGCCCGGCACCGTCGGCACCACGGCATCCTCCACCCGGCTCATCGCGGGGATCGTCAGCCGGAGGGTCTTGTCCTCGGGGCCGCCGGAGACGGCCTCCCCGCTGCCCAGGTTGGGCACGTTGAAGCCGCCGGGGTCGTCGCTGTTGGTCGCCAGGCTGCCGAGGTTGCCGGCGAAGAAGAAGGAGGCGATGAGGGCGACGCCCGCGGCGATCATGGCGAGGCTCAGGAGGCCGGAGAGGAGCGCCTTGAGGCGCGACTTTCTGTAGTTGTACTTCTTCATAGACCACGGGAAGTGTAACACCGCCCCTCCGGGCGCGCCGGGGGCGCCCGTCAATCCCTGAGGGCGCCGAGGGACTCCTCTTCCTCCGAGGTGGGGACCAGACCGGTGCCGGACTCGTTTATGGAGCGCATCTCCTCGGTCTCATAGCCGCTGGCGACGCCCCAGTAGTAGGCGACGAGCCCGACGGCCAGCGCGATCAGGTTGTCCCAGGGGAAGGGCACCGGCGGGTTCTCCAGAGGACCGTAGGTCCCGTAGTAGGAGAGGAGGTAGAGCGCCAGCGCGAGAAACAGCACCCACCACGCGGCCTTCACCTCGCGCCGGCCCCGGTCGCTGGCAAACAGCCACACCAGCCCGACGAAGCCGACGACCTCCGCCACGCAGAGGACCCAGTAGGCGAAGAAGGGGAGCGCGCCGTTGCCGAGGGGGGCCGGCCCGAAGTACTGGGTGGCGAGCCAGACCACGGCGAACGGGATGCCCAGGGCGAGCCCCACGGGGTAGCTTATCCGGTTCCGGCGCGGCCCCTGGAAGAAGGCGTAGAGCGCCAGCCCGATGAGGACCGCGGCCACCACGCCCCTCAAGGTCTCGTAACCGGCCCAGTAGAAGATCATGCTGCCCGCCAGAAAGCCCAGGGGGGAGAAGACGGCGGCGCCCTTGAGCCAGTACGGGCGGGGAAGATCCGGGGCGGTGCGGCGCATGACCTGGACCTGGACCCCGCCCATGACGAAGGTGAACACCAGGGCCCCGGTTATGAAGCCCACCAGGATGTACCAGCCCGGGAACGGCAGGAAGAAGATGCAACCGACCACCAGGGCGGCGACGAGGGCCACCATGGGTATCCCGGTGCGGTCCTCGACCCTGGTCAGCCAGCGGGGCAGGTCGTCGTGCATCGCCATCCCGTAGAGCACCCGGGCGGAGGAGCCCATGTAGATCCAGCCGGTCCCCGCCGGCGAGATGGCGGCGTCCACGAGCAGGACCACCGCGAAGATCGAGAGTATGGAGGCGGCGCCCAGCACGAGCACGCCGCCGTTTGACTCGAGCGCGTAGTAGAGGGGCTGGCTCGCCCACTCGCTGTCGTTCAGCGCGGCCCAGTCGCCGGGATTCACCCCCGCAGCGTCCCAGTCCAGCGCCCCCAGAAACGCGAGCTGGAGGAAGAAGTAGATCGCGCCGGCCGCAGCCAAGGAGAGTATGGTGGCCGCCGGGATGTCCCTCTGCGGGTTGCGCGCCTCGCCGCCGAAGTCCAGCCCCTGCCGGAACCCGAAGTAGGCGAAGACGATGCCGGCGGTGGCTACGGCGTTGAACACGTTGTCGAAGCCGCGCGGGGCGAAGCCCCCGAACTCGGTGAAGTTGGAGGCCCGGAAGGCGAAGAACAGCAGAACGAACGTAAGAACGGGGATGATGGTCTTCCACCAGCTGACCCACCGGTTGAACTCCCCGAAGAACCTCACGCCGAAGATGTTGACGACGAAGAAGAGGATCATGAGCAGGACGGCCAGCACGATCCCCGCCCCGGTGAGCACGGCGACCCCCTCCCGGACGGTGGTCAGCTCTACGCCCGTCCAGTCCCGCGCGTAGACGGAGGCGTACTGCACCACGGCCAGGGCCTCGATGGCGGTGACCGTCACCGTGCCCAGCATGAACGACCAGCTCATGATGAAGCCCAGGAAGCCCCCGTGCGTGAGGTGCGGGTAGCGCACCACCGAGCCGCTGCGCGGGATCATGCACGAGGTCTCGGCGTAGTTGAGACCGACGAATATCAGCAAGACCGCGCCGATGACCCAGGACAGCAGCGCCGCCGGCCCCGCGATGGCCGCGCCCGCCAGGGCGGCGAACAGCCAGCCGCTCCCGATGATGCTCCCGAAGGAGAGAAAGAAGAGCTGCTGGAAGCCCAGCTCGCGCTTCAGCTTGCGGTCCGCATCTTCGAAGTACCTTACCCTGTCTTCCATGGCACCTGCCACCGGCTCCTTTGCATCAGAAGACGTTCCCTGCCTTGTACCGCCACTCCGCTTGCGTGCGGAGCCTACAGCCGGAACACCTGCAGGAGGCAGGGCGCGAACGGCCGCGGACCGCCGCGGATGGCCAGAGGCCGGCGGCGCGCTGCGGGCGGCGAGACCTTGCCGCGGCGGCACCGGTTGATGCTTCCGAGCAGCACGAAAACCGCCCCGAAGAAGGCCGCCAGCGGCACGCTCGTGCCGTAACCGCCGATCAGCCGCCTGTCCCGGACCCTCGATGCCGCCACGGGGGCCGACAGGTGCGCCCGCACGGTCCGGCGCTCATCGTTCGTGCCCCCCCTGTCCGCGCCGGAGGAGTGTTTTACAACGGGCTCGGCGAGAGGCCGCAGCAAGAGCTGGGGCTGGCAGAGCAAGCCCGCCAGGCAGAGGATCACGGCCACCGCTGCGAACGCCGGCAGCGGGTCGAACCTGTCAGCCCTCAGAACCCCCACGCCGGGGCATTATAGCCAACCGCCCGGGCGCCGTCCTGGGCCCTGCCCTTCCGCAGGGGCCTCAGCGCTCGGCGGGCAGGTCGTCCCGGACGCCCCACTCGTTCCAGGAGCCGTCGTAGTTGGAGAGGTTCCGGTACCCCAGACGGTGCAGAACGAAGAGCGGCACCGTCGCCGCGACCCCGCCGTTGCAGTAGGCGACGACGGGGCTCTCGCGGTCCTCGGGCACCCCGGCCTCCCGCACCCGCCGCTCCAGCTCCTCCGGCGGCAGAAACCCGCCCCGCTCGGGGTCGAGGAGGCTGTCGGCGTGCAGGTGCGCCGCGCCGGGGATGCGCCCGGCGCGCCCCTCGCCCCGGGCCAGTACGCCGGCGTACTGGCCCGCGTCGCGGGCGTCGAGCAGGAGCGCCTCCCCGCTCCGGCTCAGGCGGAGCACCTCCTCGGCCTCCTTTCTCCAACCCGGGCGCGGGCGCGGGGTGAAGGCGGCGGGGGCGGGGGAGGGAAGCTCGCGGGTCGTCGGCCGGCCCTCGGCCACCCACCGGTTCCACCCCCCGTCGAGGACCGAGACGGCGTCGTGCCCGTAGTAGACGAGCGCCCACCACAGGCGGGTGGCGAACTGGCCGCCGGCGTGGTCGTAGACGACGACGTGGGTCTCGTCGCCGATCCCGCGCGAGCCCATGGCCTCCGCGAAGCGCTCCGGCGGGGCGATCTGCACCGGGACGGGGTCGTCCGGGTCGGTGATGTCGCGGGTCCAGTCCACGTAGACCGCCCCGGGGATGTGGGAGCGCTCGTACTCCTCGCGGGCGCCCAGGTACTCGGCCTCCTGCCGCCCCTCCCCCACCGTTCTCTTCTTCACGTAGCCCCGGATGTCCACCACGCGCAGCCGCGGGTCCCCCAGGCGCTCCTCTAGCCAGGCGGTGCCGACGAGGGGGTCGCTCACCCGCCGCCCTCCCCGAAGAGGTCGTGCTCGCGGACGTACTCCTCGGCCAGGCGCCAGGCCGTCTCCTTGTCGTCCTGGGCGAGGCGGCCCTCCACCACCTCGTTCTCCAGGTAGTCTTTTATGTGCTTGATCCAGCGCCCGGGGCCGCGCCCGAAGTGCTCCATCAGCTCGTTGCCGTCGAGGGGGCTCTTCAGCCTCTCTATGGCGTCCTGCTCGCGCACCCGGTCCACCCGCTCGCGCAGCGAGCGCCAGGACTCCTCGGCGGCCCGGCGGCGCCGGGGGGCGCTGCCGGTGATGTCCGCCCGGGCCAGCTTCAGCAGCATATCCACGTTGGCCAGCTCCCGGTCGCCGCGCACCAGGTGCGCGTCCCGGATAAAGCGGCGCACCGCCGAGTCGGTCCAGGGGTCGCGCCCCATCGCGTAGCTCATCGGGCGCATGTGCTCCCGCACCAGGTGGGCCACGGCGTCCACCTCGTCCTTCGAGTAGGCCAGGCGGCGCATCGCCCGGCGGGCTATGCCGGAGCCCACGTTCTCGTGGCCGTAGAAGTGGATCTTCCTGGCCACCGTCCGGCCGCCGCACTCCTCGCACTCCCCCTCCCCGGCCTCCCTGCGGACGCTCCGGGCGCCGCAGTAGGTGCAGCGGTGCTCGTAGACCAGCGTCCGGGGCTTGCCGATGTCGTGGAAGAAGGCCGCCCGGCGCAGGGTGGGCTCCGGCTCCACGTTCTCGACCACGATCAGGGTGTGCTCGAAGACGTCCTTGTGGTGCAGCTCGGTGTCCTGGCGCACGTCCACCGTCTCCATGAACTCCGGCACCACGTAGCGCATCAGCCCCAGCCGCACCAGCGCCCGCAGCCCCAGGGCCGGGTTGGGGGAGAGGAGGATCCTGTCGAACTCCTCGCGGATGCGCTCGGCGCTTATGCTCTCCAGCCAGCGGGCGTTCTCCCGGATCGCCCGCTCCAGGTCTGCGGTCATCTCGAAGGGCTTCTCCGGGGTCGAGAGGGTGGCGACGAAGCGCACCGCCCGCAGCATCCGCAAGGGGTCCTCCCGCATCCGCTCCAGCGGGTCCCCGACCGGGCGGATGATGCCGAGCTCCAGATCCCGCCGGCCCTCGAAGGGGTCTATGATCCCGCCCGAGAGCGCGTCGGCGGCCACGGCGTTTATGGTGAAGTCCCGCCGGGCGAGGTCCCCCATGAGGCTCTCGCCGAAGCTCACCTCCGGGTGGCGGTCCCCCTCGGCGTAGCGGTCGCTGCGGTAGGTGGTGACCTCCACCCTGTAGCCGTCCACGGCGGCCCCGATGGTCCCGAAGCGCTCCCCGACGTCCCACATGTAGCCGGCGTGCGGCCGCAGCAGGCGCTTTATCTCCGGCGGGCGGGCGTCGGTGGCCGCGTCGACCTCCTCGCCCCGCCTGCCGGAGAGCGCATCCCGCACGTACCCGCCCACCAGGTACAGCTCGCGCCCGGAGTCCCGGAACCTCTCCGCGAGCCGCGCCAGGGGAGCGGGCACCTCAAGGCTCTTTACCTCGGTCAGCATCGCAGAAGGTGATTCTATTACGCCGGGGGCCGCCGGTCATCCGGCCGGCGGGGCAACGCCTCGTCCCGGGAGGGGAAGATCTCGAAGTAGTCCCTGAAGCCGGTGATGCCGAAGATGCGGTCCACGGCCTCCGAGGGACCGGCGAGCCGCAGGGAGACCCCCCGCTCAGCGAGCTCGTCCTTTGTGCGGGCGAACATGGAGAGCGCGGTCGAGTCCATAAAGGCGATCCCGCTCATGTCCACCACCACCGTGGGGGAACGCCCGGCAGCCCGCTCGATGGCGTACCTCACCTTGGGCGAGGAGTGGAGGTCCACCTCCCCCCTCACCGAGATCACGGAGTAGTCCTCGGCGTGCTCGTCTATGCTTACATCGAAGTCCATGGTGCTCTCTTTTCCCGTACCCTCCCGCCGCCTCCGGGGTCTCTCAGCATGCTTCCGCCAAAGCCAAACGACCAACAGATATTAACCCAGCGCCCCGCGCCGGTAAACCGCCGAAGTCGGCGACGCCGCCCTTTTCTGGTAACATCCCCATACCATGGAGAACAGAAGCGACGAGCGGGTCGCCGTCTTCGTGGACGGGGCCAACCTCTACCACTCGATAAAGAGCTACTACGGCGGCGTCCTGGACTACGGGCGGCTGCTCGAGGCGGCGGTGGCCGGGCGCCGGCTGCTGCGGGCCACCTTCTACCTGGTGGAGAAGCAGGAGGCCGACGAGCAGGTCGCCAGCTCCACCCGCTCGTTCGTGTACAACCTCAACCGGTTCGGCTACAAGGTGCGCTCCAAGCCGCTCACCGTCCACGAGACCACCACCCCCGGCGGGGAGCGGGTCGTCTCCCACAAGGGCGACTGGGACGTGGGGATAGTGGTGGACATGATCCGGCTGGCCGACCACGCCGACACCTACGTGCTGGTCTCGGGCGACGGGGATTACGTGGAGGTCGTCGACTACCTGCAGACCGAGCGCGGGCTGCGCGTGGAGGTGATAAGCGCCGCCCAGTGCACGGCCCAGGCCCTCTTCGACGTCTGCGACCGGTACACCGACCTCGGGGAGATCCCCGACCTCTTCCGGGAGAGGGGCCCGCTGCGCGACCTGCAGGCCCGGTAGCAGGCCCGGCTTCTGGACCTCCGCCCTCCCTCTGATATACTCGCCCTCCGGGACGGAGACCCCATGTCCCCGCTCAGAGAAGCCGACTTTTCGTCGTGAGGCAGGCAAGAACCCGAGGAGACGGCGGAAGATCCCATGACCGAGACGGCCGAGAGGAAGACGGAGACGGCCCGGGCGGCCGCGGGTCGCCCGGGGTTCCGGCGGGGGCTTCTGGTGCGGATGGGGGGTGAGATCTACACCAAGTCCTCCAGGACGCGCCGGAGGTTCCTGCGGGTGCTGGTGAACAACATCTACCTGGCGCTGCGCGAGAGCGGCATCAGGGCCTCCATCCGGCCCGAGTGGAGCCGGGTGCTCGTCTACGCGGACGACCTGCCCCGGGCGCGGGAGGTGCTCACCCGGGTGTTCGGGGTCTACGCGGTGGCCGAGGCCCTCGAGGTGCCCTACGCCTCGCTCGAGGACCTGGTGGAGAAGGTCGCCCCCCTGTTCCGGGAGCACGTGGCGGGCAAGACCTTCGCCGTGCGGGCCCGCCGGCGCCGGGCGCCGTTCACCTCCCAGGACGTGGGGCGCGAGCTGGGGGCGGCCCTGCTGCCCTTCTCGGCCGGCGTAGACCTGGACGACCCTGAGGCCGAGGTGAGGCTGGAGGTCGGCAGGGACCGGGCCTTCGTCCTCCTGGAGGAGTCCAGGGGCCCCGGCGGCTTCCCCGCCGGCACCGGCGGGCGGGCGCTCGCCCTCTTCTCCGGGGGCTTCGACTCCCCGGTGGCCGCCTGGCGGGTGATGCGGCGCGGCATCCGGGTCGACCTGGTGGTCTACGACCTGGGCGGCTGCGGCCAGGTCGGGCAGGCGCTCGCGGTGGCGCGGGAGCTCGCGCTGCGCTGGGCGCCGGGGCTGGAGGTGCGGGCCAACGTGGTCGACCTCGCCCCGGTCGTCTCCGCCCTGGTCAGGCGGGTCGACCCGCGGCTGCGCCAGATCCTGCTCAAGCGCGCCATGTACCGCGCGGGCTCCATCCTGGCCGGGGAGCTGGGCTTCGAGGGGCTGGTGACCGGCGAGTCCCTGGGGCAGGTCTCCACCCAGACCCTGCGCAACCTCGCGGTCGCCGAGGAGGCGGCGAGCGTGCCCGTGCTCCGGCCGCTGGTGGGCTCCGACAAGCAGGAGATCATCGAGGCCGCCCGCAGCATCGGCACCCACGACGTCTCGGCGCTCGTCAAGGAGCACTGCTCCATCGCCACCGGGCCGGTGGAGACCTGGGCCGACCCCGAGGAGGTGCTCACCGCCGAGAGCGGCCTCGACCAGGACGTGGACGAGGCCTGGCTCCGCCGGGCGGTGGAGAACCGCCGGGTCATACGCCTGAAGAGCTGGGACCCCGCCGGGGAGGAGAGCCCGGGCTACGTGGTGGACCGGGTGCCCGAGGGGGCCGTGGTGGTGGACATCCGGGAGCCCGGGGAGGGCGAGCCCGTAGGCGATCTCCGGCTGCCCTTCTCGCGGGCCATGGAGTCCCTCGAGGAGCTCGACCCGTCGCGCGAGTACCTGCTCGTGTGCGCCAGCGGGCGGCGCTCGGAGCTTTTGGCGCGCGAGATGATCGGCCGCGGCTACAGGGCCTACAGCCTGGAGGGCGGGGCCGGGAGGCTGGCCGCCGCCCCCTCCTAGGGCTCCCCCACGACCCGCACCTCGGGCTCCAGCTCCACGCCGAGCCGCTCCCGGACCCTCTCGCGCACCAGCTCCATGAGCCGGAGGGCGTCGCTCGCCGTCCCGCCGCCCAGGTTGACGAAGTAGTTGGCGTGGACGGTGGAGACCTCTATCTGGCCCACCCGCAGCCCCTTGAGCCCCGCCGCCTCTATGACGCGGCCCGGGAAGTCCCCCGGCGGGCGCTTGAAGGTCGAGCCGCAGCTCGGCCTGTTGGGCGAGCCGTTCATCCGCAGGGCCCGAAACTCCCGGATGCGCTCCCGCAGATCCTCCGGGTCGCCGGGGTGCAGCCGGTAGGCGGCCCGGAGGACCACCCAGCCGGGGTGGTCGTGCAGGATGCTGCGGCGGTAGGAGAGCCCGAGCTCTTCGGGGCCCATCCTCACCACCCGCCCGTCCCGGAGGATGTCGGCCCAGAGCAGCACCCGCGCCGTCTCGCTGCCGTAGGCCCCGGCGTTCATGAACACCGCGCCCCCCACCGTCCCCGGGATGCCGGTGGCGAACTCCAGGCCGGCGAGGCCGCGGGAGGCGGTCATGTTCGCCAGCACCGGGTAGAGCGCCCCCGCCTCCGCCACCAGCGTCTCCCCGGAGAGCTTCACGCCCCTGAGCGACTTGGCCAGCCGGATGGTGAGCCCGCGGATGCCGCCGTCGCGCACCAGCACGTTCGTGCCGCCGCCGAGGACCGTCACCGGCACCCCGTGCTCCCCGGCGAGCTCGACGGCGGAGAGGAGCTCCTGTATGCTGGAGGGCTCCAGCAGGGCGTCCGCCGGGCCGCCGATCTTCCAGGCCGTGTAGCGCCGGAGCGGCTCGTCGAACTTGGCCGCGGGGAACAGGCGTTGTAAAGTTCCGTCATGCACGCAGGGGAATATAGAGCAGAGGGAGAAGGTTTGCAGCCTCCCGGCACAGGAGCCAGAAGATGAAGGCCATGGCGCTGGCGGCGGGCAAGGGCACCCGCCTCTTCCCGCTGACCGGCGAGGTGCCCAAGCCCATGGCCCCCGTGGTCAACACCCCGATAATCGAGCACATCTTCGCCCTTCTGGCCTTCCACGGCATGCGGAAGGTCTACGTCAACGTCCACTACCTGGCCGACGCGCTGCTCAACGCCTACGGGCAGACCTCCCGGATCAACGGGATGGAGGTCCACCTGAGCCGGGAGGAGCGCCTGATGGGCACCGCGGGCGGGGTGAAGCGGCTGGCCGACAGGTTCGACGAGACCTTCGTGGTCGTCTCGGGCGACGCCCTGACGGACATAGATTTGGGGGAGCTCGTGGCCTTCCACCGGGAGAAGGGTGCGCTGGCCACCATAGCCCTCAAGCGGGTCTACGACACCTCGGAGTTCGGGGTGGTGGACATCGACGCCGGGGGCAACATCCGGGGGTTTCAGGAGAAGCCGCCCCCCGAGGAGGCGATAAGCACGCTGGCCAACACCGGCATCTACGTGCTGGAGCCGCGGGCCCTCGAGTACATCCCGGAGGACACCTTCTTCGACTTCGCCAAGGACGTCTTCCCGCAGCTGCTCGAGGCCGGGGAGAAGTTCGTCGGCTACCAGGGGGACTTCTACTGGTCGGACATCGGGACGCTCTCCGCCTACCGGCAGGCGCACTACGACGTGCTCTCCGGGAAGGTGCGGGTGAGGATCCCGGGCGAGAAGCGCTCGGAGGGGCTGTGGATCGGGGAGGACGCCAAGATCCACCCCTCGGCCAGCTTCGAGGGCTACGTGGTGATCGGCGGCGACGCCGTCATCGGGCGCGACGTGGTGCTCTCGGGCAGCGTGACGGTGGGGAGGGACTGCTGGATACGGCGGGGGGCCACCATAAAGAGCAGCATCCTGCTCCCCGGCTCCACCGTGGGGGACGGGGCCTACCTGGAGGACTGCATCGTGGGCCACGGCTACGACGTGCGCCCGGGCGAGATCATCCGCGGCGGGGCGCTGATCCGGCGCCCGCCGGGGCACTGAACCGGGCTCAGCCCCTCTCCCGGCGGACCACGCCCTCGCGCCAGGCGTAGACGGCGGCCTGCGTCCGGTCGGCCAGGTGCAGCTTGCCCAGGATGTTCGAGACGTGGCTCTTCACGGTCTTCTCGCTCACGTAGAGGCGGGCGGCGATCTCCGCGTTGCTCAGGCCCTCGGCTATGAGCTTGAGGACCTCCATCTCCCTGTCCGAGAGCTCCTGGAAGACGTTCGGCTCGGCGCGCCGGGCGCCGTGCAGCTCGCGCACGACCCTCGCGGCGACCCGCGGGTGCAGCACCGCCTCCCCGGCGGCGGCCTTGCGGACCGCGTCGGCGAGCTCGGCGGGGCCTATCTCCTTGAGCACGTAGGAGAGGGCCCCGGCCCGGATGGCGGGGAAGATGTGCTCGTCGTCGTGGTAGGAGGTGAGCATCACGACGCTCGTGCGCGGGGAGGAGGCGACGAGCCGGCGGGTCGCCTCCACGCCGTCCATGCCCGGCATGACCAGGTCCATCAGCGCGACGTCGGGGGCGTGCTCGGCGGCGCACCTCACGGCCTCCTCCCCGTCGGCCGCCTCGGCGACGACCACTATGTCGTCCTGCGTCTCCAGAAAGGCCCGCACCCCGCGGCGGACGAGCTCGTGGTCGTCCACCAGGAGCACCGTTATGGGCTCGCTCACGCCTGTCCCACCTTCCCCTCTGTGACCGTCCCGGTCGTGTCCCGGAGCGGGCAGACGCCGACCACCCGCGTCCCCTCTCCGGGCGCGCTCTCTATCTCCGCGCGCCCGCCGAGGCGCATGAGGCGCCCGCGCATGCTCTGCAGCCCGAAGCCGTCGCCGGTCCCGAAGGCAGGGTCGAAGCCCCGCCCGTCGTCGGCGACGCGCAGCGTCACGGAGCGCGGCGAGTACTCGAGGTCCACCTCGGCGCGCGAGGCGCCGCTGTGCCTCGCGACGTTCGAGAGGGCCTCCTGCGCGACGCGGAAGAGCGCCTGCTCGGTCTCGAGCGGCGCCTCGCGCTCGCCCCGGACGTGGAACTCCGCCGGTATCTCCGCCTTCTGCGACCAGTCCTTGACGTAGTCGCGCAGGGCGGCGGCGAGCCCCTTGCCCTCGAGCGCGGCGGGGCGCATCTCGTGGATCAGGACGTTTAGCTCCCTCTGCGCGCCCTGGACGAGCTCCTGGGCCTGCGCGAGGTGCTCTCCGGCCGCGCCCGAGTCGTCGTCCAGAAGCGCCCGGGCCGCGGCGAGCTGCAGCGAGGTCGCGAAGACCTGCTGCTTCACGGAGTCGTGCAGGTCGCGGGCGAACTGGTTGCGCGCCTCCAGGGTCGCCAGCTCCTGGCGGCTCTGCACGAGGGCGTCGAGGCGCTCGGCCATCAGGTTCAGCTCGCGGGAGAGCTGGCCTAGCTCGTCCTTCGAGCGGTCCCTGACGACGACCGAGAAGTCACCCCGGCTCCAGGCGCGCGCGGCGTAGACCACCCGCTGCAGCCGGCGGGTCAGCCCCCAAGCCGTGACGAAGCCGAAGACCATGCCGAGGACGCCGGCGGGAACCGTCAGGAGGATGGCGCTCGCGCCCACCGTGATCAGGAGCGGCCCCGTGAGGTTCGGCATCCTGAAGGTCCCCACGAGCACCCCGTTGACGCGACCGTCGTCCCCCTCTATGGGCGTGACCGTCAACACGCGCCCGTCGGTGTTCGAGGAGAGCCGGCCGGAGTTCTCCTCGCCGTCGAAGGCCCGGTCTATGAGCGGGTCCAGGCCCGGCACGCGCCCGGCCTCGAAGGGCCGGCCCTCGGGGAACCCCTCCAGCCTGGGCACGGAGACCAGGAGGCGCCGCCGCTCGTCCACCACGAACAGCGCGCCCTCGTCCGCGCTGACCCTGACCCCGAGCCCGGTCTCCGGGGAGGCGGCGTCCGCGCCGCGGATGCCGGAGTCGTCAGCGAACCAGGTGAGCTCCTCCCGCAGCCGCGCGGTGTCCGGGGGCGTCCGGCTCAGAGGAGCCTCGAGACGGGGCGCGAACTCGTCCCTGAGCTGCTGGCCGACGAACCGGGGCAGCAGGTCCGAGTTGAGAAAGGCGATGATCCCGCTGGCCAAAAGCAGCTCCAGGACGAGCAGGGCCACCACCGTGACCAGCGTGTAGCTGAGCGTCAGCTTCCACCGCAGCCGCCGCAGGGAGAAGGCGCTGCTCTTCACCGGGGGTCTCTCCGTCTCATCTCCCGGAGAAGTTTAGCCCACACCGCCCGAACCGCCTCGGTCCGTGGTCTGAAAACGCCTCGGCGCCGGGGACCAGACCGCCCCCTCGCAGGGAACGCCGGAGGCCCGCGCGTCCACCGGACGCGCGGGCCTCCTCCGCTGCCGCCGCTCCTGGGGGCCGGACCCCCGCGGGGATCAGACGAGGGACTGCTTGACCTGCTCCCAGATGGTGGGGTTCTCCTCGGCGAACTCCCTGAAGCCCACTACCCGGATGCCGTCCTCCTCTTCCATGATCTGCTCGGCGTCGGCCTCGTCGTAGTCGCTGTAGCGGCCCGGGGCGAGGACAGCCTCCACCGAGTCGAAGACGAGGGCGAAGCCGGTGCTGCGCTCGGGGTCGTCGTCCTTGCGGTACTCGACGAGCAGCGTGCCGTCCTCGGGGAGGTTGCCGGCGTCCCGCAGCTCCTCGTCGATGAGGCGCATCCCGGCCTCGCGGGGCTCGGCGGCGGTCACCACGACCTCCCGGACGCCCGCAGCGTCAGAGACGTCGAGCACCCGGTACTCCGGCGTCTCCGCCTCGACGGCTCGGGCCTCCCGGCCCTCCTGCGCGAGGACCAGCGCGGCGGCCGCGGCCAGGGCCACCAGCATTGCTGAGATGTAGAAGAGGCGCGTGCGCCTGATGGTTGTCGTGTCGGGCAAGGATCCCCCTCCTTGTTCCTGTATCGGGCTCTCCGGGGAAGGTTGCCAGCATCCGCCGCCTTTCGCGAGCCCGGCACCGCCTCCCGGCGAACGCCCCCCGAGCCTCCTCTCAAGAGGCCTTCGCCCTGCGCGGCCAGAGCGTGTAGCTGAAGCTCCAGAAGAAGTCTATGGCGACGACGACCGCCCACAGCGCGGCCTTGCCGAGCAACGCCCCGGTCGCGTCCGGGTCTCCCACGAACCAGGCCATCCCCGCCAGCAGGGCGCTGCCTATGCACCAGGCGAGCAGGTGCCGGTACCACCCGCCGCGCTCGTACCGGGCATGCTCGCGCCCGTGCTCCGGCGGCCTCTGCGGCGGCGGCCCGCCGGCGAAGCGGTGGGCGAACCGCTCGTCGGCCCACCGGACCATGCGATGCCCGAAAGCGACCGAGACGCCGACGTAGACGGCGGCGAGGCCGTGAAAGAACCCGACGGGCGACCCGGCCCGCAGGTCCACGACCGTCGCGACGATCAGGGCCAGGTCCACGACCGGCGTCATCGCCAGCAGCGCCGCCCCGAGCAACCTCCTGCCCGCCAGGTACCGCGCCGCCAGCCCCGAGACCACAAACACCCAGAACGCGACCTCGCACGCCACGATAAACGCCCCGATCATCGCACCTCCCCGCTAATTCGCACATCTGTACTAAATACTGCCCGGTTATAGCACGCTTGTGTTATAAAGACAAGGTGCCGAGGGTCGTGGATCACGAGGAGCGCAGGCGGGAGCTGGCGGAGGCGGCGTGGCGCGTGATCCTGCGCGAGGGCGTCGAGGGCGTCTCGGTGCGCAACGTGGCCGCGGAGGCGGGGTGGTCCGTGGGTGCCTTACGGCACTACTTCGGGACGAAGGAGGAGCTCTTGGCCGGGGCGGCCCGGCTCGTGGTGGAGCGCGTGACGGGGCGTTTCGAGCGCGGGCGCTACGAGGGCCCCCCGCGCGAGGCGGTACGGAGGATGCTGTGCGAGGTGCTGCCGCTGGACGACGAGCGCCGGGTCGAGGCGCGGGTCTGGCTCGCCTTCGCCGCCCACAGCCTCGTGGACCCGCGCGTGGCCGAGGAGCACGAGCTGGTCTTCGACGGGATGCGCGAGCTCTGCCGACTCATCGTCCGCAGGCTCTCCGAGGACGGGCTCCTCGTCTCCGGGGCCGGGGACGAGGAGGAGGCGGCCCGCCTGCACGCGCTCGTGGACGGGCTGGCGCTGCACGGGCTGCTGGGCCGCCTCGGAAGCGAGGAGATGCTCGCCGCGCTCGACGCGCACCTCGCCGCGATCATCGCCGAGCCCGGAGAGGGCGGCGCGGGACGGGGCCAGGAGCCGCGCGTCAACCGCGGTCGCGCTCCAGGAGGACCATCATGATGATGCTCGCGAGCAGGAGCTCCTCTTCCGTGTCGGAGACATCGGCCTGCCGGGAGATCGTGAAGCGCCCCTCGAGCAGCGCGCGCTCCTTCTGGACGCGCATCAGGGTGGCACCGTCCGCGGCGTCCACCAGGTAGGCCGGGTTGAAGAAGAGGCCGCCGAGGGCGTCGCCGCCGGGGATGGCCTCGAGCGCCTCGTCCAGCACCTTCACCCAGGGGTTCTCCTCGTGGATCGTCGCCACGGGGCGCCCGGCGGGGTCGGTGACGTCGTAGGTGCTCTTCCACATCGAGCGCATCCCCTGGCGCTTGACGGCGCCGAGCCGCCTGCCATCCGCCGCGGTGATCTCGTAGCGCGCCCCGAAGTCCCACGCCCGGTCGGCCTTTATGCGGAAGAGCTCGGACCTCTGGTCCTCGTCCGCGTAGACGCGCACGTCCTCGCGGATCCTGAACTTCTTCTTGCGGACGTAGGCCACGAGCCGCCCGCCCGCGTCCACGACCCTCACGCGGGTGCCGATGGTCGCTATCTTGAAGCCGAGCTCTAGCGGGTAGTCCAACACGAGATTCTCCTTCCCGAAACGACGAACCGGGGCGACGCTGCCCCGTCTGTGCGAGGCCCCGAGCGGCGGCCGGGCCCTCGACAAGAGACCAGGATCATCCGAGGAACACCGGCAGCAGGAGAAGCATCGTGGAGACGTTCCCCAGCACGTGCGCGGCGATGCTCACGTAGATGCTCCTCTCCCACCACGCCGCGTACACCATCGGCAGAAGGGCCAGAATCCTGCCCACGTTCTGCCAGGGCGTACCTCCACCACGGGACCGGCGATCCCGTTCACGACGAGCCCCAGGCACCACGTGGCCAGCAGGGCCGCAGTCGAGTAGCGGGCGAAGTCCTCCGCCAGGAAGAGCGCCTCCGGCCACCAGAAGAACGCGTTCTCGATAAAGAAGGCGTCCAGCGGCGGATAGAGGAGCATGGACGCGACCGCCGACCACGCGAAGAGGCCGGGCACCAGGGCCGAAAACCGCCCGCGAGGCACCGGCTCTCTCTGTAGAGCACGACGCCGCCCAGCGAGGTCCCGGCGTCCGAGGCCCGGTAGAGCAGGTACCCGAGCTCGAAGGGGATGAGCACGAAGAGGATGGCGAGGAAGATCGCCATGAGAGACGGGAACCCGAAGCCCCTCACGACCGGCGCGGCGAGCACGTAGAAGACCGTCGTGAGCGCGCCGGGCAAGAGGTGCAGCACGACCGTGCGTGCGACGGAGTGCTGCACCCCTGCGGCCGCCTCCCCGGCCGAAGCCCGCGAGGTTCCCATCCACCAAGCCCTCTAACGGGACTCGATCATGTCGGCGATAAACGGGTAACGGTACTCGCCGTCCCGGCTCACCCGGTAGGCCGCGTAGGCCGCGTGCACGAAGGGCACGATGCTCACCAGCGCCATCACCGGGATGAGGAGGAAGCCGATCAGCACGATCGTCAGCAGGCCCGTGACCGTCCAGCCCACGGCGAGGATCACGACCCACGCCACCTGGTACCACATCGACTGCAGCGCGTTGAACGCCACCCTCCGCGAGCGGTCCCTGAAGACGAGCCACACGACCAGCGCCGCCACCGGACCCAGGAAGCCCGTCACCAGGTTCAGGAACATGCTCAGGTGCGCGAGCACAGACCACGTCCTCTCCTCCTGCGTCATGACCACCACCGGCCCCCGGTGCCCCTGGTGCGCTCCCTGGTGCCCGCCCGCCATCCCGTAGTTCTGCTCCTGCGGATCCATATACCGGCTCCTCTCTGTCCGTTGCCGTCCTACGCCTAAAGGTACGCGCGAGCCCCCGCCACGGCATCAGACCGGGGACCCAAACGGGGTGGGCCGCGGGGACCAAAGGGCGTGGCGGGACACGGCCGCCGGTGGCAGACTGCGGGGGAGCCGGGCGAGCCCGCTACAGGAGGAAGTACCGCTTGAGCGAGGGACACCGCGTCTTCGCGGCCCTCTACGACCGGATGGGCGCCGCGATGGAGCGCGCCTGGATGGGCGAGCGCCGGGCGCGCCTGCTCGCCGCGGCGCGGGGCGAGGTGCTGGAGATAAGCGGCGGGACCGGGGCGAACCTCCCCCACTACCGCGACGTCACGCGGCTGGTTATCGTCGAGCCCGACCCCTTCATGCGGAGGAGGCTGCGGCCCAGGCTGGAGGCGGTCCCCTTCCCCGTAGAGGTCTCCGAGGCAGGGGCCGAGGAGCTGCCCTTCCCGGACGCGAGCTTCGACGCGGTGGTCTCGACGCTCGTGCTGTGCACGGTCGCCGATCAGGGGTCGGCTCTGCGCGAGATCCGGCGCGTCCTCCGCCCTGATGGGCGGCTGCTCTTTATCGAGCACGTGCGCGCCGAGGGCGGGACCGCCCGCTGGCAGGACCGCATCGAGCCGCTCTGGATGCGCCTCATGGGCGGCTGTCACCCGAACCGCGACACAGTCGCCGCCATAGAGGCGGCGGGTCTCCGCGTCGAGCGGCTCGAGGGCTTCCTGCCGCCGGTCCCCCTCTCGCGCCTCACGCCGCACGTGCAGGGCACGGCGGCGCCCGATGCCCGAGCGTGGTGTGCTAGGATCAGGGTCGCCAGTGAAGAGCGGCACAGCGCAAAGGATCTCGCGCCGCCCGGCGCTGGCCGCGGCCACCTCCATAGCGCTCGTGGTGTTCGCCGCGGACCAGGCCGTAAAGTGGCTCGTCGAGAGCTCCATGCGCCTCGGGGAGAGCATCGTCCTGATCCCCGGGGTGCTCAGCCTGACCTACATCCACAACGAGGGCGGGGCCTTCGGCATCCTGAGCGAGAGCCCCCGCATCCTGATGGTCGGGAGCCTGGTTGCGGTGGCAGTGGTGCTCTGGATGCTGCTGGCCGAGGCCCCCTCGCGGCTCACCGTCGTGGCCTGCGGCCTGATCCTGGGCGGCGCCGCCGGTAACCTGGCCGACCGGCTCGCCACCGGCCGGGTCACCGACTACGTGCACTTCTCCTTCTGGTACATCTTCAACGCCGCCGACGCCGCGATAGTGCTCGGGGTGGCGATGCTCCTCCTCGCAGCCTTCCGTAGCCGGGAGAGAGGCTAACCCCCGCCGGCCTCGCCAGGCACCACCTCGAAGCGACAGCGGGGGCTCCCGCCGCGCTCGCAGCGCTCATGGACCTTCACGCCCGCCAGCCCGGAGACCAGCGCCTCGGCCAGCCGGCACGCCTCCGGGTGGCCCGAAACCACACCGCTCAGCGGACAACCGTGGCCGCGGATGAGAAAGGAACCCTCCTCCTCAACGAGCTCGGCGAAACCCCCGAGCTCGTTGAGCGCGCCAACGGCCGCCTCAAGCCTCTCCCGGACGCTGCCCGAGAACACCCCGAAGTCGGCCGCCACGCGCACGCCCGCCTCCCTCAACAGCTCCTCTTCCCCCTCACGGCCCATCTTCTCGACCAGCACATCCAAAAGCCGGCTCAGCACGGGCTCGTAGGCCCTCGAGAACATCCCCTCGGCCTCCGGCGTTAGCTCGTACACGTGCGCCGGCTTGCCCGCACCCCTGCCCCGGCGTACGGTGCCACCCTGCCGTACGACGCCGTCGCGCTCCAGCGCAGCCAAGTGCGCCCGGACCGCGTTGTCCGTGAGCCCGAGCTCCCGCGCAAGCTCGTCGACCCTGCGGCTCGCCCGCCGCAACAACACGACGATGCGCCCGCGCGTGCTCCGGAAGAACCTCTCGTCCAAATACACCGCCAAAACCCCTCGCCCAGCCGCTCAACACTGTACCAGAGCGGCCAAATTTATCAAATAAACAAAATAAATACTTGATTTATTGGTGTTATTTCTGTAGCATGCCGGAGAGAACGGGCCCGAAGGAAAGGAGGAGAGAGGTGGAGAGCAGGGCCAGGGTGATGGGACATCCGATCCACTCCATGCTGGTACCGTTTCCGCTGGGGCTGCTCACGGCGTCGGTGATCTTTGACATCCTCTATCTGATCACGGGCGGCGGGCGGTGGGCTGGGATCTCTTTCTGGATGATCGCCGCCGGGGTGACAGGTGGGCTCGCTGCGGCGGTATTCGGGTTGATCGACTGGCTGGCGATACCTTCCGGCACGCGCGCCAAGTCGGTGGGGCTGCTGCATGGCGCGAGCAACGTCCTCATGGTGGCGCTCTTTGCCGCAAGCTGGCTGCTGCGCGCGGGAGCGCCGACCACGCCGGAGGCCCTGGCCATCGCTCTCTCCTTCGCGGGCGTGGTGCTGGCCTCGCTGGGAGGCTTCCTGGGAGGCGAGCTGGTCGTGAGGATGGGCGTGGGGATCTCCGACGGGGCGAACCTCAACGCCCCCGGCCCCCTCTTCGGGCGGCGGGCCGGAGGGAGTCCGCCCCGGACACGGAGAGCGGAACAAAGATCTCCCCGGCGGCCCGATGAGAGGAGCTCATAAAAGATGGCCGAGTTCGTTCCGGTAGCAGGAGCGGAGGATGTGGGCGAAGGCGAGATACGAGCATTCGAGGTGCGAAAGACGAAGGTCGCCGTGGCCAAAGTGGGCGGTACGTTCTACGCCTTCAACGACGCTTGCACCCACCTGCAATGCTCCCTGGCGGAAGGAGACCTGGAAGAGGCGACCGTGATCTGCCCCTGCCACGGCTCCGAGTTCGACGTGAGAAGCGGCGAAGTGCTCCGGGGCCCCGCCAGAGAGCCGGTCGAAACCTACGAGACGCGCCTCGAGGGGGGCGGACTGGAGATCAAGCTCTGATGCCCCAAACGCTGGCGATCGTCGGAGCCGGACCGGCGGGGGGGAGCGCGGCTGCCGCCCTCCGCCGGGAGGGCTTCGAGGGACGGGTGATCCTGATCGGCGCCGAGCCGCACCCTCCTTACGAACGGCCCCCGCTATCCAAGGAGTACCTCCGGGGCGAGACCTCCTTCGAGCAGGCTCTGCTCCAGCCGTCCGGCTTTTACCGCGAGAACGGCATCGAGGCGTGGTTCGGGGTTCGGGCCACCAGAGTAGACGCCGCCCGAAGAGAGGTCGAACTCGAGAACGGGGAGCGCTTGGCTTATGACGGGCTCCTGATCGCAACTGGGGCGAGGAACCGACGCCCCGCAATTCCGGGCCTGGGTCTGGGAGGAGTACACCAGCTGCGCACGGTCGCCGACTGCGACCGCATCCGGCAGGAGATCGCGCCGGGCCGCAGGGCGGTGGTGGTGGGCATGGGCTTCATCGGTTCGGAGGTGGCGGCCTCCCTCCGGCAATCCGGTGTCGAGGTTACCGTCGTGGACCGCAACGAGGTGCCGCTGCGCCGGGCGTTGGGCAGGGAAGTCGGGCGGGTGATCGAGGAACTCCACCGCGACCACGGCGCAGAGCTGATCCTCGAGGACGCGGTGGCCGCCTTCGAGGGGAGGGAGCGCGTCGAAAGGGTAACGACCCGCGGCGGCCGCCGCATCGGGTGCGACTTCGTCGTGGTGGGTCTCGGAGCCGAGCCGGTCACCGACCTCCTCGCCGAGACCGGCGCAAAGATCCAGAACGGCATCGTGGTGGACGAACATTGCCGGACCAGCGTTGAAGGAGTCTACGCCGCGGGCGACGTGGCCAACCACTACCACCCGACCTTCGGACGGCACATCCGCACAGAGCACTGGCAGAACGCGCTGAGACAGGGTTCCGTCGCGGCCAGGAGCATGTTGGGCAAGAAGAGCGCTCCCTACGAGGAGATCCCCTGGTTCTGGTCCGATCAATACGGACACAACCTCCAGTACGCCGGGCTCCACACCGAATGGGACGAGCTCGTCGTGCGCGGCAGCATGCGGGAGCGAGACTTCCTGGCGTTCTACCGGAAGGACGGGCGGGTCCTGGCGGCTGTGGCCATCGGCCGGGGAAGAGAGCTGCGCCGCTCGATCCCGCTGATCAAAGCCCGAGAGAGGGTCGAGGCCGCAAAGCTCCGCGACCCCGACGTTGACCTGAGAGCGCTCGCAGGCGCAGCAGGCTCGCGCAGATAGAAGAGCGGGGCAACGGAGGGAGGATGAGAGTAGGTTTTCGCTCCGTGAAGCTGGCCATCTTCGACGCGACGGACAACACGGGGAGGCGCCTTCTGGAAAGAGCGCTCGCCGAGGGGCATCAGGTCACCGTCTCTGCCAGAAGACCCTCCAGGCCGACCGCCCGCCACGAGCGGCCCTCGGCGGTCGCGGGCGACGTGCGTGCGCGACGCCTCGAAGCGGAGAAGGCCGCTATAGACAGGGACGCCGCGCCATCAGTGTCCCCGGCGGAAAGCCCGGCGACCCTCTCCGCTCGTTCAGGCCCGGGGTCGGCGCGAGGAACAATAGGCGCGGCGTGAGGCGCTTTGCGCGCCGGACGGCGCGGAGCGACAGCAAGGAGCACCCCGATCCGGGGGAGGTGTCCATGAGGCCGCTCGTACCCTTCTTCTCACCTCTCCGCCTCCCCCGAGACCCGCTCGGTGCCCTCCGGCTGGCCCTCGCCCTCCCGGCGCAGCATCCGCAGGACGCCGCCGGAGAGCAGGATCTCGCGCTCGCGCGGCGAGAACTCGGCGAGCAGCGTGACCTCCTCCCCGCTCTCGGAGCGCAGCGGCACCTCCTCGTCGCCCCTCTCGAGGCGCTCCCGGATCTCCGGCAGCTCCCACCTCTGCCCCTGCTCGAACCTCTCGTAGTCGTCCTCGTCCCTGAAGCGCAGGGGGAGGATGCCCTGCGAGATCAGGTTGCGCCGGTGGATGCGCGCGAAGCTCTTGGCGAGAACCGCCCGGATCCCGAGGTGCAGCGGGGCCAGGGCGGCGTGCTCGCGGCTGGAGCCCTGCCCGTAGTTGTGCCCTCCGACGATGAACCCGGGCGCCATCTCCTGCGCCTTCTCGTGGTACTCGGGGTCGAAGCGGCGGAAGGTGAACCTGGCGATCTCGGGTATGTTCGAGCGGTAGGCCATGACCTCCACCCCGTCGGGGGCGAGGTCGCCGGTGGAGATGTCGTCCCCGACGACGATGGTGACCGTGCACTCCAGCGACTCGGGCAGCTCCGGGGCCTCCGGCGGCGGCTTGATGTTGGGGCCGCGCGGGATCTCGATCCCCTCCGCCTCCTCCGGCGGCGCGGGGTCCAGGATCTGGCGGTCGTCCACCTCCGGGTTGGCCGGGGCCTTCGGGAGCTCCGGGTAGTCCCCGAGCTCGCGCGGGTCGGTGATGACCCCTTTCAGCGCCGTCGCCGCCGCGACGGTCGGGGTGGTGAGGTAGACGTGGTCGTTCATCGTCCCGGAGCGCCCGGGGAAGTTGCGGTTGAAGGTCCTGACGCTCACGGAGTCCGAGGGCGGGGCCTGCCCCATCCCCACGCACGGGCCGCAGACCGGCTCGAGCATCCTCGCGCCGGCGAGCACCAGGTCGGAGTAGACGCCGGTGCGGGCGATGGAGTCGAGGATCTGGCGGCTCCCCGGGGTCACGGTCATCACCAGGTCGGGGTGGACGGTCTTGCCCCGGAGGACGGCGGCCGCCACCGCGAGGTCGTCGAAGCCGGAGTTGACGGAGCTGCCGATGCACACCTGCGCCGCCTTCGTGCCGGCCACCTCCTCGACCTTCACCACGTTGCCGGGCGAGTGCGGCTTGGCGATGAGCGGCTCGAGCTCGTCGAGCGCGATGTGCTCGTGCTCGTCGTAGGAGGCGCCCTCGTCGGCGGCGAGCTCCACGAAGTCGTCCGGGCGCTGCTGGGCCTCCAGCCACTCGCGGGTGCGCTCGTCGGAGGAGAAGATGCCGGTCGTGGCGCCGAGCTCGGCTATCATGTTGCAGATCGTGGTCCGCCCCGTCACGTCTATGGTCGCAACGCCCTCGCCGTAGAACTCGAAGATCCTGTTCAGACCCCCGCGCACGCCGCGCCGCCGCAGCAGCTCCAGGATCACGTCCTTCGGCGTCACCCAGTCGGAGAGCTCGCCGGTGAGCTCGACGCCGACCACCTTCGGCGCTGGCGTCTGGAAGGGCTGCCCGGCCATCACCAGCGCCACGTCGAGGCCGCCGGCCCCGATGGCGATGGACCCGAGGGCGCCGGAGCTCGTGGTGTGCGAGTCGGCCCCGATGAGGGTGGCGCCGGGCCTGGCGAACCGCTCGACGTGCAGGTAGTGGCAGATGCCGTTGCCGGGCCGGGAGTAGTGTATGCCGTACCTGGCGGCGAAGGCCTGCAGGAAGCGGTGGTCGTCGGGGTTCTTGTGGTCGAGCTGGATGATGTTGTGGTCCACGTACTGCACCGCGAAGGGGACCCGCACGCGGTCCACGCCCATGCGCTCGAACTGCAGGCAGGCCATCGTCCCCGTGGCGTCCTGCAGGAGGGTCTGGTCTATCCGCAGCGCCACCTCCTCCCCCGGCTCCAGAGAGCCGCCGGCCATGTGCTCCTTGAAGATCTTGGTGACCAGGTTGTCGGCCATCGCACCGCCTTTCCTCTCCCCGCGCCGTCGAGGCCCTTCTCGGGGACATTCATACCACGGCCGGCCCCGCGCCACACCTAACCGGCGCGGCTGAGGACGAAAGCCAGCAGAAAGCCCGCCGCGGTGGCCAGGCCGACGCTCTCCCCTCCCTCCTCGTACGCCTCGGGCATCATGGTGCTGGCGAGCATGGTGAGGATGGCCCCGCCGGCGAAGGACTGGATGGCGGCCACCGCCCCCTCCGGGGCCCCCGCCAGAAAGAGGTTGCCGAGGAGCGCGGCGAGCGCCGAGGCCGCGGCGACCCCGCCCCACAGCCCCAGAACGTAGCGGGCGGAGTGCCCCGCCCGCCGCATCCCCGCCGCCGAGGAGAGCCCCTCCGGGACGTTCGAGAGAAAGACGGCCGCGACCAGCGCGGCGCTGATGCCGCCGCCCTCGAGCAGGCTGATCCCGATGGCGGCCGACTCCGGGACGCCGTCCATGAGCGCCCCGACGGCGATGGCCGCGGCCGAGCCCCCGACCTGCCTCCCGCTGGAGCTCTTGCGGTGCCTGCCTCCCCGGCGGTTGACCGCGAGGTCCGCGGCGAAGAACACCAGCGAGCCGCAGAGCAGCCCGGCCGCCACCGCGCCGAACCCCCCGCGCTCGTAGGACTCGGCCGTAAGCTCGAAGGCGACCGAGGAGATCAGGACGCCCGCCCCGAGCGCCATGACGAGCGAGAGGGCGCGCCGCGGAACGCCGAGGTACAGGCCGCCCAGCGCCCCGAGGACGAGGGCAGACCCCCCGACGAGCCCCCAGAAGGCGGCGGCGAGCGCCCCCAAGGGCCTCTACCGCTCCAGCAGCCGCTCGTAGACCAGCCGGTACCTGCGGATGGCCTGCCGCAGCTCCTCGGTCTGCGAGTCGCCGCCGGAGCTCCCTGCGGCCTCGCGGAGCCTGCGGGCCTCCCTGTAGTCCTCGGCGGCGTGGGGGTCTATCACACCGAGGCTGCGGGCGGCCTCCTCCCCCTCGCTGGCCGGGAGGTTGCGCTCCCCGAGAACGTCGGAGACCAGCCTGTCGGCCATCTGCAGGGAGGCCACGGGGTTGTCCACGAAGCCGCGCTCTACCTCCTCCCACTGCTCCCTGTAGCGCCGGCGGCTCTCGTCGGGGAGCGGCCGGAGCCGGCTCTCGACCTCCTCCCGGCGCTCCCTGGGCTCCCGCTCCGCGGCGCTCCCGGAGCCCCGCTCCTCGGCGGCCCGCTCGTACTCGGGCCCGAACTCCTCCCTGGCCCGCTCCTGCCGCCGCTGCCGGCGCCTCCTGAAGGCCGCAAGGGCGGCCAGCAGCACCACGACGACCACGACGGCCACCACGACGACGATCACCCACCCGGTGGTGTTCAAGGGTAAGGTGCCTCCTCTCTCCCTTTCGGGGCTCTCTGCCTGCAGAGGTGCATTGTTCCCCGAAAAGCGACCGCCGTAACGCGCGCGGAGGGTTGGGAGCGGCGGCAATGGGGAATATCTGCTGCCGGCGGAGGAGAAAGGAGAGAGCATGCGGGCGATCGACTGCGACTGCGGAGAGCACCTGGAGGCTCCGGACGACGCGGGGCTGGCCCGGCGCGTCCGGGAGCACGCTGAGCGGAAACACCCGGAGATGAACCTCGGGGAGGCGGAGGCGCGGCGGATGGTGGCCGAGCGGGGCTACTCCACCTCCGGGGGCGAGAACGTGGACCCGCGGGCCCCTTCGGGGGCCTGAGGCCTCAGCGGACCCGCCGCCGGCGGGGGTGGCGGCGCGAGCGGCCGAAGAGCCGGTCCAGGTAGCGGTCGGCGGCCCACCCCCCGGCCGCCCCGCCGGCGACGCCGAGCGCAACGTCGAAGACGGTGTCCGGCGGGGCGTGGCTTATGGCGAAGCCCGCCGCGTCCAAAAGCACCTCGACCCCCTCCCAGCCGGCGGCCCCCGCGAGCCCTATGGCGGCCCCGGTCAGGGCGGCGCGGGGCGGGGTCGGGAAAAAGTCGTCGTCGCCCCCGTTGCGGTAGATGATCTCGGCGGTTATCGCGACGAGGGTGAACGGCGTAATAAAGTGCGCCACCTCGTCGTAGAGCGGGACCGGCTCGAAGAGGTGCCAGAGAAAGCCGGCGCCGTTGAGCGCCGCGCACAGGAGGACCAGCAGCGCGGCCTGGACGCGGGGCACGCTCTAGGGCACCTCGTGGCAGTGGCGGCAGCGGGCCTCGTAGCTCTCCTCGGCCCCCACCATGATCGTCGGGGCGGTGGCGGGGGCCGGCCGGCCGTCTATCAGGCGCTGGGAGCGGGAGGCCTCCCGGCCGCAGCGGGCGCAGATGGCGCGCAGCTTCACCACCTCGTCCGCCTCGGCGAGCAGGGCGGGAACCGGCCCGAAGGGCCTGCCGCGGAAGTCCATGTCCAGCCCGGCGGCGATCACGTCGTACCCCCCGTCGGCGAGGTTCCGGCAGACCTCGACGATCCTGCCGTCGAAGAACTGCACCTCCTCGATGGCGACCAGGTCCGTGGCGGGCTCCACCCGCGCCTGCAGCTCCTCGCTGGAGGCGACCGCGGCGGCCTCGTGCAGCAGGCCGTTGTGGGAGCGGATGGCCGTCCCCTCCGCGCGGGTGTCGAGGGCGTGCTTGAAGACCTGCACGCTGCGCCGGGCGTAGAGGGCGCGGCGGACGCGCCGGATCAGCTCCTCCGTCTTGCCCGAGAACATCGATCCGGTTATGACGGTGAGCGAGCCCGCGCGCGGGCCGTACACCTCGAACAGGGTCTCTGGAGCGCGCATCACGGTGGGCATTTTAACCCCCGGGGCCTCAGCGCAGGTTGCGCTTGGGCCTCCGGCGCCGCTTGCGGTGCTGGTGGAGGGCGTAGGCGACGAAGCCCGCGACCACGAGCCCCGAGGTCACGAGGAACAGCCCCACGAACTGCGGCGCCTGGCGACCCAGGAAGGAGTAGAGGAAGGTCTGGGGGAGGACGCCGAGGGCGGTGGCGACGAGAAAGCTCTTGAACCTCATCCTCGTCAGCCCGGCGGCGAAGGAGATCACGTCGAAGGAGATCCCGGGGATCAGACGCCCCACGAAGACGGCGTACATGCCCCAGTTGGCGAACCAGCGGTCGGCGGACTGGAGCCCCGCCTTGCCGACCAGCACCTCCACCGGCCCCCGCCCCAGATAGCGGGCTATGCCGAAGCACACCGCGGCCGCCAGCGTGTGCCCGAAGAGGGAGAGCAGCCAGCCCCAGAAGACCCCGAAGGCCAGCCCGTTGGCGAAGGTTATGACGAAGGAGGGCAGCGGCGCGGCCAGCGCCTGGACGACCATGAGGAAGACGGAGATCACCGGCGCGAGCAGCCCGTAGGAGAGGATGTAGTCGCGCAGGCCGCCGATGTCCCCCCGGCCGAGGATGCCGAGCACCTGCCCGACCTCGGCCCTGAAGGCGGGGACCGCCAGGTAGAGCAGGCCGAAGAGGGCCCCCAGCGCCAGAAACAGGCCGAAGCGCGCCCACCAGACCAGCCGGGCGTCCGGCTTTACCGGGGGCATCGCGGGTGGCGTGCGTCCCGCCTTGCTCACGGGCAAATCTTACACCAGGGCGTCCGGCCCCCGGAGAGGCGCCTCAGGCCATCCCCGCGCGCCGGGCCCGCTCCAGCGTGCTCTGCGCCATGCGGATGGAGGCGGCGTCCACCATCTGGCCGTCCACCGCCACCGCGCCGGACCCGGCGGCCTCGGCCCTCTCGTAGGCGGCGACCACCTGCTTCGCCCACCCGACCTCCTCCTCGGTGGGGGAGAAGACCCGGTTTACGACCTCTATCTGCGCCGGGTGGATGCACCACTTGCCGTCGAAGCCCAGGGAGCGGGCCCTGAGGGAGCTGCGCCGCAGCCCCTCCTCGTCCCGGTAGTCCGCGACGGGGCCGTCGAGCGCCCGCAGGCCGGCGGCCCTGGCGGCGACGACGATGCGGTGCATGGCGTAGTGGAAGCGGTCCGCCCCGTAGGCCTCGTCCCACTCGTCGGCGACCCCGATGCTCCGCTGGGGCATCCCGACGCTGGCGGCGTAGTCCCCGGGGCCGAAGTGCAGGGCGGAGAGCCGGGGGGTGGCGCGGGCTATGCCGGGGGCGCTCTCGAGCCCCCCGGCGCTCTCTATCTGCGCCTCGAGCCCGACGCCGCCCGGCTCCAGCCCGGCCTCGGCCTCCACGGCGGAGAGCAGGAGGTCGATGGCGTACAGGTCCTCCGGGCGCCGGACCTTCGGGACGAGCACGGCGTCCACGGCCCCGCCCGCCCCCCCGACGACCTCCACGAGGTCCCGGTGGAAGTACGGGGTGTCGGGGGCGTTCATGCGGAAGAGGCGCCGCCGGCCGCCCCAGTCCAGCTCCCGCAGCGCGCGGACGACCTGCGCGCGGGCGGCGGCCTTCTCGCCGGGGGCCACGGCGTCCTCGAGGTCCAGAAACACCTCGTCGGCGGCGGAGGCGAGCGCCTTCTGCGCCATCCGCGGGCTGGAGCCGGGGACGGCGAGCAGCGAGCGAGCCCCGCTCACGGGGCGTCCCCCACCAGCCTCTCCACCGGCTCCCCCCGGAGGGAGGCGTCGAGCACCTCGGCCGGGTGGGCGACGGGCATCTCGCGGCCCAGCCTCCTGAGGCTGGCCTGGATCTGGAGGGTGCAGCCGGGGTTGGAGGTGATAAGAAGCCGGGCCCCGGTCTCCAGCACGTTCTTTGCCTTGCGCTCGCCGAGCTCGGCGGCGGGGCCCGGCTCGACCATGTTGTAGATGCCGGCCGAGCCGCAGCAGATCTCGGCCTCCCGGATCTCGCGCAGCTCCAGCCCCGGTATCTGGCCCAGCACCCGCCGCGGCTGGGCGCGGACGCCCTGGGCGTGGGCGAGGTGGCAGGCGTCGTGGTAGGCCGCCGCCACCGGCAGCGGGTGGCGCTCCGCCCGGGGTCCGAGCTCGGCGAGGAACTCGGAGATGTCCCGCACCCGCGAGGAGAACCTCTCGGCCCGCCCGGCGTACTCCGGGTCGTCGCGCAGCAGGTGGCCGTACTCCTTCATCGTCGAGCCGCACCCGGCGGCGTTGACGATCACGTAGTCCAGATCCTCCCGCTCGAAGGTGTCTATGGTCCTGCGGGCGAAGCGGAGGGCCTCCTCCTCGCGCCCGGCGTGGGTGGAGAGGGCGCCGCAGCAGCCCTGCCCCTCCGGGGCGACGACCTCGCAGCCCTCGGCGGCGAGCACCCGCGCGGTGGCGGCGTTGACCCTGGAGAAGAACACCCGCTGCACGCAGCCGGTGAGCAGCCCGACCCGCGCCCGCCGCTCCCCGGAGGGGGCAGTGAGCGGGGGGATCCGCTCCTCCGGTCCCAGCGGGGGCATCAGGGCCTCCATCGCCCGCAGCCGCTCGGGCAGCAGGCGTATGAGCCCCGCCCGGCGCAGCGCGCCGCCCACCCCGAGCCGCTGGTAGAGCCTTAGCGGCCCGGCCAGGAGCCGCAGGCGCTCCGGGTAGGGGAAGAGCCGGAAGATCATCTCCCGGAAGGCCCGGTCCTCGGGCCTCCGCTCGTAGCGGCGCTCGACCTGGGCCCGGGTGGCCTCGATGAGCTTGTCGTACTGCACCCCGGAGGGGCAGGCCGTCACGCAGGCCATGCAACCGAGGCACAGGTCGAAGTGCCGGACCATCTGGTCGTTCATGGGCTCCTCGGCGAGGCCCTTGTTCATCAGGTAGATCCTGCCGCGCGGGGAGTCCATCTCCTCCCCGAAGAGCACGTAGGTGGGGCAGGTGGGCAGACAGAAGCCGCAGTGGACGCAGTCGTCTATGAGCTCCTTGTCGGGCGGGTGGTGGGCGTCGAAGGCGGGGAAGACCGCGCTGCCGCTCTCCGGCCTCCCGGCCCCCTCCGTCGCCCTAGCCCCCGCCGGGCCGGCCTCGCCGACCCCCTGCCCGACGTCCTCCGGGCTCCCGGCGCCGACGGCGTTGGCCATGGCCACGTCCTGCGGCGTGCCCGCGGGGTTGTCTCTCTGGGTCAACTCAGATCCCTCCTATAAACCGGCCGGGGCTGAGGATGCCCCGGGGGTCGAACTTCTCCTTCACCCGCCGGGCGAGGGCGAGGTAGTCCCCTCCCGGGCCCCACGCGTCCACCCGGCGCTCGAGCCCCGGCGGGGCGCCGAGCAGGACCACGCTGCCGCCGCGGCGGGCCCTGATCTCCCGCAGCTCCCCGACGAGCGAGGCGATCTCCTCCTCCCCGCCGCGCAGCCCGGCGTAGGTGATGCCGGTGGCCGCGTGCCCCCGCACGCGCACCCCCACCCCCCGCCGCTCGGCCGCCCGGAGCAGCGACTCCAGGACGTCCCCGAGCTCCGCCGGGGGCGCGGAGATCCTGGCAACCACCTCCCCGCCGCTCCCCCCGGGCACCGGCACCGGCCCGAGCTCGGCGGCCTCCCCCTCGCCGAGGTCGCGGACCTCCCCGAAGGGCCGGAGCAGGAACGCCGCGGCCTCGCGCTTGGCCTCCACGCCCTCGGGGATGCTCTCCACGAGCACCGAGAGGAGGCGCTCCCCGTCGCCGCCCCAGTGCAGCTCGACGGCGGTCGCCTCGACCTGGGAGTGCATGATGGCCTGGGCGGCGTCGCGGGCGGCGCGGGGGCTCTCGGGCTCCACCGCCACCGTCCGGGCGGCCTTAGGGACCGGGTGCAGCCGGAAGTTGGCCTCGACGATCACGCCCAGCGTGCCCAGCGAGCCGGTGAAGAGCTTGGAGAGGTCGTAGCCGGCGACGTTCTTCACGACCTTGCCGCCGGCCTTGGCGACGGTCCCGTCGGCGAGCACGACCTTTATCCCGATGATGAGGTCGCGGATGGTGCCGTAGCGGTAGCGCCGGGGCCCGTAGGCGTTGGCCGCGACGATCCCGCCGACGGTGGCGCCCCGCTGGGGCGGGTCTATGGCGAGCATCTGCCCGGCCCCGGCGAGCCGCTCCTGCAGCTCGTCGAGCCGCACCCCGGCCTGGACCCGCAGCACCAGGTCCCCAGCGGCGTGCTCCAGCACCCCATCGAGGCGGGCGGTGCTCAGGATCAGGTCGGCCGCGGCGGGCGGGTTGCCCCACCCGAGCTTGGTGCCGCCGCCGCGCACGACGACGGCGAGGCCCTCGCGGTGGGCGACCCGCATGACGGCGCCGACCTCCTCGACGGAGCCGGGCTCCACGACGAGGGAGGGCCGCACGCCGTCCACGGCGTCCTCCGGGGCGGCCTCGCGCACGTGCTCCGCGCCGGCTATCCGCCGCAGCTCCTCCTGCGCGGGGATCCTCCCGGTCTTCATCAGAACAGCTCCGCCAGCCCGGCCTTCTGCACCGGGTGCATCCGGAACGGCCCGGGGCGCTCCCCGCACAGGCGGGGGGTCGGGAAGATCTTGCCGGGGTTGCAGATCTGGTGCGGGTCGAAGGCGCAGCGCAGCAGCTGCATGACGTCGAGATCCTCGGAGGTGAACATCTTCGGCATGTACTTCTTCTTGTCCTCGCCGATGCCGTGCTCGCCGGTGAGCGAGCCCCCGTGCTCCAGGCAGGCGAAGACTATCTCCCCGGCCAGCTCCTCGGCCCTCTCGGCCTCGCCGGGAGCGTTGTTGTCGTAGAGGACGAGCGGGTGCAGGTTGCCGTCGCCGGCGTGGAAGACGTTGGCCACCCGCAGCCCGTACCGCCGGCTGAGCTCGGAGATCTTCTTGAGCACCGCGGGCAGCTCGGTGCGCGGGACGACGGAGTCCTGCACGTAGTAGTCGTTCGAGATGCGGCCCATCGCCGCGAAGGCGGCCTTGCGCCCCTTCCAGAAGAGCGCCCGCTCGGCGTCGTCCCCCGCGACCCGCACCTCGGTGGCCCGGTTCTGCTTGCAGATCTCGATCACCTGCCGGAACTGGCTCTCGACCTCGGCCTCCGGGCCGTCGAGCTCGACGATGAGGATGGCCCCGGCGTCGGGGTAGTTGGGGTGGACGGCCACCTCCACCGCCTCGATGGTGAGCCGGTCCATCATCTCCACCGCCGCGGGCACGATGCCGGCCCCGATTATCCCGGAGACCGCCCCGCCCGCCGCCTCGGTGTCCTCGAAGGCGGCCAGCAGCGTCTTGACGGTCTCCGGCTTGCGGCAGACGCGGACGGTGATCTTGGTGGCTATCCCCAGGGTCCCCTCGGAGCCGACGAAGGCCCCGAGCAGGTCGTAGCCGGGCGCCTCGGGGGCCTTGCCGCCCCCCAGGTGCACCAGCGAGCCGTCGGGGAGCACCACCTCGGCCCCGGTGACGTGGTTGGTGGTGAACCCGTACTTCAGGCAGTGCACCCCGCCGGAGTTCTCCGCCACGTTGCCCCCGATGGAGCAGACGATCTGGCTGGCCGGGTCGGGGGCGTAGTAGTAGCCCTCGCCGGAGACCGCCTCGGTGATCCACATGTTTATGACCCCGGGCTCGACCACCACCCGCTGGTTGGGGATGTCCACCTCGAGGATGCGCCTCATCCTGGAGGTCACGATGAGAACCCCGCTCTCCACCGGCAACGCCCCGCCGGAGAGCCCCGTCCCCGATCCCCTCGCCACAAAGGGTATCCCCTCCTCGTAACACACCCGGACGACGTCCCTCACCTGCCCGGCGGTCTCGGGCAGCACCACGAGGTCGGGGATGACCCGGTAGTTCATCAGGCCGTCGCACTCGTAGGTGCGCAGCTCCTCGCGCTCGTGGATCACCCCCTCAACCCCCACTATGCCCTGCATGACGCCTACGAGCCGCTCACGCTCCATGTGACCGCTCCTCCCTCGGAGAGCTAAAAGCCGCCGATCCGATTCTTTCCTTCCCACACCGCCCCCGGCGGAAAACTCATTGTACCGTCGCCTCCCGGAAAACCCGGCCCCGCGACCTTGCGCCCCGCTCTTCGCGCCCGTTATATTACTATACGGAATACAAATTTCGGCTCTTTCGTGTGCGGGAGGAGGAGCGGGATGGCGGAGCGGGTCGAGGAGGGCTACAGCGGGCGGCTGCACAACGAGGATCTCGCGCCGGTCGGGGAGGGGGAGCGGACGTGGACCTGGTACAGCCTGTTTGCGATGTGGATGGCCGACGTCCACAGCATCGGCGGGTACACGTTTGCGGCGGGGCTCTTCTTTCTGGGGCTCACGGGCTGGGAGGTATTCGTGGCCCTCATCGTGGGGATCACGGTCGTCTACTTTCTTATGAACCTCACGGGGATAGCGGGTCAGCGGCACGGGATCCCGTACCCGGTGCTGGCCCGGATAAGCTTCGGGGTGTTCGGGGCCAACATACCGGCTTTGATCCGGGCGGTCATAGCGATCTTCTGGTACGGCATCCAGACGTGGCTGGCCTCGGTGGCGGTGCAGGTGCTCCTGCTCAGGATATGGCCCTCTCTGGAGCAGTACACCCAGAACTCCTTTCTCGGGCTCTCCACGCTGGGGTGGGTGTGCTTTCTCGGGCTGTGGGCGGCCCAGCTCTTCGTCCTGCACCGGGGGATGGAGACCGTCCGGAGGTTCGTGGACTGGGCGGGACCGGCGATCTACGTGGCGATGTTCGCGCTGGCCGTCTGGATCCTCGCCGAGGCGGGCTGGCGGATAGACCTCAGCCTCGGCTCGAAGGAGCTGACGGCGGGCGAGGAGCTGCTCGCCTTCTTCACCGCCATCTCGCTGGTGGTCGCCTACTTCTCCACCCTGCTTTTGAACTTCTGCGACTTCTCGCGGTTCGCCCCCACCGAGCGGATGGTGAAGTGGGGCAACTTCTGGGGGCTCCCGGTAAACTTCACCCTCTTCTCGCTCATCACGGTGGTGACCACGGCGGGCTCCGCGGCGGTCTTCGGCAGGACCATCATGGACCCGGTCGAGATCGTGGCCCGCATCCCCAGCACCTTCGCGCTCATCCTAGGGGCCATCACCTTCGCGGTGGCGACCATCGGCATAAACATCGTGGCCAACTTCGTCTCCCCCGCCTACGACATCTCCAACGCCTTCCCCCGCTACATAGACTTCAGGCGGGGCGGCCTGATCACGGCGGTGCTCGCCGTGCTGGTGATGCCCTGGCACATCTACGGCAACCCGGTGGCCATAAACTACTTCCTGGGCGGGCTCGCCGCGTTCCTGGGGCCGCTGTTCGGGATCATCATCGCCGACTACTACCTGGTGAAGCGGGGCCGGATAGACGTGGGCGGGCTCTACCGGGAGGGGCCCTCCTCGCCGTACTGGTACCGCGGCGGGATCAACCGGCGGGCCGTGCTGGTGTTCGCGGTCTCGGCCGCCCTCTCCGCGGTCATCGCCCTGGTCCCGGCCTTCGGCCCCGCGGCCCCGTTCTCCTGGTTCATCGGGGCCGCCTCGGGGGCGCTGCTCTACCTGGCGGCGGCCCGGCGCGCCCCCGAGGCGCTGCCGGGGAGGGCGCCGGGAGCCTGAAAAAGCGCCGGCGGCGGGGTGCCGCAGGGCGCGGCATTCTCTAAAATCTGCCTGCGGCAGAGAGAACCGAACAGGAGAGGCGCCCCGCAAAGTGATGCCGGAGATAGGGCCGGTGCTCGTGCCGGCCGGCGAGATACAGCGCAAGGTGCGCGAGCTCGGGGAGAGGATAACCCGGGACTACGCCGGCCAGAACCTGCTGCTCGTCGGGATCCTGCGCGGCGCCTTCGTGGTCCTGAGCGACCTGATCCGCCAGATAGAGATCCCCTGCGAGGTGGACTTCATGGAGGTGAGCTCCTACGGGGCGGGGACCACCTCGAGCGGGGTGGTCAGGATCCTCAAAGACCTCGAGGAGGACATAAGCGGCCGCCACGTGCTCATCGTCGAGGACATCATAGACACGGGGCTCACCCTCTCCTACCTCAGGCGCTCGCTGCTGGCCAGAAAGCCCGCCTCGCTGGAGATCTGCGCCCTCCTCTCCAAGCCCGCCCGCCGGCGGGTCGAGCTCGACGTGAAGTACCTGGGCTTCGAGATCCCCGACGAGTTCGTCGTCGGCTACGGGCTCGACTACGCCGGCTGCTACCGCAACCTGCCCGACATCTGCATCCTCAAGCCCGAGGTCTTCGGCGGGGCGGCGAGCTGAGGGGCGCTCCCGGCGGGGCGGCGGGTAGTATAATCATGGTCGTCCTTAGCGTATTTCACCACGAGAGGTAAAGACCGTTGGGCAGAATCCTGAGAAACGGCGGGTTGCTGTACTTCATCGTCCTCCTGGTGTTCGCGGTGATCCTGGTGCGTTTCCTCTCCGCGGGCAACCCGGACGTCGAGAAGCTCAACTCGCAGGAGTTCCAGAGGGCCATAGAGAACAACCAGATAAAGACCGACATCCCGCAGGGCCAGGAGGGTGCCCTGGTGGTCCGGGACGAGGACCAGACGGTCGAGGGGACCCTCAAGAACGGGCAGCGCTTCGAGTACTCCTACCCCGAGTACTACGACATAGCCCGGGTGCTGAACGAGGCCAACATCCCCTTCACCACCGACCCGCAGAACACCGGCTTCTGGCTGACCCTGCTCGGCACGCTCGGGCCCATACTCCTGATCATCCTGTTCTTCCTGCTCTTCATGAGCTCCATGCAGGGCGGGGGCAACCGGGTTATGAGCTTCGGCAAGAGCCGGGCGCGCAGGATGACCAAGGACCAGCCCAAGGTGACCTTCGCCGACGTTGCGGGGGCGGACGAGGCGGTGCAGGAGCTCACCGAGATAAAGGAGTTTCTGGAGAA
>Ga0068704_100119_pt1 | contig 42078 bp, 46 predicted proteins | sample CeladaPassaD2F12_FD_62225 | JGI IMG/M metagenome (GOLD analysis project Ga0068704, IMG submission 62225) | Cellulose-adapted microbial communities from the Joint BioEnergy Institute, USA - Passage D2F12 | ecosystem: Engineered > Bioreactor > Continuous culture > Unclassified | place: USA, Joint...
TGGCTCTACACCTTGGGGAGCGCGACGCTCTTTCTCATAACCCTGCAGTTTCTGACCGGCATCCTGCTGCTCTTCTACTACGTGCCCACCACCGACCACGCGTGGGACTCCATCTACTACATGATGAGCCAGGTGTACTTCGGGCGGCTCGTGCGGGGCATCCACTTCTGGTCGGCCAACGCCCTCATCGTGGTGATCGGGCTGCACATGATGCGCACCTTCCTCAGCGGGGCGTACAAGCGGCCCCGGGAGATGAACTGGGTGGTGGGGGTCTTCCTGATCTTCATCGTCACCTTTCTGGCCTTCACGGGCTACGGGCTGCGCTGGGACCAGGAGGGCTTCTGGGCCTGGGAGGTGGGGGTGATGATAGCCTCCTACACCCCGCTCGTGGGGGACTGGGTGGTGACCTTCCTGCTCGGCGGGGACACCATAGGCCCGGCCTCGCTCTCCCGGCTCTTCGCCATCCACGTGTGGCTGCTGCCCGCCCTGCTCGCCCCCCTGATCGGGGTGCACCTGTTCCTGCTGCGCAAGCACGGGGAGTTCGGCAGCGAGTTCGAGTACTCCGAGCGGCTGGCGAGGCTGAGGGAGCGCCGCAGGCTCGAGGGCTACGAGGAGGAGCGCTAGGAGATGGAGATCCGGCGCGGTCCGGCCCGTCCCGTGGAGGACGGCGAGGTCATAACCGAGGAGAACGTCTACGAGAGGCCCGACGAGCCGATGGCCTTCTTCCCCGGCCAGGTGGTGGCGGACCTCACCGTCTCGGCGGTCCTGCTCGGGGTGGTGGTGGCGCTCTCCTACCTGGTGCCCGCCCCGCTCACCGAGCCCGCGGACCTCTCCACCACCTCCTACGTGCCGCGGCCGGAGTGGTTCTTCTTCTTCTACGACCAGATGCTCATGTTCTTCCCGGGATCGCTCCTGATCCCGGTCGGCGGCGTGGTGATACCCTTCCTGTTCTTCCTGCTGCTGCTCGCGGTCCCCTGGCTGGACCGGGAGCCCTCTCACAGCCTCTCCCGGCGGCCGTTCGCCGCCGTGGTGGCCTTTCTCGTCGTGCTCGCGGTGGTGCTCAACATGCTGCTGACGCTGGTGAGGATCCTGAACTTCCCCCAGTCCTGAGGAGGTGGGCGAGGTGCCGGTAGGCGACATAGAGTTCCCGGTGATCGGCAACGACGCCCTGATCCCGGTGCTGGTGGTGCCCCACATCCTGATCGCCGCCTTCGTGATAGGGATGTCGCTGATCGCGCCGGTGAGCGAGTACCTGGGGCTCGTCACCAAGCAGCCCCACTACGACCGCTTCGCCCGCAACGCCGCCAAGTTCACCATCCTGATCTTCGCCTCGGGCTCGGCGCTGGCCATCACGTTCGTCCTGATGCTCATAACCCTCTACCCGGTGTTCTGGTCGTACCTGCAGAACATCATGTTCTGGGCGCTTTTGGCGGAGGCCTTCATGTTCGTGGGGGAGATCATCCTGCTCTACGCCTGGTACAACGCCTGGGACCGGATGGCCTACCGGAAGCGGCTGCACGTGGTCTTCGGTTTTATGGCGGGGCTCTTCGGCCTCGCACAGCAGACGTTTATAAACGTGGTGGGCTCCTACATGCTCACCCCCTCGGAGGCCCCGGCGACGAACGTGGGGGCCACGTTCCTGAACCCCACCTTCGTCCCGCTGAACATGCACCGCTTCGTGGGGAACCTCTCCTACGTGGGCTTCCTGATCGCCGGGTGGGCGGCCTGGCGCTACCTCAGGAGCACCGGCGAGAACGACCGCGAGTACTACGACTGGATGGGCCACTTCGGGCTGCTGTGGGGCTTTGGCTTTCTGCTGCTGCAGCCGATCATCGGCTACGGGTACCTGAAGAGCATCCGGGAGCATAACCCGGCGGCCTTCGACTACCTGATGGTGGGGGAGAAGTCCTGGCTGTTCAACCTGCTGGCGATAGAGCTGGCGGTGATGGGGGTCGCGGGCGTGGCGTACTTTCTGCACCGCCTGCGCTTCGCCGTGCGACCGATGCCGGCCCTGCGCGGGGCCGCGGCCGGCGCTTTGGGGTTCATGGCGGTCTTCGGGGCGCTGAACGCGATCCCGGCCGACGCCAACCTCGTGCCCCAGATAGGGCTGGTCTTCGCCGGGGGCGAGAGGACCCAGATACCCCTCGGGGACATGTACCCCTGGAAGTACATCGGCCTGATCGGGATGACCTTCGCCGGCCTGTTCGTCCTGGCCCTCTACCTCAGGGCTACCGCGAGGGGCTTCCACTGGGGGCGCTCCAGCCGCTGGAGCCAGTACGCCCTGATCCTGGTCGCCGCCACCGTCGTCGCCACGATGATGACCATGGGCTACGCCCGTGAGACCTCCCGCAGGGCCGAAGGCCCCGGCTACTTGATAAACGGCTGCATCACCCTCGACCAGAAGATCACCCCGGAAACCTGCCCGCCCGTCACCGGGGGAAGCCTCTAGTGGCCGCCGAAGCGCTCGCCATCCTCCCGCCCCTCGCCCGCTTCTTCCTCGCCCTCCTGCTCGTCATCCTCGTCACCGTCTCCACGGTCCTCTTCACCTACTGGATCATGAAGGGCAGCGGCGGAGAGTAGGCCCCGCCCGCGAAAAACCCTTGACAAACAATAGCCGTCTCTTTATATTTGAGCTCGGATATAAGAGATGGAGTAGATCATGAAGAGGAAGAAGAGGAGGTTCTCCAACCCGCTGGCGCTTGCGGTGCTGGCGCTCCTGTACGAGCGGCCGATGCACCCGTACGAGATGGCGGCGACGATGAAGGAGCGGGGCAAGCACGAGTCCATAAAGCTGAACTACGGGTCGCTGTACTCGGTGGTGGAGGCGCTGGTGCGGGAGGGTTTGATCTCTCCCAAGGAGACCGTCCGGGAGGGGCGCCGTCCGGAGCGCACCGTCTACAAGTTGACGGAGGCGGGTAAGGTCGAGTTTCTCGACTGGCTGCGCGAGCTCTTGAGGGAGCCGGTCAAGGAGTACACCCGGTTCGCCGCGGGGCTCTCCTTCCTCGCGGCGCTGCCGCCGGAGGAGGCCGCAGCCCTCCTCGAGGAGCGCGCGCGCCGCCTCGAGGGGGACGTGGAGAACATGCGCGCCACGCTCGGTGGGCTCATGGAGCGGGGCCTGCCCCGGCTCTTCCTCATCGAGTCCGAGCACGAGCTCGTCCTGAAGGAGGCGGAGCTCCGGTGGGTGCGCGATATCTCCCGCGAGATAAGGGGCGGCGCGCTCGAGGGAATGCAGCAGTGGCGGGCCTTCCACTCCGGTACGGGGGGCGGGCGGCGAGGAGCGGGCCCATGAGCAAGAAACCAGAGCTGCCCGGCCTGAACCTGACGGCCAGCCCCCCGATCTCGGCGCTCCGGCGCCTCGGGCTGTTGGTGTGGACCGTGTGCGTCCTCTCCGCCCCGGGCCGCCGGCAGGAGCGGACGGGGCTCGCGGAGCTTCCGGGAGGTCCCGGTTTTCCGGGCGGAGGGGGGCAGGAGATGAGCTGACGCGCAGAGACCCCCGGGGGTGTGGGGGCACCCGCCGGGGGTCGGAGATCCCGGGTCCAGGTCCCGCGGAGCGAAACCTGCAAAGCCCGAGGCACCCGGCCTAAGGATAGCAGGCGAGGCTCCGCGGAGAAGAGAGAGGAGCCTCGCCAACCATGACCGTCCTCGACCGCCTGCGCGGCAACCCCTGGGTTGTGCCCGGCGTGCCGTGCCCTGGCCTCTTCATGGCCCTGCTCGACACCACCATCGTCAACATCGCCATCCCGGCCATCGGCCGGGACACCGGCGCCTCGCTCGACGAGATCCTGTGGGTCGCCGACGCCCACGTGCTGGGCTACGCCGCGCTCCAGATCGCCTCCGGCAGGCTCGGCGGCATCCCCGGCCCCGGGTGCCTCTGCCCCGCCGCCCGGCACCTCCGGCGGGGCAGAGGGCCGCCATTGCCTTCGAGCTGTTCCGGGACCGCAACTTACGCCCCCATGAGCGGGGTGTCGGCTTCTTTAGGGCCGCAGACGACCGCGAAAGGAGACCGTCAGTGCACGAAAAGACCTCTGCTGACGAGGCAGCCATCCACGAGCTCTTCGAGAAACTGCTCGCCGACTGGTGCAGGGGAGACGGCGAGGCTTACGGCTCCCGGTTCACCGAGGACGCCGACTACGTGGCTTTCGACGGCACGCTCATCGAGGGGCGGGCGGAGATCGCCTCCTCCCACCAAAAGCTCTTCGACGGTTTTTTGAAGGGCTCACGCCTGACGGGTCGGATCGAGCGCGTGAGGTTCCTCGGTCCCGACGTGGCCCTGGTCCGCGCGACCGGGGACACGGTGATGCCCGGAAAGAGCAGGCCGTCACCGGAGCGGCGCTCGATCCAGACGCTCGTCGCGGTCCGGCGAGACGGGGAGTGGCGCTTCGCCGCCTTCCACAACACGCGCGTCCGGCCCATCGAAGGCGGTTTCGCAGCGTTCCTGCTCTGGGCTCTCACCGACCGGCTGTGGAGGGCCTTCGGTCCGGGAGGAGCCGCGCGTGGGTAGGTCCGCCGCGCCTCTTGCGGGCTAGCCCCACGGGCGCGGCGCACCGCGACGGTAGACGAGAGAGATCTTCGAGAGGAGTAACCATGAACGCTATGAAGAAGGTCCTCGTGATCGGAGGCGGCATCGCCGGCCCCGTCGCGGCGGTGGCGCTGCGACGGGCCGGGATCGAGGCCACCGTCTACGAGGCGCGCGTCGAGCCCCGGGACCACGAGGGGTTCTTCCTCAACCTCGCCTCCAACGGGCTGCGGGTGTTGAAGGCCCTCGGCATCGACGTTGCGGAGCGGGCCGACGGCTTCCCCGCCCCGCGGATGGTGATGTGGAGCGGCACCGGCAAGCGGCTCGGCGAGGTCGCAAACGGCCTCCGGCTGCCCGACGGCACCGCGAGCACCATCGTCAGGCGCGGCGCGCTCCGGCGGGCGCTGCGCGAGGAGGCCGAGAGGCGGGGCGTCGAGGTGGCCTTCGGCAAGCGCCTCGTCTCCTACGAGGCGTTCCCCGGAGGGGTCGTCGCCCGCTTCGAGGACGGCGCGGAGGCCGGGGGCGACCTGCTCGTCGGCGCGGACGGCATCCACTCTCGTGTCCGTACCGCGATGGACCCCGCGGCCCCACGCCCCAGCTACACGGGCCTGATCAGCGTCGGCGGGTACGCCCGCCTGCCCGGCCTCGCCCCGACCCCCGAGACCCAGCACTTCGTCTTCGGGAGGCGGGCGTTCTTCGGGTACCTGGTCAGGGAGGGCGGGGAGGTCTGGTGGTTCGCCAACCTCTCCCGCCCCGGGGAGCCCTCGCGCGCCGAGCTCTCCGGCGTCCCGGCGGAGGAGTGGAGGCGGAGGCTGCTGGAGGTCTTCTCGGGCGACATGGACCTCATCGGGGAGATCATCCGCGCCACGCGCGGGGAGATCGGGGCCTACCCCGTCCACGACATCCCCACGGCCCCCGTCTGGCACGCCGGCCCGGCGGTGCTCGTCGGCGACGCCGTGCACGCCACCTCCCCCAACTCCGGGCAGGGCGCCTCGCTGGCGGTGGAGGACGCGCTCGTGCTCGCCAGATGCCTGCGCGACCTCCCGGAGCCGGAGCGGGCCTTCGCCGCCTACGAGCGGCTGCGGCGGGAGCGCGTGGAGAGGGTCGTCGCGTACTCGCGCCGGATCGGGCAGTCCAAGGCCGTCGGCAACCCCCTCGCGCGGTGGCTAAGGGACGCGATCCTGCCGTTCGCCCTCAGGCGCTTCGCCAGCCCGGACGCCCACGCCTGGCTCTACGACTACCGCGTGGACTGGGACGAGAGGGTGGCATGAGCCTCCGGGCGCGGGCCCCGGTCCCGCCCGTCCTGAAGCCCGCGCGCTCGGACGCAACCACCGGCTACTACGAGATCACGCAGAAGGCCGCCCGGCAGGAGATGCTGCCCGGCCTCGAAACGGAGGTGTGGGGCTACGAGGGTATGTTTCCAGGGCCCACCATCGAGGCCACAAGCGGCAGGGTCGTGGAGATCCGGCAGTGGAACGAGCTGCCCGTTCCCGTCTCCACTCACCTGCACGGCGGCGTAACGCCTCCCGAAAGCGACGGCTACCCTACCGACCTGATCCTCCGGAAGGACACATCACCTCCGCGCACGCCGCTCGCGGCCGCGCGCACGAGCACTCCCGCCTCTTCAGGGACTACGTCTACCCCAACGACCAAAGGGCGGCGACGCTCTGGTACCACGACCACCGCATGGACTTCACCGGTCCCCAGGTCTACCGCGGTCTCGCCGACCTCTACATCCTCTGGGACGAGGTCGAAGACGGACTTCCGCTGCCCAAGGGTGAGAAAGAGGTGCCGCTCGTCATAGCGGACCGCGCCTTCCGGGAGGACGGCTCCCTGCACTACCCGTCGCTGGACTCCACGCTCACTGAAAAGCACGGCGTCTTCGCGCACGCCTCCAACGGGATGTTCGGCGACACCATCCTGGTAAACGGTGCTCCCTGGCCCTCCCTGGAGGTCTCGAACACCCGCTACCGCTTCCGCATCCTCAACGCCTCCAACGCCCGCGCCTACGACCTCGCCCTCGACCCGCCGCCCGTGGAGGGGCCCTCCTTCTTGCAGGTCGGGAGCGACGGCGGGCTGCTCGAGGCGCCCGTCCCCCACGAGCGCCTGCTCGCCTCTCCGGCCGAGCGCTTCGACGTGGTCGTGGACTTCTCCCGCTACCGCGTCGGGCAGGAGGTGACGCTCGTCGACCGGCTCGGGGCGGGGGCGACCGCGCGGGTGATGCGCTTTATCGTGGTGCGGCGGGAGGGGGAGGAGAGCGCGGTGCCCGAGCGGCTCGCCCCCGAGCAGGACTTTCCCCGCCCGGAGGAGGCGGAGGTAACCCGCAGCTTCCAGTTCGTCGCCGGCGGGGCGTGGGGCGGGATGTCCACCATCAACTTCCGGGTCTTCGATCCGGAGAGAGTGGACGCCCGCCCGCGCCTGGGCTCGACGGAGGTCTGGGAGCTCTCCGCCGACCCGCAGCACCCCATCCACCTGCACCTGGTCCACTTCAAGGTGATCTCACGCGACGGCGGGCCTCCCGGCCCCTACGACGCCGGCTGGAAGGACACGGTCTTCGTGCGGGGAGGGACCGTGCGCGTCGCCGCCCGCTTCGACGGCTACCGCGGGAAGTACGTCTTCCACTGCCACAACCTCAAGCACGAGGACATGATGATGATGGCGAACTTCGAGGTGGTCTGAGTGGGGACCAGGAGAACGCCCCCGGCGGCGCGGGCCGCCTGCGCGCTGGCCTTCGCCTCGGAGCTGCTCCTCCTGTGGGCCCTGCCGGACGAGTTCGCGGCCCGCCCCCTGAGCGGATCCCTCGTCTCGCCGCGAGCCTCCTCTTCGGGCCCGGCAGGTGGGCGGTGCGCCTCGGGATGATCGCGAACGCGGCCATCCCGCTCGCCTGGGGCCTGACCCGGCTCTGGGGCTTCCCGCCGTTGCTCGGTTTCTCCCGGCTCCCGGTCGAGCCCCGCGGGCTCGCCACGGCCGCCATCGGGGTTGCGCTACTGGCTCTGCTTCTCGCGACGGGCCGCCGGCTCGAGGCGGAGCGGAAAGGTCGGCGCGTGCGCTGAACGGACCAGAGAAAGGATTCCGGATGAAGCTGCTCTCCGAGATACGGTGGGTCAGGGTGCTGGCCGCCTCCCTGGCCGTGCACCTCGCGAACGTCGCCCTGGCGGCCCTGCTCGTGATCGTCTACGCGCTCATAGCGCCGTTGGCGCAGGCGGACCCGGGCGCAGGTCTCGCCGAGCCGCTCGTGGGCCGGGCCGCCACCTGGCCCGCGCCCGTCCTGACCTTCTTCGCTGCGGCGTGGGCGGCCCGCGCCACCTCCGGCCCGGCGGCCCTGCTGAGCGGCCTGCTCGTCGCCGCGATGTTCGGGCTCCTCTACTTCTGGCCCTCCGGGCCGGGCGCGCTGGCACCGTTCGCGCTCGTGGTCGCCGCCGGCTGCCTCGGCGGCTCCCTGCGTTGCAGAGCCCGGGCCGCGCACGACATGTAGTGGTTTGCGGGCCGGAGGTTGCCGAGATATTAGAAAAATTAAGAAAATTTAAGCTGTGGGTTGACAATTGAAGATGTGATTATGAATAATATGTGGCGGAAGTAAGGTCTCCGCACAAGGGGGTAGAGAGTTGAAGAAGGCGATGCTGTTGGCGGCCATGCTGGCGATGGTGCTGGTGGCTGCTGCCCCTGCGCTGGCGCAGGACAACGCGGTGGCGGGCGACGTACAGATCCAGGACTCCGTCTGCACGCAGGTGGTTGACGCTGCTGGCGGCCAGGCGAACCTCGGCAGCTCCGGCGCTTCCTCCGGCGACATCGGGAGCGCCTCCGCGGCCTCCATCGCCCAGGAGCTCGGCGTCTCCGTCGAGACGGTGCAGAACTGCCTGCAGGCCGGCGGCGACATAAACGTCGAGCAGGGCGCCACCACCGTGGTCCCCGGCGCTGAGGAGGGCGCTGCCGCCGCCCAGTACGCCGAGGGTGGCGCTGCGGCTGCCGGTGGTGCCGCCGCGGGCGGCGTCCTGCCCGAGACGGGCGGCGCCTCGCTGATCGCGCTCGGCGCCGGCGCCCTGCTGGTGGCCGGCGGCCTGCTCGCTCGCCGGATCGTCCGGTAAGCGGCGGCCTTCACGGGCAAAGCCGATGAGGGGCGGGTCAAAGGACCCGCCCCTTCTTTCCGTCCTGCTGTTAACTATTTTTAAGAAAAGCTCAGAAATTTAAGAAAACGGTATTGACTTTAAGTGTTGCATAGATGACAATGCTTGTATGGTCCCTTACTTAAGGAGGTAGAGAGTTGAGGAAGGTAGTGTTGTTGGCGGCCATGCTGGCCATGGCGCTGTTCGCCGCCGCCCCGGTGCTGGCGCAGGCCAACGCGGTGGGTGGGGACGTACAGATCCAGGACCAGGACTGCGCCCAGGTGATCTCGGTGCTCGGCCAGCAGGCCCAGTACGGTGACGCCGGCGCCGTCTCCGGCGACATCGGCAGCGCCGCCGCCGCGGACATAGCCCAGGAGCTCGGGATCTCGGTCGACGCGGTGCAGAACTGCCTGCAGGCCGGCGACGACATAAACCTGGAGCAGGGCGGCACCGTGGTTGTCCATCCGGGACACGACGACGGCGGCGACGTCCACGGTGACGACAACGGCGGCACGTCCTCCGAGGATGGCGCGACCGCATCGGCCAGCGCCTCCGCCGCTGCCGCCACCGGCGGCGTTTTGCCCGAGACGGGCGGCGCCTCGCTGATCGCGCTCGGCGCCGGCGCCCTGCTGGTGGCCGGCGGTCTGCTCGCTCGCCGGATCATCCGCTAGAGAGCCCGGCTCTGGCTACCCTGACGGGCCCCTCGTGGGGCCCGTCTTTTTTGTGCCTCGGCTCAAGCGGGTTTAGAGATGTTCAGCGACGCAAACTTTGGTGTTGACAGGAAAAGCAAGGCTTAGGAAAATAAATTACTAGCGAAAGGGCTACCGGTATGAGGAGGTATGTGGGGTATGAGGAAGGTAATGTTGGTAGCGGCCATGCTGGCGATGGTGCTGGTGGCTGCTGCCCCTGCGCTGGCGCAGGCCACCGCCGTGGGTGGGGACGTGCAGGTGCAGTACCAGGAGTGCACCCAGCTCATAACCGCTCTCGGGCAGCAGACCAACACGGGTAGCGCGACCGGCGTCTCCGGCGACCTCGGGAGCGCTTCTGCGGCCACCATTGCCCAGGAGCTCGGGATCTCAGTCGACGCGGTGCAGAACTGCCTGCAGGCCGGCGGCGACATCAACGTCACCGAGGGTGGCGTGCAGGTCGTCCTGCCGAGCGGCGAGGTCGTGACCGTCCCGAGCGGCGGTGCCGCCGCTGGCGGTGCTGCGGCCGGTGCCGCTGCCGGTGCTGCCGCCGGTGGTGCCGCCGCTGGTGGCGCTGCGGCTGCCGGTGGTGCCGCCGCTGCCGCCGCGGGCGGCGTCCTGCCCGAGACGGGCGGCGCCTCGCTGGTCACGCTCGGCGCCGGCGTTCTGCTGGTGGCCGGCGGCCTGCTCGCCCGCCGGGTTCTCCGCTAGGGCGCGGGCGAGGACAGCGGACCAAGCGGCGCGGGGCCCCTCGCGGGCCCCGCTTTTTATGCCTCTTTTGCCCGCCGGGATGTTTCAGCCAGGTATCTGAATGTTGAAAAATATTAAGAAAAAGAGAGAAAGTGGGCCATAAGGCGTTGACATTTACAGTTCGGGGTGGAAAAATTCGCTCTTGCAAGGAAGGCTATCGGAGAAAAAAGGAGGTAGAGGTTTTGAGGAAGGTAATGTTGGTAGCGGCCATGCTGGCGATGGTGCTGGTGGCTGCTGCCCCTGCGCTGGCGCAGGCCAACGCGGTGGCGGGCGACGTGCAGGTGCAGTACCAGGAGTGCACCCAGCTGATCCAGGCTCTCGGCGAGCAGGGCCAGTACGGTGACGCGGGTGCCGCCGCCGGCGACATCGGGAGCGCCTCCGCTGCTGAGATCGCCCAGGAGCTTGGGATCTCGGTCGACGCGGTGCAGAACTGCCTGCAGGCCGGCGGCGACATCAACGTCACCGAGGGTGGCGTGCAGGTCGTTCTGCCGAGCGGCGAGACCGTGACCGTCCCGAGCGGCGGTGCCGCCGCTGGCGGTGCTGCGGCCGGTGCCGCTGCCGGTGCTGCCGGTGCGGCTGCGGGCGGCGTCCTGCCCGAGACGGGCGGCGCCTCGCTGATCGCGCTCGGCGCCGGCGCCCTGCTGGTGGCCGGCGGCCTGCTCGCTCGCCGGATCGTCCGGTAAGCCGAGCGCACGCTAGCAGCCTTCCAGCAGGAGGCTTGGGAGCGGGCCCCGTACGGGGCCCGCTTTCTTGTACTCGGCGGTCTCTGGCTATATCCTCATCTGCGTGCGAGGTGAGATGGGATGAGCCGTGTGCTGTTCAGGGTCTCCGCCGGTTTTCTGGTGCTGGCGCTCGCGCTGCTGGCCCTTTCGCTCGCCCTCTCCGACTACTACCTGGAGAAGCAGCGCGGTCTGGCCATCTCCGGGGATCTCCGGGGGGCGATGGAGGCCTCGCGGCTCGCGGTGCGTCTGGACCCCTTCGACGCCGAGGCGCTGGAGGCGCAGGCCTCCCTGCTGCAGCAGCAGGGGCGCAGCGAGGAGGCCCTGGACGCGCTCCGGCAGGCCGTGGAGCGGGACCCCAACAACTACCTGCCGCACCTGATCCTCGGCAACCTGCAGCTCTCTCTCGGGCGCTTCGAGGAGGCCGAGGAGAGCTACCGGGAGGTGCTGGAGCTCAACCCGCGGGCCAGCGCGGCGAGCACCGGGCTGGCGCAGGCGCTCATCCGGCAGGGAGAGCTGGAGAAGGCCCGGGAGATCTACGAGCGGCTCGCGCAGCGGCGGGAGATCACCTACCTCGGCCTCTACGACCTGGGGCGGCTGTGCGTGCGGACCGGGGAGCCCGAGAAGGGCTACCGGTACATAATGCGGGCCCGGCGGCAGGCGGCCGCCGGTCTGGACAGGCTCGACGGGCCGGCCCGGGCCGAGCGGCGGGAGCTCATAGAGTCCATGGACCTCGCGCTCGCCGACGCCCTCGTCGTGCAGGGGGAGTACGCCCGCGCCCGGCAGATGATCGCGCAGAGCGACTCCGAGCAGGCACCGGCGCTGCTGCACCTTCTGGAGACGGACCCCGAGGGCTACCGGCGGTCCGTGTTGAGCAGTGAGATCTACTGACCGAGACGGCTGGCGCGTCCGGCGGGAGGAGCTGCCCGTCTCCGAGCTCCTGTACGTGCTGTGGGGCCGGCGCGGGCTCGTGCTGTGCGCCGTGGGTTTGCTGGTGCTGGCGGTGCTGCTCTTCAGCCTGCTGCGGGGCCCGGATTACGCCGCGGAGGCCGTCGTCGGCATCACCCCCCAGCAGCAGGCCGCCGGGGGCGGAGAGCAGGAGGTCTTCGCGGAGGAGGTGCTCGGGGCGGTGGCCACCCGGGAGCTGCTGCAGCAGGCCGCGCGGCGGGCCGGGTGGGGGGACCGGGTGGAGGAGTTCCGGAGGCGGCTGGACCCCGAGCCCTCCGTGACCCAGGACGGGCGGGCGGTGCTGCGGGTCCGCTTCAGGGGGGACACCCCGCGGGAGGCGGCCTCCGGTGCCAACGCGTACGCCGGGCTCTTCGTGGAGAGGGTCAACGAGCTCGGCAAGGACCGGCTCGCCGGCGGGTCGCTCGCCGCCGGGGCCGAGCTCTTGAGCGCGGCCGCGCCCGGGGAGGCCTACCTCAGCTACCACCCCGTGCTGTACCTGCTGCTGGCCGTGGTCGTGGGCGTCGTGCTCGGGGGGGCGGCCGCGCTCCTGCTCGACACGCGCGGCAACCGCTGGCGCGACGCCCGCGACGCCGAGATGACGCTGCGCGCGCCGGTGCTCGGCGTGATCCCCGACCACTCCGCCCTCGAGCGGAAGGAGTAGCCTCCCGGTGGACCTCGGGGCGGCAAGGGACAGCGAGGAGGCGCGCCGGCTGCTCTCCCCCGCCTCCCCGCTGCGGAGGCACTACGAGGAGCTGGCCGCCAACCTCGCCGCCGAGGGCGGCGGGGCCAGGAGCATCGTCGTCACCGCCCCCGAGCCCGGGGCCGGCTGCACCAGCGTCTGCCTGGGGCTCGGGGCGGCGCTGGCCGCCAGCGGGCGCCCCGCCGCCGTCGTGGACTGCAACCTCGGGCGCCCGCACCTGCACCGGGTGGTCGGGGGGGCCAACTTCGTCGGGCTCACGAGCGGGCTCGACGGGCGGCGGCCGCTGGAGAGCTACGGGCGAGAGGTGCTGCCGGGGCTGCTCGTGGTCCCCACCGGGCCGGTGACCGCGAGCCCCCAGGCCCTCCTGGAGGGGGAGGCCGTCGTCGAGGCCGTCCGCGGCCTGGAGGCGGGCAGGGAGATGGTGCTCCTCGACGCGCCCGTGGTGGGGGAGCTTCTCGGCGCTCCCGCGCTGCTGGGCGGCTTCGACGGCATCCTGCTCGTCATCCACGCCTCCCGCACCTCCCGCAAGGCCGCCCGGGAGGCCACCGACGACCTCATCGAGGCCGGCGCCAACCTGCTCGGCGTGGTATTAAACGGTGCGTATGGCGCCCACATGTCCTAGAGTACGCGCATGAGCGAGAAGACGCACCGACGCTCCGGGCCCGAGCGGTGGTCCCGCTGGGAGCGCCCGAAATCCTCCAAGGGCCGCAGGCCCGGGAGGCTGCTCACCGCCTTCAAGGCGCTGGTGCTGCTCGTGATCGTGGCCGTCACCGGCTACGGGATGCTCGACGTGAACCTGGTCGGTGACGAGCGGATGCTGCCCTTCGCGGCCGGCATCCTCGCGCTCCTCTTCATAACCCTCTTCGTGAGGAGCTTCTACGCCGACGTGCCGGCCGTGGGGTGGGTGCTGGTGGGGCTCATGGGCGCCCTGGTCGCCGTCAAGGGGCTCTCCATGCTCTGGACCGTGAGCGAGGCGGAGACCATAAAGGAGACGCTGCGCTCCTCCATGTACCTGGCGACGTTCCTTATGTCCCTCGCGGCGCTCTCCTCCTGGCGGCAGGTCTGGCCGCTGGTGGACATGGTGTGCCTCATCGTGGCCGGGGTCGCCGGCTACGGGCTGCTGCAGAAGATAGAGCCCCTGCGGTACCCGGTGGCCTCTCTCGACGGGGTGCGGGTGGACTCCACCCTCGGCTACTCCAACACCGCCGCCGTGGTGCTGGCCATGGGCGCGGTGCTGGCGCTGGCCAGGATGGCCCGCATGCGCGGCGTGGTCTTCCGGGGGGTGTACGCGGCCCTGCTGCTCGCGTTCCTCGCGGCGCTCTACCTGACCGTCTCGCGCGGGGGGATCGGCTCGCTCGCCGTGGGGCTCGCGCTGCTTCTGGTGCTGGCCAACAACCGGCTCCAGACGGTCGCCAACCTCCTGCTCGTCGCGCTGCCCGGGGCCTGGCTGTGGTGGAGCTCCCGCGGCCTGGAGGGGCTTCTGCAGCAGGGGGCCTCCGAGGAGCAGATGGCCGCCGCCGGGGACGCCTTCGGCGAGCGCCTCGCCGTGGCCCTCGTGGCGGCGTTCGCCCTGCAGGCCGGATACGCCTTTCTGGTCAACCGCTACGAGCTCCTGCCGCCCGGCCGCAGGCTGCTCGGGGGGGTCTTCGCCGCGACCGGGGCCGCCGCGGTCGTCGCAGCGGGCATCTTCGTCGCCGGGCAGTACGGCGGGGTGTCCCGGGCCTACCAGGAGCTCGCCAGCAACCCCAACCAGACCCAGAACGTCGCCCAGCGCCTCGCCTCGCTCAGCATCGGCTTCCGGGAGGACTACTGGCGGGTCGCCTGGGAGGAGTGGATGGAGCACCCGCTCACCGGGACGGGGGCCGGGACCTTCACCTACACCTGGTTCAGGGAGCGCCCGGTGACCACCGGCGTCAAGCAGGTCCACAACCTCTACCTGGAGCAGGGGACCGAGACGGGCGTCTTCGCGTTTGCGGCGCTCGTGGGCTTCGCCGGGCTGCTGTTGGGACACACCGTCCGGGCGGCCTGGCGCTCCGGGGCGCGCAACGAGCGCAGGATGCTGCTCTCGGGGCTCGCGTGCGCGCTGGCGGTGTACCTGCTCTCCTCGGCCTTCGAGTGGCACTGGTACATCCCGCCCTCCACGCTGCTGTTCTTCTTCCTGGCCGGCGTTGCGGTGAAGGTGGCCTCCCGGACGGACTGGCCGGAGCCGGGGGAGGGGGGCGGTTCCGGGCGGGGTTGAGGGGCGGCGGTCCCTACATGCGGCGCGGGCCGGTGGAGCTCATCGCGGGGGCGGTGCGCCTGGATCTCGACCGCGACCCGCGCAGCGCCGTGCTGCTCGCCGGGAGCGGGCGCAGCGGCACGAGCTGGGCCGCCTCCCTGATCAACTGCCGGAACGAGTACCGATACGTCTTCGAGCCGTTCCACCCGGAGCGGGTCCCGGAGTTCGCGAACCTCAGGCGCCGGCAGTACCTGCGGCGGGGGGAGGCGGGGGAGGAGTTCCTGGCGGCGGCGCGGGCGGCGCTCTCGGGGAGGCTCCGCTCCCGCTGGGCCGACCGGCTCAACCGGAGGTTCGTGTCCCGGAGGAGGCTGGTCAAGGAGATCCGGGCGAACCTCATGCTGGGCTGGCTGCGGGAGAACTTCCCGCAGACGCCGATGCTCCTGATGCTGCGCCACCCCTTCGCCGTGGCCGCCTCCCGGGCGCGCCTGGGGTGGCGGGACAACCTGGACGACATGCTGGGGCAGCGGAGGCTGGTGGAGGACTTTCTCGCTCCCTTCGAGGCGCGTCTCCGGCGCGCCTCCTCCCCCTTCGAGCGGCACGTGCTCGCCTGGTGCGTGGAGAACCTGGTCCCCCTGCGCCAGCTGGCGCCCGGCGAGGTCGCCCTGCTCTTCTACGAGGAGCTGGTGCTCCATCCGGAGCAGGGGCTGCGCCCGGCCTTCGCCGCCCTCGGCCGCCCGGTGCCGCGGGAGGCGCTCGCCGCCGCGCGCGGGGCGGGGCGGGAGGGCCTCGAGGGGTGGAGGGGCCGGGTTGGGGAGGGGGAGCTGCGGCGCGGTCTGGAGGCGCTGCGGGCGTTCGGGCTGGACCGGGTGTACGGCGAGGGGCCGCTCCCGGACCGCGCCGGGGCGCTCGGCCTCATGCGCGAGGGGGTCGCGGGCGGTGCCCGGAAGGGATAGGCCCCCCGTGGTGCTCCTGGCGGGCATCCGCTGGGACTTCCTCTGGCAGCGGCACCAGACCCTGGCCGCCCTCTTCGCCCGCGCGGGCTACCCTACGGTGTTCGTGGAGACCACGGGGCTGCGCAACCCCCGCCCGGGCTCCGGCTTTCTCCGGAAGGCCGCCTCCCGGCTGCGGCGGGCCGCTCGCCGCCCGCGCGGCCCCTCGGGGGGCGGGCCCGCCGTCTACCCGCCCCTCGTGGCCCCGCCGACCCTGCGGGCGTTCAGGGCGCTGAACCGGCGGGTCTTCGTCCCGCGGGCGGCGCGGGAGATCCTGGCGCTCTGCGGGGCCCCGCCGGTGGTCATAGCCTACCCGCCGACGCAGACCACGCTGGACCTCGTCTCGGCGCTGCGGCCGCGGCTGGTGCTCTACGACTGCTCGGAGGAGTACGCGGGGATGCCGGGGGTGCCGGGGGACATAGAGGAGACCGAGGGGCGCCTGCTGCGGCGCGCCGACCTGGTGTGCTGCACCTCCGAGCCCCTGCTGGAGAGGGTCCGCCGGGTGCGCCCCGACGCGTTCCTGAGCGGCCCGGGGGTGGACCTCGGGCTCTTCGAGCCCCTGAGCCGAAAGCCGTTCCCCGGGCGGGTGCGCACCGTCGGCTACTTCGGGCATCTGAGCCGGGAGCGGACGGACTTCGCCGCCCTGCGCGCCATCTCGGCCGCCGGGTTCCGGGTGCGGCTGGTGGGGGGATTGGGGGAGGTCGACCCCTCCTTTCTGGAGGCGCCGGGGATGGACTACCGGGGGGAGGTGCCCCACCGGAGGCTCCCGGAGGCCCTCGCCGGGGTGGACGCCCTCGTGCTGCCCTACCTGGTCAACCGGATGACGCGCGGCATGGCCCCGGCCAAGCTCTACGAGTGCCTGGCGACCGGCCGGCCGGTGGTGGGCCCTCCCCTGCCGGCCCTCGTCCGGCTCGGCGGGCACGTGTACCTGGCGGGCAGCCCGGGCGAGTACGTGGCCGTGCTGCGCCGGCTGGCGGAGCTGGAGTCGGAGGAGCGGCGGCGGGCCAGGGTGGAGCTCGCCCGGCGCAACACCTGGGAGAGGAGGTTCGCCGAGCTGGAGGCGGCGCTGTGGAGCCGGCTGTGAGGCGCCGGGTGGAGGTGCTCGGCGTCGGGGTGGACCCCCTGACCGCGGACGCGCTGGAGGCGGAGATCGCCCGGTTCGTCCGGGAGGGTCGCCGGGCCACCGTGCTGAACGTGAACGCCCACTGCCTGAACCTGGCCTGCCGGAACGGGCGGCTGCGGGCGGCGCTCCGGCGGGCGGACCTGGTCTTCTGCGACGGCGAGGGGGTGCGGCTCGCGGCGCGCCTCCTCGGGGAGCGGCTGCCGGAGAGGATCACCTACGCCGACTGGGTCTGGCGGCTGGCCGGGCTCGCCGCCTCGCGGGGGTTCTCGGTGTACCTTCTGGGGGCCCGGCCCGGCGTCGCCGCGGAGGCGGCCCGCAGGCTGCGCGAGCGCCACCCGCGCCTGCGGGTCGCGGGCGCGCACCACGGGTACTTCGACCGCCGCCCCGGGAGCCCGGAGAACGAGGAGGTCGTGCGCCGGGTCAACGCCGCCGACCCGGACATCCTGCTGGTGGGGTTCGGGATGCCGGAGCAGGAGCTGTGGCTCCTGGAGAACCGGGGACGCCTGACGGCCCGGGTGGCCCTTACCTGCGGGGCGGCCCTGGACTACGCCTCGGGGCGGCTGCGGCGCGGCCCCCGGCTGCTCACGGAGAACGGCCTGGAGTGGCTCGCGCGGCTCGCCGTCGAGCCGCGCAGGCTGTGGCGGCGCTACCTGGTCGGGAACCCCCTCTTCGTGCTGCGCGTGCTGCGGTGGCGCCTCGGGGGAGGCCGCCGGTAGGATAGCCGCGGTATACTCTTGCCGCCGTCGGCGGAGGAGGTGCTCTCTCGCTGTCTTGGGCTTTTTTGGGGATCTCATAAGGGAAGTCTCCCGGGCCAGGCCGCTGCGGCGCTCCCTGAGCGTGGCGGTGCTCCTCCTGCTGGACTCGGCGGCCGTCGCGGCCGGGCTCCTGGCGGCCGCGGCGCTCCTCGAGGGCGGGCGCGCGCTGCGGCTCCTCCCGCTGCTGGCGGGGCTCTGGCTCGGGGTGTGCGCGGTGCTCGGGCTCTACGGCCTCGCCCCCTCCCGGCGCAACCCGGCGGCGCTGGCCGCGGCGGGCCTGGTGTGGGCCGGGCTTGCGGCGCTGGGGGCCGCCCTCTACCCGGAGAGCGGGCTGGGGCTCGGCCTGATCCTCTCGTCCGCCCTCCCCGCGGTCGCCGCCTCGGCCGGGCTGAGGCTCCTCTACGAGCGGGTGGTGGACCGGGTGTACAGCCGGGGGCTCGCCCGGGTGCCGGCGCTCCTGGTGGGCCCGGCGGAGGACCGGGGCCGCCTCCGCCGGATGATGGAGCGGGCCCCGGGCGGCTACGAGCCGGTAGGGGAGCTGGACCTCCGGGGGGCAGCGGTGGACCTCCCCGCGCTGCGGGAGGAGCTGGACCGCACGGGGGCCTCCAGCGTCATCCTGATGGGCGCCGAGCGTCTCTCGGACGAGGCGTTCCTCGGGCTGCTGCGCTCCGTCCGGCTCCGGGGCGTGCAGCTGAGGGTCGTGCCCGGGGCGCTGGGGCTGCTGCGCAGCCAGGTGCGGCTCGAGGGCGGGGGGCTGCCGCTGCTGGAGGTGCGCTACCCGCAGCTGGACAACGCCCAGCGGGCGCTCAAGCGGGCGATGGACGTGGCGCTCTCGCTGCTGGGGCTGGCGCTCCTGGCGCCGCTGTTCGCCGCCGCCGCCCTCGCCATCCGCCTGGACTCCCCGGGGCCCGTCCTGCTGCGGCAGAAGCGGGTCGGCGCCGACGAGACGGTCTTTATCTGCTACAAGTTCCGCTCGATGTACCGGGACGCCGAGGAGCGGCGGGAGGAGCTGGAGCCGCTGAACGAGGCCGGCGGGGCCGCCTTCAAGCTCCGGGACGACCCCCGCGTGACCCGGGTGGGGCGCGTGCTGCGGCGCTGGAGCATCGACGAGCTGCCGCAGCTGGTGAACGTGCTGCGGGGGGAGATGAGCCTGGTGGGGCCGCGGCCGCTCCCCCTGCGGGACTTCGAGCGGATGGGCGAGCTGCACAAGCGCCGGCTCGCGGCGCTCCCGGGGATGACCGGCTACTGGCAGATCAGCGGGCGCAGCGACCTCCCCTTCGAGGAGATGGTCCGGCTGGACCTCTACTACATCGAGAACTGGTCGCTCTCGTTCGACCTGAAGATCATCCTGAAGACCATCGGGGCGGTGCTGGGGCGTCGGGGCGCCTACTGACCCATCTCGTCGAGTATCCGCCGGATCTTGCGCCCGTACGAGGGGTCGGTGGCCCACACGCCGTCCCCGAGCTGGCTGATCCTCCGCACCCAGTAGCCCCGCGCCTTCTGCGCCGCGCGGGCGTCGTGGAAGCGGGCGTGGGGCCGGCCGATGGGGCGCTTCCCGGTGTAGGCGGCCATGTGGTTGACGTGCATCCTGACGCCCGCGCGGGGGGTCCTGGGCCGTTCGAAGTCCCGCGGCGCGTCGCCGACGGCGCCGCCCTTCTTGATGCCGGCCATGTTCCACGGGCGGGAGTCGCCCCCGTAGTGCCCCCGCCCGGTCTCCAGGATGGCCTGGGCGACGAGCACGTCGGGGGCTATGCCCCTCCTGCGGGCGAGCCGGTAGTAGAGGGGGATGGTCCTGAGGATGTATCGGGTGGCGCCGATGGAGCGGGCGTAGCGCTCCACCCGGGCCTTCCCGTAGATGGGCCGCCCGAGGATGGAGTCCGGGGAGCGCACCGCCCGGACCTCGGCGGCCCGGGCCTCCCTCTCCGGGGAGGAGGAGAGGGGGAGGACCGCCCCCCCGAGCAGGACGGCCAGCAGGAGCAACGCCGCCGGAGCGGCCCGCAAGGCTCTGCGCGTCTCTCTCGCCATGCCCCCTCCACGGAGAAGAAGCCGTCTCTCGCCGGGCCCATCATACCCGCCGTCGCCCCCGGGCGCTAGAGGAGCTGCAGCGCGAGCCCCACGGTCCCGCCGCCGAGCACCAGCCACGCCGAGTTCACCCTGAACCGGACGAGCAGCACCAGCGCGAGCGCCGCGAGCAGCGCCGTCGCCCCGTCCACGATGGCCGCCCGCCCGAGCTGCCAGCTCACCCCGGCCATGAGGGCTAGAGAGACCACGTTGACCCCGTCCAGCAGGCTCGAGAGGACCGGCGAGCTCCGCAGGCGCGGGATGAAGGGGCCGGTGAGGGCGACGAGGACGAAGGCGGGCAGGAAGATCCCGGCGGTCGCCGCGACCGCCCCGGGCACGCCCTCCAGCAGGTACCCGATAAAGGTCGCCGTGGTGAAGACCGGGCCCGGGGTGAACTGCCCGATGGCCACCGCGTCTATGAGCTGCCGCTCGCTCAGCAGGCCCTCCCCCACGAACTCGGAGCGCAGAAAGGCCAGCAGCACGTACCCGCTGCCGAAGAGGACGGAGCCGATCTTGAGGAAGGAGAGAAAGAGCGAGCCCACGCCCCCCGTCGCGGGGAGCTGCGCCGCCAGCGCGGCGAGCGGGGCGACCGCGGCGAGCCCCCTCCGCCTCCGCGCCTCCCGCGCGGCGAGCACCAGAAGACCCCCGCAGAAAAGTAGCGGTATCTCCCCGACGCCGGAGAAGAGGTAGAGCGCGAGGGCCGCGGCGCCGACCGCGCCCGTCAGGAGGTCCTTCACCGCCGTCCTCCCCAGCCCCCACAGCGCGTGCAGGACGATCGCGATGATCACCGGCGAGATGCCGTACATGAGGCTCTCGCCCGCCGGGGTGCTGCCGTAGCGGGCGTACAGGACGGCCAGGGCCAGCACGATGAGCGCCGCCGGCAGGATAAAGCAGCCCCCCGCCACCACGAGCCCCCGCCACCCGGCCCGCAGCCGCCCTATGTGGATGGCGAGCTCCGTGGAGTTGGGGCCGGGGATGAGGTTCGTGGCCCCGACCAGATCCAGAAACCGCTGCTCATCCAGCCACCCCCGCCGCACGACCACCTCGTCGCGCATCATCGCGATGTGCGCCGCCGGCCCCCCGAAGGCGATGAAGCCGAGCTTGGTGAAGAGCAGGGCCAGCTCCCGGAGCTCCCCGCGCGGTATCCCTTTATCCTCCCGGCTCAACCCCCTCCACCACCTCCCGGTAGAGCTCCCTGATTATCCGCCGCGCCCGCTCCAGCTCGTCGAGCCCCCTCTCCGTCGCGGTGTAGTACTTCCTCACGCGCCCACCCTCCACCCGCTCCTCCCGCCGCAGCAGCCCCTCCTCCTCCATCCGGTGCAGCGCGGGGTAGAGGGTGCCGTAGCTCAGCCGGTAGCCGTGCCGCTCCAGCTCCCGCGCCATCCAGGAGCCGTAGACGGGCCCCCGCGCGGCGTGGTACAGGATGTGCACCCGGATCGCCCCGAGCTCCAGATCCCTCAACGCCATCCCGCCCATATGATAGGGTATATCGGCGGCGGATACCGCCACCCGATATCGTGACGGTGGCGGTCGAGTGTAATAGAGTATGCGGCTGAAGATGAGAGGTCGTGCTCGTTGAGCCGGACGCTGAGCAGAAAGGAGTTCCTGCAGGTCGCCGGGGCCGGGGTTGCCGGGGCGGCCCTTCTGGGGGCCGGCGCCGGCTGTGGCGGCAGCAGCTATCTTCCGAGCGGGGGTTCCAGGATGAACGTTGTGGTGGTGATACTGGACAGCCTGCGGCGGGACCACGTGGGCGCCTACGGCAACGACTGGATCCAGACCCCCACCCTCGACGCCCTCGCCAAGGACAGCCTCCGCTTCACCCGCCCCTACCCGGAGTCCATCCCCACCATCCCGGCCCGCCGGGCCGTCTACACCGGCAAGAGGACCTGGCCGTTCCGCAACTGGGTGCCCCAGAAGGGGGAGACCTTCTTCCCGGCCGGCTGGCAGCGCATCCCCGAGGACCAGTGGAGCGTCGCCGAGATCCTCCTGGACAACGAGTACGACACCGTCCTCATCACCGACACCCAGCACCAGTTCAAGCCCTCCATGAACTTCCACCGGGGCTTCAACGTCTTCGACTTCATCCGGGGGCAGGAGAGGGACCGCTACCGCCCCAAGCAGACCGCCCCGGAGGAGCTGGTCCAGAAGAACGTGGTCCCCGGCAACGACCGCAGCATGGTGGAGAAGGTGCGCCAGTACGTGGCCAACACCCACTACTACCGCAACCGCGAGGAGGACTGGTTCGCCCCGCAGGTGTTCCTGCGGGCCATAAAGTACCTGGAGGACGCGGCCAGGGCGGGCCAGCCGTTCTTTCTCGTTGTCGACTCCTTCGACCCGCACGAGCCGTGGGACCCGCCGGAGAAGTACGTCGGCCTCTACGGGGAGGAGGGCTATTCGGGGCCCGAGCCCATCGTGCCGAACTACAGCAAGTCCGACTACCTGGAGGAGGACGAGCTGCGCCGGATGCGCGCGCTGTATGCCGCCGAGGTCACCATGGCCGACCGGTGGCTGGGCAACTTCCTGGACAGGATGGACGCTCTGGGCTTTCTCGAGAACACGCTGCTTTTCGTCCTCTCGGACCACGGGGTCTCCCTGGGCGAGCACGGCTACACCGGCAAGGTGGACGAGGCGCTCTGGCCCGAGCTGACCGACATAATCTTCTACGTGCGCCACCCGGAGGGCAAGGGGTCCGGCAACACCAGCGACTTCTACGCCTCCATCCACGACATAGCCCCGACCATCCTCTCGCAGATGGGCATAGAGCCCTGGCAGCCGATGGACGGGCAGGATCTGACGCCCATCCTGGAGGGCAAGGGGCCGCAGCGGGAGCGGGAGCACTTCACGCTGGGCTACGACGACTACGCGTGGGCGCGCGACGAGCGCTACGCGCTCGTGTGCCGCAACGACGGCAGCGAGGCGCGCCTCTACGACCTGCAGAGCGATCCGGGGATGGACCGGGACATCTCAGGGAGCCACCCGGAGGTGGTGAGGAGGATGTGGGAGGGCTACATCCTCAAGGACGCCGGCGGTCCCCTGCCCAAGTACTGAGCCGTGGGCCGGCGGGAGGCTTCGAGGGGCCCTCTCCTTCTTCTGCGGGGCGCTCTCGGCTGGAGCTGGCTCCTGTGCCTCCCCGGGGGCGTGCTGTGGGCGCTCTCCCCGCTCGGGGTCTACCTCTCCGAGTACAAGTACAAGACCCCCGAGGTCTTCTGGAGGCTCTTCCCCTCGGCCCCGCTCCTCATGCTGGCCGGGCTCGCGGGGCTTTACCTGCACCTCTTCGCCCGCCGGGGGCGGCGTCCCGGGGCGCTGGAGCGGGTGGGGTTCGCGGTCTGCGCGCTCGGGGCGCTGCTCACCGTGGCCGGGGACGTGGGCAAGTTCTATCTGCACCTGGACGACGTCTACCTCATGAGCGCCCCCGCCTACAGGACCATGCGGGCGGGGCTCGCGCTGCTGTGCGGGGGGGCGCTGCTCTTCGGCTTCGGGCTGGCCCGGGAGCGGAGGGTCGCGCTGGCCGGGGCGCTGCCCTTCGCCATAGGCTCCCTCGCCGGGCTCATAGCCGTGCTGAGGGACTTCGGGGCCCTGGGCGAGGCCATGTGGGTCATGTTCGGCGCGGGGTGGGCGTGGGTCGGGATCGTGGTGCTCTTCGGGGAGGGCAGGCGCCTGCTGGCGGGCCGGAAGTCCGGGCGGGGCCGGTTAAACGCCGGTGAAACATCTATATAATCTGACGCCGTGAGCCCGCAGCGTTCCCCCAACCCCGCCGACGGCGAGCCGCGCAGCGGCGGCCCCGGGGCCCCGGAGGTGGTGCCCTCCGGGGAGGACTCCTACGTGGCGCGGGTGGCCCGCGGGGCCGGGATAAGCACCGCCGGGCAGGGGGTGGGGCGGTTTCTCGGGTACCTCACCCAGATCCTCATAGCCCGGCTCTTCGGGCCCGCCTCCTACGGGTTCTACACCGCGGGGGTGGCGGCGCTGAACCTCGCCCAGATCGTCTCCCGCTTCGGGATGGAGAACGGGGTCGTCCGCTACGTGGCCCACTACCGGGCCCGGGGGGACGCCTCGCGGGTGCGCGGCACCATCATCCAGGCCGTGGCCGTCGCCTGCCTCGTCAGCGTGCTCCTCTCGGCGGCGATGTTCTTCGGGGCCGGGTTCATGGCCGGCTGGTACTACAAGGAGCCCACCATGGCCGCCGTGCTGCGGGCCTTCGCCGCCGTGCTGCCCTTCTTCGTGTTCATGATGATGGTGCTGTGGGCCACCCAGGGCTTCCAGACCGTAACCTACGCGGCCTACGTCCAGCAGATAATCCGGCCGGCGCTGTACCTGCTGCTCGTCCCGCTCTTCTACCTCTTCACCGACGGGATAGTCGGGGTGGTCGCCGCCTACGGGCTCTCCATGCTGCTCGGCGGGGCGGTCGCCGTGTACTTCCTGTGGCGGCTGTTCCCGGAGATCTTCGACCCCAAGGTCAGGCCCAAGTTCGAGACCCGGGCGCTCTTCTCCGTCTCGGTGCCCATGAGCATCTCCACCGGGGCGCAGTACCTCAACACCTGGTCTGCGACCTGGATCCTGGCGTACTTCGCCGCCGGGGCGCCGGTGGGGATCTTCAACGCCGCGGCCCGCACCGCCACCTTCTCCACCATCGTCCGGTTCGCCTTCAGCGGCATCTTCTCGCCCATCATCTCCAGCCTGCACGCCCAGGGCGACCGGGAGAACATGGGGCGGCTCTACAAGGACATCTCGCGCTGGATCTTCATGGGGGCCTTCGCCATCTTCATGGTCATCCTCCTGCTCTCGCACGAGATCCTCGCCCTCTTCGGCAGCGACTTCACCGCCGGGTGGGCCGCCCTCATCCTCGTGGCCTTCGCCCAGCTCTACAGCTCCTCGGTGGGGCCGACCCCGAGGATGCTCGCCATGACCGACAACCAGAACGTGGTGATGTTCGCCACCGCCACCGCCGCCCTCGTCGGGGTGGCGGTGAGCGCGCTGCTGGTGGGGCTGGCCTCCACCCCCGACGCGAAGATCCTGGGGGCCGCGGTCGGCATGTCCTCCGCGATCATCTCCGAGAACACCCTGACGCTCGCGGCCGTGCGGCGGCGGCTGGGCTTCTGGCCGTACAACGCCGAGTGGCTGAAGCCGCTCGCGGCGGGGGTGCTGGCCGCGGGCGCGGCCTACCTGCTCGGGCTCGTCCTCCCCTTCTCCGCCGCCATCCCCACCATCGCGGTCGTGGGGGCGGCCTTCGGCCTCGTCTACCTGGCGCTGCTCCTGCTCTTCGGGCTCTCGCCGACGGACCGCGAGTTCGTCGGGGCCTTCTGGAACGTCGCGAGGCGCTACCTGCGGAGGGGCCGTGGGCGGGCTTAGGGTCCTGTACGTCGCCGGGCTCGGCCGCAGCGGGAGCACCATCCTGGCCAACTCGCTCGGGCAGGTGGAGGGCTTCTTCTCCGCGGGCGAGCTGAACTTCATCTGGAAGCACAACGTCATCGAGAACCGCCTGTGCGGCTGCGGCGTCCCCTTCCGGGAGTGCCCGGTGTGGCGGGAGGTCTTCGAGAGGGCCTTCGGCGGGATGGACGCCGTGGACGCCCGCCGGATGGTCGCCCTTCAGGCCTCGGGGGCCCGCACCAGACACGTGCTCCCCATGCTCGTCCCCGCGGGCAGGCGGCGCGTCGCCGCCCGGCTGCGGGAGTACCTGGAGAACACCGGGCGGCTCTACCGGGCGATGGCCGAGGTCACGGGTAGCCGGGTCATCGTGGACTCCTCCAAGGAGCCCGCCTACGGGTACGCCGTGGGCATGATCCCGGGGGTGGACCTGCGCGTGGTGCACCTCGTCCGGGACCCCCGCGCCGCCGCCTACTCCTGGCTGAAGAAGAAGGAGCAGCCGGACAGCGAGGCGCGGAGGTACATGTTCCGCATGGGCCCGGCGCGCAGCGCCGTGCTCTGGGACGCCTGGAACCTCTCCGCAGAGGCCCTGTGGAGGGGCGGGCGGTACCTGCGGCTCCGCTACGAGGACTTCGTCGCCGAGCCCGGCCCGAGCCTGCGGGCCGTCCTGGACCTCGCCGGGGAGCCGGGGGCCGACCTCCCGCTCGTCGGCGAGCGGGAGGTGCGCCTCGGCGTCAGCCACACCGTCTCCGGCAACCCCAACCGCTTCGAGACCGGCGCGGTGGAGCTGAGGCCGGACGAGCGCTGGAGGGGCGGGATGTCCCTCCGCGACCGGGCCGTCGCCACCGCCCTCGCCCTCCCGCTCCTGCCGCGCTACGGCTACCCGGCCTGGGGCTGACGGCGAGGCCGCCGAGCCTCATCACCGGCTCGGCGGGCGCCTCCTCTTCTACCCCGACCTCTCTCCGGAGACCCCCACGCGTGGCGAAAAGCCCGAACGGCTCGCCGGGTCGCCGGGCAGACGGCTGGTAGAGGACGCGGCGCGCCCGGCGCTACAGGCTGAAGCTGTAGCGCTGCTCGCGCCAGGGGTCGCCGTAGTTGTGGTAGCCGTTCTGCTCCCAGAAGCCGGGCCTGTCCTCGGCGAGGAGCTCCAGCCCCCGGACCCACTTCGCGCTCTTCCAGGCGTACAGGCGCGGGACCACCAGCCGCAGCGGCCAGCCGTGGTCCGGGGTGAGGGGCTCGCCGTCGTGGTGCGTGGCGAAGAGGGCGTCCTCCTCGTAGAGCTCCTCGAGCGGCAGGTTGGTGGTGTAGCCGCCGTCGCAGAAGACGGAGACGTAGCGGGCCTCGGGCTTCGGCCTCGCCAGCTCGAGCACGCGCTTGGCCTGCACCCCGCCCCAGAGGTTGTCCAGCTTGCTCCACGAGGTGACGCAGTGCATGTCCGCCTTCACCTCGACGGTGGGGAGCTCCTGCCACTCCTCCCAGGCGAGGCGCAGCGGGTTCTCCACGAGCCCGCTCACCGAGAAGTCCCAGCTCTCCAGGTCCACCCTGGGGGTGGGCCCGTAGGTCAGCACCGGCCAGCGGTCCCCGACGAGGTACTGCCCCGGCGGGACCCGCTCCCTGCCCCGCGCGGTGTCTATCTCGATGCGCTCCATGGCTCCTTCTCCCTTGCCGTTCTCCGCCGCTACGGGGGCGAGTCTAGCACGCGCCGGGGACGGGAATTCCTGCGGCGGAGGGGGTCTTGCGGACTGGCTGCTGCTCCGGGCGTACAATCTGGTGCGCAGGGGCGTGAGGGCGGTGGAGACGGAGAGGATCGCGTGGATTCGGCCTTCCTGCGCGGCGAGGACCTGCCGCCGGTGGAGCTCTACGAGCTGGCCGGCTCGTACTTCGTGCGCGACGGGAACCACCGCGTCTCCGTCGCCCGCTTCCACGGCCTGCCGCTCATCGAGGCCGACGTCACCGAGCTCCGGCCCTTGCGGTACAGGGCGGAGGGGAGGGCGGCGTGAGCCTCCTCGCGCTCGCCTACGCGCTTCCGGCCCTCGCGCTCACCGCCGTGGGGCTCGCCCTGCGCCGCGCGGCGCGGGACCCGAGGACCCCGAAGGGAGACGCGGTGCTCCTGGACCTGTGTCTGGGGCTCGTCGCGGTCGCGGCCGCGGTGTTCTGGCTGGTGGCCGCGCTGCAGGCGGCGTTCTGAGGTGCGCTCAGCCCGGCCTCGTCTTTTCGGGCTTCCTGCCGAGCTGTATCAGCCCGGCGTTGTCCCCGATCCCCTTGTCCCGGTACTGGTAGACGCCGCGGCAGGTGTGGCCGCCGGTGGTGCGCTTCTCGGTGTAGGAGAGCTTCACGTTGGGGTTTATGGCCTTGACGAGCGCCTTCTCGTAGGTGGAGAAGGCGGCGCAGGGCTTCACGTCCCAGCCCGGGACGCCCTCCCGGCCCATCCCGCCGAACCAGGGGCAGCGGTCGGCGTTTATGACGTACTCGCCCTCTCTCTGCTCGGTGAGCGTGATCTCGATGTCGAAGAAGCGGTTGGCGAGCATGACCACGTCCACGGTGTCCTTCATGGTCTTCACGCCGAGCTGCTCGCGCAGGTCCCGCCCCTGCTTCTCGCCGATGCGGGTCATGGCGAGCTTGGCTATCTTCTGCCCGTCGTAGCCGAGGTCGTCGGCCGCCCGGATCATCTCGTCCAGGATGACGCCGGTCCCGCTGGCCGCCGCCTTCCACTTGTACCAGGAGGGGCCCGGCAGACCGAGGCGCATGGCAAGCTTTGCCAGAAAGAGCGGGAGCTTGGGGAGACCGTAGACCTTGAGCCACTTCATGGAAGCTTTCCTTCCCTCGCCTGCGCTTGGGCCATTATACCGCCCGCGCGGCGACCCTCCTGTCCAGGAGGGAGAGCAGCTCCTCCAGCGCGACCTCACCGCGCGCGCCCCCCTCGCCGTCCACCCGCAGCTCCACCTCGGCGGAGTCGGGCCGGGCATAGAACTCGATCCAGCAGGGCCTCCCCCTCCCGGGCGCGCGGCAGGGCTGGCTGCAGAGCACGACCTGCGGTCTCGCCCCGGCGAGCTTCTCGGGCAGGTCGTCGGGCTCGACCACCCGCACCCGCCACTCCGGCCGGAGCGTGCCGATCGCCCGCCCGATGGCTTGGTTGTACGCCCGGGGTTGGATGGCCACCAGGACCGTCGGCCCCTCCTGCCGCTGCGCTCCGGCCATCCTTCCATTATAGTTGTCTCGTGCCGCCTTCGCGCGGCGCGCCCCGTTCCCTATGGAGAGGATGATCGCCTACGGCGCGGGCCCGGACGGGCCGGGGGAGGGCGGGGGGAAGGTCCCGCCCCTCTCCCGCAGGCTGCTCGACGGCCTGGACCTCCTGGGCGGTCACCTCTCGGCCGCGCTCGAGCGACTTCTCTCCGGCCGCCACCCCTACGAGACGGTGGGCTGGGAGCGGGCGCTGGTGGACCTGGAGGTGCTCTTCGGGCGTGAGGTGCGTCCCGTCCTGCGGGAGAGCGCCCTGCTGGAGACGGAGGGGAGGGTCCGCGCCCTGCTGCGCGACATCCGCCGGGAGGACCCCTTTCTCCAGCGCTGGGCCGCCGACTCCCTGCTCGCCCGGTGCTGCTACCTGCTGTGCCGGCTCCTGCGCCCGCGGGTGGTGCTCGAGACGGGCGTGGCCTACGGGGTCTCCTCGGCCTTTATCCTGGCCGCCCTGCAGGAGAACGGGCGCGGGGAGCTGCACAGCGTGGACCTTCCCCCGCTGCGGCCCCGGGCCGGCCGCTTCTGGGGCATAGCCGTCCCGGAGCGGTTGCGGGGCCGCTGGCGGCTGCACCGGGGGGCGAGCCGGCGGGTGCTGCCCGGGCTGCTCGAGGAGCTGGGGGAGGTGGACCTCTTTCTGCACGACAGCCTGCACACCCTGCAGAACATGCGCTTCGAGCTCGGGGCGGTCTGGCCGCGCCTGCGGCCCGGCGGGGCGGTGCTGGCGGACGACGTGGAGCGCAACGCCGCCTTCGCGGAGCTGAGGGGGAGGGGGCCGCTCCTGTGGCGCGTGATCTCCGACCGGGAGCGGCGGCCGCTGCACGGTCCCCCCGCCCCGGTCGTCTTCGGGCTCGCGGTCAAGCCCGGTAGCCCGGCCGCCCCATCCGCGCGTAGGTGATCCTCTTGCCGGCCTCCACCCCCGGCTGGTCGTACGGGTTGACCCCGTAGAGTGCCCCGGCGACGGCCGTCTGCACCTCCAGGGCCTGCATCAGGTAGCCCAGGTTCTCCGCGCTCAGCGAGCCCAGCCGGATGGTGGCGTTCGGGCGCCCGGCCCCGGTGAGCGCCCTGCGGGTGGCGTCGCACTCCACGTTGAGCAGCTCGCCCACCGTGTGCCCGGAGAGGTAGCCCACGCCCTCCAGGTCCTCGTAGGCGCCCGGGATCCCGACGTCCCTGGGGTGCTCCCGGACCTCCACGATCTCTATCACCTTGTCCTGCGGGCCCTCCATGTACAGCTGCAGCTGGGAGTGCTGGTCGGTGGTCCCCACGGCGCCGTGGGGCGTGGAGCCCTTGCCGTCCTTGCCCAGCGACTCGGCCCACAGCTGCACGAACCAAGCCGCGAGCCGCTCCAGCGCGTCCGCGTAGACCATCATCACCCGGATGTTGCGGCCCCGGGAGGCATCCATCAGGTGGTGCATCGCGGCCCCGACGACCGCTGGGTGCTCCGCCCCCTGCTCCTCGAGCTCCTCCACGCACCGGGCCGCCCCGGCCAGCAGCGCCTCCACGTCCAGCCCGGCCACCGCCGCCGGCAGCAGGCCCACCGGCGAGAGCACCGAGAAGCGCCCCCCGACCTCCGGCGGCACCTGCAGGGTCACGAGGTCCTCCCGGTCGGCGATCCGCTTCAGAAACCCCTTCTCCGGGTCGGTCGTCACCACCGTCCGCGCCTGGTAGCCGAAGTCCCCGAGCGCCTCCGCCAGCGCCCCCCTTATGACCAGGAAGTTCGCCATCGTCTCGGCCGTGGAGCCGCTCTTGGTCACCACGTTGACCCAGGTGCCCTCCGGCTCGATCACGTCCAGGATGCCGGAGAGCGTCGCGGGGTCGGCGTTCTCCGCGAAGTGGAGGCGCGGTCCGCCCCGGTCGGGGAGGAGGTTGTAGAAGGGGTGGCTCAGGGCGCGGTGGAGCGCCATCGGCCCGAGCGCCGAGCCGCCGATGCCCACGTGCACGAAGTCCGTGGCGCCGTCGGAGCGCACCCTCTCCGCGACCTCCAGCGAGGCCTCCAGGTGCTCGCGGGTCCGGGGCAGGCGCATGAAGCCCGGCGGGTCTTCCAGCAGGGTGCCCACCGCCGCGCGCAGCCGGGGGGAGATCTCCTCCAGCTCCCGCCCGGTGAGGCCCCCCTCCACCTCCAGGAGGTTCCGGTAGTCGAAGGTCACGTCGGCCATCGTCGCGTGGCTCCTCCCCTAGCTCGCCTGACGGGGAGTAGTTTAGAGCACGGTATAATCCCGGGCCATGAGCGCCGCCCCGGTGGGCGAGGTGATCGCCCGGCTGAAGAGGGAGTACCCCGACGCCAAGACGGCGTTGAACTGGTCGAACCCGCTGGAGCTGCTGGTCGCGGTGATCCTCTCCGCCCAGTGCACCGACGAGCGGGTGAACCGGGTCACGGAGCGGCTCTTCAGGAAGTACCGCACCGCCGAGGACTACGCGGGCGCCCCGCTGGAGGAGCTGGAGCAGGACATCCGGCCCACCGGCTTCTACCGCAACAAGGCCCGCGCGATACAGGGGATGGCCCGCGCCCTGCTCGAGCGCCACGGCGGGGAGGTCCCGAAGACGATGGAGGAGCTCGTCGCCCTGCCCGGGGTGGGGCGCAAGACGGCCAACGTGGTGCTCGGCAACGCCTTCGGGGTAAACGAGGGCGTGGTGGTGGACACCCACGTCCGGCGGGTCTCCCGGCGGCTCGGCCTTACCTCCAGCGACGACCCGGAGAAGATAGAGCGCGACCTCCTCCCGCAGGTGCCCGAGGAGGAGCGCACCCTCTTCGCGCACCTCCTGATCTTCCACGGCCGCCGGGTGTGCAAGGCCCGCCGCCCGGACTGCCCCGGCTGCGTCCTGAACGACATCTGCCCCTCCAGCGGGCTCTCCGGCAAACCGAGCTAGAATCGTCGCGGGATGCCTTTGGGAAGGAAGCGTCGGCCGGAGGTTCCGGACCCCGGGCAGCGGGTGAGCCTGCTGGGCCCCGACGGCCGGTGGCGCGACGGCTTCGTCGCGGTCTCCGGGCCGCTGAGCGACGACCGCTACGGGGTGGTGATCCGGGTCGCGGAGGAGGGGGAGTACCGGGAGGCCCGGCGCGAGGGGCGCCGGCCCGTGTGGATGCCCTGGCCGCTGGAGCGGCTGCGGTTCTGAGTTTTCTCAGCGCGCCGCGCCGGCGAGCGTCTTTGCGACCCGCTCCAGCGCGCGGGAGATGTTCTCCCGCGAGTTGGCGTAGGAGAAGCGCAGGTGGCCCTCCCCGTAGCGCCCGAAGCCGTCCCCCGAGAGGCAGGCGACCCCGGCCTCCTCGAGCAGCAGCCGGGCCAGCTCCCCGGCGCTGCGCCCGGTGCCGGTGACCCTGGGGAAGGCGTAGAAGGCCCCGTGCGGCGTGCGGCACTCCACGCCCGGCAGCTCGTTGAGGCCCGCCACGATCATGTCCCTGCGCGCGCCGAACTCCCGCACCATCTCCTCCACCGGCTCCTGCGGGCCCTCCAGGGCGGCGAGCCCCGCCCGCTGGGCGGCGGCGTTGGCGCAGGAGCTGGAGTTGACCTGCAGCTTTGCGAACTCCCCGGCCAGCCGGCGGGGCATCACCCCGTAGCCCAGCCTCCAGCCCGTCATGGCGTAGGTCTTGGAGAAGCCGTCGAGGATGATGGTGCGCCCGTCGGGGCCGAGGCCCGGTTCGGAGGCGATGCTGGCGAAGGAGGCCTCCGGGTAGACGAGGCGAGAGTAGATCTCGTCGGAGAGCACGTACACGTCGGGGCGCTCCCGCAGGATCTCCGCCAGGGCGCGGGTGTCCTCCGGGGTGAGGACGCCGCCGGTGGGGTTCGCGGGGGAGTTGAGGATCACCAGCCGCGTCTTCGGGCCGAGGCGCTCGCCGAACTCTTCCGGGTCGAAGCGGAAGCCGTTCTCCTGGCGCAGCGGGACGAAGACCGGCCTCCCGCCGACGAAGTTGACCATGGACTCGTAGATCGGGAAGGCCGGGTTGGGAAGCAGCACCTCGTCCCCCGGCTCCACGAGCGCCAAGATCGCGAAGAACATCACCGGCTTGCCGCCCGGGGTGACCACCACCTGCGAGGGGTGGACCGGCACGCCGCGGCTGCGGGAGACCTCCTCCGCTATCGCCTCGCGCAGCTCGGGGATGCCCGCGGCCGGGGTGTAGTGGGTGTGGCCCTCGCGCAGCGCCCGGCAGCCGGCCTCCACGATGTGGGGCGGGGTGTCGAAGTCCGGCTCCCCGATCTCCAGGTGGATTATGTCCCTGCCCTGCGCCTCGAGCTCCCGGGCCCTCGCCAGCACCGCGAAGGCCGACTCGGTCCCGAGCCGCCGCATGCGTCCCGCAAGCCTCAAGGGTGTTGCGCTCCTTGCCTCGGGGTACCTCGCCGCACAACATGTTAGACGATCCCGGCAGGGTCCGGAACGCCTCGGGAGGGCTGGTATCATCTCTTCTGCGAGAGAGGGCGATGGCTGAAGCTGCCGCAGAAAGAGGTGCCACGGAGGCGCCCGTCCGGCGCCTGCTCGTGGTCGACGACGACCCGGTCTCCAACCGGCTCATGCAGCGGCGCCTGGAGAGGCTCGGTTACGAGGTCTTCTCCGCCGCCGACGGCCGGGAGGCGCTGGAGTCCCTCCCCGACCTCAGGCCCGACGTGCTGCTGCTCGACGTCTCCATGCCCGGGGTCGGGGGGCTGGACGTGCTGGAGCACGTCCGGGAGAGCGGCCTGGACGCGGCGGTCATCATGATGACCGCCTACGGGACGGAGGAGGTGGCCGTGGAGTCTCTCCGGCGGGGGGCCGACGACTACCTGCGCAAGCCCCTGCAGCAGGCCGAGTTCGAGGCGGTCCTGGAGCGCACCGTGGAGCGGCTGCGGCTGGAGCGCCAGAACCGGGCCCTGCGGCGCCAGCTCGACGAGAAGCGGCGCCAGCTGGAGGCGGAGCTCTCCCGGGCGGCGAGGGTGCAGGCCGAGCTGCTGCCCGTGGGGACGCCGGAGGTGCCGGGCTTCGAGCTGGCGGCCCGCTGCATCCCGGCGCGCGAGATCGGCGGCGACTTCTACGGCTGGATGCGCCCGGACCCCCAGACCCTCGCCCTGACCCTGGGGGACGTGATGGGCAAGGGGATGCCGGCCGCCCTGCTCATGGCGACCGCCCGCGCCGTCCTGCGGGCCCTCTCCCGGCAGAACCCCCCGGAGCGGGCGGTCAACCTCGCCGCCCGGGCGCTGGAGGAGGATCTCATGCGCTCCGGGAGCTTCGTCACCCTCTTTCACGCCCAGCTGGACATCCCCAGCGGCTCCCTCTCCTACGTGGACGCCGGGCACGGCCACGCCTTCGTCCGGCGGGCCGGGGGGAGCGTCGAGCATCTGCTGGAGGGCGGGGTCCCCGTGGGGACGATCCCCGGCCACGCCTACCGGGAGGGGAGGCTCCGGCTCGAGCCCGGCGACACGCTCGTGGCCTACAGCGACGGCCTGGCCGAGGCCCGGCCCGGGTCCCTCATGGCCGTCGGGGAGATCGCCGGAAGCCTCTCCGGCGCCTCCGGGGCCCGGGAGATGCTGGAGCGGCTGGTTGGCCTGGCGGGCGCCGGAGAGAGCCTCTCCGACGACCTGACGGTCCTGGTGCTCCACCGCGCCGGGGAGGGCTAAAGGATCCCCACCCCCACACCGATAACCCCCAGTGCGATGACCGGAGCGGAGAAGAGGCGGGCGTGCGTCGGAAGGGGCCTGCTGCTCGTGCTGCTCGCCGCCGTCGCCCTCCTGTGCGGCGAGCGGGGGACGGTGCTCGCCGCCGGCGCGCAGTCCATCGCCGTCCCCTCTTACTTCTACCCGGGCGGCGCGTGGGACCGGCTGGGCGCCTCCTTCCCGGAGGCCCGCCTCGCCATCATAAACCCGGCCAGCGGACCCGGGGAGGCCCCTAACCCGGACTACGCCGCGCAGGTACGGGAGAGCCGGGCGGCGGGGCTCACGGTGCTCGGGTACGTGCACACCAGCTACGCGGCCCGACCCGTGGAGGAGGTGATGGCCGAGATCGACCGCTACTACGGCTGGTACGGGGTGGACGGCATCTTTCTGGACGAGGCGAGCACCGGCTGCGCCGACCAGCCCTACTACGCCGGGCTCTACGGCTACGTAAAGGCTAGGGGCGGGCTGGTGGTCCTCAACCCGGGCACCCAGACCAGCGAATGCTACATGTCCGCGTCGGACATCGTCGTCAACTTCGAGGGCTCCCACGCCTCCTACGCCGGGGGGTACTCGGCGCCGGCGTGGGTCTCCAGCTACCCGCCGGAGCGCTTCTGGCACCTCGTCTACGCCGCCCCCGGCGAGGAGCAGATGCTGGAGGCCGTCTACCTGAGCAAGCGCCGCAACGCGGGCTGGGTCTACGTGACCCCGGACGAGCTGCCGAACCCCTGGGACACCCTCCCCGGCGCCGCCTACTGGGAGGCGGAGCGCCGGGCGGCGGCCGACGGCGCGGACGAGACGCCGCCTGGGGTTTCCGCCCCGGCGGAGAACCTCGTCCTCTACTCGCAGCTGGGCCCCGGGGAGGGGCCGGTGCCGGTCCGGGTGGTGTGGTCCGGTTCGGACGGCCAGAGCGGCGTGGCGGGCTACGAGCTGGAGCACGGCGAGAACGGGGGACCCTTCGAGGCGGTGCCGCTGCCCGCTCCCTCCGCCACCGCGGTGACGCTCCGGCTCTCGCCCGGCGAGCACGCCTTCCGGGTGCGGGGGCTGGACCGGGCCGGGAACGCGAGCGCGTGGGCCGCATCCCCGGCGTTCTCGCTCGTCGCCCGGCAGGAGGACGGGGCAGGGGTCTCCTACCCGGCGGGCCGGTGGAGGCTCGCCCAGACCTCCGGCGCCTACGGCGGGGAGCTGAGGTACGAGAAGGATCCCCCGGCGACGGCCCGGTTCTCCTTCGCGGCCCGGGAGGTGGCCTGGGTGTCGGCGCGGGGGCCGAACCGGGGCAGGGCCGAGGTGTGGGTGGACGGGGCCCGGGCGGCGACCGTGGACCTCTACTCCGGGACCGCCCGGGCGCGGGAGGTCGTCTTCCGCCGGGACTTCGGGGGCCGGGGCGCGCACTCGCTCGAGGTCCGGCCGCTGGGGGTCGGGGACGAGCTCTCGACGGGGACCCGGGTGGACGTGGACGCCTTCTTGATCATCGACCAGGGGACTCCGTAAAGGAGCGCACCGCCTCCGCGACGGAGGGGTATATCCCGAAGACCGAGTCCAGCCGGGTCAGCTCGAAGATCGTGCGCACGTCCCGGCCTACCCGGGCCAGCCGCACGTCGCCCCCCGACTCGCGGGCCGCGCGCATCAGCCCCACCAGCGCCCCGATGGCCGAGCTGTCCAGGAAGGTTACGCCGCCCATGTCGAACACGAGGTTCGAGGAGCGACCGAGGAGCTCGCCCGCCCGCTCGCGCAGCTCTCCGGAGTTCGCCGCGTCCAGGGCGGTACCCGGCTCGCAGCCGACCACGACGACCTCGCCAGGCTCTTCGCGCACCTTCAGGATCCCCATCTCGCCCGAAAACTCCTTTCTCTCCGCTCCTCTCTCTGCCTCGTTTATTCCCGCAGTGGCAGGACGGCGGGCTCGCCGGGCTCCAGCGCTACGTAGGTGGTGGGCTCCCCACCGTACACCTCTGCCCCGGGGGACTCGAGCCCCGTGACGGGGGCCTCGGCGGCCCGGCGGGAGAGCAGGCGCACCCTCCCGCCGGGCGACGCGCTCGCCATCACCCCCGCCCGGTCGTAGGCCGTCCTGCGCCGCACCCGCTCGCCGAGCTTCTGCATCTGGGGGCTCAGCACCGGCAGCCTGTAGAGCGCGGCGTACTTGCGCAGGGTGGCGCGCAGCAGGTCGGTGAGCAGGGTGTGCTCCCCGTCGTAGGCCCGGAGGTTGGCCTGGTGGAACATGAGCGGGTTGATGTCTCCCTTCAGCATGTAAGAGAGGAGGACGTCGCTCTCCCTGTCCAGCACCTCCGCGTAGCTCAGCCTGTGCCCCCAGAAGTCCCGGTAGCGCCGGTTGTAGTCCGAGGTCCACTCCCGCGGCGTGGAGACGTCGAAGCCCAGGTTGGTCGGGTAGCGGGGGACGACGAAGATGGAGGGCTCGAGGGGGTGGGAGAGCCCGGCGTTCGGGGAGGGGTTGTCGAAGCCCGGCTCCGAGGTGTCCCCGACCAGGTAGCGGATGCCCGCGGCGCGGGCGGCCCGCATGGCCTGCGGGTTGCCGAGCCCGGAGTACTCGGGGGTGACGAGGTTGACGGGGCTGTAGCGGGAGAGCTCCGAACCGCGGGCCCAGGCGTCGTTCTGCTCCAGCTCGGAGGCGGCTGTGCGGTAGCCGACCTCGTCCCAGTCCAGGTGGCGGTAGGTGTGGTTGATCCAGCGGAACTCCGCCTCCAGCTCGCGGGCGGCCGGGGTGAGGGTGTCGGGGATGTAGAGCCCCGTGGTGCCGTAGGCGTTGAAGGCGAGGTCCAGCCGGAGCTCGCGGAAGAGCTCTCTGGAGCGCCACTCCCGCTGCCGGGCGGCCGCGGCGCGCAGGTCTTCGCCTGTCATCCTGTAGGAGCCGCCGCCGACCAGCTGGTCCGGGATAAAGACGTCGTCCACGTGGGCGGTGAGGTACACCCGCCGCTCGCCGAGGAAGAGGCCGCCGGTGACCCAGTCCACGAGCCCGTAGGAGAGGAGCAGGTTGTGGGTGAGCCAGGGGTTGCTGGAGAAGGTCAGCGCGAGGGTCTGGCGGCCGCCGGGGTGTTCGGCGAGGACGGCCAGGGCGTGCCCCCTGCCGTCCACCAGCAGCGGGATGGCGTCCGGCGCGGGCCGGGCGCGGTAGACGAAGGCGTCCCGGACCTCGACCGGGCTCTCCGGGTTCAGGTAGCCGAAGAGCTCGCGCCCCTCGGCGGTGAGCCGGGCCCGGACGGGCTCGTCGCCGGAGTCCTCGGGTTCTCTCAGACCGTACTCCGGCCCCGGGTAGGCATACCAGGCCGCCCGGCGCACCCCGAACTCCGACTCGTACTCCCGCAGCGCCTCCCACTCCTCCTCCGAGAGCGCGCTGCGGGGGCGCTCCTCGCCCGGCGGGACGTAGGAGAGGTTGCCGCTGGCCAGGATCACGCCCTGGTAGAAGCCGTGGCAGCCCTCGGCGAGCCGCTCGCGGGTCAGCGGGGGCTCCTCGGCGGCCACGTACACCGAGTAGGGGGTGCCCAGGTAGTCGAGCGTCTGCCGGATCGCCGGGAGGGTGGTCTCCTCCCCGTCGGCGGAGAGGACGAGCAGGCGCAGGTCCCTGGTCGGGCACCCGAGGCCCTCGGAGGAGGGCCAGGGCGAGCTCGCCGGGGGCAGCGCGTGCGGCGAGGCGCCGCGCCCGCCGGAGGCCTGGCTCGGGGCCACGTCGCCGTAGTTCTCGGGCACCCGCAGGCCGAGCTCGTCCCGCCCCGCCCCGGGCAGGGTCAGGAAGAGGACCGCGAGTCCGAGGGCGAAGAGCCCGAAGACCGCCGCTGTGCCGTGGGCCGCCCGCACCGCTCAGGAGACCATCGGCTGCCGGCTGAAGGTCAGGTACTCCAGCTTCCCGAAGCGCTCCCGCAGCAGGAGCAGGGAGAAGAGCGCCCCGAGCACCGAGGCGGCGAGAAAGCCGTAGCCGTAGAAGGCGGGGCCCGCCGGCACGGTGAGCGCGGTCAGCGCGAGGTTCGCCGCCAGAAAGAAGGCGCAGGCGGCGAGGGCGCTCCCGCGGAGGTCGAGGTAGAGCAGGATCAGGACGGTGAACAGGAGGAACACCTGGGCGCTCATCCCGAGCACCATCACCCTGAACAGCGGCCAGTATCCGGGGGGGAGGTCCAGCACCCGCGTGAGGGGCGTCAGCACAGTGACGGCCAGGAGGGCGGAGGCGCCCTGCACCTTCAGGAGCGAGAGGTAGCTCTTCCGCAGCGAGCGGGCCATGCCGCGCTTTGCGGCGAGCAGCTCCTGCAGCCCGAGACGGCTCTGGATGGAGTCGTAGAAGCCCCGGTAGTGCTCGTAGAAATCCGTCTCGATGTTCACGGTGAACAGCGCGAGCGCCGGGACGATGACGAGGCTCGCCACGAAGAAGGAGGTGTCGTAGGGCTGGAAGACGTCCATGAAGCTGCCCACGTCCACGCCGGCGGGGGAGAGCCAGAAGACCATCTTGTCCGCCCAGAGCCCCAGGTTGTACGCGAGGCCGATGGCCACGAGCGAGGGGTAGCGCCGGAAGTAACGGGCGAAGCCCAGGCTCAGGGCCCTCTGCGGCTCGAACTCGGCGATTACCCGGGCGGTGAGCAACCCCAGGGTCACCATCTGCCCGGCGGCGAAGCCCATCAGGTAGGCCGAGAGCCCGTAGCGCGAGCCGAGCAGCGTGGCGGCGAGGAAGCTGGTCAGGTAGCCGGCGGCGAAGGCCGCAACGATGGAGAGGTAGTCGCGGGCGGCGGAGAGAAAGACCATGGCGACCCAGATGCCGCTCACCGCCACGTAGAGCGCCGCGGCCGGCAGGCGGTAGCCGAGCGGAAGCTCGGTGAGGGCCAGCAGGGCGTTTATGACCACGAACTGGGCCCCGCAGGAGAGGGCGAGCACCGAGACGAAGGTCGGGCCCACCGATTCCGGCCGGTTCAGGTAGAGCTCGTCGGCCAGGTAGCGGGTGACGACCATCTGCAGGAGCCCGGTGGTGACGAGCGAGAGGGCGAAGGTGTGGGTGATCGTCGCGGCGAAGAGGGCGATGGCCTCCCGCGAGAGGAAGGTGGCGGAGACAGCCCCGAGCAGGCTCAGGGCCACCACCGAGAGCAGCCAGGGGCCTGAGGAGATCACCGCGGCGTAGAGGTAGCCCCGTATCTTGCCGAGGTAGCTCTCCTGCCGCACGGCCTTCTGGAGTTCGAACCCTATGCCCGCCACGCCTCAGCCCTCCCCCGCGAGCGCGTCGTAGATCCTCTGGTAGGTTCTGTTGAGCTCGTCCTCCCGGTAGAAGCGCTCCATCCTGGCCGCGCCGGCGCGGGACATCCGCTCCCGCAGCCGCCCGTCGCGGGCGAGCCGGATGAGGGCGTCCGCCGTCTCCCGCGGGCTCGCCACCGCGGTTACTATCCCCCCGGGCCCCAGGGCCCTGTCCTCGGGGGTGCGGCCGTGGAGCAGCTCGGCGCAGGCGCCCACGTTCGTGGCCACCACCGGCACCCCGGCGCTGTTGGCCTCCAGGATGACCAGCGGCTGGCCCTCGCTGATGCTCGTCAGGACGAGCACGTGCATCCGCCGGTAGTACTCCAGCACGTCCTGGGGGCCGGTATAGACGATCCGGTCCTCCAGCCCGAGGAGCGAGGTGAGCTGGCGGCACTCGGCGAAGTACTCCGGGTCCTCCTCCGTCGGGCCGATGACGTAGGCCCTGAGGTTGGGGATCTCCGGCTCGGCCAGCTTGACGGCGCGGATGAGCGTCTTGACGTCCTTTATGGGGACGACCCTGCCGACGAAGCCCACGTTGAACTCACCCTCCGGACGCGGGGCCTCCCGGGCGGCGCGGAAGCGCTCGGGCCGGATGCCGTTCGGGATCACCAGCATCCTCTGCGGGTCGGCCCCCTCCTCGAGCTGGTAGCGCTGGTTGGCCTGGGTTATGGTGATCACCCGGTCCGCCTCCTGGTAGCAGAGCCGGCTCATCATCCTGAACATATCGGTCCACCACTGCTTGAAGAAGCTTTGGGTGCGCCGGATCTTGTAGTCCTGCTGCTCGGTTACGTGGATCCAGTCGGCCTGGGCTATCTCGATGCTCCGCTCCCGGGTGTAGATGCCGTGCTCGGTGACGATCATGGGGGAGCCGGTCCTTTTTTTGGCCAGCGCGGCCAGAAACCCGGCGTAGCCGGTGGAGACGGTGTGATAGACGCGCGCCGGGGGGACTTCGGCCTGCAGCATCTGGAAGAGCGGCAGATGGGTGAAGCGCCAGGTCCAGTAGTAGTCCACGAAGGAGGCGTCGCGTCTGTTTCTGCGGTAGAGGTCCAGGACCATCTCCCACGACTCGGGCGAGCCGAAGAGGTCCTGCACCCCGAGCGAGCGGCTCTCCGGGCTTCCGGCCGCCGCGTAGAGCTCGTCGAAGAGCGGCACCCCCGGCCCCAACGGGAGGCGCTCGTGGAACCGGCGGAGCAGCTCCCACGCCCGGCCGCGGCCGTCCCGGGAGGGGGCGGGGCTCCTCATCTTCTCCGGCCGGAAGTCCTGCGCGTAGATCCTGTCCACACCGAGGAGGTTCTCCGGCAGCTCGTAGCGCTCCTCGTACTCGATGTCGGGCGACGGCCCGATAAAGAGCACCCTGAAGGTCTTCCCGGGGAGCCCCCGGATGAGGTTGTGCACCCAGGAGGAGACCCCGCCCCGCACGTAGGGGTAGGTCCCCTCTACGACCAGGCACACGTCGGCTGTGCGGCTACGCCCCATCCCGGGCCTCCCCCGCCCACCAGGCCGCGAGCTCGCGGGCCTCGGAGCCTTCGGGCAGGCGCCCGAGCACCCTCCGGGCGTACACCCCGAGCTCCCTCAGGTCGCCGAAGTCGAAGATGGCCTCCATCCGCAGCAGGTGCACCTCCGGATCGTCGGGGCGCTCGCTTCCCAGCTCGTCGAGGAGGCCCGCAGCCTGGGCGATCTCGCCGAGCCCCAGATGGGCCCGGGCGAGGCGCAGGGCGTTGCGGCGCCTTTGGGCCCCGGCCCGCAGCGCCTCCTCGTACTCCCGGCAGGCCATCTGCAGGTAGTAGTCCCGGGCGGCGCCCTCCAGAAGCCCGCTCAGGGCGTACTCCAGGTAGAGGTCGGCGAGGCGCTCGCGGGCCTCGGGGTCCTGCGGGTCGCGCTCGCGCCCCTCTCGGGCGTCGAGGATCTCCTTGCCGATCTCGTCCTCCAGCCGGGAGAGGGTGAGCGAGGCGAAGAGCCTCGCCTCGGGCGACGGGTCGTGCAGAAGCCCCCTCAGCACCCGCACGGCCTCCGAGTCCCGCCGCAGGGCGAGGCGCTCGATGGCGGCCCGCTTGGCCTCCGGGTCCTCCTCCCGCAGCACGTCCACCACCGGCTCGACCTCCCGCTCCTCGAGCAGCGAGACCTCGACCCTCCTGGCCCGCGAGAGGGGGTCTTCCTCCCCCTCCCCTCCCTCCTGCGGCGCCGGGAGAGGCGTCCGGCGCCGCCCGGGGAGCGCGGCGAGCAGGTAGGCCAGGGCTGCGGCGAGCATCCCGGCGAGCGGGAAGACCAAGAGCGAGAGGGCCCAGCCGACGACCGGCCATCCCCGGCCCTTCGCGCGAAGCAGCGAGCAGCCGAAGGCGGCGGAGGCGGCCGCGTGGGCGGCCAGGGAGGCGGCGATCCTCCCGGGGCTTCCGCCGAGGAGCAGCCAGCCCGAGGCCACCTCCAGGGGGAAGCTCGCGAGCCACAGCAGAAGCAGCGGGCTCATCCGCCCCCCCGCAGGAGATCGCGCACCGCCTCCTCGACGAGCCCCTCCGCTCCGCCGGTCTTCCCGGAGAGCGTGGCCCGGCCGGTCCGGAGCCGCAGGGTGCGGTCGTCCTCCTCGAAGGGCCTGAAGCCGAAGCCCTCCACCTCCCGCCGGAGCCTCTCGGCGAGCTCCCCGGCCTCCTCCGCGCCGAGGTGGGGCAAGAGCAGCAGGAAGGTGCCCTCCTCCTCGTGCCGGCCCAGCACGTCCACGGGCCGGATGTGGTGCCGGAAGACCAGGCTCAGGGTCCGCAGCACCCCCGGCAGCCGCACGGGCGGTATCCGCTCGTGGTCTTCGGCCCGCAGCGCCAGCAGCGAGAGCGGGACGCCGTAGGTTCTGGAGCGGAAGACCTCCTCCTCGGCCCGCTTGAGCAGGTAGGCGTGGTTGTAGGCGCCGGTGAGGTCGTCCTCGATGTTGCGGTCGCGCGTCTGTCTGAAGCGGAGCGCCCGCTGGAAGGCGCCCGAGGCCCAGTCCCCGAGGAGGGAGAAGAGCCGGGCCGCCGCCGGGGTGAAGCGCAGAAAGGGCATCCTCTCGGCGACCAGCATCCCGGCCACCTCGCCGTCGGCGTCGAGGATGGGCG
>Ga0068704_100121_pt1 | contig 41386 bp, 43 predicted proteins | sample CeladaPassaD2F12_FD_62225 | JGI IMG/M metagenome (GOLD analysis project Ga0068704, IMG submission 62225) | Cellulose-adapted microbial communities from the Joint BioEnergy Institute, USA - Passage D2F12 | ecosystem: Engineered > Bioreactor > Continuous culture > Unclassified | place: USA, Joint...
GCTCCTCGCACACCTGGTTTGTGCTCAAGTACCTGCTTGGTTACGAGAACGTGAAGAACTACGACGGTTCCTGGACCGAGTGGGGCAATGCCGTGAGGGCCCCCATAGAGCGGTAGGGGTCCTCCGGTGAGCGCGACGGACGAGCTGCTGCGCAACAACGCCCGCTACGCCGAGTCCTTCCGGGCGGGGGGGCTCCCCGCCCCTCCCGCCCTCGGGGTGGCCGTCGTGGCCTGCATGGACGCCCGGCTCGACGTGCACAAAATCCTCGGGCTCAGGGAGGGCGACGCGCACGTAATCCGCAACGCGGGGGGCGTCATCACGGAGGACGCCATCCGGTCGCTCGTGATCTCCCAGCGGCTCCTGGGCACCCGGGAGATCCTGCTCATCCACCACACCGGCTGCGGGATGCTGAACCTGCGCGAGGAGGAGGTGAAGGAGGACATCCGGCGGGAGACGGGCATCCGGCCGCCGTTCTCCCTCGAGGCCTTCGAAGACCTGGAGGAGGATGTGCGCGAGTCCGTGGCCCGGATAAAGGCCAGCCCCTTTATCCCGCACAAAGAGAGCGTGCGCGGCTTCGTCTACGACGTGGAGACCGGCAAGCTGCGGGAGGTGCCCGCAGAGGCGCGACAAGGAGAGGAGGAAACGCCGTGACGAGCATAGCGGAGAAGATAGGAGAGCTCAGAGAGCAGCTGGAGCGCCTCGAGCGCGCGCAGCAGGACTTCTCGGCCAGCACCCGGCTGGTGGAGGGCCTGCGGACCGAGGCGGAGATCCGGGGCTTCGAGCTCACGGTGGACGAGCCCCGCGAGCTCGGGGGCACCGACGCGGGGCCGAACCCCGTGGAGCTGGTGCTGGCGGCGCTCGGCACCTGCCAGGAGATAGTCTATGCCGTGTACGCGCCCCGGGCCGGGGTGGAGCTCGAGGGCGTCGAGGTGGACGTGGAGGGCACGCTCGACCCCAGGGGCTTTCTCGGCGTCTCCGGGGAGGCGCGGCCGGGCTTCGAGAGCGTGCGCTACCGCGTCCGGATACAGAGCCCCTCGGAGCCGGAGAAGGTCAGGGAGCTGGTCAGGCTCGTGGAGGAGCACTGCCCGGTGCTGGACATAATAAGCAACCCCGTCCGGACCTCCGGCAGCGCGCAGCTGAACGGCTCCCCCCTCGCCTGAGGGGGAGACAACGGTCCGCCCCCGGGCTAAGATACCCGCCTGAGCGGCAACGGAGCAGGAGGCGCGAAGAGCCATGAGGTTCGACCAGAGGGAGCGCGGCTTCACGCTGTGGTTCACCGGGCTCTCGGGGGCGGGCAAGACCACCATCGCCGAGATCGTGGAGAAGGAGCTCAGGGAGCGCGGCCGCAGGGTCGAGGTGCTCGACGGGGACATCGTGAGGACCAACCTCTCCAAGGGGCTCGGCTTCAGCCGGGAGGACAGGATCACCAACGTCCTGCGCATAGGCTTTGTGGCCAACCTCCTCACCCGCAACGGGGTGGCGGTGATCGTCTCGGCCATAAGCCCCTACAAAGAGGCCCGCGACCAGGTGCGGCGCAGGATCATCGACTTCATCGAGGTGTACGTGGACGCGCCGCTCGAGGTGTGCGCCGAGCGGGACGTCAAGGGCCTCTACAAGAAGGCCTTCGAGGGGGAGATACAGAACTTCACCGGCGTCTCAGACCCCTACGAGCCGCCCGTGGCCCCCGAGCTGCACATCCGCACCGACCAGGAGACCCCGCAGGAGAGCGCCCGGCGGGTCATCGAGCGCCTGGAGTACCTGGGCTACCTGTGGGACCCCGAGGAGGCCGAGGACTACCACTGGTCCCGCTAGGGGGCCTAAGCTTCAGTGGTGGACCCAGGCGTCCGGGTCGCTGGTCAGGGCGGTGACCGCCTCCGGCAGCTCGCCGCGCACCAGATCCTCCAGGGTCACGTTCTCCAGCACCGAGCGCAGGCTGGCGCGGACCGCCACCCACACCTCCTGCAGGTGCTCCGCCGCCCCCTCGTACGCCACGTTCTCCGGCCACTCGCCCCGGACGTTCGCCAGCGGCCCCTCCACGGCCCGGATGATCTCGGCCAGCGAGATCTCGCCGGGGGGCCGGGCGAGCCAGTAGCCCCCTGAGGCCCCCCGCTGGGCCCGGACTATCCCCGCCCGCTTCAGGTCCAGCAGTATGTTCTCCATGAACTTCTTGGGGATCTTCTGCACCTCGGAGATCCACTCCCCCTTCACCGGCCCCGAGCCCTCCATCCCGGCCCGGGCCAGCTCCGCGACCGCCCGCAGGGCGTAGTCCGTTCTGGCGGAAACCTGCAAACCCACCTGCCTCTCGTCAATTTCCCTTCTTCTGTAGACAATTGTATGATAGCGGCCGCCGCGGGGTTCTCTAGCGCTCCGGGCGCTCCTCCCTCACGGGCCGCACCACGTACTGCACGTATCCGCGGGGGTTGCGCTCCGCCCAGGCGTTCAGCTCCCGCGCCTTCCACTCGGCCTGCTCGCGGGTGGGGTAGCGCGCGACCTCCCACTCCCCGAAGAAGAGCACCGCCACCACCTTGAACGACCTCTCCGCCACCGGTCCTCTCCGTCTTGCCCGCCCTTACCCCCGATGCTAACATCAGGCACGCGTCGATCCTCTCTGCGGGAAAGGGAGATGGCCGAAAACCATCCGGGACCGCTGCAAGGCATGCAGGTGCTGACCCTGGCGGTCAACGTGCCCGGCCCGGCGGCCGCCGCCCGGCTGCGCGGCCTCGGGGCCTCCGCCGTCAAGGTCGAGCCCCCGGCCGGGGACCCGCTGGAGCGCTTCTGCCCCTCCTGGTACGCGGCGCTCTGCGCCGGGCAGAAGGTGCTGCGGCTGGACCTCAAGAGCCGGGAGGGCCGGGAGGAGCTCCGGCGGCACCTCGCCGTCTCGGACCTCCTGCTGACCTCCAGCCGCCCGGCGGCCCTCGAGAGGCTCGGGCTGGGACCGGAGGACCTCCTGCGGGAGCACCCCCGGCTCTGCCAGGTGGCCATCGTCGGGTACCCGCCGCCCCGCGAGGAGGAGCCGGGCCACGACCTCACCTACCTCGCCGGGACCGGCCTGCTCTCGCCGCCGGAGCCGCCGCGGACCCTGCTCGCCGACCTGGCCGGGGCCGAGCGGGCGGCGAGCGCGGCGCTCGCGCTCCTGCTGCGCCGGGAGCGCGGGCGAGGGGCCGGCCGGGAGGTCGTCTCGCTGGCGCAGGCCGCCTCCGGCATGGCCGAGCCGCTCCGGCACGGGCTCACCGCGCCGGGGGGCCTCCTCGGGGGCGGCTTCCCCGGCTACGGCCTGTACCGGGCCGCCGACGGGTGGGTCGCCGTGGCCGCCCTGGAGGAGCACTTCTGGCGGGGGCTCCTCGCCGGGCTCGGGCTCCCGGAGGGCGCGGGGAGAGAGGAGATCTCGGCCCGGCTCGCGCAGAGGGGTTGCAGGGAGTGGGAACAGTGGGCGCTGGAGAGAGACCTGCCGCTCGCCGCGGTCAAGGAGGCGCCCCCGAGAGGAGAGGAGGAGTAGGATGCAGGGGCTCACCATGGACTACCAGCTCACCCTGCCGGCCGTCCTGAAGCGGGCGGACCAGCTCTTCGGGCGCAAGGAGATCGTCACCCGCAGGCCGGACAAGAGCTTCCACCGCTACACCTACGCGGACTTCGTCCGCCGGGCCAAGAAGCTCGCGGTCGCCCTCGGCGGGCTCGGCCTGCAGAAGAGCGACCGGGTCGCCACCCTCGGCTGGAACACCTACCAGCACCTGGAGGCGTACTTCGGGGTCCCCTCAGCCGGTCTCGTGCTGCACACCCTAAACCCCCGCCTCCCCGCCGACGAGCTGGCGTACATCATCGACCACGCCGGGGACAGGGTGCTCCTGGTCGACGAGACCATGGTCCGGCTGCTGGACGGCTTCAGGGACAAGGTAAACCTGGAGCACGTCTTCGTCTTCACCTACTCCCCCGAGGGGGAGGTGCCGGAGGGGCTGCGGGGCTACGAGGAGCTGCTCCAGGAGGCCGACGAGGGCGACTTCGCCTACCCGGACCTCGACGAGCGGGACGCGGCCGCCATGTGCTACACCTCCGGGACCACCGGCAGGCCCAAGGGCGTGCTCTACAGCCACCGCTGCATCTGCCTGCACTCGCTCATCACCTCCGTGGCCGAGGCCTTCGGCCTCTCCGAGGCGGACTCCGTGCTCCCCGTGGTCCCCATGTTCCACGTCAACGCCTGGGGCATCCCCTTCGCGGCCACCATGCACGGGGCCAAGCAGGTCTTCCCGGGCCCCCACCTCGACCCGCAGAGCCTGCTCGAGGACTTCGAGCAGGAGAAGGTCACCTTCACCGCCGGGGTCCCCACCGTCTTCCTCGGCATCCTGCGCGAGCTGGACAGGCAGCCCGGCAGGTACGACCTCTCCAGCCTCAAGGCCATGGGCATCGGCGGCTCGGCGGCGCCGGAGGGGATGATCCGGGGCTTCAGGGAGCGCCACGGGCTCACCGTGCTGCACGCCTGGGGGATGACCGAGATGGCGCCCGTGGGGACCGCCGGGCACCTCACCAGCGACCTGCTGCAGGAGCCGGAGGACGTGCAGTACCGCTACCGGGCCAAGCAGGGCATCCCGCTGCCGTTCATCGAGATCCGGGCCCGCGGCGCGGAGGGGCTGGTGCCCTGGGACGGCAGGACCATGGGCGAGCTGGAGGTCCGCGGCCCGACGGTCGCGAGCTCCTACTACGAGGCCCCCGAGGCGGCGGACAAGTTCACCGAGGACGGCTGGTTCCGCACCGGGGACATCGTCACCATAGACGAGCGGGGCTACATCGAGATCCGCGACCGCGACAAGGACCTGGTCAAGAGCGGGGGGGAGTGGATCTCCTCGGTCGAGCTGGAGAACGCCCTCATGGGACACCCGGCCGTCGCCGAGGCCGCGGTCATCGCGGTCCCCCACCCCAAGTGGCAGGAGCGGCCGCTCGCCGTGGTGGTGCTCAAGGAGGGCGAGAGCGCAACGCCCGAAGAGTTGATCCAGTCCATCGCCCCCAGGTTCGAGAAGTGGCAGCTGCCGGACGCCGTGGAGTTCGTGGACGAGATCCCGAAGACGGCGACCGGCAAGTTCCTGAAGACCCGCCTGCGCGAGATGTTCAAGGACTACCAGCTCGCAAAGAGCTAGAGCCCGGCCGGAGAAAGCGCGAGGGGCGGCCGGCGCCGGCCGCCCCTCGCGCCTGAAACCCCTCCCCGGGGAGCATAGAATGCCTCTACGAGAGAAAAGCGGAGGCCCGGAAGAGGAGGGGGAGTTGAAGGAGATCGTCTTCCAGCAGGACGTGCCCGCCCGGATGCGGGACGGGACGACGCTGTACGCGAACGTCTACCGCCCGGCGGGGGGCGGCCCCTACCCGGTGCTCCTCACCCGGCTCCCCTACGGGAAGGACCTGCCCCGGGACGCCACCTACTTCGACCCCGTAAAGGCCGCCCTGCACGGCTACATCGTGGTGGTGCAGGACGTGCGGGGCAGGTTCCGCTCCGAGGGGGAGTTCTCCCCCTACTCGCAGGAGTTCGAGGACGGCTACGACACCGTGGAGTGGGCCGCGCGCCTCCCCGGCTCCGACGGACGGGTGGGGATGTGGGGGCTCTCCTACTACGGCAAGACCCAGTGGCACGCCGCCGTCATGCGGCCCCCCGCCCTGAGGAGCCTCGCGCCGGGCATCACCTGGGGCAACCACCTCAACGGGGCGCAGCTGCGCGGCGGGGTGCAGGAGCTCGGCATCGTCTACTACTGGGCCGAGGCGGCCATCGCCCCCGACCTCCTCTTCCGGCGCTACGGCCGCGACCGAGAGAAGCTCTCCAAGAAGCTCCCCGAGCTCCTCGACGTCATAGACACCATCCTCGCCGGCTCGGGCTACGACGTCCTGCCCACGCTGGAGCTCCCCGACCCCGACGGGCTGGCGGGCTTCGTCCTCGGGGGGCTCAGGCGGGGGGTGGACGACGGGATCTACGAGCACTTCAACATAGACGGCAAGTACGGGCGCGTGGGGGCCCCGAGCTTCCACATCGGGGGCTGGTACGACTGCTTTATCGGGGAGACGCTGCGCCAGTACGAGGCCATGAAGCGGAGGGCCGAGGAGGCCGGGATGACCCCCCCGCGCCTCCTCGTCGGGCCCTGGACCCACGCGGACTTCGGGAGCACGCAGGGGGAGCTGGACTTCGGGATGGCCAGCTCCGGGGCCTTCGTCAACGCGCGGGGAGACCTCACCGAGCGCCAGCTCCGCTGGTTCGACGCCACCCTCAAGGGCGACCGCGCGGCGCTCGAGGCCGACCCACCGGTCGAGGTCTTCGTGATGGGCGAGAACCGCTGGCGCTCCTACGAGGAGTGGCCCGTGCCCGGCGGCAGGAGCGAGGAGTGGCACCTGCACCCCGGCGGACGGCTCTCCCGGCAGGCCCCGCCGCGGAGCGAGCCCGACGCCTACGACTACGACCCGCAGGACCTCGCCCCCACCCGCGGCGGGGCCACCCTCCTCGCCCCCATCCACCCCTCCGGCCCGGCGGACCAGCGCCCCGTCGAGGAGCGGCCCGACGTGCTCGTCTACACCAGCGACCCGCTGCCGGAGGACCGCACCCTCCTCGGCCCGGTGTGGGCCACGCTGCACGCGGCCTCCTCGGCCCCGGACACCGACTTCGTCGTGCGGCTCACCGACGTACACCCCGGCGGCCGGTCCGTCCTCATCACCGACGGCATCATCCGGGCCAGCGCCCGGGAGAGCTACCCGGCGCCCGGCGTGATCTCCCCGCGCCGGCCGACCCCCATCGAGCCGGGACGGGCCTACGAGTACTGCGTGGATCTGTGGGCCACCGGGATCACGCTCCGCGCCGGGCACCGGCTGCGGGTGGCCGTCACCTCCAGCTCACACCCGCGCTGGGAGCGCAACCTCAACACCGGCGAGAGCGCCGCCGTCTCCTCGCAAAGCCAGGTGGCCCGCCAGCGCGTCTTCCACGACCCGCAGCGCCCCAGCCGGGTGACCCTCACGGTCCTCGGGCGGTAGACTCTCTCGCGGAGGCTTTAGGTTCCCGAGAGGAGGAGAGCGCGCATATGGGCGAGCCGGTGATACTTGAGGCGGTGCGCACCCCCTTCGGCAGGAGGGACGGCGCGCTGCGCGAGACGAGGCCCGACGAGCTTCTGGCCGCGGCCCTCGGGGGGCTCGTCGAGCGGGCCGGGCTCGACCCCGCCCGGGTGGAGGACGTCATCTGCGGCTGCGTCACCCAGGCCGGGGAGCAGGGGACCAACGTGGGGAGGCTCGGCGTCATGCTCGCCGGGTTCCCCGTGCAGGTGCCCGCCGTAACCCTCAACCGGATGTGCGGCTCCAGCCAGCAGGCCGTCCACTTCGCCGCCCAGGCCATCGCCGCCGGCGACGCGGGCTACGCCATCGGCTGCGGGGTCGAGAGCATGACCCGGGTGCCGATGTTCTCGGACATCGGCGGCGGGTTCGAGCGGCTGAACCCCCGCCTCCTGCGGGAGCGGGAGCTCATCCACCAGGGCGAGAGCGCCGAGCGGATCGCCGAGCGGTGGAAGATAACGCGCGAGGACGCCGACGCCCTCTCCGCCGAGAGCCACCGCCGGGCCGCAGAGGCCGCCCGGGAGGGCAGGAACGCCGAGATCCTCGCCCTCACCGGGCTCGACCCGGAGGGCAGGCCCTACGAGATGCGGCGGGACGAGGGCATCCGGGAGTCGGTGGACCCCCAGAAGATGTCCTCCCTCAAGACCGTCTTCCGGCCCGAGGGCGAGGGGATCGTCACCGCCGGCAACTCCTCCCAGATCTCCGACGGCGCCTCCGCGGTGCTCGTCGGCGACCGCGCGCGGGCCGAGGCCGACGGCCTGCGCCCGAAGGCCCGCTTCCGCGCCCGCGTCGCCGTGGGGGACGACCCCACCATGCAGCTCACCGGGATCATCCCCGCCACCCGCCTCGCCCTCAAGAGGGCGGGCGTCTCCATCCGGGACCTCGACTGGATAGAGGTGAACGAGGCCTTCGCCACCGTCGTGCTGGCCTGGGCCGCCGAGCTGGAGCCCGACATGGAGAAGGTCAACCCCTGGGGCGGAGCCATAGCGCACGGCCATCCCCTGGGCGCCACCGGGGCGGGGCTGATGGCGAAGATGGTGGCCGGGCTGGAGGCGACGGGCGGCCAGCTCGGGCTGCAGGTGATGTGCATCGGGCACGGGATGGCCACCGCCACGGTCATAGAGCGGCTCTGAGGCGGGCCTACCGGAACTGGAGGTAGCCGAGCGCGGCGGCCGCGCCGACGGCGAGAAACGCGGCGCCCGCCAGGAACAGGCCGAGGGCTATGAGGCCGAGCAGGCGCGCGCCCCTGCCGAGGCTCTCCCCCAGCGCCTCCTCGGAGCGCCAGCTCACGACGAAGCGGCCCGCCCCCTCCTCCGGCGGCCCGATGCCCCCGTCCCGCCGCACCGCGCCGAGCACGTACACCGGGGCGTCCACGGGCAGGATCTCCTCGGTGTGGCGGTAGCCGAGGGTGCGCTCGCCCCCGCCGAGGTCTATGGTCGCGCCGCCGATGGTGACGGAGAGCCCCGCCGCGCCCGCGCCGCGCTCGAAGCAGTCCACCACCTTCTTCGCGTCCACCTCCGCCCCCTCGGCGCTCACGGGCACGCCGCCCGTGTCATCCTCCACGACGAAGGGCGCGAACCGCTCGCTGCGGGCCAGCACCTCCGAGCGCCGGCCGGAGCCCGGCGCGCCGTCGCCGCGGTCGCGCTCCAGGTACTCGCGAGCCACCTTCGAGGAGTAGTAGGCGCAGCGCTCCTTCGCCATCTCGCTCTGCAGCGGCCGCTCGCACCGCAGCGTCCCCTTCACCTCCACCAGCGTCCCCGGGGAGAGGGCGGAGACCCCGGCCGCGCCGGAGGTCCGCGTGCGGCGCATCAGCTCCGCCTTGCCCAGCATCCTGCGCCGGAAGTAGAGCAGCACGCCCCCCGCGACGCACAGCACGACCCCAACGAGAAGAAAGACGACCGTACCGACCATCCGCACGCCTCCTCCGCCCGCGCCGCGGGCGCGTCTCCCGCCCGACAAAGACCTCGGGAGGTATTGTGTGGCGCTTCAGGGCCGCCGCGCATCCCCCAAACGAGTGAACTTTCGCGGGAGACCCCCTCCGGAGAAGCCCACCGGGCGCACCCCGAAGACGCGGTTGAAGCGTGCCCGGTGGTTCTCCCAGGCGATCGCCGCGGCCAGCTCCACGAGCTGCGCCTCGTCGAAGCGCCGGCGCAGCCTCGCCGAGAGCTCCGGCGGGATCTCCACGGGGGTCTTGGCCATCTCCTCGGCCAGCGCGATCGCCAGCCGCTCCTCCTCCGAGAAGGCCCCGCTCTCCCGGTAGCGCGAAAGGTCGCGAAGCTGCTCCTCGGTGACCCCCAGCTCCCTGCCCACGGCAGAGCCGATATCCATTCAGAAGGGGCACCCGATGAGCGAGCTCGCCTTCAGCTCGGCGAGCGCCTTGATGCGCCCGTCCACCCGCCCGCTCACTAGAAGCGCGGCCTCGTAGGCGCCCACCGCCGCCAAGAGCGCGGGCCTCCTGAGCAACAGGCGCAGCACGTCCGGCACCCGGTCGCAGCGGGCGCGGGCGAAGACCTTCAGGGGGGCCAGAACGTCTCTCGATCTCATGGCGTCCCTCCTCTAGCCGGTCTCTGGCACGAGCTCGACGTGCACCGTCCTGTAGCCCCGCAGGCGGTGAAACAGCGGGACCAGAAAACCCTGCAGGACGGGGTACTTGCGGGCGAGGAGCCTTGCGGCATGGGCCGACTCCTCGCCCGAGAGCACCCTGGCGCGGGCCCGGATCGCCGGTCCGGTGGGCCTGCCGCGCGGGGTGCAGGGCGAGATCTCGACCTCCGGGTTCTCGCGGATGCGCCGGAACTTCCACGCCGCATCCCAGGTGCGGGCGAAGGCCCGGTCCCCTTCCACGGCGATGCTGACCGGCGTCCCCACCGGGGTCCCGTCGCGCCTGTAGGTGGTGAGCAGGACCGCCCAATTTTCGGCGAGCGGCTCAAGAAGGGCCTTCTTCTTCTTCGGGATCATCGCTCGACCTCCTCAGTAGCGGGGGTATGCCGCGGAGCTTCTCCGGGTTTATGACGTAGCGGACGGCCCTTATGCGGCCGCCGGAGATGTCGAAGGCCGCGGCCCCCTGCGCAGTCCCGTCCGCGTAATAGCTGACGATGCCGGGCTGGCCGTTGACCCTGGCATAGCGGATCTCCAGTCCCTCCGGCGCCTCGGGGATCACACCCAGCAGGAAGCGGGCCACCCGGTCGGCGCCGTGGATGGGGTTGCGCGCCGCGCGCACCCTGCCGCCGCCGTCCGTCCAGAGGGTTATGTCCTCGGACATAACCTGCAGCAGCCCCTCCATGTCCCCGCTCATGCTGGCCTCGACGAACCGCCTCACCAGCCGCTCCCCCTCCCCGGGGGAGACATCGAAGCGGGGGCGGCGGGCGGCGACCGACTGCCTGGCGCGGCGCGCGATCTGGCGGCAGTTGGCCTCGCTCTTGCCGACGATCTCCGCGATCTCCGCGTAGCCGTAGTCGAAGACCTCCCGCAGGAGGAAGACCGCCCGCTCCACCGGCGAGAGGCTCTCCAGCAGCACCAGGAAGGCCATCGAGAGCGTCTCGTCGAGGACCGCGGGATCCGCCGCGGGCTCCGCCGCGAGCGGCTCCGGCAGCCACGGCCCCGCGTACTCCTCCCGCCGCGCCCTGGCGGAACGCAGCTGGTCTATGCAGAGCCGCGTCACCACCGAGGAGAGGTAGGCCCTCGGGGACCTCACCTCCCCCGCCCCCCGCCAGCGCACGAACGCCTCCTGCACGACGTCCTCGGCGTCCATGACGCTCCCGAGCATCCGGTAGGCGATGGAGAAGAGCAGGGGCCGGTGCTCCTCGAAGACCTCGTCCCGGCTCATCGCACCTCCGTTTGCGCGATACCGCTGGCGGAGCCGGTTTCGGATGGAGCGCGTGAGAGCCTGTCCAGGGCCCACAGCCCGGCCGCGAGTCCGAGAGCGTCCATAATCACCAGCAGCGCGGCGGAGGCCCGAAATACGGGTCGCCACGCCCCCGGTTGCAGGGTGAGAGCGTTGTCCGGGCCGGGGATCAGGAAGTGATAAGCGAGCCCGAAGACGAGGGCCCCCGCCATCGAAACGACGAGCAGCCACGCTCCTGCCCGGCGGAACCGGCCCCAGAGCAGGAGCGCCGCCGCGCTCGGGGCCAGGAAGATGACCAGGAGCACGTATGCCTGCTGCCACGCCACGAGCGGCACCCCGCCTCCGGCGTGAGAGAGACCGTGTAGCAGGTTACCCCCCGTGACCAACGCCGCCGCAAGCGTCCCGTACAGAGCTACTCTACGCATCGTCCGCCTCGCTTCTCTCCGCGCCGCTCTCTGCAGGGATAAGACGAGACGGCGAGGCGCGGCGTGACGGGAAGGGGCCCGGGACCGCTAGCCCGCCCCGGGCCTCAGCCCCTCCAGCACCTCCCGCGGGATGCGCGCGGCCCGCCCGCTGGAGAGCCTGACGCAGGCGTGGCGGGTGTAGCCGGTCGCCAACGCCTCGCCGTCCCGGAGCACCTCGTACTCGAAGCGGAGGGAGGCCCGCTCCAGCTCCGAGAGCCGGGTGCGCACCCGCAGCTCGTCGTCGAAGCGTGCCCCCTTCCTGTAGCGGACGAAGGCCTCGACCACCACGAACCCGTAGCCGCGCTCCTCCAGCTTGCGGTAGGAGAGGCCCGCCTTGCGCAGCCACTCCACCCGGCCCACCTCGAAGTAGGCCAGGTAGGTGCCGTTGTTGACCACGCCCTGGGCATCCGTCTCCGAGTACCGGACGCGGACTGTAGCCGTGTGGATCAGCGTCCCCTGAACTCCGCCTTCCGCTTCTGCACGAAGGCGCCCATCCCCTCGCGGGCGTCCTCGGTGGAGAACAGCAGCGAGAACTGGTCGGCCTCGTACTCCAGCCCGCTGATGAGGTCCACGTCGAAGGCCCGGTTGGCCGCCGCCTTGGCGTGCCGCACGGCGAGCGGGGCGTTGGCGGCTATCTCGGCGGCCATCTCGCGGGCCGCCTCAAGCGCCTCGCCGCGCGGGACGACGCGGTTGACCAGCCCTATCCTGTGCGCCTCCCCGGCGCTTATGCGCCTGCCGGTGAAGATCAGCTCCTTCGCGACCGCCGGGCCCACGAGGCGCGGGAGGCGCTGGGTCCCGCCCATGCCGGGCAGGATGCCCAAAGAGACCTCGGGGAAGCCGAAGACGGCGTTCTCGGCGGCGACGCGCAGATCGCAGGCCAGGGCTATCTCGCAGCCGCCCCCGAGCGCGTAGCCGTTGACCGCGGCGATGGTGGGCACCGGCGTGCGGTCCAGGAGGGCCATCGCGGCGTGCCCCATCTCGGCGAAGCGCTTGGCCTCCAGCGGGGGCATGGTGCTCATCGCCTCGATGTCCGCCCCGGCCACGAAGGAGCGGTCCCCGGCCCCGGTCACGATGATCGCCCGCGGAAACTCCCGCTCCAGGTCCAGCAGGGTCTGCCCGATCTCCTCGGTGACCTGGGGGTTGAGGGCGTTGAGCTTCTCCTGGCGGTCTATGGTGAGGACGGCGATGCCGCTCTCGTCCCTCTCCAGCCTGACGTAGTCCAACCTTCCTCGCTCCCTTCGTGCCTTCGGCGGCGCAGGGACCCCCGCCCCGGAGCCGGGCGCCCCTCTCACCCACGCGGCGGGCTAGCCCGCCGCGGGCACCGCCTGCCGGACGTACTCTATGGCCTTCTTGGTGGGCGTCCCCGGGGTGAAGACCTCGCCGACCCCCATCTCCTTGAGCCTGGGGATGTCATCCTTCGGGATGGTCCCCCCGCAGAAGACCAGGATGTCCTCCGCGCCCTGCTCCCGCAAAAGCTCGAGGATCCGGGGGATCAGGATCATGTGCGCCCCGGAGAGGATGGAGACGCCTATGGCGTCGGCGTCCTCCTGGATCGCCGTCTCGACGACCTGCTCGGGGGTCTGGTGAAGGCCGGTGTAGATCACCTCCATCCCGGCGTCGCGCAGGGCCCGCGCGATGATCTTGGCCCCCCGGTCGTGGCCGTCGAGGCCCACCTTGGCCACTACCACCCTTATCGTGCGGTCCATAGCTATGACATTCTACTCTTCCCTGACGGGGTTGGTGAGCCGCCCGAGCCCCTCTATCTCGATGGAGACCTCGTCGCCGTCCTTGAGGAAGACCTTCGGGTCGCGGGCGAAGCCCACCCCCGCCGGGGTGCCGGTGGCGATGATGTCCCCGGGGACGAGGGTCATCCCGGTGGAGAGGAAGGAGATGAGGCGGGCGACCGGGAAGATCATCTTGGAGGTGTTGCTGTCCTGCATGACCTCGCCGTTGAGCACCGAGCGTATCCGGAGGCTCTGGGGGTCGGGGATCTCGTCGCGGGTCGCGACGTAGGGCCCGAGCGGGCAGAAGGTGTCGAGCGACTTGCTGCGGGTCCACTGCCCGCCCTCGGAGAACTGCAGGTCGCGCGAGGAGACGTCGTTGCAGTTGGTGTAGCCGAAGACGTACTCCAGGGCCTCCTCCTCGGAGACGTTCTTGGCCTCCCGCCCGATGACGACGGCGAGCTCGGCCTCGTAGTCAGCCTGGGAGGTGATGGGCGGGATCCTGACCTCCTCCCCCGCCCCGACGAGGGTGTTGGCGTACTTGGCGAAGACGATGGGCTTCTCGGGGATGGGCGCGCCCGTCTCGTTCGCGTGGTCCTCGTAGTTGAGCCCGATGGCGATTATCTTCTGTGGGTTGAGGACGGGGACGTGCAACCGCGCCTCCTCGAGCGGCACGGGCTCCCCCTCCGGCTCCCCGCCCCCCCTGATGTACGAGATCATGTCCGGGGCCCCGAGGGGCTGTACGGCGCCGTCCTGAAGCCTCCCCACGCGCGGCTCTCCGCCGCCCACCGAGTAAGTGACCAGCTTCACCTTCTGCGCTCCTCCCTCCGGTTCTCTCTTGGTTTGCGCGCCACAGAGACCAGCAGGCCTGCATCTTAGCAGCAACGGGCCCTCAGGGGGGACCGCACCTCTCGTAGCGGCGCTCGAAGCCCTCCGCCGGAAAGACGCCGCAGGGCACCGGCCGGCCTCCCGGGTAGCCGGGGACGCTCCAGACCTCGTAGTCGCCCGAGCCCCGGCGCCGGGCCCAGTAGTAGCCGTGCCAGTGCTCGAACCTCCCCGCCTCCCGGTGCCGGTAGAGCGCGAACCCCTCCCCCGGCGGCTCCGCGCTCACGCCCTCGGGCCAGCCCTCCGGCGCCTTCCCCTCCCCGGCCATCTCAGGGCTGGAGCCGCACCCTGCGCCACCCCGGGCCCTCGCGGGCGTAGAGGAGGCGGTCGTGCAGCCGGTTCTCGCGTCCCTGCCAGAACTCGATCCTCTCGGGCCTCACCCGGTAGCCGCCCCAGAAGGGCGGCCGGGGCACCGGGCGCCCCTCAAAGCGCCGCTCCAGCTCCGCGAGGCGCCGCTCCAGCTCCTCCCGGCTCTCCGCCGGCTCGCTCTGCCGGGAGGCCCACGCGCCGAGCTGGCTCCCCCGCGGGCGGGTGGCGAAGTAGGCGTCGGACTCCTCCTCCGAAGTCCTCCCCGCCGTGCCCTCCACCCGGATCTGGCGCTCCAGCTCGCCCCAGTAGAACAGCAGCGCCACCCGGGGGTTGGCCTCGATCTCCCGGCTCTTGCGCCCCCCGTAGTTGGTGTAGAAGACGAAGCCCCGCTCGTCGAAGCCCTTCAGGAGCACCGTGCGGGCCGACGGCCGGCCGTCCGGCGTGGCGGTGGCCAGGACCATCGCGTTGGGCTCGTAGAGCCCGGCGCGGAGCGCCTCCTCGAACCAGCGGCCGAACTGCCGGATGGGGTCGGGGTCCGCCCCGTCCTCGGCGAGGCCGGCGCGGGTGTACTCCCGCCGCAGCCCGGCGAGGTCCCGCCGCGCGCCCTCCGGCACCCCCTTCTTCGAGCCCGAACGCCCCATGCCGGACAATTATACGGGCGGTTCCGGCAGGGGGCGGGCGGGGGTATAGTGGGGCCGGACATGGCGGAGACGGGGACAGCAAGCGCGGCGCGGGCGCTCCGGCGGAGGCTCGCCGAGGGCGCGCGCCGCCTGCGCAACCACGGCTGGGCCGTGGTCCAGACCTCCGCCGCCGCCGGGCTCGCGTACTTCGTCGCGGCCTTTCTGCTGGGCAACGACCAGCCCTTCTTCGCCCCCATCGCCGCCGTCATCTCGCTCGGGCTCACCATAGGCCAGCGGGGGAGGCGGGCCTTCGAGACCTCGATAGGGGTCGCGCTCGGGCTGGTGGTGGCCGACCTGCTCGTCCTGGCCATCGGGACGGGCCCGATACAGATAACGGCGGTCGTCGCGCTCGCCATGGCCGCGGCCCTGATGATCGGCGAGCGCACCCTGCTGGTGAACCAGGCGGCGATCTCGGCGATCCTGGTGATCGTGCTGCAGAGCCCGGAGGGCTCCTTCTCCCCCGACCGCCTGATCAACGCCCTCGTCGGCGGCGGGGTGGCGCTGGCCATAAACTACCTGTTCCCGGTGGATCCGGAGCGGGTCGTCCGGCGCTCGGCCCGCCCCATCCTGGAGGAGCTCGCGGCCCTGCTGGAGGAGATAGCGCGGGCGCTCGAGTCCGGCGACCGGGAGCGGGCGGAGCGGGCCCTCCTGAAGGCCCGCGAGATAGACGACCGGGTGCGCGGCTTCGAGGAGGCGCTGGCCGCCGGCTACGAGACCGCCCGCCTCTCCCCCACCCGCCGCAGGGCGCTCAAGCACCTGGAGCTCTACGCCGGCGCGCGCACCCGGATAGACCTGGCCGTGATAAACACGCGCGTCCTGGCCCGCGGGGCGGCCAACGCCCTCCGCCGGGGGGACGGGGTGCCGGCCGGGCTGCCGGAGGCGGTGCGTGAGCTGGCCCACTCGGTGCGGGCGCTCGCGGGGTATCTGGAGGGGAGCGCGGAGCCCGAAGAGGCCCGCCGGCACGCCCTGCGGGCCGCCAGAGGGGCCACGGCCATCCTCCGGGAGCGGCACGACCTGGCCGCCAGCGTCCTCGTCGGCCAGGTGCGCTCGGAGGCGGTGGACATACTCCGGAGCACCGGCATGGACCAGGCCTCGGCCCTCGCCGCGCTGGAGGAGGCGGCCGGGAGGGCCTCGGAGGTGGGCTAGCGCAGCTCCCGCAGCAGGATCGCCTCGGCCTCTATCTCGACGAGGATCTCCGGGGAGATCAGACGGCTCACCTCGACCATGGTGGTCGCCGGCCTCACCCGGCCGAAGAACTCGGCGTGGGCCCGCCCGACCTGCTCCCAGCTGGAGATGTCGGTGAGGTAGATCCTGGTGCGCACCACGTCGGAGAGCCTCGCCCCCGCGGCCTCCAGCGCCACCCGGATGTTCCCGAGCGCCTGCACCGCCTGGGCGTAGGGGTCCCCCGCCCCCACTATCCCGCCCGTCCCGTCGGTGGCCGTGGTCCCCGAGACGAAGACGAACGGCCCCCTCCGCACGGCCCGCGAGTAGCCGACCCTCTCCTCCCAGAGCGTCCCGCTGACCACGTTATCGCGCCTCATCCCGGAAGCCTCGCGGCCAGGTACTCCGCCGGGTGGAGCGCCCTCCTGCCTGTGCCGTCCAGGATCTGCTGCCGGCAGGAGGTGCCGGGGGCGATCACCTCCCGCCCCCCGCTCTCCCGGACCGCCGGGAACAGCCGCCGCTCCCCCATCCGCATGGAGACCTCGTAGTGGCCCTTCTCGTAGCCGAAGAGCCCGGCCATCCCGCAGCAGCCGGAGTCCACCACCTCCACCCCCTCGGCGGCGAGCCCGAGCGCCCTCTCGGTAGGCCCCGTGCCCACGAGCGCCTTCTGGTGGCAGTGGCCGTGCAGGAGCACCGGCGGCCCCGGCTCGAGCCGCAGCCCCTCCCCCACCTCGAGCAGCGCCTCCTCGAAGAGCCGGGTGGCGGCCGCAACCTCCTCCACCCGCCCGTCGCCGGGGAGGAGCTTTGCGTAGTCGTCCCGGATGGTGAGGATGCAGCTCGGCTCGAGCCCCACCAGCGGCACGCCGCGCTCGGCGAGCGGGTGGAGCACCTCCACGTTGCGCCGGGCGTTCTCCCGGGCCTCCTCCACGAGCCCCTCGGAGAGCATCGGCCTCCCGCAGCACACGACCCCGGGCAGCAGGATCCGCACCCCGGCGGCGGCGAGGAGCCTGACGGCCCCCTCGCCTATCTGTGGGCTCTGGTACTCGTTCCAGGTGTCGTTGAAGAGCGCCACCTCCCGCGGTCCCTCGCCCTGCGGGAGCCCGGGGAAGCGGCGGGAGAAGGGCACCGGCGCCACCGCCGGCAGGCTCCGGCGCCGGTCTATGCCGGCCAGGGAGGCCGCCAGGCGGGCGGGGAGGCTGCGGGCGAGGGCGTTGTAGAGCCCGGGCGCCCGGGAGGCCAGGGCGAGCTGGCGCCGGATGCGCCCGGCGAGCCGCTGCCTGAGGGAGAAGCCGCTCTTCTTGCCCATCTGGTAGAGCACCTCGGTCTTCATGGAGGCCACGTCCACCCGGGAGGGGCACTCGGTCTTGCACGCCTTGCACCCCACGCACAGGTCCATCACCTCCCGCATGCGCCGTCCCGTGAGCTCCTCCGGCGGCAGCGTGCCGTCCAGCACCGAGCGCAGCAAATTGGCCCGGGCCCGGGTGGTGTCCCTCTCGTCGCGGGTGACCATGTAGGAGGGGCACATGGTGCCGGAGAGCTTCTTGCGGCAGAAGCCCGAGCCGTTGCACAGCTCCACCGCCGCCGCAAAGCCACCCTGCGAGGAGAAATCCAGCCCGGTGCGCACCGGCAGCCGCCGGTGTCCGGGCCCGATGCGCAGGTTGCGGTCCATGGGCGGGGGGTCGACGATCACGCCGGGGTTCAGCAGCCCCTCCGGGTCGAAGAGGCGCTTGAGATCCGCGAAGGCCCGCAGGATCTCCTCCCCGTACATCTTCCCGAGGAACTCCGAGCGGGAGAGCCCGTCGCCGTGCTCGCCGGAGATGGAGCCCCCCAGCTCCGCCACCAGGTCGGCGACCTCCTCGGCGATGCGCCGCATCCGCCGGACGCCCCCCTCGTCGGAGGTGTCGAGCGCCGGGCGGACGTGCATGCACCCCACGGAGGCGTGGCCGTAGAAGCACGCCCAGGTCCCGTTTCGCCGCACGATCTCCTCGAAGCGCACCAGAAACTCCTCGAGCCGCTCCGGGGGCACCGCGGCGTCCTCCACGAAGGCCACGGGCTTCTCGCGGTCCGCCGTGCCGAGCAGGAGCGGGAGGGTGGACTTCCTGAGCTTCACGGTCTGTTCCTGCTCGGCCTCCGAGCGCAGCGGGACGGCCGCCGAGGCGCCCACCTCGCCCCCGAGCCCGCCGATGCCTGCGAGGCGCTCCTCCACCTCCTCCCGGCCCCCGCTCCACTCCACGAGCAAAAGCGCCCGCGGCTCGCCGCGCACGAAGCGGGTGGCCCCGGCGTAGGCCGGGTTGGCCCGGGCGCGCCCTATGGCCACGTCGTCGAGCATCTCTATGGCCGAGGGTCCGGTCTCGAGCAGCCGCACGGTGGCCCTCGCGGCCTCCGCCAGGCCGCCGAACTCGAAGGAGGCGAGCCCCCGCGCCTCCGGCAGCTCGCGCAGGCAGACCTCGGCGCGGGTGACGACCGCGAGCGTCCCCTCGGAGCCGCAGACGAGGCGGGTGAGGTCCACGACCTCCGGGTCCACGAGGGCGTCGAGGCCGTAGCCTGAGACCCGCCGGATCAGGCGCGGGAAGCGGCGCCGGATCTCGCGCCCGTAGCGCTCCCCGATCTCTAGCGCCCCGCGCAGCAGCCGCGCCTCGGCCCCCCCGCCGCGCGCCCTGCTCTCGGCCTCCGAGCGCGAGAGCGGCCTGAGCTTCACCACCTCGCCGCTCGCGAGCACGCACCGCAGCCCCAAGACCTGGTCCGCCGTCGTCCCGTAGACCACCGAGCGCATCCCGGCGGAGTTGTTGCCTATCATGCCGCCCAGGGTGGCCACATCCGAGGTGGAGGTGTCCGCCCCGAAGACGAGGCCGTGCGGCTTCGCCAGCGCGTTCAGCTCCCCCTGCACCACCCCGGGCTCGACGGTGCAGCGCCGCCTCTGGGGGTCCAGCTCCACCACCCCGTCCATCTCCGAGACGTCCAGCGCGAGCCCGGGCGCGGTGGCCTGCCCGGCCAGGGAGGTTCCGGTGCCGCGGGGGGTTATGGCGAGCCCGAGCTCCCGGGCGGCCGCGAGCGCCCGCTGCACGTCGGCCTCGCTGCGTGCCACCACCACCCCCAGCGGGCGCCGCTTGTAGATGGAGGCGTCGGTGGCGTACAGGGCGCGGGAGGCATCGTCGGTGCGCAGGTAGCCGTCGAGGTTTCCCTCGAGCCTCCCGCGGAGATCTCGGGCGAGGTTAGCCGCCGTTCGGGCATCCATGTTCCTCAGTATAGTAGAGGGCGGGCGAGAAGGGCCTCTCCGGCGGCATCTGCTGCGATAATGTGTTGGCCGGAGCGCGAGGAGGCGGCGTGCGGGAGGACAGCTTGGGGCCGCGGGAGAGGGCCCTCATCGAGCAGGCGAAGCTGGTACTGGAGTTCAACTGGACCGGCGGGTACACCAAGCCCGGGCCGAGGCTCTACCCGCACCAGTGGTCGTGGGACTCGGCCCTGATCTCGATCGGCTACAGCCACTACGACCAGGGCCGGGCGGAGAGCGAGCTGCTGCACCTCCTGGACGCCCGGTGGAGAAACGGGCTTTTGCCCCAGATCGTCTTCAACCCCTCCTTCGGAAACTACTTCCCCGGGCCCGGCTTCTGGCACGCCCAGGAGAGCCCCGACGCCCCGGAGGGCCACAAGACCTCGGGCGTGGTGCAGCCGCCGGTGCACGCCACCGCCGCGCGGCTCGTCTACGAGCGGGCGCCGGACCGCCGGCGGGCGCGGGGGTTTCTGGAGCGGGCCTACCCGCACCTGGCGGCCTGGCACGACTACCTCTACCGGGAGCGCGACCCGGAGGGCGAGGGGCTCGCCTACATCCGGCACCCCTGGGAGAGCGGGATGGACAACGCCCCCCTGTGGGACGCCATCCTGCAGCGGATGCACCTGCGGGAGGACGAGATCCCCGCCTACCGGCGGGTGGACGTGCACACCGTCTCGGAGCAGGACAGGCCCACGAGCGCGGCCTACGACCGCTTCGCCTACCTGGTGAAGCTCTTCGCGGAGCTGGGCTACGACGAGGCCGGGATCCGGCGGCGCTGCCCCTTCCTGGTGCAGGACGTGCTCTTCAACAGCCTGTTGTGCCGGGCCGGCGAAGACCTGGCGGAGCTCGCCTCCGAGGTCGGGGAGGACCCCTCGCCGCACCGCGAGCGGGCCCGCAGGACGGCCCGGGCGCTGGACGGCAAGCTCTGGGACGAGGAGCACGGAACCTACCTGGACTACGACCTGGTGGCGAAGAGGCCCATCCACGTCTACTGCGCGGCCAACTTCCTGCCGCTGTTCGCCGGCGTCCCGGACGCCGGGAAGGCCCGGCGCATGGTGGACTTTCTGGAGCGCGGGGGCTTCGGCCTCTCCGGCGGGCATATAAAGCCGGTCCCCAGCTACGACGTGCGCGGCTTCGGCTTCTCCCCCACGCAGTACTGGCGCGGGCCGGTCTGGATCAACATGGACTGGTTCCTGATGCGCGGCCTGAGGCGCTACGGCTACGGCGAGCAGGCGGGCCGCCTCCGCGACGCGATCGTCGAGCTCTGCGAGAAGAGCGGCTTCTACGAGTACTTCGACCCGGCCACCGGGCAGGGGCACGGCTCGGTGCTCTTCTCCTGGTCGGCGGCCCTGCTCATAGACGCGCTGCTCGGCGCGGAGGAGGGAGACCGCTGAGGGCGGTGCGGGGCGCCCTGCTGCGCAACCTGCTCTTTCTGCTCTCCCTCGGCCTGGCGCTCCACCTGCTGCTGCCCCGGATACCGGGCGTGGAGCGCTCGCTGGAGCTGGTCTCCCGGGCCTCCGTCCCCCTGATCCTGGCCGCCCTCGCCGCCGAGCTGCTGAGCGAGCTCTCCTACGCCGGGCTCCTCGGGCGCGTGACCGCCGCCGCGGCGAACATCCCGCCGCGCCTGCGCCGCCGGCGCGGCCTGGGCAGCTGGTACATGCTGCGGCTGACCGTGACCGGCTACGGGGCCTCGCACGCCCTCCCCGGCGGCGGCGCGGCCGGCGCGGCGGTCGCCTACACCGCGCTGCGCAGCCGGGGCCTCGAGCGCCGCCGGATCGGGGCGGCCCTCGCGGCCACCTCGGCGCTCGCCTACGGGGCGCTGGGGACCATCCTGGCGGCGAGCCTGCTCTACCTGCTCGCCCGCGGGAACCTGGACCCGGCGCAGCGGACGGCGGCCTCGCTCGGCCTCTCCCTCACGCTCGCCGGCTTCGCCGGGAGCTACGCGGTCTACCGCAACCCGCTGCCGGCGAGGCTCGCGCTCGAGGGGGCGGCGAAGGGGCTGCCGGGGCTGCTCGGCGGATCTGCGCGCGGCCGGCGCCTCGCCGCCGCCCTGGAGCGGGCCCTGCTCCGCCTCGGGGCCGAGCTCGGCGCCCTGCGGCGGCAGCTCATGTCCGCCCCTCCGGCCGAGATCCTCCGGCTTTGCGCCCTGGCGCTCGGGTTCTGGGCCTTCGACGCGCTGTGCCTGCTGCTCATGTTCCGGGCCTTCGGCGTCGAGGCGGGCACCGCCGAGCTGCTCGCCGCCTACGGCATCGCGACCGCCGCTGGCGCCCTCCCCCTGACCCCCGGCGGCATCGGGGTCTTCGAGACAACCATCCTGACCGTGCTGGTGCTCTTCGGGATCGGGCCGGAGGCCACCGTCCCGGTGCTCGGCTACCGGCTCTTCAACTTCTGGCTGCCCATACCGCTGGCGGCGCTCCTGTACCCCACGCTGCACCGCAGGCCGGGCCCGCGGCCCCCGCTCTCGCGCTTCGGGCGGCGCTACTCGTAGTACTCGGGGGCCTTCTTGAGGGCCCTGAACTTCTCCATGTCGTGCCCGTAGCCCAGGGTCGCGTCGTGCTTGCGGGCGAGCTGCTTTATCTGGTACATCGAGTTGAAGTACGCCACCGTGTCGTAGACGATCCCCGAGAGCACCCACTCCTTCAGGTTCCGCTCCAGGTAGATGGCGTCCGAGGTGAAGATGAAGGTGCCCGAGTGCTCGGTGTGGGCGACCATCCCGATCAGGCCCGGCGTGTGCCCCGGCCAGTGGTAGAGGTGCAGATCCGGGGCCAGCTCCAGGTGCGGCCCGAGCATCAGGTCGTAGTTCAGGTTGGGCATGTCGAAGTCGCCCTTGACGTAGGCCCCGGCGTAGTCCACCGGGCCCTTGTGGGTGACCTTGAGCGCGTGGGCGAACTCGGCGTCGTGGACGATGATCCCGCGCCTGCCGGCCTTCGTCCCGCGGAAGAAGTCCAGGCACCCGCAGTGGTCGAGGTGCAGGTGGGAGATGACCACGATGTCTATGTCGCTCATCTTGAGGTTGAGCTGCTCGAGCTGCATCGGCAGGTACTGCCGCTCCTCGGCCCGGTAGGGGAAGATGGGCTGCAGCGCCTCCGGCCAGCGGCTCTCCCACTCGGGGTGGCAGGTGCCGTCGAAGAGCACCCAGCCGAGGTCGGGGTGCTCGACGAGGACGGTGTAGGTGGGGATGGTGACCCAGTCGGCCTGCGGGTGCTTGTTGTCCACGGTGGCCGGCTTGGGGTTCAAGACCAGCCAGGCCATGTCCAGCTCGAGGGTCCCGTTGTCCAGAACAAAGAGCTTCATCGCCTTCCTCTCCTCCGTTTCCCCGCGGGATGCCGACATGTATACTAAGCCAGAGAGGGGCAAGGGGGCAAGGAGGAGCTTTCGGATGAAGGGCATGGTGGCCGCCCTCGCCGGCCCGGAGAGGGTGGAGGTTCGCAGCTTCGACGTGCCAGAACCGGAGCCCGGGGCGGTGGTGGCGCGGGTGCGACGGGCGAACGTCTGCGGCTCGGAGGTGCACATCTACCACTTCCACCACCCCCTGATCCGGGAGTGCGTGCTGGGGCACGAGTTCGTCGGCGAGATCGTGGCCCTGGGCGAGGGGGTAACCACCGACTACGCGGGGCAGCCGGTGCGGGAGGGGGACCGGGTGACGGCCCCCTACTACCTGACCTGCCGCCGGTGCCCGGCCTGCCTGCGGGGCGACTTCAACCTCTGCCAGAGGGCCTACGCCTTCTGGTCGCGGCCGCCGGAGGTGGAGCCGCACTTCCACGGGGCGTTCGCCACCCACTACTACATCCACCCGGACCAGTACTTCTACAGGGTCCCGGAGAGCCTGCCCGACGAGGTGGTGGCCGGGGCGAACTGCGGGCTCTCGCAGGTGCTCTTCGGGCTGCACCGGGCGGGGCTCTCCGCCGGCGACACCCTCGTGGTGCAGGGCGCGGGAGGGCTGGGGCTCTACGCCGCGGCGGTCGGCAGGCACATGGGGGCGCGGGTCGTGGCGGTGGAGGGCATCCCCGAGCGCCTGGAGCTGGCCCGGCGGTTCGGCGCCGAGGAGGTGGTGGACATGGCCGAGCACCCCACGCCCGGGGAGCGGGCCGGGCGGGTGCGGGAGCTCACCGGGGGCTACGGGGCGGACGTGGTGCTCGAGGTGACCGGCGTCCCGGCGGCGTTCGTGGAGGCGCTGGAGCTGGCGCGCCCTGGGGGCTGCGTCGTGGAGATAGGGAACGTCAACGTGGGCAGGGAGCACGAGGTCCCGCTGGCCCCCGGCCTGATCACGCGCAAGATGCTGCGGATCCAGGGCTTTGTCCGTTACCAGCCGTGGTATCTGCACCGGGCGCTGCGCTTTCTGGAGCAGCACCACCGCGAGCACCCCTTCGGCGAGCTGACCGACCGGGAGTACCCCCTGAAGCAGGTGGGCGAGGCCATAGAGCGCGAGGAGGCGCGCCGGGTGGCCCGCCCGGCGATCGTACCGGACCTGTAAGAGAGCTACGGGAGGGTTCGCGCATGAGCGAGACGCAGACCAGAGAGGAGCTCGTGAGCTACCCGGCGATCATCGGGGGCGAGCGGGTGAGCCCCGAGAGGAGCTTCGAGGACGTGGACCCCTCCACGGGGCGGCCCTGCGCGCTGGTGGCCCGCTGCGGGCGGCAGGAGGTGGACCGGGCCGTGGAGGCGGCCCGCGAGGCGCACGAGAAGGCGTGGCGCAGGAGCACGCCCGCTGAGCGCGCGCGGGTGCTGCACCGCATCTCGCAGCTGCTGCGCAGAGACCACGAGGAGATAGCCCGCCTGGAGAGCCTGGACACCGGCAAGCCCCTCAGCCAGGCCCGCGCCGACGCGACGGTCGCGGCCCGCTACTTCGAGTTCTACGCCAACACCATCGAGTCCTTCTACGGCGAGACCATCCCCGCGCTCCCCGACGCCTTCGTCTACACCCTGCGCGAGCCCCACGGCGTGACGGGGCACATCATCCCGTGGAACTACCCCATCCAGATCAGCTGCCGCTCGGTGGCCCCGGCCCTGGCCACCGGCAACTGCTGCGTGCTCAAGCCGGCGGAGGAGGCGCCGCTGACGGCGCTGCGGCTGGGGGAGCTTGCGCTCGAGGCCAGGCTGCCGCCGGGGGCGCTGAACGTGGTGCCCGGCTACGGCGAGGAGGCGGGGGCGGCGCTGGCCGCCCACCCCGGCATAGACCACCTCTCCTTCACCGGCTCTGTGGAGGTGGGAAGGCTGGTTAGCAGGTCCGCCGCCGACAACGTGGTCCCGGTGACGCTGGAGCTGGGGGGCAAGTCCCCGAACATCGTGCTGGCCGACGCGGACCTGGAGCGGGCGGTGCCCGTCATCGTGAACTCCATCATCCAGAACGCGGGGCAGACCTGCTCGGCGGGCTCGCGGCTGCTGGTGGAGAGCCGGCTGCACGGGGAGCTCGTCGAGCGGGTGGCCTCGCGCTTCCAGGAGATCCGGATAGGCCCCGGCCCCGAGGACCCTGACCTGGGCCCCATCATCTCCGAGGCCCAGCGCGAGCGGGTGAAGGGCTACGTGGAGACCGGGCGCCGGGAGGCGGAGCTCGTGACCGGCGGCGGCGTCCCCCAAGACCCCCGGCTGGCCGGCGGCTTCTACTTCGAGCCCACCCTCTTCGACCGGGTGGAGCCCGGGTCCACCATCTTCCGGGAGGAGATCTTCGGGCCGGTGCTCGCCGTCTCGACCTTCGAGGAGGCGGAGGAGGCCGCCGCCCTCGCCAACGCCACGGACTACGGCCTGATCGCCGCGGTCTGGACCCGGGACGTGGGCAAGGCGCACTGGCTCGCCCGGGAGCTGCGCGTCGGGCAGGTGTACATCAACACCTACGGCGCGGGCGGGGGCGTGGAGCTGCCCTTCGGGGGCTTCAAGAAGAGCGGCCACGGCCGGGAGAAGGGCTACGAGGCCCTCTACGAGTACACCCAGGTGAAGACCGTGGCGCTGAGCTACGCCCGGTAGAGAGCCCCCTACCAGTTCTCCATCGACTCGCGGAGGATGTTCGCCAGGTCCTCCTCGGTGACCTCCTTCGGGGTGAGGACCAGCAGCCGCTGCTGCTTCATCGCCCCCTCTACGAGGGCCGGTATGTCCTCCTCGGTGTAGCCGAACTCGGCGACCCCCCGCGGCGCGCCCACGTCCTTCATGAGCTGGACGAGCACCTCCGGCAGGGTGTTCTCGTCCGGGTTCTCTACGGGGCCGCCCGAGAGCAGTTCGGCGACCCGGTGGTGGCGCTCCGGGGAGGCGTCGTAGGTGAAGCGGAAGGCCGCCGGGGCGGTCACGATCACCGACCACCCGTGCGGGACGAAGGGGTGGTCCTGCGGGTAGCCGGGCGGCCGGTACTCGTGCTTGAGACCGGCTATGGGGTAGGCGCAGGCGTGCGGGATGTGCACCCCGGCCGACCCGAAGCCCACCCCCGCGAGCGAGGCCCCGAGCATCATGTGGCCGCGCGCCTCCACGTCCTTCCCGTCGGCGACCGCCCGCCGCAGGTAGCGCCCCCCGTACTCCAGCGCCTTGGAGGACCACATGTCCGCGATCGGGTTCGAGCCCTGGTACGGCGGCCGGTCGTCGGGGCTCTTGGGCTTCGGACGGGTGTTGTAGGGCCTGGCCAGAAAGGACTCGGCGGCGTGGCAGACCACGTCCAGCCCGCTGGAGGAGGTCACCGCCCGGGGCATGCTCACCGTCAGCAGCGGGTCCACCACCCCCCGGTTCGGCCGCAGGTACTGGTGGGAGATCCCGGTCTTCACCTTCTGCTCCGGGATGTCCAGCACGGCCACCGTGGTCGCCTCCGCGCCGGTCCCGGCGGTCGTCGGGACCGCCAGCAGCGGCTTGAGCGGGCTCGGCGGCTTTCTCCCCCCGCCGACCGGCGGGTTGACGTAGTCCATGATCGGGGCCGGGTGGGTCGCCACGAGGTTGGCCACCTTGGCGGTGTCTATGCTGGAGCCGCCCCCCACCGCCACGAAGCCGTCGAAGCCCCCCTCCACGGCGAAGTCCGCCGCCGCCTGGAAGGAGTCCGCGGTGGGCTCCACCCGCACCTTGTCCCAGAGCTCTACCTCGATGCCCTCGGCCTCGATGAGCTCCTTTATGCGCGGTGTGATCCCGGCCTCCACCACCCCCGGGTCGGAGACGAGCATGACCCTGCTCACCCGCAGCCGCTTTACCTCCCAGCCGACCTCCTCGGAGGCCCCGGGCCCGAACTTGAGCGGGGTCGCCTCCATGGTGTAGATGGTCTCGCGGTCCGAACCGCCGGTATCCTGCACGGCCAGAGACCTCCTTTCCCTGAGAGAGAACGCGCGAGCGCCTTCCTGCCCCCGGATTCTATACCCGGCGGCCCCCCAATCCTACGCCCGGCGAGGCCCCCGCACAAGGAGGGGCTCCTTGACAGCGCCGGGGAGGGTGGAAGAATACCCTCGAAGAAGGGGTGATCGGCGAGGAGAAAGTGGGGTGCCGAACCGATGTCCGTCTACGCGAGCAAGCCCTGGCTGAGGCTCTATCCCGACCACGTGCCGCAGGAGCTCCCGCCCCCACAACACAGCATGGCGGACCTCTTCGAGGCCTCGGCCCGCCGGGTGCCGGAGCGGGACGCGATCCGCTACTTCGACGAGGCCATCTCTTACGCGAGGCTCGAGGACCTCGCCTCCCGCTTCGCCGCGGCCCTCGCCGAACACGGCGTCGGGAAGGGCGACCGGGTGGCCATCTTCACCCAGAACAACCCGCAGTTCCTCATAGCCCAGTACGGAGCCTGGAAGCGCGGGGCGATCGCGGTCCCCCTCAACCCGATGTTCAAGCACCGGGAGCTGGACTACCACCTGAACGACTCGGGCGCGAAGGCGCTGGTGTGCCTGGAGGGGCTCTACCGCGAGGTGGCCGGGGAGGTCGTCCCCGGCACGCGGGTCGAGCACGTCTTCACCACGAGCGAGCTGGACCTGCTGCCCGAGGGGGCGGGCTACGCGAGCCTCGCCGGCGCCCGCAAGCTGCGTCCCGAAGGGACGGAGGACCTGCTGGAGGTGCTGGAGGCGACCCCGCCCGACGGGGGGGCGCGGGAGCGGGTCTCCCCGGAGGACATAGCCTACCTGGTCTACACCTCGGGCACCACCGGCCCGCCGAAAGGGGCGGTGGAGACCCACTCCAACGTCGCCTACAACGCCGAGGTGTACCGCACCTGGATGCGGATGGGCGACGAGGACTCGGTGCTCGGGGTGGCTCCGCTCTTCCACATCACCGGGCTCGTGGGACACGGGGCGCTCGCGGCGCTCGCGGGCATTCCGCTCGTCCTCTTCCACCGCTTCGACCCGAGCGAGGCGCTGCGCCTCATAGAGAAGTGGCGGCCCACCATGACGGTCGGCTCCATAACCGTGTTCATCGCGCTGATGAACGCCCCGGACGCCGCCGGCAGGGACCTCTCCTCCCTCAAGAAGTGCTACAGCGGCGGGGCCCCCATCGCCCCCTCCATCACCGAGCAGTTCGAGGAGAAGTTCGGCATCTACATCCACAACATCTACGGCCTCACCGAGAGCAACTCGCCCACCCACGCCGTCCCCTACGGCTCCCGCGCCCCGGTGGACGAGAAGAGCGGCGCCCTCTCCGTCGGCGTGCCCGTGCCCGGCTGCGAGGCGAGGCTGGTGAGCCTGGAGGACCCCTCGGAGGAGGTGCCCGTGGGCGAGCAGGGCGAGTTCGCGGCGAGGGGGCCCATGATCTTCAGGGAGTACTGGAACAAGCCCGAGGAGACCGAGAGGGCCTTCCACGAGGGCTACTTCCTCACCGGGGACGTGGCCGTCATGGACCAGGAGGGCTGGTTCTACATCGTCGACCGCAAGAAGGACATGATCAACGTCAGCGGCTACAAGGTCTGGCCGCGGGAGGTGGAGGACGTGCTCTACACCCACCCGGCGGTGAAGGAGGCCGCCGTGGTGGGCGCCCCCGACCCCTACCGGGGGGAGACGGTCGTCGCCTTCGTCGCCCTGAAGGAGGGCCAGCGAATCCCGGAGGAGGAACTCGTCTCCTACTGCAGGGAGCGGATGGCCGCCTACAAGTACCCGCGCCGGATAGAGTTCCTGGAGGAGGTGCCGAAGACCGCCACCGGCAAGTTCCTCCGCCGCGAGCTGCGCGAGCGGGCGCAGAGCCCCCAGAGGACGGCCTGAGTGCTCCCCGGCGTGGCCCTCGAGCGCGACGTCCCGGCGAGGATGCGCGACGGCACCGTGCTCTACGCCGACGTCTACCGTCCCTCCTCCGGCGGGCCCTTCCCCGTGATCCTCATGCGCCTCCCCTACGACAAGACCCAGGCCCAGAGCCTCACCTACCGGCACCCGGCCTGGTACGCCGCCCGCGGCTACATGGTCGTCGTCCAGGACACCCGCGGGCGGTGGCGCTCGGAGGGCGAGTTCTACCCGTTCGCCCACGAGGCCGAGGACGGCTACGACACCGCCGCGTGGGCCGCCTCCCTCCCCCGCTCGAACGGGCGGGTGGGGATGTACGGCTTCTCGTACGTGGGGGCCACCCAGCTGCAGGCCGCGCTCGGACGCCCCCCGGGCCTGCGCACCATCTGCCCGGCCCTGACGGGCTCGCAGTACTACGAGGGCTGGGCGTACAACGGCGGGGCCTTCGCGCTGGCCTTCAACGCCTCCTGGGCGACGATGCTCGCCATGGACGACGCCCGCCGGGCCGGGGACGGCCCCGCGACCCGGCGCCTGAACGCCGCCTTTCTGGGAGCCCCGGGCTTCTACGGCCACCTGCCGCTGTCCGAGTACCCGCCGCTCAAAGGCTCGGGCTACGGCGGCTACTTCTTCGACTGGCTCGCCCACCCCTCCTACGACGGCTACTGGAGGCGCTGGAGCGTGGACGAGGACTACTCCCGGATAGCCGTGCCCGCGCTGCACGTCGGAGGCTGGTACGACGTCTTTGTGGGCGGCACGGTGAGGAACTTCGAGGGCCTGCGCCGGTCTGCCGGGAGCGCGGAGGCCCGCTCCGCGCAGAAGCTGCTGGTGGGCCCCTGGTACCACCTGCCGTGGACCCCGCTCACCGGGGCGGCGAACTTCGGGAAGGAAGCCCGGAACGTGGTGGACGGGTGGCAGCTGCGGTGGTTCGATCGGTTCTTGCGCGACGAGGACACCGGGGTCCTGGACGCGCCGGCGACGGTGTTCGTGATGGGCGAGAACCGGTGGGAGGACTACGGCGCGTGGCCCCCGGAGGGGACCGAGCCGCGCGACTACCACCTCCGCAGCGGCGGGGCGGCGAACTCCCGCTACGGGGACGGCCGGCTGGACGAAGAGCCCCCGGGCGAGGAGCCCCCGGATGTCTATACCTACGACCCCCTCGTCCCCGTGGCCAGCGCCGGAGGACACTCCTGCTGCTTCCCCGTCGTGGCCCCCATGGGCCCGGCGGACCAGGCGGCCGTGGAGGCGCTCAACGGCGTGCTCGTCTACACCTCCGCGCCGCTGCAGCGCGACCTCACGGTGCTCGGCGAGGTCACGCTGACCCTCCACGCCGCCACCTCGGCCCCGGACACGGACTTCACCGCCAAGCTGTGCGACGTCTCCCCGGACGGGCGCTCGACCAACGTCCAGGAGGGGATAGTCCGCGCCCGCTACCGCGACTCCCTCTCCGGCCCCCGGCCCGTCCCCCCCGGCGAGGTCCGCGAGTACCGCCTGAGCCTGGGCCCCACCGCCCACACCTTCCGCGCCGGTCACAGCCTGAGGCTCCAGATCTCCAGCAGCGACTTCCCCCAGTGGGACCGCAACCTCAACACCGGCGGCCCGCCGGGCCGCGAGAGCGCCGCAGAGGCCCGCGTCGCCACCCAGGTCGTGCTCCACGACCGCGCCCACCCCTCCCGCCTCACCCTCCCCGTCGCCCCCTCCTGACCCCGCGGTATGTCCGCATCACATATATGCATTCCGCTTCGGTATAATCGTTATCAGGCTTGCCGCTCTGCGGGGGTTCTCCCGGGGGCGGCGTGGACGCTTCCGACAGGCAGAGGAGGTAAGCGGCTTGACCGAGAGCAGTCGCCCTTCGGGGCCGGATCCCGCGGAGATCTGGACCCGGTGGTACGAGGCGGGCAGCAGGATGTGGACCGATCTGCTGCAGGGGGGGCCTGAGAGGTACGTGGACCCCTGGGGGCTCTACCGGCAGTGGTTCGAGAGCGTGGAGCGGATGCGTGAGCGGCCCGCGCAGAAGAACGGGGCCGCCGGGGGCTCCGCGCCCGACGAGCTGCGGGAGGCCTGGAGCCGGTGGGTCGAGGCGGCGGTCGACTCCTGGCAGCGCTCCGCGCAGGTGGGGATGGAGATGGCCGGGCTAGCGCCGCGCTGGCTCAGGGCGCTGCAGCAGGCGCAGGAGAACCTGCTGCGGGTCGAGAACCCGCCTCGGGACCCGATGCAGTTCATGGCCCAGTGGTACAACGCCACCAGCGGCCCGCTCGCCGAGTTCGTGCAGGACGTCATAGAGCGGGAGGAGTTCCTCGAGCCCGCGAGCCAGTACCTGAGGAGCTACGCCGGCCTCTACCGGCTGTTCCGGCGCAGTGCCGAGGAGTACCTGAGGACCATGCAGCTCCCCACCCGCTCCGACATCAGCCGGGTGGCCTCGCTGGTCGTGGCGCTCGAGGAGAAGGTCGACCGGCTGGACGAGGCCTTCGAGGACTTCGAGTACCGCAGCGCCCGGCCCGCCACCGAGGAGAGGGTGGCCGCGCTCGAGGAGCGGCTCGGGAGGGTCGAGGAGAAGGTCGACCGGCTGCTGCGGGCCCTCGAGGGGGGGCCGGCCGGCGGGACCAGGGCCACCGAGGCGGCCAGGAGAGAGGCCGCCGAGCGGGGCGTGGACCTCTCCCGGGTCGAGGGCACCGGGGAGGGCGGCAGGATCACCGTGGAGGACGTGCGCAGGAAGGGGGAGAGCTAGGAGATGGCCCAGCCCGTTAACGCCGGAGGCGCCGCGGCCAACGGCCTCGAGGAGCTCCTCGACAAGTACCGGCGGGGGATGAGCATCATCGTCGAGGGCGCCCGCATAGACACCGGCCAGACGCCCAAGGAAGTCGTCTGGACCAAGAACAAGGCCAGGCTCTACCGCTACGAGCCCTACCGGGAGAAGAAGTACCGGACCCCCATCCTCATCGTCTACGCGCTCATCAACCGGCCCTACGTGCTCGACCTCATCCCCGGCAACAGCTTTATAGAGTACCTGGTCGGCGAGGGGTTCGACGTGTACATGCTCGACTGGGGCATCCCGGGGGACGAGGACGCGGAGATGTCCTTCGAGCACTACGTGCTGGACTACCTCCCGCGGGCCGCGCGCAAGGTCATGAGGACCTCCGGGACGGAGGACTACACCCTCTTCGGCTACTGCATGGGCGGCACCATGAGCGCCATGTACGCCGCGCTCTTCCCCGAGCGGATGCGCAACCTCGTTCTGCTCACCGCCCCCATCGCCTTCCCCAAGGAGCACCTGGGGCTCTACGCCCTCTTCACCGACAGCAAGTACCTCGACCCCGGCATCATGGCCGACGCCTTCGGCTGCATCCCCGGCGAGATCATCGACACCGGCAACCGCATGCTCCGGCCCGTCACCAACTACGTGGGCACCTACGTGAGCATGTGGGAGCGGATCTTCGAGGACAAGCCGATGGAGACCTGGCTCGCGATGAACAAGTGGGTCAACGACGGCCCGCCGTTCCCCGGGGCGGCGTTCAAGCAGTGGATCACCGAGTTCTACCAGCAGAACAGGCTGGTGAAGGGCGAGATCCGGCTGCGCGGCCGCCGGGTGGACCTCTCGAACATCCGCTGCCCGCTCCTCTCCGTCGCCGGCAAGAAGGACCACATCTGCACCGTGCCGCAGGCGGAGGCGATCATGGACCTGGTCTCGAGCGAGGACAAGGAGTTCTTCGTGCTGGACGCCGGGCACGTCGGCCTGATGACCGGCCGCGGCGCCAAGAAGGGCCTCTGGCCCAAGGTGAGCGGCTGGCTCTCCGAGCGCTCCGGCTAGCCCGGCCGCCCCGAAGGCCCCTGCTACTCGTCGCGCTCCCGGACGTAGGTGCCGGGAGCGTCTTCTATGGGCGGGTACTTCTCGCTGCCCATCGGGGGCGGGTCGGTCTCCCCGCCGCAGCGCTCGGCGAGCCAGCGGGCCCAGTCGGTCCACCAGGAGCCCTCCCGCTCGGCCGCCCTCTCCCGCCACTCCTCGGCGGTCTCGAAGTCCCCGGCGTCCCCGCCCTCGTTGACCCAGTGCTTGCCCTTGCCCTTCGCGGGCGGGTTTATGATGCCTGCGACGTGCCCGCTCGAGGCCAGCACGAAGCGGACCCGGGCGCCGGTGAGCTTCCCGACCTTCCACGCGGACCTCCACGGCACGATGTGGTCCTTCTCCGCCCCCACCGCGTAGACCTCGCCGGAGATCCGGCGCAGGTCTATCGGGCGCCCGCCGAGCCTCACCTTGCCCGGCTTGACGAGGTTGTTCTCCAGGTAGGTGTTGCGCAGGTAGAAGCTGTGGGCGGCGCGGGCCATGCGGGTGGAGTCGGAGTTCCAGTAGAGCAGGTCGAAGGCGGGGGGCTTCTGGCCCATGAGGTAGTTGTTGACCACGCTGGACCAGATCAGGTCGGTCGGGCGCAGCAGGTTGAACATGTTGTAGAGCGCCCGGCCCTCCAGGTAGCCCCGCTCCATCATCTGCTGCTCGATAAAGTCTATCTGCGGCTCGTCGATGAACACGGAGGTGTCGCCCACGTCGGAGAAGTCCAGCAGCGAGACGATGAAGGTGGCCGGGCCGAAGCGGTTCTCCCCGCCGGCCTCCAGGTAGGCGAGCGTCATGGCCAGCAGGGTGCCGCCGATGCAGTAGCCCATGGGGTTCACGGCCTCGGAGCCGGTGATCTCGCGCGCCACCTCGGCGGCCTTCAGGGGCCCCTCGTTCATGTAGTCCTCGAAGGTGGTGTCCTCCATGGAGGCGTCCGGGTTCTTCCAGGAGATCATGAAGAGGGTGAACCCCTGCTCCAGCATGTACCTCACGAAGCTGTTCTCGGGCCTGAGGTCGAGGATGTAGTACTTGTTGATCCAGGGGGGTATCCACAGCAGGGGCACCTCGCGGACCTTCTCGGTCCGGGGTTCGTACTGGATGAGCTCGATGAGCCGGCTGCGGTAGACGACCTTCCCGGGGGTGGTGGCCAGATCCCTCCCGAGCTCGAAGGCGGTCATGTCGGTCATGCTGAGGCGCCCCCGCCGGATGTCCTCCAGCAGGTTGCGCACCCCGTCGGCGAGGCTCGCGCCCCCGGTCTGCATCGCCCGCCTGAGGGCCGCGGGGTTGGTGAGCAGGAAGTTGACCGGCGCCATCGCCTCCACGAACTGGCGCAGGTGGAAGCGCAGGCGGCGCTCCTCTTCCTCGTCCTCCCCGGCGGTCTCCTCCGCCTCCCGCATGAGGTACTCGGAGGCCAGCAGGTAGGTCTCCTTCAGGGTCCGGTAGTAGGGGTTCTCCTCCCACTCCGGGGCGGAGAAGCGCCGGTCGGGGCGGCCCTCCCGCCGCTGCTCCGGGACCGGCAGCCCCCAAGCCCGCGAGACGGCGGCGTTCCAGGACTCCACGGCCGCGCTCCAGGAGCGCAGGTTGTAGTCCATGGCCCGCTGCATGGCGCGGCCCGGGTCGGACATCTCCCGCAGCCAGAGCTTCTGCAGGGCCCAGACGACCTCGGCCCAGTTTATGGGGAGCACCCGCTGCAGCGGGTTGGCCTTCCAGGCCGCCTCGACCGCCGAGATCAGGGGGTCCCTCACGGCCGCCGAGCGCGCCTGCTCCTCGAGCCCCCGCCTGAGCCACTCCCACCAGGCGCCGGACGGAACGGAGTGCCCAGAAGTCGCCGGTGTGCCGCCGGACTCGCTCACCGCAAGCTCCTCCCGAAAGGATCGCTCTCTATCACCCTCAGGGGGCAGTTTAACCCCTCCCCACGCCCCGCGCTTGACCGGAGGAGGAGCCCGCGCGTATATTTGCCCTGCATGCCCCCAAACCCGCACAGCGCCGCGGACTTCGCCAGGACCGACCGCCTGCTCTCGCGGGAGGAGCTGGCGGTGCGCGACCGGGTGCGCGCCTTCGTGGAGGAGGAGGTGATCCCGGTCGCCGCGGAGCACTGGGACCGCGCGCAGTTCCCCTTCGGGCTCCTGAAGGGGCTCGGGGAGCTGGGCCTGCTGGGCGGCACCTACGAGAAGCGCTACGGCGGCTCCGGGATGAACAACGTGGCCTACGGCCTCGGGGTGGCCGAGCTGGCCCGCGGCTCCGGCAGCCTCTCGACCTTCCTGCACGTACAGAGCGGGCTGGCCATGGCGGCCATCCACGAGCTGGGCAGCGAGGAGCAGAAGGAGCGCTGGCTGCCCCCCATGGCCCGCTGCGAGAAGACCGGCTGCTTCGCCCTCACCGAGCCGGAGGCCGGGAGCGACCCTGCCTCCATGCGAACCACCGCCTCGCGGGCGCCGGGCGGCTACGTGCTGGAGGGGGAGAAGCGCTGGATCGGGAACGCCTCCTTCGCGGACGTGGCCGTGGTCTGGGCGAAGGGGGAGGACGGCCGGGTGCGCGGCTTTCTGGTGGAGAAGGGCGCCGAGGGCTTCGAGGCCCGCGTGATCCCGCGCAAGGGCTCCCAGCGGGCCGTCTGGCAGGCGCACATCCGGCTGCGGCGCTGCTTCGTCCCGGAGGAGAACCGCCTCCCGCTGGCCGAGGGGCTCGGCTCGACCCTCTCCATCCTGACCCACTCCCGCTACGGGGTGGGCTGGGACGGGCTGGGACAGGCCGCCGACTGCTACGAGCGCGCGCTCGAGCACTCGCTGCGGCGAAGGCAGTTCGGCCACCCCATCGCCGCCTTCCAGCTCGTCCAGCACCGGCTCGTCAGGATGGCGACGAGCCTCGCCGAGCTGCGGCTCCTCGCGGTGCACATGGGACGCCTGAAGGACGCCGGCGAGCTGGACCCCCCGCTGGTCTCGATGTTCAAGATGAGCAGCCTCTCCAAGGCCCGGGAGATCGCCGCCCTCGCCCGCGAGACCCTCGGCGGCAACGGCATCCTGCTGGACCACCGGGTCATGGAGCACATGGCGGACATAGAGGGAGCCTACACCTACGAGGGAACGGACGACATAAACGCCCTCATCGTCGGCCAGGCCATAACCGGCCACCGCGCCTTCGCCCCCCGCCCGGCAGGCCCCGCGTAAAGGGGATCACGCTCCCCCCTTGCCCCTCCCCCGCGCGCAGCTAGAATCTACCCGCTATGTGCGTCATGCATATTGCTGCGGGGAGGTAACGCCGGCGTGGAGGAGCGGACGCTCACGCTGAAGGACGGCAGCCGGGTGAGGGTCCGGCCGCTGCGGCCGCGGGAGGACGCGCCCGCGCTGGAGCGCATGTTCGGCCGCCTCAGCGACCGGACCCGCTACCTGCGCTACTTCGGGCCGAAGAAGGAGTTCCCGCGGCAGAAGCTCCGGCGCTTCGCCGGCCCGGACGGGAGAAACCGGCTCGGGCTGGTCGCGCTGGACCCCGGCGACCCGCGGGAGATCATAGCGTTCGTCTGCTACGACCGGGAGGGGAAGGAGGACGCCGCCGAGTACGCGGCGGTCGTGGAGGACCGCTGGCAGGGGAAGGGCCTCGGCCTCCAGATGACCCGCCTGCTCGTCGAGGAGGCCAGAGCGCGGGGCATCCGGCACCTCTACGCCCTGGTCCTCCCCGAGAACCGGCCGATGCTGGGCCTGCTCGGAAAGCTCGAGCTGCCCGACGAGCTCGGCTGGGAGGGCGGCGTGGAGCGGGTGAGCATGCGCCTCTGAGGGTTTACCGGAGGCGCATGCTCGCCGGGGCCTCCCTCTAGACCCGCTCGAAGATCGCCGCTATGCCCATCCCCCCGCCGATACACAGGGTGACCAGCCCGTAGCGGCCGCCGGTGCGGGCGAGCTCGTGCAGGATCTTCACGGTCAGGATGGCCCCGGTGGCCCCGATGGGGTGGCCGAGGGCCACCGCGCCGCCGAGGGGGTTCAGCTTCTCCTCGGGGACCTTGAGCTCCCGCCCCACGGTAACGGCTATGGAGGCGAAGGCCTCGTTGGCCTCCACGACGTCCATGTCCTCTATGGAGAGCCCGGCCTTCTTCAGCGCCGCCCGCGAGGCCGGCACCATCCCGACCCCCATGATCGCCGGGTCCACCCCGGCCACCGCCGCCGAGACCAGCCGCCCCGCCACCGGGAGCCCCAGCTCCTCGGCCTTGCGGGCGCTCGAGACCAGCATCATCGCGGCCCCGTCGTTGATCCCGCTGGCGTTCCCCGCGGTGACCGTGCCGCCGTCGCGCTTGAAGACCGGCTTGAGCCGGGCGAGACCCTCGAGCGTGGCGTTCTCCCGCACGTGCTCGTCCCTGGTGAACTTCACCGTCTCCTTCTTCTGGCGCACCTCCACGGGCACTATCTGCTCGTCGAAGTAGCCCTCGGCGATGGCCCGGGCCGCCCGCTGGTGGCTGCGCACCGCGTAGGCGTCGGAGTCCTCCCGGCTCACGCCGTAGCGCTCGGCGACGTTCTCGGCGGTCATGCCCATGTGGTAGTCGTTGAAGATGTCCCACAGGCCGTCGTAGACCATGTGGTCCAGAAGGTCCGCCTTGGGCATCCCCATCCGGTAGCCGTAGCGACCCTTGGGGAGCAAAAACGGGGCCTGGTCCATGTTCTCGATCCCGCCGGCCATCACCACCTCGGCGTCGCCGAGCGCTATCTCCTGCGCCGCCGAGACTATGGCCTGAAGCCCCGAGCCGCACATCCGGTTGAGGGTCATCGCGGGCGCCTCCACCGGGAGCCCGCTCTTTATCCCCACCTGCCGCGCGGGGTTCATCCCCTGCCCGGCGGAGAGGATGTTCCCGACTACCACCTGGTCGACCCGCTCCGGGTCCACCCCGGAGCGGGAGATGACCTCCCGGCCCACGGTGGCCCCGAGCTCGGTGGCCGGGACGTCCCTGAGCGAGCCGCCGAAGGTCCCGATCGCCGTCCTGAGCGGGGTGGAGATGACCACCTCTCTCCCGTTGCCGTTGCCGAAGCTCATGAAGTCCTCCTTCCCTGGAAGGCTCGCGTTACGCAAAGCACCGGCGGCCCGGGCATCTGTGCCCGGGCCGCCGTCTTCGCACCTCTGGGAGACATCCCCCCTACCTTCCCTGCGCCCGCTGCACGCTCCCCTGGTAGTAGGCGAACATGGAGCTCAGGAACTCGGCGTAGGCGTTCATGGACTGCCGGGCGAGCTCCTGCGCGGCCTCCTGCTGCCGCCGCTGCTGCTCCATGAGGCTCTGCGCCAGCTCCCGGTTGCCGGCGGCCTGCTCCTGCAGGTTCCGGACCACGCTGTTGAAGAAGGTCTGCGTGAGCTCGGCGTTGAGCTGCTGGGCGGAGACCGCCCGGTTGGCCATGGCCTGGTAGGTCTCGCGTACCGCCTCGGCGAACTTCTCGGCGGCCTCCTCTATCTTCTGCTGCTGCTTCTCGTCCATCCCAGAGATCCCCTTTCCTCTTTCCCGAGCCCCAGTTTACTACCCGCCCGTGCCCCGCTCCACACGCAGCCGGGAGGGGCGGGGCCCCGTGCCCCGCCCCTCCCTAGGACGCGCAACCAACCACCGACAGCCGGGCGTCTTCCTACCCTCTCTCGCCGCGCGCGGGGGCCTCGAGCTGCTCCCCGTAGTGGCGCAGCGGGGCGTACAGGAGCTCCACGTACGCGTCCGCCGACTCGCGCAGGAGATCGCGCAGCGCCTCCTGCTGGCGGGCGGCGCTCTCCGCCAGACGGCGGGCCGCCTCCCTGTCGTCCTCCACCCGGTCGCGCAGCTCCTCGATCCAACGGTCCACCATCTCCTGCGCGAAGCGCACGTTGCGCTGCTGGACGACCGACAGGTGCTCCAGCATCACCCCGTAGACGCCCCAGGCGCTCTCGGCCAGCCTCTCGGCGGCCGTCACTCCGGCCTCTGCCATAGCCACAGGCTCCTTTCCCCGCCCGCGCTAACGCTCCTCCCGGCCGCCGCGCCCCTCCTCGTCGGGCTCGTCCCGCATCGGGCGGCCGGTGTACATCCTGAAGAAGGTGTCCATCATCTGCTGGTACTGCTCCAGCGACTTGGCCCAGAAGTCCAGGTAGGCCCTGCCCGCGTCGGTTATGGAGTACATCCTCCGGGCAGGCCCCCCCTTGGAGGTCTCCCAGGTGGACTTGACGATACCGTCCTTCTCCATCTGCCGCAGCGTCCGGTAGAGCGTGCCGGGGTTCATGGCCTCAAAGCCGAACTTCGCCGCACGCTCCATCAGCTCGTAGCCGTAGGAGTTCCAGTCCCGGAGCGACAGCAGGATCACCGGCACCAGCCAGTTCCTGGGCCGGGCCTCGACCCCCCGAAACTCCTTCCCCTCAGGACCGGAGCCCCGGCGCTCCCTGTGCTCGTCGTTCATGGATCTCTCTTCCATTATATATGCATCTTACACATATGTACTCGCTTGTCAAGAGTCCTCGGCCACGCCCGGCACGAACATTGTAGCGCCGTTTGCCGGCGGCCCGGTCCGGGCCTTCGGCGAGGTTTGAACGGGGTACGGGGGGGCACTAGACTGGTGAGGCAGGGAAGGCGGAGCAGCGTGCGGACGAGACGGGAGGAGCGTCATGGGCGAGCTCAGGGGATCGGTGGCGGTAGTGACGGGGGCGGGGCGCGGCATCGGCCGGGCGATAGCCGAGGAGCTGGCGGAGGGTGGTGCGCGGGTGGTGGTCAACTACTCGCGGAGCAAGGAGCCGGCGGAGGAGCTGGTCGAGAAGATCTCCGCCTCCGGCGGGGAGGCGGTGGCGATCCAGGGCGACGTCTCCGACGCCGGGCAGGCGGCGCGGCTCATCGAGCAGACCGCGGAGAGGTTCGGCCGCATCGACGTGCTGGTCAACAACGCCGGGATAAACATAGACCGCACGATGAGGAAGATGACCCCCGAGGACTGGGACAGGGTCGTACAGGTGGACCTCAACAGCTGCTTCTACACCGTGAAGGCGGCCCTCCCCCACTTCGTGGAGAACGGGGGCGGCAAGATCATCAACATAAGCTCCTTCGTCGGCCAGGCCGGAAACTTCGGCCAGGCCAACTACGCCGCGGCAAAGGCGGGCATCATAGGCTTCACCAAGACCGCCGCCCTCGAGCTCGCCCGCTACAACGTCTGCGTGAACGCCGTCTGCCCGGGCTTTATCGAGACGGACATGTTCGCCGGCGTCCCCGAAGAGGTGCAGGAGAAGATAAAGGCCCGCATCCCCCTCGGCAGGGTCGGCAAGCCCAGAGAGGTGGCCCGGGCCGTCCGCTACCTCATAGAGGACGGCGACTACATCACCGGACAGACCCTCAACGTGAACGGCGGCGTGTACATGTAGCAGGCACGCCCAAACCCGAAAACCCCGCGGGCTCCCGGGAGGGAGCCCGCAAGATATGCTCTACAATGTACCGGTCTTGCCCCTCCCCCAGCGCCGGCACTGTTGCATCTCCGCATTTAGGTGCTCCGGATATATAAGTAATAAACGAATATAATCTCTCGCGGAGAGAGCAGTGCAAAACGGTACAGGCGACCAACACTGGAAAGGTGAGAAGATGGGCAGACTCAGCGGTCGGGTTGCGGTTGTCACGGGAGCGGCGCGGGGCATAGGCGCTGCGGAGGCCATCCGGCTGGCGCAGGACGGGGCGAGCGTGGCGGTGCTGGACCTGTCCGCCGAGGCGTGCGGCGAGACGGTGGAGGCGGTAGAGGCCACCGGCGCGGAGGCTCTCGCCCTGGCGTGCGACGTATCCGATGCCGGGCAGGTGGAGGGTGCGCTCGAGGAGGTCGTGGGGCGCTTCGGGCGGCTGGACATCCTGGTGAACAACGCCGGGATCATCCGGGACAACCTCTCGTTCAAGATGAGCGAGGAGGACTGGGACCTGGTGCTCGACGTCCACCTCAAGGGCAGCTTTCTGTGCTCCCGGGCGGCCCAGAAGTACATGGTGGAGCAGAACTACGGCAAGATAGTCAACACCAGCTCCGTGGTGGCGCTCGGCAACCGGGGGCAGGCCAACTACTCCTCGGCGAAGGCCGGGCTGCAGGCGCTCACCCGCACGCTCGCGCTGGAGCTGGGGCGCTTCAACATAAACGTCAACGCGGTCGCCCCCGGCTGGATCGAGACGGAGATGACCAAGGAGGCCGCCGAGCGGGTGGGGATGACCATAGAGGAGATGAAGGAGAAGTTCGCAAAGACCATCCCCCTCAGGCGCTTCGGGCGGGTGGACGACATCGCCAACGTGGTGGCCTTCCTGGTCTCCGACGAGGCCTCCTACATAAGCGGCGAGACGATCTACGTGGCCGGGGGTCCGGCGAGCGCGGTCGTCTAGAGAAGGGCCGGGGACCGGATGGCACCCGCCCTCCAACGCGCGTCCCGGCAGCGGGAGAGCCCCGATCTCCGCGAGGCGCGGAAGCCCGAGGGAGAGCGCTCGCGACCTCGGGCCGGGGCTTTATCCGCCCGCGGCGGCGCGACCGTCGCGCCGCGGGCGGCGGGCGGCCTTGTGGTATAGTGTCTTGCGAAGCAGCGCTGGGGGTGCCTCGGTAGGGGCTGAGAGCAGACCCTTGGAACCTGAACCGGTTAGCACCGGCGTAGGGAAGCGCGGATAGGGGTAGCGAGACTGGCGTTGCCGCCGCGCCTCCGCGACGGAGGTCTGCGGCGGCTCTCTTCTGCCGGGGCCGCGGTCAGGAGGAGGCCGGCCCTGTGGAGGACCGCTTTCAGATACACCTCATAACCGACCGCAGGCGGGCCCGGATCGGGCTGGAGGAGGCGGTGCTCGCCGCGCTGCGCGGCGGGGTGGACTGGGTGCAGCTGCGCGAGAAGGGCGGACCCGCGGCCGGACTGTACGAGACGGCCCTGCGGATCGCACCCGAGGCCCGCAGGCGGGGCGTCGGGGTGCTCGTAAACGACCGGGTGGACGTCGCGCTCGCCGCCGGGGCCGACGGGGTGCACCTGGCGGCCAGGAGCCTCCCGCCCGCGGTGGCCCGCTCCCTCATCTCGGGCGGGATGCTGCTCGGGGTGTCGGTGCACAGCCT
>Ga0068704_100123_pt1 | contig 40803 bp, 41 predicted proteins | sample CeladaPassaD2F12_FD_62225 | JGI IMG/M metagenome (GOLD analysis project Ga0068704, IMG submission 62225) | Cellulose-adapted microbial communities from the Joint BioEnergy Institute, USA - Passage D2F12 | ecosystem: Engineered > Bioreactor > Continuous culture > Unclassified | place: USA, Joint...
AGCGTGGCGAGCACCATGACGAGCAGCATGATGTAGCGCATGTACAGAAACGGAAACTCCGCAAGCGGCGAGATCGCATACAACCCGCTCACCGCCGCAACCAGACCAAAGAACCTTATCGGCACCCTGCCTCCCCTCTCGGGGTGCCTGCCCGCCCCAAGGTACATCCCCACGTTGGAGAGCACGAACAAGCCCACCACCAGAACCAGGTTTATGTACAGCAGGTCCGAGGTGAAGGTGTCCCCTCCCACCCCCATGAGCCTCCCGTAGGCGCCGCCCTCCGCGGCCCCGGAGACCGGGTCCACCGGCGCGGAGAGCTTCATCGCGTAGGCGATGGCGAAGCCGGAGAACGGCTGCAGCATGAGTAGCCCGGCCCCCCAGATGAGCCCCACGGAGGTGGTCCAGTCGAAGAAGGCTCTGTCCTCCGGGGTCTTGGAGCGGGCGTACATGAAGGCCGCCCAGGCCGCCATGGCGAAAGCCGGCCAGGAGAGGTTCGCGAAGGTGCGGTGCAGGGACATCTCCACGAACATCGGGTTGAACATCGCCTGCAGCGCGGCGCCGAAGCTGGCCACGTTCTCCGCGCTGATCCCCGGGGTTCTGGCCCCGCCGCCGGTCACCATGAAGGTGTCTATCCCGGTCATGATGACCATCCAGATCCAGATAAAGACCCCCATGGAGAAGCCGAAGGCGATGTGGCGGCCCTTGTTGAGGACGCTGTAGCGGTCCCACTTGTAGTAGTAGGTGTACATCCCCCACAGCGCCAGGAGCATGGAGAGCATCGCTATGACGACCAGATAGAAGAAGTGGGTGAAGAGCGAGGCCGTCACCTGGGGGTAGAGCCCCACCAGCAGCACCAGGAAGAGCACCGCGAAGGTGGCCCCCGTGGAGAAGGTCAGCACGTTGAAGCGCACCAGCGAGTGGGCCAGCCGGTCCATCCGCGGCGTCCCGGTGCGGGCCCCCCAGTACTGGAGCACCGGGGCGGCCAGCGCGAAGCCGACGAAGAGCTCGGCAAAGAAGATGTGGATGAGCATCACCGCTCCGGTGATGACGCGGGCGCCGCCCAGGCTCGAGAAGGCGTCGGAGAGATCCAGTTGCGCCAGCAGGTACATGCCGGATAAGGTTGCCAGGCTCAAGCTCTAACTCCTCCTAGACGCTCCCGCTGTGGTTCGAGACCGAACCCTCCATCTTCTTTCTCCCGCCGGCCCGGTACATGGAGGCCTGGTGCAGCGCCCGGGGCCTCAGGGCGCGGTCCACCAGGTAGTACATGGCCCCGTTGCGCTCCAGAACCTCGCGCACGGGCCTGAGGAGCCGCCGGCCGGCGGTGTTGACGAAGACGAGGACCTTGCCCCGCTCGAACTCGTCGTCCCAGGCGCCGGCCTCCTCCCGCGGGGCCTCCATGTCGGTGAGGATGGGGGTGAGCCCCACCCGCGAGAAGGAGCCGGCGAAGAGGATGGCCGCGAGCGAGATGAAGACGAAGAGGGCCGGGATGCCGATGGCGGGGGTGGTTATGGCGAAGAAGATCCCCACGATTATGAACACCACGCCGAAGCCCACCGGGACCTCCAGCCCCCGCCGGTCCCCGGGGACCACGATGTAGCGGGTGCCCTCCGGGAAGGGCTCGGGCTCGCTGGGGTCCTCCCGCTTGAGGATCACCGTGATGTCGTCCGGGCCGACGCCGAGGTCCCGGATCTCCTTCACGGCCCGGTTGAGGTTGGCCCCGTCGTCTATCACCCCGACGACGGTGTACTCCCGGGCGTCCCTCTCCGGCGCTTCCCGACCTTCTGCCAAATGCCTACCTCCACCGAGGGTCCAAAACGCGGCCTTGCCGCCCAACAGCATAGCATCGTCGCGGGCTTCCATACTAGGGAAGGCCCGGAGAGGCCGCGGCTATCTCTTTCACAAAAAATCCGGCCCCCGGGTGTGAACGCGCCCCCCTCGCGGCCGGCGCCCTGGGTTAGACTATGCCCGTGGAGACGAGGGAGCACAAGGCGGGCAGGCCGGTCGCCGGGCACGAGCACCGCCCGCGGGGGATCGGGCCCTGGATAGGCCGCAACCCGTGGCTTCTGGTCCGCCTGTTCATCGTGCTCGTCTTCAGCTTCGGGGTCTCCCTGATCGCCGACCAGTTCTCCTACGGGCTCGAGGGGAAGCCGGTGACGCTCACGGCCGAGCAGATCAACTCCGGCAACCTCCCGGAGGGCGTGGAGGTGGGGGACTACGTCAGGATAGAGGGCACCCCCGACGTGGGGGAGGACCTCACGCTGGAGAAGCTCGGCACGCCGGAGTCCCGGATAGGCATCTCCTCCCGCTACAGCGTGAGCTACTTCTACTTCCGGCTCGAGGAGACGGGAGACAACCTCCTCATACAGACGGCCCAGGACCTTCCGGGCGACTCCCTGCGGGACCTCGAGAACATGGGCGAGCGGGTGTGGGACGGCAGGCTCGCCAGGGTGGGGACGGTGATCTTCCACGACACCACCCAGCACGGGCTCGAGAGGGCCAACCTCCCCCGCGACGAGAGCATCCCGGTCATAGAGACCGGCGACACCCCGCAGCAGTACCGCCGGATCTTCCCCGCCTACTCGGCGGTTGTCGTGGTGTGGCTGGCCTCGCTCGGCTGGCTCCTCTGGAAGCGCAACAAGCCCTTCCTCTAGCCCATTTTTGCCCGGCGCCCGCCGGGTTGCTATATTGGTCCCGCAGTCGGTGTCGAGGATTCCCTGGCGGAGGAGCGGGCTTGGACGCTTTCTTCAGGTTCTCCGAGCGCGGCACCAACCTCCGGACGGAGGTGGTGGCCGGCCTGACGACCTTCATGACGATGGCCTACATCATCTTCGTCAACCCCTCCATCCTGAGCACCGAGGGGACCGGTCTGCCCATCTCCGGGGTCTTCTTCGCCACCTGCGTCGCCGCCGCCGCGGCGAGCATCGCGATGGGCCTCTTCGCCAACTACCCGCTGGCGCTCGCCTCGGGGCTGGGCCTGAACGCGGTGGTGGCCTTCACCCTCATCCTCGGCCTCGGCCTCAGCTGGCAGCAGGCGATGGCGGTCATCGTGCTGGAGGGCCTGCTGGTGACGGTGCTGGTCCTGACCAACCTGCGCGAGGCGGTGATGAACGCTATCCCGATGTCGCTGAAGTTCGCGATCGCGGTGGGCATCGGGCTGTTCATCGCGTTCATCGGGCTGAAGAACGGCGGGATCGTGGTGCAGGACCCGGCCACCTACCTGACGCTGGGCGACTTCACCCAGGGCCCGGTGCTCCTGGCCGCCTTCGGGCTGGCGGTCACGCTGGTGCTCGTGGCCCTGGGGCTGCGGGGGGGCATCCTCGGCGGCATCCTCATCACCGGGATCGTGGGGATGGTCTTCGGGATCATCCCGCTCCCCGAGCGGGTGGTGGACTTCCGCTTCGACACCTCCACGGTGGGCGGCGGGCTGCTGGCGATCCCGGAGGTGCTGCAGATCACGCTGGTGCCGGTGATCTTCGCCCTGTTCATGACGGACTTCTTCGACACCATGGGCACGGTCATCGCCGTGGGCCAGGAGGGCCACCTCCTGGACGAGGAGGGCCGGCCGCCGCACCTGAAGCGCATCCTGCTGGTCGACTCGCTCGCCGCCGCGGGGGGCGGGGCCCTGGGGGCGAGCTCGGTCACGAGCTACATCGAGAGCGGCTCGGGGGTGGCCGAGGGCGGGAGGACGGGGCTCACCAGCGTGGTGGTGGGGCTGCTGTTCCTCCTGGCCCTGCCGTTCTCCCCGATCATCGGCGTCTTCGGCGGCTCGGTGCCCATCCCCGGCCCGGAGCAGGGGCAGGAGATCTTCGTCTCCCCGGTCACCGCCCCGGCGCTCGTGGTGGTGGGCTTCCTGATGATGACCTCGGTGCGCTACATCCCCTGGGACCGCTTCGACGAGGCGATCCCGGCCTTCCTGACCATCCTCACGCTGCCGCTGACCTTCAACATCTCCTACGGGATAGGCTTCGGCTTTATCTCCTACGTCCTGATAAAGCTCGCCCGCGGCAAGCCCGGGGAGGTGCACCCCCTGCTCTACGGGGTGGCGGTCCTCTTCGCCCTGGTCTTCGCCGCGGAGCCCTTCCTCTCCTGAGAGCCCGCCCGGAAGTTTAGTCTACCGGAAGGGGGGTAAATCTCCCCGCACCCGGATCTCCTGCAACGGGCGGGCGGGCGGCGCTGTCCAAGCATACAGAGAGAGACGGAGAACGAGAGAGGGAGGTGAGAGCAAGTGAGCCTCGGGGCGATCATAGTCTGGATCATCGTGGGCCTCATCGCCGGGGTGCTGGCGAAGTGGATCATGCCGGGCCCGGACCCGGGCGGGATCATCGTGACGATCCTGATCGGGATAGCCGGCGCCTTTATCGGGGGGTGGGTCCTGAGCCTGTTCGGCGTGGCCGCCGAGAGGGGCCAGTTCAGCCTGGGATCCATCCTGACGGCGGTCCTGGGGGCGGTCATCCTGCTCGCCATATACCGCCTGCTCACCCGCCGTGTGGCGTGAGGCATCGGAAGCCACAAGAATTCCGTATCTAGAGGGCAAGCAAGGCCAGCGTTAGCAAAGAAAGGAGAGAAGATGACGGAGCAGAGGACGCAGCAGCAGAGGACGGGGCGCAGCCCGCTTCAGACCGAGCGCGGCAACACCGTGATCCAGGACAGCGTGGTGGCCAAGATAGCCGGGATCGCCGCGCAGGAGGTCGAGGGCATCCGGATGGGCGGCACCGCCTCGCAGGCCGTAAGCGGCATCATAGGCGGCATCACCGGCGGCCGGGGCGGGCAGACCCAGGGCGTCTCGGTGGAGGTCGGCCAGGAGGAGGCCGCGATAGACCTCACGCTCACCGCCGAGTACGGCAAGTCCATCCCCCAGATCTCGGAGGCCGTGCGGCGCAACGTGATCAACCGGGTGGAGAGCCTGGTGGGCCTGCGGGTCACCGAGGTGAACATCACGGTGAGCGACATCTTCTTCCCGCAGCAGGAGCGCGAGGAGGAGCGCCGGCGGGAGCTGGAGCAGGAGCAGCAGCAACAGCAGCAGCGGGTCCAGTAGGAGGCTCGCGCTTTCTTGGCCGGAGAGCTGCTACAGCTGGCGAGGGCCGCCTCGAGGGCGGCCCTCGCCGTGGAAGGGGTCGCGGCCCTGGGGACCGGGCGCTTCGCCGAGGCGGCCACCTACGAGGGCGGTGAGAAGGTGACCGGGGTCGTGGTGAAGGACGGCGAGGTGGAGGTGCACGTCATCCTGTCCTACCCCCTGCCCAAGCCGGTCCCGCAGATAGCGGGTGAGGTGGCGGAGAGGGTCTCCTCGGACACGGGGGGCAGGAGGGCCACCGTGGTGGTGGAGGACCTGGAGGTGGAGAGGTGAGGGTCTTTAACCGGGTGGTGGTGACGCTGCTCCTCGTCGGGCTGTTCGTGCTCGGCCTGGTCCTCCTGGTCTACAGCGTGCCTTGGTTCGGCTACCGGGTCTCGGAGCTGCCGGAGGTGCTGCGGCTGCCGTCCCTCTACGGGGGGCTGGAGGGCCTGGTCTCGGCGGCGGAGGCCGGGAGGCTCTCGCCGCTGGCCATCGCCGCGTTGGTGCTGGTGGCGCTGGTCGGCTTGATCCTCCTTCTGGCCGAGCTCAAGCCCTCGCGCCCCCGGCGGGTGCGGATGGAGCGGGGCACCTACATAGCGCGCCCGGCGGTGGCGGCCGAGGTGGCCGCGGCGGCAGAGAGCGTGCGGGCGGTGCTCGGCTCCTCGGTGAAGGTCAAGGCCCGCCGCAGGCCGGGAGCGCTGGTGAGGCTCGAGGCCCACGTCCGGCGCGGCGAGGAGCTAGGCCCCGTGCGGGAGGAGATCCAACGTTCCGTCCGGGAGCGCCTGGCGCGCAGGGGCATCCCCCTGGGGCGCCTCCGGCTCAAGCTCGTGGAGTCGGACCCGAGACAGACCAGGACGAGGGTGAAATGAACGCTTTCAACCGCCTGATCCTGCTGATGGTCGCCCTGCTGCTGCTCGCGGTCCCCGCGGCGCTGCTGCTCGTGAACTTCGGGGTCTTGCCCGCCGAGGCCGTGGACCGGTACACCGGCTACCGGGCGGGGCTCGAGGCGCTGGGCGGGGCGCTCCGGGCAGACCTCTCCTCCTGGCAGGCGCGGCTCGCGCTCGGGGCCGCCGGGGTGGTGCTGGCCCTGCTCGCGCTCATCCTGCTGCTCAGGGAGCTCACCCTCGGCAGGAGGATCGCCCGCAGGACGGTCATAGACGACACCCCCGGCGCGGAGACGGCGATCACCGCGCGCGCCGTGCGGGCGCTCGCCGAGGCCGCCTCCCGGGAGGCCGGGGCCGCGGACGCCTCCGTCTCCCTCAGCGGGAGCGGGCGGTACCTCGTGGAGTGCAGGCTCGACGCCCCGGAGGGGAGCAACTACACCGCGCTGGCCAGCCGGGCGCGCGAGAACGTCCGCAAGGCGCTGGAGAGCCAGCGCATCCCGGTCAGGGACGTCGAGGTCACCGTAAGAGGAACGGCAGGAAGGTAGCGAGAGAAAGGGCTGGTCTTTATGGGCATGTGGACCTACAAGCAATGGGGAGCGCTCATCGGCGGCCTCCTGATAGTGCTCATAGCCACGCTGGGCGTGGGCACGACGGCGCTGGTGGTGATCTTCGCGGTCATAGGCTACTTCGTCGGGGCCTTTCTCGAGGGCGAGGTGGACATAGAGGACATCCGGGCCCGGGCCCAGGGCCGGAGGGGCGGCTGAGGTAGTGGCCGCATGAACGGTCCTGGCCTGCGAGACATCGACTGGAACGCCGTGGCCCTGGGCTGGGTGGTGGCCCTCGCGGCCGGGTTCGTCCTCACCCTCGTCTTCGGGCTTATCGGCCTGGCGGCGGGGGACGGCCCGGGACGGGCGACCGGCGGGGAGGTCACGGCGGGCTCCTTCCTGCTCTCCCTCGTGGTAGGGTTCCTCTCGTACCTCGCCGGCGGCTACGTCGCCGGCCGGCGGGCGCGGGGGGCCGGACCCCTCCACGGCGCGATGACGGCCGTCTTCGGGCTCGTCATCGCGGTGATCGTGGCGATCATCCTGCTGGTGATCGCGCTGCTGTTCCTGGAGGGGGATATCCCCCGCTCCCCCGGCGTCCTCGGGGTGGCGAGCGGCGGCTTTCTGGCCGGCCTGATCTCCTTCCTCGTCAACCTGGCCGGCGGCTACCTGGGCGGCAGGCTGGGCGGCTCCCCCGAGCGGGGCCCGAACCGCCCGAGCCGGGTGAGATAGCCCGCCCGCCGCCCCTCTCTGGACAGCCCGCCCCCGGTGCGCTAGCGTTGTACCGGCATGAGACGCGGGGGAAGACGAGGAGCGTCGGCGGGGCGGCGGGCGGGCTGGCTCCGGCTCGCGCTCGCGGCCGGGGCGCTGGCTACGCTCGCGCTGTTCGTCCTTGCGGCCGTGGAGCGGCCCTCCACGGAGACCGCGGCCCGGCCCGCGGCCTCCTCCCCGAAGCCCCCGGGCGGCGGGGACGGAAGGGCGGAGCGGGAGGGCCCGCCGCTCGAGGGGAGCTGCGACCACCTCCTGGTGCTGGTGGACCGGGAGCACGCCCTCCCCCCCTCCTACGCACCGCGGGATCTCGTACCGCTGCGCGCCTACGGCGTCCCGGCGCTCGACCCCAACCTCCTGCTGCGCCGGGAGGCCGCGCGCAGCCTGGCGCTCCTGGTGCGGGCCGCGGCCGCCGAGGGGCACGAGCTGGTGGTCGCCTCGGCCTACCGCTCCCACAAAGAGCAGCGGGCGGCCCACGCCCGCTGGGCCAGCTACTACGGCGACGAGAACGCGGGGGGCCTGAGCGCGCTGCCCGGCCACAGCCAGCACCAGCTGGGCACCGCCGTGGACTTCACCAACGCCGAGGCGGGCTACGAGGTGTGGCAGGGCTTCGGCCGGACGGAGGCCAGCCGCTGGCTGGAGCGCAACGCCCCCCGCTACGGCTTCGTGCTGGCCTACCCGCTGGGCGGGCAGGAGAAGACCGGCTACGCCTGGGAGCCCTGGCACTACCGCTACATCGGGAAGGAGGCCGCGAGGCGGATGCAGCGGAGCGGGCTCGACCTGCAGGAGTTCTTGCTGCGCGAGGGCGTGAGGCCCGGCTGCGGGAGGGGAGGTGGGTAAGGCCCCGGCGGAGCTGCTCCGGGGCTTGAGGGAGGACCCCGGCGCCTCCGCCATCCTCACGGACATCGACGGGACGCTCGCCCCCATCGCCCCGACGCCCGACGCCGCCCGGGTGCCGGAGGAGGTGAGGGAGCTTCTGGAACGTCTCAGCCGGCGGTACCTGCTCGTGGCCGGCATCAGCGGGCGCAAGACGGAGGAGGCCCGAAAGCTCATCGGGCTGGGCGGGGTGGTGTACTTCGGGAACCACGGCTTCGAGAAGCTCGAAGGGGACAGGGTCGAGATCATACCGGAGGCCCTGCCCTACCTGGAGCGCGTCCGGGAGCTGGAGCGCCGGGCCCGGGAGGAGCTCGGGCCCCTGGGGGCGTTCGTGGAGGAGAAGGGCATCACGGCCTCCGTCCACTACCGCAACGTCCCCGGAGAGGTCGGGGAGCGCTGCGTGGAGCTCGTGCGCCGGGAGGGGGAGCGCCTGGGGCTCCGGGTCACGGTCGGCCGCGGGGTGGTGGAGGCCCGCCCGCCGGTCCGGGCGGACAAGGGGACCGCGGTGCGGGCGCTCGTGGAGGAGTACCGCCCCCGGCGGGCGCTGTTCATGGGCGACGACACCACCGACCTCGACGCCTTCCGCGAGCTGGAGCGGCTGCGCGGCGAGGGGCTGCTCGAGGAGGCGCTCCGGGTCGGCGTCGCCAGCGAGGAGGGGCCGCGGGAGATCGTCGCGGAGGCGGACCTCGTCGTGGAGGGCGTGGAGGGGGTGGCGGAGGTGCTGCGGGAGCTGGCCCGCTAGGAGGAGGTCGCGCGGCGGGCGGCTATGTCGCGCATCTGCGAGGCGGCCCAGTCCTCGATGGTGTTGGAGAGGACCGTCTCGCGCAGGGCCCGCGCCCGCCGGGCGCGCTCTTCGGGGGGCATCGTGAGCGCCCGGTGGATCGCCGCGGCCTGGTCGTCGAGGTCGAAGGGGTTGACCGTCAGGGCGTGCTCGCCGAGCTCCTCGTGCGCCCCGGCGTTCTCGGAGAGGATGAGGGCCCCGTCCCGCCGGTTTACGACCGCGGCCTCCTTGGCGACCAGGTTCATCCCGTCGCGCACGGCGTTAACCAGGAGGGCGTCGTAGTTCTTGTAGGCCGCGACGGAGCGGGGGAAGTTGTCCTGCATGGAGAGCTCTACCGGCCGCCAGGAGGGGGTGCCGTGGGCCTCGTTGACCTCCTCGGCGCTCCTGCGGATCGCCTCCGCGTAGGCGGCGTACTCGGGGATGTCCCCGCGGGAGGGCTGGAGCTGGGCGAAGAAGGTCACCCGCCCGCGCATCTCGGGGTGCAGCTCGAGCATCCTGCCGTAGGCCCTGAAACCGCGCACGATGTTCTTGGAGAGGTCGGTCCGGTCCACCCGGACGAGGAGCGCGCCGGGCAGGTTGCGCACGTACTCCTCCTCCCTGCGGACCTCCGGGCTCTCCGCGACCTCCTCGAACTCGGCCGGGTCTATGGAGATGGGGTAGGAGCGCACCCACACCTCGCGCCCGCCGCGGCGGAGGGTTCCCCGCGCGGGGTCCGCCTCGGCGCCGAGGATCTCGGAGGCCGCGGCCATGAAGTTGCGGGCGTAGCGGCGGGTGTGGAAGGCCACGATATCCGAGCGCAGCAGGCTGCGCAGCGCCCCCTCGCGGATGTAGGAGGGCAGGACCCGCCAGAGGTCGGGCTCGGGCCAGGGGATGTGGACGAAGAAGGAGATCAGGGGCCCCTCCCCAACCTCCTCGCGCAGCAGCTCGGGGACCATGTAGAGGTGGTAGTCGTGCAGCAGCACCACCGGCTCCTCCGCCCCGGAGATTGCCTCCGCGGCGGCCCGGGCGAAGCTGCGGTTTACGGGCAGGTACCCCTCCTCCCAGGCCCGCAGCGTCTCCTCGCCGAGCTCCGGGGCGTACGGCAGGTCGTACAGGCCGTGCTGGACGAACCACAGCAGGGGGTTGGCGAGGCGGTTGTACATCAGGTCGTAGGCCCCCGCGTCGTGCTCCACGAGGACGAGCCGGAGGTCATCGACCTCGCAGGGCCCCTCCGACTCGCGGGCCACCCGCACGTCCTCATCGGAGGCGGCGGAGGCGATCCAGACCGCCCCCTCGGCGCGGCGCGAGACGGCGTTCAGGGCGGTGACAAGCCCCCCGGCCCCCCGCGAGTGGGTTCTCTCCCCGCTCCCGGAGCGGGAGAAGGTCACCGGGGCCCGGTTGGAAACGATCACCACTCCGCCGCTGTGCGCCACGCTCGCCGCCTCCCTCCCGAAAAAGAGAGCCTGCCCTCTACACGCCGAGAAGTTTAGCGAAAAGCCGCAGGTCGTCGCGCAGCAGGCGGGGGGTGAGGAAGTTGGCCCGGACGTGCTCCTTGCCGCGCCGCCCCATCTCGCGGGCGAACTCCGGGTCGGAGAGGAGCTTGGCGCAGGCCGCGGCCGCCTCCGGGATGGTGTCTATCAGGATGCCGCCGCCGGCGGTTATCTGCATGGGGATGCCCCCGACGCGGCTGGCCACCACCGGGCGGGCCTTCCAGAGCGCCTCGGAGACCACGAGCCCGAAGCCCTCCCGGATGGACTTCTGGATCACGACGTCGGCGAGCGACTGGAAGGCGTTGACCTCGATGGCGCCGACGTTGGTGAGGTTGGAGAAGAGGAAGATGTCCGGGTCCCCGCCCGCGTAGTTGACGGTCTTGTACCAGTAGTCCCACCCCTCGGGGTCGTCGTGGGCCATGGAGCCGACGAGCACCAGCTGGACCTCCCCCACCTCCTCCTTGACCATGCGGTAGACGTCGATGACGCCGAGGGGGTCCTTCCAGGGGTCGAAGCGGGAGACCTGCAGCAGAAAGGGACGCTCGACGTCGACCCCGAACTGGCTGACGATGTAGCTGGCGTCGTCCCGCGAGAGGGCCATGTTCTTGGGCGAGAGCGGGTCTATGGCCGGGGGGATGAGGGTGAGCCCGGGCATCTCGACGCCGGGCGGGGTGTACTCGCGCATGGTGTAGACCTGGGCGTCGTAGTCGGCTATGTACGGCCACAGGTAGTCGAGAACCTGCCGGTTGGGGGTGGAGGTGTCGATGTGGCAGCGCCAGATCCAACGCGTCCCCTCCCCCAGCCCCCCGGAGAACTCCCGCACGAGCGCGGGCTGCGGGTCGTGGACGAAGACTATGTCCCACTCCTCGCCGGACTCGGCGAGCGCCTGCGCGGTCCTGCGGTTGTACTCCTCGTAGATGGCCCGGTCCTCTATTGTCAGCTCGTAGTCGGCGCCCTGCAGGGCGTTGTGGAACCTCTTGGTGACGTTGAAGAAGGGCTCGGCGCCGAACATTATGGCCCACTCCACCTCGAGCCCGGCGTCGCGGGCCAGAGGCACGAGGGTGTAGAGGATCTCCGCCACCCCGCCCCCGAAGCTGGTGGCGTTTATGTGCAACACCCGCGCCCCCCGCAGGCGCCCGGCGAGCTCCTGCAGCTCCCCGTAGAGCTCGCGGCGGATGATGCTGCGGTAGTCGGCCAGCGCCTTGTGGCCCGGGTTGACCCGCTGCAGCACGGCGTCCTCGCCTACCCTGTCTCCGGCAAAGCTCTCACTTCAGGGGTTACTGTACTTTATCCGGCGCGAGCCGTTCAACGCGGGGAGCGGGCGCCGCCCCGGGCTCAGCCGTTCGAGGCTTCTTCTACGGAGGCGCCCCGGCGCCGGATCATCCGGAGGCGCGTCCCGTCGGGGGCGGAGTCCACGACCATCTCGTCGACGAGGTGCCGGATCACGGCGAGGCCGAAGCCCCCGTACCCGTCGGGGGAGCCCCCGGCCTCCTCGATGTCGAACCCGCCGCCGGCGTCGGTGACGGTTATCTGCACGGCTTCGGGGAGGATCCTGTACTCTATCTCGAAGTGGTCCACCGCGGCGTGGCGTATGACGTTGGTCGCCGCCTCGGTGACCGCCAGCTTCAGGTCGTAGGTCTCCTCCGGCCCGAAGCCGGCCACCCGGGCGACGTGGGAGACCACGAGGCGTGCCAGCATGACGTACTCGGGGTTGCTGGGGACCCGCAGGGAGAGCGGCTCGGAGAGCCGCTGCTGCTGCGCCCGTATTCCCTCTTTCGCCCCGCGTCTCATCGATCTCAGGTTCCCGAAGCCGGTAGGTTACATCGTCTCCAACTTCAGGATTCTATCTTACCCAGATCGCGAAAGGTTAACCCGCGGGGAGCGAAAAACGCGCCCTACTCCGCCGGCCGGGCCTCCTCCGAGGCCCGCCGGGGTGCGCCGTCGTGGGCGCCGCCCGCGTCGCGCAGGAAGGGCCGGAAGAGGTCTATGGGCACGGGCAGGATGATCGTGGAGTTCTGGTTCACCGCGATCTCGCCCATGGTCTGGAAGAGCCTGAGCTGCAGCGCGGTGGGGCTGTCCAGGCGGTCCGCGGCCTGGCGGAGGCGCTCGGAGGCCTGGTACTCGCCCTCGGCGGCGATGATCTTGGCCCTCCGCTCGCGCTCGCTCTCGGCCTGGCGGGCCATGGCCCGCTGCATCTGCTGCGGGATCTCCACGTCCTTCACCTCGACCGTGCTGACCTTGACGCCCCAGGGGTCGGTCTGCTCGTCGATGATGCGCTGCAGCTCGTTGTTTATGGCCTCCCGGTTGGTCAGCAGGTCGTCGAGGTCTTTCTGCCCCAGCACGCTGCGCAGGGTGGTCTGGGAGATCTGGCTGGTCGCCAGCACGTGGTTCTCGACCTCGATGACGCTCTTGTTGGGGTCGACTACCCTGAAGTAGACGACGGCGTTCACCCGGGCGGGGACGTTGTCGCGGGTGATGATGTCCTGCGGCGGAACGTCCATGGTGACGGTCCTGAGGTCCACCTTGACCATGTTGTCCACGAGCGGGAAGAGCAGGAAGAGCCCCGGCCCTTTGGGCCCGCCGCGCACCCGCCCGAGGCGGAAGATCACCCCCCGCTCGTACTCCTTGACGATCTTTACGGCGCTGAAGAAGATGTAGGCGGCAACGACGATGACGACGATGACGAAGACCAGAAACCCTATCCCGGCCGCCTGCAGCAGAGCAAGACCCATAGGGAGAGCACCCTCCTCCTGAAAAGAGCCCACAACCGGCAAAACCCTCCCGCCCTTTATACCACGCAGCACACGGCACGAAGGGAGCCGGGGGGCCCGAGCATCGGGCCCCCCGGCGGGCTACCGGCGGAAATGCCGCGATCGGGTCAGATCAGACGCTTCGCCCCCACGTAGCCGTCGGACCAGATGGCCTCCTCGCGGACCACGGTGCCGGGGTAGGGGGCGTGGATCACGGTCCCGCTGCCCGTGGCTATGCCGTTGTGGGTGATGCCCCCGCCGCCCTGGGCCCAGAAGACCACGTCGCCCGGCCCCGGCGTGGAGACGGAGTAGCCGTAGCCGTACTGGGCGGCCGCCGAGTGCGGCAGGGAGATGCCGAACTGGGCGAAGACGTACATCACGAGCCCGGAGCAGTCGAAGCCCTGGTCCGGGGAGGCCCCGCCGTACACGTAGGGCACCCCGAGGTACTTGCGGGCCTCGGCGACTATGGCCTCCCCGCTCACCCCGGTGGAGGAGCCGCCGCCCGCCGAGGGCTGCTGCTGGGTGGCGCCCCCGCCGCTGCCAGAAGAGGGATACTGCTGGGAGGCGGAGGAGGACTCGGGAGAGGCCGCCTGCTGCTGGGGCGCGGTCTGGTCCGCGGCGACCTGCTGCTCCGGCTGCGGCCGGACCTGCTGCTGCGCAGCCTCCTGCGCGGCGGCCTCCTGCTGGGCAGCCTCCTGCTGCGCCGCGGCGCGCTCGGCGGCTTCCTGCTGCGCGGCGGCCTGCTGGGCGGCGAGCTCGGCTGCCTCCTGCTCTATGGCCGCCTGCCTCGCGGCCTCGCGGGCCTCCTGGGCGGCCCGCCGCCGCTCGGCGGCCTCCTGCTGCGCGGCCCGCCGGGCGGCGAGCTCGGCCTGCCGGGCGGCGCGCTCGGCGGCCTCCTGCTGCGCGGCCCGCCGGGCGGCGAGCTCCTCGGCGCGCTGCCGGGCCTCGGCGGCGGCCTGACGCCTGGCCTCCAGCTCCGCCCGGGTTACCGCTGGCGCGCTCGCGGTGCGTGCCACGGGAACTGCCTCGACCGCCCGCTCCGCGGCCTCCTCGGCCGCCCGGCGGGTGAGCTCGGCCTGCCGCTGCTCCTCGGCCCGGATGGCGGCCCGCAGCTCCCGGTTGAGAGAGGCGAGGTAGGTCCGGGCCTCGCTCTGGGCCTGCTCGGCGCGCTCCTTCTGCTCGGCGGCCTCCCGCAGGGCGGCGACCCGCTCCTCGCGCTGGCTCTCGAGCGCCGCCTGGCGCGCCTCGAGCTCCTGCTTGGCCTGCCGGACGGCGGCGAGCTCGGCCTGCTCCTGCTGCAGCAGCCTCAGCCAGAGGTCGAGCCGGGCCGAGAACTCCGCGAAGCTGTCCACCCCGACGAGCACGTCGAGAAACGCCACGTTGCCGCTCCGGTAGACCTGGGAGGCCCGCTCCTCGAGCTCCCTGCGCGCCTCGGCGTAGCGGCGCTCGGCGTCCGCGAGCTCCTCACGCGTCGCCGAGATCCTGGCGTCCAGCCGGTTGAGCTGGTAGAGCGCCTGGTTGTACGCCTCGTAGGAGGCCGCAGCCTCCCGCCGGATCTCCACGAGCCGGTCCCTAGCGCTGGCGACCTCGGACCTCTTCTCCCTCACGTCCTGCGGCGAGGCGCCGGCCGTGATCCCGGTCGCCAGAAGCGTCCCCAGTAGAACGCCGAAAAACACCACGAGACTCAGCCTTCGCGGCATACAGCAGGCTCCTTCCGGTAGCTTGCGCGCCCTATTCGTCTTTCCGCAAAAACAAGGGGATTTTGGGAGAAATCCCCCCTCCTAACCGCGGCACTCTAGACGAACCCCGCACGCCGCGCAACGCCCGCAGAAGCCCTCCCGCAGACCGGCCCCAGGCGAAAAGGGCTTAAATAAAGGGAGTCTGTGTTTCTAGGGCGAAACCTCTTCTTAACAAAATTTAACTTATGTAACGCTACAGAAAGCCGGCGGGGCGCAGGGGAGGGAGGTTCCGGAGCGCGAGGAAGGCCCTCCAGAAGCGGCGTTTGGCGGGCTCGCTATCGAGCGCCGGGGCGAGGGAGGGGAGGCGCAGCCCGGGGGTGCCGCCCGTCCACGGGAAGGGCTCGCCCTCTGGGGCGTCGGAGAAGCGGCGGCGGGCGAGGGGGTAGCCGAGGTCGTCGATGCTCCGGGCGGCCCCGGGGCCCACGGCGACGAGGAGGGCGGGGTCTGCGGCGTGGAGCTCTTGCCGCAGGAGGCCGGAGGAGGCGTGGGTGACGTAGGCGTCCGGGAGGCCGATGGCGGCGAGGCTGCGGCGCAGGGCGTCGAGGAGGCGGGGGCCGGCGGGGTCCTCCACCACCAGCATGAGGCCCGAGGCCAAATCCCCGGAGGGGAGGGGGTGCGCGGCCTGCCGGAGGCGGCGCAAGAAGTCGTCGAGCTCCCGCTCCGCCTTTCTCCGGTAGTCCTCGGCGGGGCTTCTAGCCACGGGTAGCGCGGCGGACGTGGAGGATGCGCTGGAGCGTGGTCACCAGGGCCCCGGCCGCCACCAGCGCCAGGCCGGGCCCCAGGAAGCCCAGGAGCGCGAAGGCCGAGAGGAGCACCACGCGGCCGGCGCGCTCCAGCACCCCCACCCGGCACTCCACGCCGAGCCCCTCGGCGCGGGCGCGGGTGTAGGAGGTAAGGAGCGAGAACGTCATCGCCACCGCGGCGAGCAGGGCCACGTAGGGGCGGTCCAGGGCCGCGTACAGAAAGATGATGCCCGCGAAGATCGCCGCCTCCGAGAGCCGGTCCAGGGTGGAGTCCAGAAAGGCGCCGAAGGAGCTCATGCGGTTCGACTCCCGGGCCACGGCGCCGTCGAGGGCGTCGAAGAGCCCGCCGAGCAGCATCACCGCCCCGGCCAGCCTCACGTGGCCGGTCCCGAACAGGAAGGCGGCGCACACCGAGAGCGCCCACCCGGTCACCGTCAGGGTGTTCGGGCGCACCCTCAGGCGGGAGAGCACCCGCACGAGCGGGTTTAGCAGCTGCCGCAGCGCCTCCTTGTAGGCGTAGGATCTCCTTCCGGACTCGCGGTGCGGCAGGCTCACGCTTTGCTCCTTTCCCTCGCTTGTCCCTCGGCGGGTCCCTCCGCGGCGTCGCCCGCCGGCGAGACCAGGCTCTCGCCCCACTGCTCGAAAACCAGGGTGCCGCGCAGGTAGCGCAGCGAGGCGGCCACCATCGCCACGACGGGCACGGCGAAGAGCGCCCCCACTATCCCGTAGAGCGCCGTGGCGGAGAGCATGGCGAACATCACCCACAGGGGATGAACCCCCACCGAGCCGCCCATGATGCGCGGCACCAGCACGTTGCCCTCGAGCTGCTGGGCGGCGAGAAACAGCCCGGCGACGAGCAGGGCCTTCAGGGGGCTCTCCACCAGGGCCAGCACCACGGCCGGGATGGCGCCGAGGACCGGGCCGAGCACCGGGATCAGCTCCGTAACACCCACCCACACGCCGATCAGCAGGGCGTACTCGCCGCCGGTGAAGAAGACGATGGCCCACCCTATGACGCCCATGAGCGCGCACAGCAGCAGCTGCGCCTTGAGGTAGCGGACCAGGGCCCCCTCCACGGCGGAGAACAGCTCGAGCACGTTCCCGCGGACGGTCGGGGGGATCAGGGAGAGGGCGCCGCGCCGGATCCTCTCCCGGTCCAGCAGCATGTAGATGGCGACGATGAGCATAAACACCAGGTTCAGGATGGTGCCGAATACCCCGAACACCCCCCCTATAAACCCGAGGGCCGCCTTGAGCATGGTCCCGGCCGGCGGGAGGTTGCTCTGGACGAAGGCCAGCACGGCCTCCCGGTCCACCGCGGAGATCCTCTCCCCCACGTAGGGGAGCCCTTCGGCCCAGGCCAGCAGGTTCGCGGCGGCCTCCGCCACCACCTGCGGGTTTCGCAGCAGCGCCTGCACCTGGTTGACGGCCGGGATGATGATGACGAGCAGCACCGCGAACACGGCGGCCAGGAGCGCCGCGAAGACCCCGAGCACGGCCAGCGCCCGCGGCACCCGCATAGCCTCCAGGCGGCGCACGAGGGGGTTCAGGGCGTAGGCCAGCACGCCGGCCATGAGGAAGGTGAGGAGCACGCCCCCGATCTGCCGGACGAGGACCACGGCCAGCACGAGCCCCGCGGCGATGAGGAAGTACTGCAGGTAGGTCGAGACGACCAGCCTGTCCGCGGGGGGAGGGCTCTGCTCCGGGGAGTCCACACCCCAATGGTACCAGCAGGAACCCGGCGGCGCGGCGAGTTTACACCCCCCACCCCCCTCTGTATAATCCCGCCCCAGTATGCGAGGGGGGCAGCTGCAGCGAACCCAACATGTTGGGTGACGGCCCGGCTCGGGCCGGCCGCCGCACCTGAGGGTCGTAGAACGCGGCGGCGCCGCCGAGGCGCGCCGCCGGGCGCGGCTGCGCGAGCGGCGGCTCCGGCGCATGGCCGTCTACCGGCGGCGCCGGATGGCGGCGGCGGCCGGGGCCGTGCTGGCGCTGGTGGTGGTCGTGCTCGCGGTGTTCGCGCAGGCGGCCTCCGGGGTCTCGCGCGGCGCGGTGCCGGTGGACCCGGGCAACGCCGCCCCCGACACGGTGGTCGCCGAGGCGGCGGGCGTGAGCATCTTCAGCCCGATCCGCCCGGCCGACCTGACGGGGCTCGGCTACCACCCGGAGGGCGAGAGCCTGCTCCCCATGGAGCCGCGGGGGAAGAACCTCTCGCTCAACCCCCTCTTCAGGCTGTTCTTCGGCGAGTCCACGCCGGAGAGGCTGCGCTTCTACGTGATGGACGGCGCGGGCAGGGAGGGGCCGGACACCGGGGCGCTGGACGTGGGGGCCCCGGCCGGGACGCCGGTCTACTCGCCGGTCACCGGGACGGTTATCTCCATCCGCCCCGACCCGATGGTGGAGGGGGCAAACGTGGTGGAGATACAGCCCAAGGCCAACCCGGACGTCCGGGTGGCGGTCTCCCTGGTGGAGAGCGAGGGGAGCGACGCCGGCGTCAAGTCCCCGGTGACCGCTGGGATGACGAGGATAGGCTCGGTCGCCGACTCGGCGGAGGTTTTGGACCCGCAGCTCTCCTCGTACACCGGGGACGCGGGCAACCACGTGACCGTCTCGGTCTTCCCGGAGGACTAGAGGCCCGCAGGGGCGGTATCATACGCCCGTTATGTTCGTCCAGCTCTTCGAGCAGAGCCCGGCCGCCGCGGTGGCCATACTGCTTGGGTTCGTGGTGGGGATCACGCTGCACGAGGCGGCCCACGCCGCCTCGGCCTACCTGCTGGGCGACGACACCGCCTACCGGCAGGGCCGGGTGACCCTCAACCCGGCCGCGCACCTGGACGTGCTGGGGAGCATCATGCTGCTGATCGCGGGCTTCGGGTGGGGAAGACCGACCCCGGTGGTCCCCGCCAAGCTGCGGGGCGGGGCGCTGGGGCCCGTGGCGGTGGCGTTCGCCGGCCCCGCCTCCAACCTCCTGATCGTGGCGGCGTGCGCCGCGCTCTACAGGCTCCCGGCCTTCGGCGAAGGCTACCTGCTCGTCACCGTCGCGGCGGTGGCCTTCGTTAACGCGCTGCTGTTCGTCTTCAACCTCATCCCCATCCCGCCCCTGGACGGGGCCAAGGTGATCTTCCCGTTCCTCCCCCGCTCGCTGGACGGGTTCGTGGCCTTCATGAACCAGTACGGGCCGACGATCCTGCTGGTCCTGGTGGTCGTGGCGATCTTCCTGCCCGGCTTCTCGGTCTTCGGCTTTCTGCTGGCCCCGGTGGTGCCGCTGCTAGAGGCCTTCGGCCTGCCCGCCGGGATACCGGTCCTCTGAGAAGGGAGCCCGGGGCGGCGCGGTTCGCAGGGAGGGGGGACAGAAAGCCACGAGCCGGTCGCCGCCCCGGGAACATATTTTACCGCGTAAAACGCGCCTAGTAAGAGAAATTTCAAGTCTCTCAGGAGACGCGGGCCTGGCGGCGGGTTCTTCCGCCGGCGGCGCCCTCGCTCTTCTTGAGCGGGAGCACCACGGAGAAGGTGCTCCCGGCGCCGGGCTCGCTCTGCACCCGGATCTCGCCGCCGAGGTGCCCGACTATCTCGTTGGCCAGGGCGAGGCCGAGCCCGGTGCCGTCGGCCCGGGAGGAGCCCTGCGCCCGGTAGAAGCGCTCGAAGATGTGCGGGATCTCCGCCTCCGAGATGCCGCAGCCGCGGTCCCGGACGTCGATCACGACGCCTCCGTCCTCGCGGCGGAGGGTGAGGTCCACCGGGGTTCCCTCCGGCGAGTACTTTATGGCGTTGTCCACCAGGATGGCGAGCGTCCGGTGCAGCTGGGTGGGGTCGGTCTCCACGGGCGGGACGCCCTCCTCCGCGTGGATGCGCAGCGGCCGGCCGGTGTAGCTGAAGTCCCGCCGCAGCTCGTGCAGGAGGTCCTCCAGGTCCACCTCCTCCAGGCGGAAGATAACCGCGTTCGCGTCCAGCCGCGAGAGGTCCAGGAGCGTCCGGGCCAGGTTCTGCAGCCGCTCGGTCTGGGTGCGCATCTCCCTCAGGAATTCGGCGCGGACCTCCTCGTCCTGCTCGTCCTCCAGCATCTCCAGGTAGCCGGAGAGCGCCGAGATGGGGGTCTTCAGCTCGTGGGAGGCGTTGGCGATGAACTCCGCCTTGGCCCGCTGGATCTGGCGCTCCTCGGTCACGTCGCGCAGGATGGCCAGGGCCCCGTCCTCCAGAGGGGCCGCCCGGATCTCGATGATCCTCTCCCCCGCCTCGGCCTCGGGCTCGGTGATCGGGCCGCTGTAGCGCGTCTTGGCGAGCACCTCCTGCAGCCGGTTGTGGAACTCGGGCGGCGCGGACTCCAGGAGCTCCCGGGCCCGGGGGTTCAGAAAGACCGGGTTCAGCTCCCGGTCCACCCCCACCACCGCGTCGGTCATCCCGTCCAGGATGGCCTGCCCGCGCTCCTTCTCCTGCTCCACCTGCTCGAAGGCGCTCTTGAGGGAGGCCGCCATGGAGTTGAAAGTCTCCCCGAGCGAGCCCACCTCGTCCTCCACCCGGCTCCTTATCCGCTCGTCGAAGTTGCCGGCGGCCAGCCGCTCCGCCGCGAGCCCGAGCCGGCTGATGCGGCGGGAGATCAGGGTGGCCACGAAGTAGCCCACCGCCCCCGCCACCATCAGGGCGAGCGCCGCCGCGATCATGGCGACCCGGTCGATCTTGGCGAGCGCCGCCTGCACATTCTCTATGTCGCTCTGGGTGAAGAACTTGACGAACACGATCGCATACCCGCTCTCGCCCTCTATCCGGATGGGGGAGGCGTAGGTGGCCCGCAGCTGGCCCTCCCGCGGGTTGCCCTCGGCCACCCGCTCGATGGCCTGCTGCGGGCGCTGCTCGGCCACCGCCCGCTGGACCGCCCGGGCCGACCAGTCGTCGAGGTTGCCCCCGAGCTCGCCCTCCAGCTTGGTCCCGTCCTCCGCGCGAACCACGCCCCACTGCAAGCCCCGGCTCGCCGCGAACGACTTCACCTGGTCCACCGAGACCTGGCCGTCGTTGCGGGCCAGCTGCGCCTCGAACTGCTCCCCCACCTGCCGGAAGCTGGCCTCGCTGGCCCGGTTGAGGGTGTCCTGCAGGATGGGGCGCACCAGCTCGTAGGCCGTCACCGCCGCCAGGGCGGTGACCAGCACGAAGAGGGCCGTCAGCCAGATGCGGATGCCGACGCGCGGCCTCAGGCCCTCCGGACGGGACGGCCACGGCAGGCGAGCGGCGGATTTGCGCGCCAGGAGCTTTCTAGCGGAAGACATACCCGACACCCCGCGCGGTGTGGATGAACTCGGGGTTGCGGGGGTCGCGCTCTATCTTCTCCCGGAGGTGGCGGATGTGCACGTCGACCGTGCGCTCGTCGCGGAACTCGTCGCCCCACACCCGGCGCAGCAGGGCGCTCCGGGAGAACACCTTGCCCGGGTTGGAGGCCAGGGTCACCAGAAGCTCGAACTCGGTGTAGGTCAGGTCCACCTCCCGCCCGTCCACCGAGACCCGGCGGCTGGGGAGGTTTATCTTCAGCCCGTCGTAGTTGAGCTCGTCCGGCCGCTGTCCGGCGGGGACCTGCGCCCGGCGCATGATGGCCCTGACCCGCGCCACCAGCTCCCGCACGGCGAAGGGCTTGGTGACGTAGTCGTCGGCCCCGAGCTCCAGCCCCACCACCCGGTCTATCTCGTCGTCCTTGGCGGTGAGCATCAGGATCGGCACGTCGCTCTGCGCCCGGATCCTGCGGCAGACCTCGGTCCCGTCCAGCTTGGGGAGCATGATGTCCAGGATGATCAGGTGCGGCTCGAAGGTGTTGAAGGCCTCGAGCGCCGCCTCGCCGTCCCCGACGGCCTGCACCTGGAACCCCTCCCGCTCCAGGGCGTGCGTCAGCATCTTCTGGAGCGACGGCTCGTCGTCTACCAGGAGGATCCTGCGCGTCGTACCCTGCAAACCCTGCACCATGTTCTCGGATCTTTCCGGTTGCCTCTTGCTACTTAAAATACACCAAAGCTATTGTACCATGCCGCCCGCTCTCCCTACCCTCCGGGCGGCCTCGAGCAGCCCCCCGTCCCCGCCGTCGAGGCGGGCGACCTCGACGAGCCCGGAGCGCCGCCGGAGGTAGGCCAGGACGACGCGCGCCTCGTCCACCCCGCCTCCGCTCCCCCCGCGCCGGGCGGCCCGCGCCCGGGCGGCGAACCCCCGCAGCCCCTCCTCGTCGCCCGCCTCGAAGCCCCCGTGGGCCAGCAGCCCGCCGCCCTCGAAGGCGAAGACCTCGACCATGCCGGGCTCGGTGGAGGGGGCGACAACGGCCTGCGGGACGCCGGAGGTTCCGAGGGTGCGGGCCAGGCGCAGCCGCTCTATCCCCGAGACGAGGTCCCGGAGCCGGGCGGCGGCCTCGAACTCCAGCGCCGCGGCGAGCCGGTCCCGCTCCCGCCTCAGCGCCTCGAGCCGCCCGCCCCCGTCCTCCCCGCGCAGCAGGGCGGCGACGCCCCCCACCACCTCCCGGGCGTACTCCCCGCTCTCCATGCCCATACACGGCGCGCACCGCCCCATCTGGCCGTAGAGGCAGGGCCCGCCCTCCCCCGAGCACCGGCGCAGCGGGAAGATGCGGCCCAGCGCCTCGACGCACGCGTCCACCATCCCCGCGCTGCGGTACGGGCCGAGCAGGAGGAGGAACCCGTCCCCGGCCTCCTCCCCGGAGACCCGCTCGGGCACCGGGTAGGGCTCCCCGCGGGGGAACCCGATGTACCAGCGCCCCCCCTCCTCGCGGCCCGCGGTGTTGTAGCGGGGGGAGAGCCGCCTTATCTCCCGCGCCTCGAGCAGCAGGGCCTCGAGCTCCGTCCCCGTCGTGCGGAACCGGACGGCGGCGACCTCCTCCACCAGCCGCCGGACCTTCCTCCGGCCGTCGCCGCCGTTGAAGTAGGTGCGCACCCGGGCCCGCAGGTTCTTGGCCTTGCCCACGTAGAGCACGCCCCCGCCGCCGTCCAGGAAGTAGTAGACCCCGCAGGAGGCGGGCAGCCCCTCGGCCAGGTGCCGCTTCTGCGGCGGGATGCGCCTCGCGCCGCCTCCCCGGAGCGCGAGCGCCTCCCCCACGCTCCCCACCCCCGCCGCCCGCAGCAGGCGCAGCAGGTGCAGGAAGACCCCGGCGGTGGCCGCGGCGTCCGCGAGGGCCCGGTGGTTGGGAGTCTGCCGGACCCCGAAGTGCGAGACCAGGGCGGAGAGCCGGTAGCGCCGCAGGCCGGGGACCAGCAGCCGGGCCAGCCTGAGGGTGTCCAGGACCGGGTTGGGGAGGCCGCGCCCCCCGCGCGCCGCCGCCAGAAAGGAGCAGTCGAAGCCGGCGTTGTGGGCGACGAGCACCGAGCCCTCGGCGAACTCCTCGAAGCGGGGGATCACCTCCCGGGCCGGAGGGGCCCCGGAGACCATCTCGTCGGTGATGCCGGTGAGCCTCGCCACGAAGGGCTCTATGGGACGCCCCGGGTTGACCAGCGTGGAGAAGCGGTCCGCCACCTTCCCCCGCACCAGCTTCAGCGCGCCGAGCTCGGTGATGCCCCCCTCGCGGGCCGAAGACCCCGTGGTCTCGAGGTCGAAGACCACGTAGGGCGCCTCGCGCAGGTCCAGGCCCCGCGGGTCGGCCGCCCGCAGCAGGGGCCCCTCCCACGCAAAGCGGGGGTCGCCGCCGACCACCCGCTCCACGGCGGCCCGGGCCTCGCCGTTCAGCTCCCCCAGCCCCAGGTACCCGGAGGCGATCTCCTCCGGGCTCGCCGGGCCGCGCTCGCGGAGGTAGCCGTAGAGGCTACGGGACACGGGCCCCCGACCGGCGCTCCGCCTCCCGGGCCGCCCGCGCGATCGCGCGGGCCTGCGCCTCCGTTACCCCGGGGATGGAGATCAGGTTCTCGTAGGTGTACTCCGAGTCCAGAAGCCCGCTGGCCAGAACCCGGTTGCGGGTCTTTGTCCCGACGCCCGGCATCCGGGTGGTGTGGAAGATGAGGCCCCGCTGTATCCTGAGGCTCCGCACCCCGGCCAGCCGCTCCCCCTCCACCAGCACCCGGCGCAGGACGTCCGCGAAGATCTCCACCTGCTCCGGGTGGTAGACCCCGCGGCCCATGAGCGCCGGGGTCATCGGAAGAGGGTGCAGCAGGTTGGCGTCGCGGACCGTGGTGTGTCCCGGCGGCTCGCCGCCGCCGAGCGGGTCCGGGTCGCCGAGCCTCTGCGCCCGCAGGGCGTGCTCCCAGACCTGCTCCTCCAGGTCCCCCGAGAGGTCCAGCTCGGTCACCACGGGCCTGCCCCGGAAGCGGTCGTTGCGGTTGGCCGCGTACAGAAAGCGGCGCCCGCTGCGCTCGTTCTCGTAGAAGCGCACCACATCCCGGGCCCGCCTCTCGCCCATGCCCGGCAGCCGCGAGAGGTCCTTCACGTCGCCCGCGGCGATGAGCTCCCTCAGCTCCCCGGGGCCGATGGCCTCGGCGGCCTTGGCCGCCGCCCGGCGGTCCACCCCCCGCACGCGCTCCAGGATGCCCTGCACGCTCTCCGGGTCCACGCCGCGGCGGAGGTGGTTGATCTTCCTGACCGCCGTGAACTCGTTGTGGCGCTCCCAGCGCCAGACGAACTCCCGCACCCGCTCGACCGCCGCCGCGTCCTCCGGCACGAACTCTATGGTCACCGCGTCCCCGATGTAGCGGCCGTTGGCGCCGGGCACGGACTCGGCGTCGGACATCACCTGCACCTTCACCGAAGGCGAGTAGAAGGAGAAGTGCACGGGAAGCCCCGGGGCAACCTCCTTCATCAGGCGGCGCCGGAAGACGCCCTCTTCGAGATCCGAGCCGAACATCCGCATGCCGGATTCTACCACCCGCCCCGCGGCTCCCGGAGCAGGATCGCCTCGACCTCCTCCCCGGCCTTCACCTCCGCCCCGGGACCGATGAGGGCGATGGCGTCGGCCCTGGTGAGGGAGCTGATGATCCCGGAACCCTGCGACCCGACGGAGCGGGCGGTCCAGCCCTCCCCGGTCCTCTCCAGCGCCACCCGCACGGCGTGCATCCGGCCGAAGCGGTTCTTCACGTCCTCGCCGAAGCGCACCCGCACGCGCGGGCGGCGCCGGTCCACCCGGCCCATCATCCGCATGAGCGCGGGCCGCACGAAGAGCTCGAAGCACACCATCGCCGAGACCGGGTTGCCCGGCAGCCCGAAGCAGCGGGCGTCCCGGCGCGCCCCGAAGAAGAGCGGCTTGCCGGGCTTGAACCTCACCCCCCAGAAGACCTGCTCCACCCCGAGCTCCCGCATGGCGGACCGCACCAGGTCCTTCTCCCCCACCGAGACCCCGCCGCTGGTGACCACCACGTCGGCGCTCTCCAGCGCCCCGGCGACGGCCTCCCGTATGGCGCCGGGGTCGTCGGCGGCGGCGTACAGGCGGCGGGCCTCGGCCCCAGCCTCCCGCGCCTGGGCCACCAGCGCGTAGGAGTTGGAGTCGTAGATCTCGCCGGGCGAGAGCGCCCTCCGCCCCGGCTCAACCAGCTCGGTCCCGGTGGAGAGGACCACGACCCGCGCCCGGCGGCGGACCGGCAGGGCGCCGTAGCCCTGGGCGGCGGCGAGGGCTATCTCGTAGGGCCCCACCTCGGTCCCGGCGCGCAGGATGACCTCCCCCTCCCGGACGTCCTCCCCCCGGCGCCTTATGTTCTGCCCCGGCGAGGCCTCCTTCCCCAGCTCGAACTCCTCGCCCCAGCCGGAGGTGTTCTCCACCATCACCACGGCGTCGGCCCCCTCGGGGATCACGCCGCCGGTGAAGATCTTGACGGCCTCCCCCTCGCCGACGCCCCGGCGCGCCGGGCGGCCGGCCGGGGCCTCGTCCACCACCCGGAAGGTTCGCCCCGGGACCGCATCGGCGCTCCGCAGCGCGTAGCCGTCCACCGCGGAGTTGTCGAAGGGCGGCGAGTCGAAGACCGCCCGCACGTCCTCTGCGAGGGCGAGCCCCTGCGCCTCGAGCAGCGGCCTCTCCTCCGCCGGGAGCGGCGGGGAGTTCTCGAGCACCAGCCGCTCCGCCTCCGCGTAGTCTATGAGCCTCTCGAAGACCTGCATATGCCCCACCTCGCACCGTGGAAGCCCGCACGAAACCAGCACTAACCTACCACACAGAGGCGCCCCTCAGGCGGCGGCAGCGGAGGCGAAGGGAAGCAGGTTCCCCTCCCCGTCGAAGGCCAGCTCCCGGGGCGGCTCTATCACCTCGGCGCCGCCGGAGAGGGCCTCCTCGAGCAGGCTCTCCGAGACGTAGAGCTCCCCGAGCTCCAGGGTGTTGGGGATCCTCACGAAGCCCGCCCCCTCCGGGTCCGTGCCCCAGCTGCAGCGGAGGGCCGCGGCTATCGCCTCCCGGTCGTTCTCGAGGACCGGCGGGATCTTGCCCCGCTCCAGAAAGGTGCTGGTGAGCACGTTGGCGTTGGTGGCCCGGAGGTCTATCTTCTCGAAGAGCCGCCGGGTGATGAGGTCGGCGAGCCCCACGCCGAGGGCGTTGCCGTGGGAGGCCGGGCTGAGGTCGCCGACGACCAGGTAGCGGACCCTCGGGCGCTCCGGCTCCTCCACCCCGGGGATGCGGAACCGCCCGATGACGTTGGTGTCCATCCCCGTGCCGCTGTAGTCCTTGCCCAGCTCGTCCACGAAGAGCACGTCCGCCCGCGCGACCGGCAGGGCGGGGGCGAGCCGGCGGGCCTCCTCCAGGAGGCGCCGCTCGCGCGGCACGACCTCCTCCGGCGGGACGGCCTCCAAAAGCGCCGTCTCCCCGTAGGCGTTCTCGACCACCGCCAGCCCGAAGAGCACCTTCCCCGAGCCGAAGACCAGCCTCCCCGCCTCCACCATGTGATCCCGGATGCCCTCCACCCCCAGCGCGTGCAGGGTGAGCGCCCCCCGGTGCTTGCCGAGCCCGATGGCGGCCATCTTCAGGAGCCCGCTCTCTATCTCCGCGTGGAAGTCGGTGTGCGGCTTGATCCGCCCCGCCACGATAACGCCGTCCGCCCCGAAGGCGAGCCGGTCCATGTAGACGGGGACGCCGCGGCGCGTCCGCCCGAGCTCCACGACCTCCATCGAGGAGCGCACCGGAGCCCCCACCGTCTCCTCCGTGACCCCGAGGCTCCGGAGCACCGCCGCCTGTCCCTCCGCGGTGGCCCCGCCGTGGCTGCCCATCGCCGGCACCACGAAGGGCTCGCCGCCCGCCTCCCGCACCGCCCCGGCGAGCGCCCGCAGGATGGCCGGGATGTCCGAGATGCCGCGGCTGCCGGCGGTTATGGCCACCCGCATCCCGGGCCGCAGCCGCGACCTTATCTCCGGCCGGCGGCACCGCTCGCGCACCGCCGCCTCCACGTCCCCGACCCCGGGCCGGGGGAAGCTCTGCCCGATCCTCGCCACCCTCGGGAACCGCATCGTCTCTCAACCCCTCCTCTTCTTCTGCCGATCCTCCTCCTGCGCCCCGGCGAGCTCCCGCGCCAGGCGGAGCGCCGCCAGCAGGCTGGAGTGGTCGGCCCTCCCCGTGCCGGCGATGTCGAAGGCGGTGCCGTGGTCCACGCTGGTGCGGAAGAACGGCAGCCCCACCGTCACGTTCACCCCGCCCTCGAAGCCCAGAAGCTTGGCCGGGATGTGCCCCTGGTCGTGGTACTGCACCACGACGATGTCGAACTCGCCCCGCCGGGCCCGCAGGAACACGGTGTCCGGCGGCCACGGGCCGCTGGCGTCTATCCCCTCGGAGCGGGCCCTCTCCACCGCCGGGGCTATGCGCTCTCGGTCCTCCTCCCCGAAGAGCCCGTTCTCCCCGGCGTGGGGGTTGAGCCCGGCCACCGCCACCCGGGGGCTCTCAAGGCCGATGCGGCGCATCGCGCCGTGCGCCAGCCGGATGACCGCAAGCTCCCTCTCGGGGCGCACCAGCTCTATGGCCTCCCGCAGGGGGACGTGGGTGGAGACGTGTATGACCCGCAGCCCGTCGGCGACGAGCATCATGGCGTAGTCTCTGGTGCCGGTGAGCTCGGCCAGGATCTCGGTGTGCCCCGGGTAGCGGTGCCCGGCCAGGTGCAGCGCCTCCTTGTTGAGGGGCGCGGTCGCCACCGCGCTCACCCTCCCCTCGAGCGCGAGCCCCACGGCCCGCCTCAGGTACTCGAAGGCGGCGTCCCCGGCCCGGGGGTCCAGCCGGCCGAAGGGCAGGTCGGCGGGGAGCCGGCTCGCCGGGATGAGGTCGACGGAGCCGGGCCGGAAGCGGGCCTCCTCGGGACCGCTCACGGTCTCGACCCGCAGCGGAAGCCGGAGCAGGGCCGCCGCGCGCTCGAGCCTCGCCCCGTCCCCGACCACGACGACGCGGTTCTCCTCCGAGAAGCCGGGCTCGGCGAAGGCCCGGGCGATGATCTCCGGCCCGATGCCGGCGGGATCTCCCATGGTCAGCGCTACGACGGGCGGCCTCACGCCGGGCTCCTCTCGCCCAGCAGGAGGCCCAGGGCCTCCAGCAGCGTCCCGGGCCGGCCGAACCCCCCGGCCTTGGTGACCACCGGGCAGGGGTGCGGCCCGAGGAGCACCCCGACCGGGACGCCGGGCTCGAGCTCCCGCAGGACGCGGATGCCGCCCGCCCCGAGCTCGCGCGCGACCGCGGCGGCCGTGTCGCCCCCGGTGAGGATGAGCCCCGCGCCGGGGAGGGAGCGCGCGAGCCCGGCGGCGGCCTCGCCCAGCGCCCGGAGCACGGCCTCCGGCCCGCCCGCGGCCTCCGGGGGGCGCAGCAGCGCGCAGCAAGCCCCCGCCTCGAGCGCCCGGGCAGCCTCCTGCACCGCCCCCCCGCCGCCCTCCCCGACCACCGCCTCCACCACCCCGGGCGCGGCGGCGAGCAGCTCCCGCTGCCCGACGGCGACCTCGTTCCTGCTGCCGACCGCCGCGATCACGCGCTCCGCCGCGGGCAGCGGCCCCTCAGGGGCGGGACGGGGGCCGGGATAGCGCGCGGCGAGCGCCCGGGCGAGCCCCGCGGAGCCCACCCAGAGCACCTGCGAGGGATCCGGGACGGCCCGCACCAGCGCCTCGAGGTGGGCGTCGGTCTCCGCGTCGGCCACCAGCAGGCGGTGGCGGCGGAGCGCGCGGCGCACGCGGGAGGGATCCGCGAGCTCGCCCGTCCCGAGCACCGCCCCCACCCCCGGGATCAGGCGCCGCAGCCCGGAGGCGCGGACCGGGGTGCGGGGGTCGCGGGCGAAGCCGGTGCGCTCCACCGGCTCCCCGCACAGGAGCTGGACCCCGCCGCGGGTCGTCCGACCGGCGGCGGGGAAGGCCGGGGAGATCAGGGCGCACTCCCGGCCCGAGGCGGCGAGCGCCGCCTCCACCTCCGCGCCGACCGGCCCCCGCAGGGTGGAGTCCACCTTCTTATAGAGGATCGCCGCTTTCCGCAGGGCGCCGACGGCCGCCCGCACCCTCGCTGCGGCCTCCCCCGGGGGGAGCGCCCGGGAGCCGGTCTCCGCGACCACCGCGTCGAGGTCCGGTGCGGGGGGAAGCGGCGCGCCCTGCAGCGCCACCGCCGTAGCGTACCCGGCGGCGGCGAGCTGGACGCCGGAGTCCATGGCCCCGGTGAGGTCGTCGGCCACTATCGCGAAGCGCACCTCACATCCCCTCGCACCATGTTTACCACAGCGGCCGGGGCTTGACCCTCCCCGCCCCCGGGGGTAGTTTGGCATTGAGGGAGATCTCTGGAGAGGAGGAGTCAGGCCTTGCTCAACGCCGTCCCGAGAAACGACCCGGTCATCATCACCTGCGCGCTCACCGGGGGCATCCACGGCAAGGAGGCAAACCCCAACCTCCCCGAGCAGCCGGACGAGATCGTCGAGCAGGGCGTCGCGGCGTGGGAGGCGGGGGCGGCCATCCTGCACGTGCACGCCAGAAACCCCGACGGCTCCAACACGATGGACCCTGGGATCTACTCCGAGCTGCACGAGCGGCTGTGCGCCGAGACCGACGCCATCGTGCAGCTGACCACCGGCGGCAGCCCGGTGCTCTCCGTGGAGGAGCGCCTGAACACCGTCTACCTCTGCCCGGAGATGTGCTCGCTGAACATGGGGCTTTTGAACTTCTTTATCCGGGGGGAGCAGGTCTTCTTCGCCAACCACCGCTCGGACATAGAGCGCTTTGCCCGCGAGATCGCCGCCCGGAACATAAAGCCGGAGCTGGAGGTCTACAGCAGCGCGATGCTGGAGGAGGTGGCGCACCTGCTCTCTTTGGGCATCCTGGAGCCGCCCTACACCATAAACCTCGTGCTGCACACCCCCACCCAGGGAGGGCAGCGCGGGACCCCGAGAAACCTCTTCGACATGCTCCAGCGCCTGGACGAGCTGCCGGTGCCCCGGGAGGAGCTGCGCGTAAACGTCTCCTCGATGGGCCCCACGCAGCTGCCCATAACCACCATAGCCCTGGCGATGGGGCTGAACGTGCGGGTGGGGATGGAGGACAACGTCTACTACCGCAGAGGGGAGCTTCTCGAGAACAACGCCCAGCTCGTGGAGCGCACCGCGCGCATCGCGCGGGAGCTGGAGCGGCGGGTGGCGAGCCCCGACGAGGCGCGCGGGATGCTGGGGCTGCGCGGCAGGGAGAGGGGCCGCCTGCCCGCCGGGGCCGAGCGGGCGCAAACCAACCGGTAAACGGATGACCGTATCCCCGAACGCATCCGATGAGTTGGAGACCACCTCGGAATGGAGCACGTCAAAGCCCACACCTCTGGGAGGAAGGTTAGAGTATGATGAACACTTCGAAGAAGTGGCCCCGCTGCGCAGCCGTCATCGGGGCAGGTACGATGGGTCTGGGGGTCATCGAGTGCTTTGCCGCCGCCGGGCTGACCGTGACCTTGACAGACGCAGGCCCAGAGCAAACCCGTAGAGCAAAGGAACGCCTCGTAGAGCGTGCTCGGAGCCATGCGGAGGCCGGTCTGGTCTCGCCTGAGGTCGTCGATCGCGTCGAGGAGGTAGAGACTGCGGACGGCGCGGCGGAGGCCGCGAGCGAGGCGGACCTCGTGTTCGAGGCGGTATTTGAGGACCTCAACCTCAAGCATGAGATCCTAACCGCCTGCTCGGCGGCGGCTTCCGTGGAGGCCGTGATCGTCTCCAACACCTCCTCGCTTCCTATGGAGGATCTGGCCGAGGCCGTCCGGCGACCGGAGCGGTTCTGCGGGATGCACTGGTTCAATCCGCCCGAGTGGACGCCGGGCGTCGAGGTCATACCCGCCCCTACGACTGATACCAGAGTGATCGAGCGTGTCGTTGAGTTCCTGCGAAGCATCGGGAAGCGGCCCACCGTGGTCGGGAGTAAACCGGGCTTCGTAGCGAACCGTATCCAGATGGCGCTCTTTCTGGAGGCCGTCCGGTGCGTCGAGGAGGGTTTGGCCTCGCCAAAAGAAGTGGACGAGGTTGTGCGAAGCTGCTTCGGATTCCGGCTGCCGTTCTTCGGGCCATTCCAGATCGCTGATATGGCTGGGCTGGACGTATATCGGAGCGTGCTCGAGATCCTGAGAAACGGTCTCGGCGAGCGGTTCGAGACCCCGGAGGCGCTGCGCAAGCTGGTCGAGCGGGGGCGCAACGGCACGAAGAGCGGCGCTGGTTTCTTGGATTACTCCGACGAAGAACGTGAGCGGCTCTTGCTGGAGCGTGACCGGCGTTACGCCGCGCTGAACGAGCTGCTGGAGAAGCTGCCTCCCGTGGAGGCCGGATCGGAGGGTGGACCATGATCGAGGCGGAGATCCTGGTGGTCGGCGGGGGCGCGATCGGGGGGACGACGGCGGCGCTGCTCGCGGGCCGGGCGGGGCGGGTGGCGGTGCTGGAGGCGAACGCGGAGCACGCCGCGAGGATGCGCGACCCCGGGCTGCTGCTGGACGACCTGGGCACCGAGAGGCGGGTGCGGCTCGAGGCGCACGCCGACCCCGGAGAGCTGGACGGCCCCTTCGACTTCGCCCTCGTAACGGTCAAGGCCCCGCACCTGGAGGCCGCGCTCGCGCCGCTGGTGGAGCGAAGGCTGGCCCGGGCCTACGTCTCTTTGGGCAACGGGCTGGTGCAGGAGCGGGTGGCCCGCCTGGTCGGGGAGGAGAACCTCCTCATAGGCACGGTGGAGTGGGGGGCGACCAACCTGGGGCCGGGGCGCCTGGCGCGCACCACCCGGGCGCCCTTCGTGATCGGGGAGCCGGACGGGAGGGTGCGGGAGCGGACGGAGCGGCTCGCGGCGGCGCTCGGTACGGCCTTCGAGGTGCGCCTCACGAACAACATCCGGGGGCAGGTGTGGACCAAGCTGCTGGTCAACAGCACCTTCTCGGGCCTGGGGGCCGTCTCGGGGCTGCTCTACCGGGAGGTCGTGGCCTCGCCCGCGGGGATGGCGGCGGCGCTCGCGCTGTGGCGGGAGGGATGGGAGGTAGGGAGGGCGCAGGGCCTCCGGCTCGAGCGCTTCGTGGGGGTGCCGGCGGGGGAGATCGCGGCGGGCGGGCGCCGCGGGGAGGAGGCGGTGCGCGAGGTAATGCGCCACGTGGGGGCGACAAAGGCCTCGATGCTGCAGGATCTGGAGCGGGGGCTCAAGACGGAGGTCGACGTCATAAACGGGGCCGTGGTGGAGAAGGGAAGAGAGCACGGGGTGCCCACCCCGCTGAACGAGCGCGTCCTCGAGCTCGTCCGGAAGATGGAGCGCGGCGGGGGATCCCCCTCCCCCGGCGCGCTGGACGAGCTCGCCGACCTCGCCGGGAGAACCTTTTGACATTGTCTTACCACCTCCTCTAAGATGCCCCAAAGGCCGTGGAGGGGCCTTCTGTGGAGAGAAGGGAAGAGGAGGGAGAGCGTGGCCGACACCGTAAGCCGCGAGGGAGAGTTTGCGGCCGAGCTGCCAAGCAAGTACCTGCCGCCGGTAACCTACCAGGATCTTCCGGAGCCCGTACCGCTCCGGCGGGTAGTGGGGGCGAGCGTCATCATCCTCGCCACCGCGCTGGGGAGCGGGGAGTACGTGCTCTGGCCCTACATCACCTCGCAGATCGGGCTGGTGTTCATGTGGGGGGCCGTGGTCGGGTTCTTGATCCAGTTCTTCATCAACATGGAGGTGGAGCGCTACACGCTCGCCACGGGGGAGAGCGCGATCACGGGCTTTGCCCGGCTGTGGAAGCCGTGGTGGTGGCTGTTCATAGTCTTCGCCCTGTGCCAGAACTTCTGGCCCGGCTGGGCGACGGGCTCCTCGACCACGCTCACCTTCGTCTTCGGGCTCGGCGAGGGGGCGATCGTCCCGATCACGGTGGCCGCGCTCATCGCCATCGGGCTCGCGCTCACCCTCTCCCCGGTGGTCTACGACGCGGTGGAGAAGATCCAGTTCGTACTGGTCAGCCTGATCTGTGTGTTCCTCATCGCGGCGATCTTCCTGGCCACCAGGGCCGAGGCGTGGGCGGACCTCGTCACCGGCTTCTCCAACTTCCCCCGCGTCCCGATAGGCGCCGAGGGGCTCGGGGCCGCGCTGCTTCTGGGGGCGCTGGCGTTCGCCGGGGCCGGTGGGGCCAACAACCTGGTGCAGAGCAACTACATCCGGGATAAGGACATGGGGATGGGGGCGCGCATCCCCAAGATCGTCTCGCCGCTCACCGGCGAGGAGCAGGCGGTGCCCTCGCTCGGGTACATGTTCCGCCCCACCGAGGAGAACATGCGCCGCTGGCGGGGCTGGTGGCGGGTGGCCAACCAGGAGCAGTTCATCACCTTCTTCCTCATCGGGCTCGCCACCCTCATAATCCTCTCGGTGCTCGCCTACTCCATCCTGCCGGTCGGGCAGGTCGAGGAGCAGAACTTCGATTTCGTGCGGACCGAGGGCGAGGTGCTCTCCGAGCGGATCGCCCCGTGGTTCGGGATCGCGTTCTGGCTCACCGGGACCTTCGTGCTCTTCTCGACCAACCTGGGCATCATCGACTACACCTGCCGCCTGATAGCCGACCAGCTCAAGGTCAACGCCCTCCGGGAGAGCCAGTTCTGGTCCGAGAGCCGGCTGTACGCCTCCTTCGTGTGGCTCATGATCATCGTCGGGTCGATCATCCTCATCAGCGGCATGGAGCAGCCCCTGATCCTGCTGGTGATCTCCTCCTCCATCGCCGGGGTGATGATGTTCATCTACTCGGGGCTGCTGATCTGGCTGAACCGGGTGGCGCTGCCCGACCCGATAAAGATCCGGGGGGTGCGCCTGGCGGTGATGATCTTCTCGTTCCTGTTCTTCGGGTTCTTCTCGGCGTACCTGGTCTACGACCAGATCCAGACGAACATCCTCGGGGGGTAGATGCTAAAGCGCCTCTGGCTGAGGATCCTGGTGGCGCTGTTTATCTGGGCCGTCCTGGTGACGGCCTATTTCTTCGTGCGGGCTACGGGCCTGATCCCCTGACGGGCCCGTAAGCCCCCCGAACCGCCGGGCCTAGCCCACCAGCACCACGTGCACCTCGCCGGGGCCGTGCACCCCGGTAGCCAGCGACTGCTCTATGTCCCCCGAGCGGCTGGGGCCGGTGTGGAAGCAGAGGTTCTGCGGCAGGGAGCCCCGCCCCGCGTACATCCTGATGGCCTCGGAGACCGTCCCAACCACCCTCTCAGCCGGGACCACCGCCACGTAGACCGGCGGCAGGATCGCCACGGTCCGCCCCTTGCCGGGCCCGCTCTCCAGGACCAGGCTCCCCGTCTCGGCGATGGCCCACTCGGCCGTGGAGAGCCCGATGTCCGCCCGGCCCGCCACCTCCCGGAAGTCCCCGAGGTCCCGCCACACGGCCACCTCCACCCCGGCCTTGCGGAGCGGCCCGTCGGCCCCGAGCCTCTCCAGCTCCTCCACGTCCCACCGGACCAGCAGCCGGGCCCCCGCCTCGCGGGCCAGCTCCACGACGTAGTCCCGGGCCTCCTCCCACCCCTCCGCCCGCCGGCCGTGCCCGCCGAGCGCCTCCAGCTCCTCGAGAAAGCGGGACGGCGGGTCCCCGATCTCGACCCGCCCCCTCCCCTCCCTGGGGGTCCAGGAGGCGTCGGGGGCCTTGGTGGGCTGGTAGCGGCCGTAGCGGGTGCGGTGCCGGATGCTCTCCAGAAACTCCTCCCGCCTCAATCTATCCCCTCCCGCCACAGCTCCCGGAAAGACCTCTCGGCGAGCGGCGGGAGGTCCCGGAAGTCCGTCCACCCGCTCAGCGGCGGGGGCAGGCGGCGCAGGGAGCCGTCCCGGACCAGCGGCCGCTGGGCGGCGCGGCCCAGCCGCGCCCCGGCCCGGTAGAGCGCGGGGCGCTCCACCGCCTCCTCGAAGCCCTTGAAGGCTATCTCCTGCGCCTTCCCGGCCAGCCCCTCCTCCACCTGCCGGTTGCGCAGCTTCAGCAGCAGGTCGTGCAGCGGTATCCCCACCGGGCACGTCTCCCAGCAGGCGCCGCACAGCGAGGAGGCGTGCGGCAGGTCCTTCGCCTCCCGGTCCCCCTTGAGCAGCGGCGTGATCACCGCGCCTATCGGGCCGGAGTAGGTCGAGCCGTAGGCGTGCCCCCCCGTCTGCCGGTAGACCGGGCAGACGTTGAGGCACGAGCCGCACCGGATGCAGTAGAGCGCCTCCTCGAACTCGGTCCCCAGCAGCTTCGAGCGCCCGTTGTCCATCAGGATCAGGTGGAACTCCTCCGGGCCGTCCAGCTCGCCCTCCTGCCGGGGCCCCGTGATAAAGCTGGTGTAGACCGTGAGCTTCTGCCCGGTGCCGTTGCGCGCCAGGAGCTGGACGAAGACCTCCAGATCCTCAAAGCGCGGCACCAGCTTCTCGATCCCCATCACCACCACGTGCACCGGCGGGACGCTGGTCACCAGCCGCCCGTTGCCCTCGTTGGTGACGAGGCAGACGGTCCCCGTCTCCGCCACCCCGAAGTTGGCCCCCGAGATCCCTATGTCCGCCGCGAGGAACTTCTCCCTCAGCCTCCGGCGGGCGAAGCCCGCGAGCGCCCTGACGTCCGGCGGCAGCGGCTCCCCGGCCACCCGGGAGAGCACCCGGGCGATCTGGTGCCGGTTCATGTGCATGATGGGGGCCACGATGTGCGACGGCGCGTCCCCGGCGAGCTGGGCGATCCACTCCCCCAGGTCGGTCTCCACCACCTCGAGCCCCAGCTCGCCGTACTCCTCCTCGAGGCGGCGGTTGAGCTCTATCTCCTCGGTGGCCATGCTCTTGGACTTGGTGATGACCTTCGCGCCCTTCTCGCGCGCCAGCTCGCCCACGTAGCGGACCACGTCCTCGCCGGTCCGCGCGAAGAAGACCCTGCCGCCCCGCGCCTCGACCGCGTCGGCCATCTGCCCGAGGTAGCGGTCGAGGTTGGCCATCGTCTCCTGCTTTATGTGGTAGGCTCGCTCCCTGAGCTCCGGAGCGTCCGGGAGCTCGGCGAGCCTGGCGGCGCGGCCCTTCAGGGTCTTGCGGGTGAAGAGCGCGATGGAGTCGTGCAGCTCGGGGTCGGCCAGCGCCCGCCGCGCCCGCTCGTTGAAGCCCTCCACCCCGCCCGCAAGCCCCTCGCGGCGGGCCCTCTCCTCCGTGCCGGTCCTCTCCATGCCGCTACTCAACCCTCCCTCGCCTCGGGTCCAGAACCTGCGCCAGGTGCAGCACCCGGGTGCCGTGGCCGGTCCGGTCGAGCCGCCCCTTCAGGTGCAGCAGGCAGCTCGGGTCGCAGGAGACGAGGGTGTCCGCCCCGCTCCTCTCCAGCGCCCGGATCTTCTCGTCCGCCATCGCCACGGAGACCTCGGGCATCTTCACGGAGAAGGTCCCCCCGAAGCCGCAGCAGAGCTCCTCGTTCTCCCAGTCCACGAGCTCGAGCCCCTCGACGTTGCGCAGGATGCGCTGCGGCTCCTCCAGCACCCCGAGCTCGCGCCGCTGGTGGCACCCGCAGTGGAAGACCGCCCGGCCCTCGAGCCGGGCCCCGAAGTCCTCGGCCCCGAGCACATTGGCGAGAAAGTCCGAGAACTCCCTGACCCTCCCGCCGACGCCCTCGGCGACCTCCAGCTCCTCCGGAAGCTCCCGGAAGAGGAACGGGTAGTAGTGGGAGACCATCGTGGTGCACGAGCCGGAGGGGCAGACGACGTAGTCGAAGCGCTCCCTCCCGAACACGGCGAGGAAGTGCCGGGCCGCGCCCCGCGCCTCGTCGAAGAAGCCGGAGTTGAAGGCCGGCTGGCCGCAGCAGGTCTGCCCCTCCGGGTAGACGACCTCCACCCCGAGCCTCCGCAGCACGCGCACCACGCTCACCCCGACCTCCGGGTTGATCAGGTCCACATAACACGGTATGAAAAGCGCCGCCCTCAATGAACCCTCCCACCACTCAGACCAGCCGCCCGGCCAGTATAGCAACCGGAAGTTCCGATAACCCGGACAATTCTCTTATCCCTTGACATTCGAATACCGTTGGTATCAAAATACCGTTGGTATGAAAAAACGTCTCACACGGGCGGAGAAGCGGGAGAGGACGCGGGAGGAGTTGGTTTCTGCCGCCGAGCGGCTGTTTACCGAGCGGGGTTTTCACGCGACGACGGTTGATGAGATCGCGCTGGAGGCCGGCTATACGAAGGGGGCGGTCTACTCCAACTTCGGGTCCAAGGAGGATCTGTTCTTCGCGGTCTACGAGCGGCGGGTAGACAGGGTGGTGGCCGACTTCGAGCGGGCTTTTCGCGAGGCTGGCTTCATCGCCGGTAGCGAGCACATGGTCACCGAGGCGATGAGGCGGCGGGGCCGGGACGACGGATGGCTGGCGGTCTTCTTCGAGTTCTGGGCGCACGTGGTACGGCGTCCCGAGTTACGCAAGCGTTTCGCGAAGCTCCATGCGCGCGTATTGGAGCCGCTCATTGCCGCGAACGAGCGGTTGGTGGAGGAGCGGGGGATCCAGCTCCCGATCAGCGCGGAGCAGTACACCGTGGCGGTGTACGCGATGACGCTCGGGCTCTCGCTGGAGCGGCTGACGCAGCCGGATGTGGTTGACGAGACCCTCGGGCCTCGAATGGTACGCCTCATGTCTGAAAACCTGGAGCGCCGCGACAAGAAGGAAGAACCGGTCGGAGATGGGGCGGAGAGTGGGGATTGGGGGGGAGGAAGGAGAAGGAGATGAGGCTCAGGTACCACCGCCGGCGTCTGGCGGACTTCGCGGGAGGGATGCGCCTCTCGCGCGAGTTGATCGGGCACGAGCGCTGGCCGCGCGAGCAGTTGCGCCAACACCAGCAGCAACGCCTGGATGCGCTCGTCAGGCACGCCGTCGAACGCTCGCCGTTCTACCGGGAGCGGTTTTCGGGCGAGATCGGGAGCGGCCCGGTCGAGCTTTCACGCCTGCCGGTGATGGACAAGACGCGGATGATGGAGAACTACGACGAGATAGTTACCGATCCCCGCCTCAAGCGCGACGAACTTCTGGCCTGGGTCGAGCGGATGCAGCGCGATGAATTCTATCTCGGGGAGTACCGGGCGATGACCACGAGCGGCTCGTCGGGGAAGAAGGGGCTCTTCGTCTACGACGCTGGGGGGTGGCGGGCCATCGCCGCCATGTTCTTCCGCCAGAACGCGTGGATGGGCGTAAAGCCCAGGCTCCCGCGTCGCTTCCGGATGGCTATCGTGGGCGGCGCGGCCCCCTCGCATATGACCCGGCAGGGCTCCGCCAACCTCAAGATAGGCATCCACCGCTTCCTGGGTCTGCCTCTCACGCTTCCTATCGAGCGGATGGTCGCAGAGCTCAACCGCTTCCAGCCCGAGTATTTGAACGCCTACCCCTCGATGGCTGTGCGCCTGGCCGAAGAGCAGCTCGCCGGGCATCTCCACATTGCGCCGAAGATGATGTCCACCAGCAGCGAGATGCGAACCCCCGAGATGACCGAACGGCTCGTGGAGGCTTTCGGCGTACACCCGTTCGACCTCTACGCGACGACCGAGGGGATCTGGGGTGTGGAGTGCGAGTACCACGAGGGAATCCACCTCTTCGAGGACGTGGCGCTCTTCGAGAACGTGGACGAGAACGACCACCCCGTGCCACCGGGAGAGCCGGGAGCAAAGCTGCTGGTCACGAACCTCTACAACCGCGTGCAGCCGATCATAAGGCTGGAGGTCTCGGACGTTCTCACGATAGAGCCGGAGCCCTGCGCCTGCGGGCGCACGCTCGCCCGCGCTCACGCCATCGAGGGCCGCAGCGACGACGTGCTCCGGCTCCCGGGACGGAAGGGAGATGAAGTGGCGGTACATCCCATCGAGTTCGGGATCGTGACCCGCGACCGGGAAGTGCGCGAGTGGCAGGTGGTGCAGGAAGGAAGGAGCTTACGCATCCTGGTGGTGCCGCGTAGCGGCGCAAGCAACGCGCTGGAGAGGCGGGTTCGCGGTGCGGTCTCGCAACGGCTTTCGGAGCTGGGAGTCGCCGATCCCCGGGTCGAGGTGGAGAGGCGCGAGGAGCTTGCGCGTTCGGCTGGGGGCAAGCTGCAGGTGGTGGTCGCGGACCCGGCGGCCCGGGAGACCCATCTCGGTTCCCGGTAATCGCCTGAGCATCGGTCATTCTCAACGGATCATCACTCCGGCTCTGCTAAACTGATCTCGGACAATCGCTGCTTCGGGGTGAGGTCGTGCAGACGGAGAAGCCGGTTCGCAGGGAGATCGAGAAACTGCTGAGCGAGGTCGAGCTTCCACGCCTCGCGCTGGTCGAGCAAGAAGTGGAGACCCCGCCCGCACTGACGAACATCCGGAAGGCTGTTCGCGAGGCGCTCGGTTCCGTGGAGTTGCCTACCGGGACTGTCGCCATCGGGGTCGGGAGCCGGGGCGTGGCGCGGGTCGGGGAGATCACCGCCGCCCTCGTCGAGGCGCTGAAGGAGGCGGGGGCCTCGCCGTTCATAGTCCCGGCGATGGGCAGCCACGGAGCCTCCACCGCCGAGGGGCAGGCGGAGGTGCTGGCGCACCTGGGGGTGAGCGAGGAGAAAGTCGGCTGCCCGGTGCGGGCGACGATGGAGGCCGTGGAGATCGGCCGGACGCCCTCGGGCGTGAAGGTCTACATGGACCGCCACGCCCACGAGGCCGACGCGGTGGTCGTCGTCAACCGCGTAAAGCCGCACACCGCCTTCCGGGGCGAGGTGGAGAGTGGGCCCTCGAAGATGCTCGCCATCGGGCTCGGCAAGCAGCGGGGGGCGCACTCGATCCACGCCGCCGGGTGGGGCGAGATCCACCGCACCATCCCCGAGGCCGCCCGCGTCGCCGTGGAGACCGGGAAGGTGGCCTTCGCGCTCGCCACGCTGGAGAACGCCGACGAGGAGCCGTGCAGGGTGGTGGCAATCCCGGCGGAGAGGCTGGCGGAGGAGGAGGCCCCGCTGCTGGAGGAGGCAAAGAGGAACCTGCCGCGCCTCCCCTTCGGGGAGCTGGACGTGCTGGTGGTGGACGAGATCGGGAAGAACATCTCCGGCGACGGCGCCGACCCCAACGTGACGGGCCGCTACCCCACCCCCTACGCCTCCGGCGGCCCCTCCGTCGAGCGGATGGTCTTTCTGGACCTCACCGAGGAGACCGGCGGCAACGCCAACGGCGTGGGGCTCTCGGACGTGATCACCTCGCGCCTCGAGCGGAAGATGGACCGCTCGGCCACCTACATGAACGCCCTGACCTCCACCGTCCCCGGCACGGTGAGGATACCGATGGTGATGGAGAGCGACCGGGACGCCATCGCCGCCGCGCTCATCATGTGCGCCGGGGTCGAGCCGCCGGAGGCCCGCCTCGTCCGCATCCGCAACACCCTCAGCCTGCGCAGGATGTGGGTCTCGGAGGCGCTGCTCGGCGAGGTGGAGGCCGACCCGAGGCTGCGCGTCATCGAGCCCCCGCGCCCCCTGCGCTTCGACGAGGACGGCGCCCTGATCTAGCGAGCGCCCCGGGAGACGAGCTCCGGGTCGAGCCCCCCGACGCTCGCCTGCCCGCAGAGCGCCATCGCGTGCTCCAGCTCCCCGCGCAGCAGCCCCAGCACGCGCCGGACGCCCTCCGCGCCGCCCACGGCGAGGCCCCAGAGGACCGGACGTCCCACGAAGACCGCCCGCGCCCCGAGGGCCAGGGCCTTCAGGACGTCCGTGCCGCGCCGCACGCCGCCGTCGAGGTAGACCTCCGCGCGCCCGCCGGACGCCCCGGCCACCGCCTCGACGACCGCCGGCAGCGCCTCGATGCTCGCGGGCGCGCCGTCGAGCTGCCTGCCGCCGTGGTTGGAGACGACTATGCCCGCGGCCCCGTGCTCGACGGCGAGGACGGCGTCCTCGGGGTGGAGAACGCC
>Ga0068704_100125_pt1 | contig 40181 bp, 38 predicted proteins | sample CeladaPassaD2F12_FD_62225 | JGI IMG/M metagenome (GOLD analysis project Ga0068704, IMG submission 62225) | Cellulose-adapted microbial communities from the Joint BioEnergy Institute, USA - Passage D2F12 | ecosystem: Engineered > Bioreactor > Continuous culture > Unclassified | place: USA, Joint...
GAGCAGCGGGCGGCGCGTCTGGGGTTCTTCGAGACGGGATGAGGAGGTGACCCGGTGGCAGAGACGCAGGACACGGCGACCACGGGCAGGCCGGCGGGAGCGGTCTTCAAGTTCGTGACCGCCACGCTGGTCGGGGCCTTCTTCTTTCTGGTCCCGGTGAGGGCCGGGGGGGAGTGGACGATACCCTTCGATGTGGTGGTGAGCTACATAACCGGGAACTTCCCCGGGGCGGTGGCGCTCTACTGCCTGCTGGCGATCCTGGCCTCCGTGCTGTTGAGCGTCATCGCCGAGCTGCAGGCGCGGGGGGTGTTGGGCGCCGGGCGCCTCGACGCGGGGTACTTCAGGACCGGGCCGGCGTTTCTGCTGTTGCGCGTCCTGGGCGGCGTTTTCGCCGTCATGATCTACTTCGGCGTGGGGCCCGAGGCGGTGCTCGCCGAGAGCACCGGGGGGCTGATGTTCAACACGCTCGTGGCCTCGGTCGCCGTTATCGTGCCGATAGGCGCGGTCTTCATAACGCTGTTCACGGCGTTCGGGGGGCTCGAGTTCGTCGGGACGCTCGCCCGCCCGGTGATGCGGCCGCTCTTCCGGGTGCCGGGGCGGGCGGCGCTCGACGCCATCGCCTCCTACGTGGGCAGCTACTCGGTGGGGCTGTACGTGACCAACAAGATGTACCTCGAGGGGCGGTACTCGGCGAGGGAGGCGGCGATCATCGCCACCTGCTTCTCCACGGTGAGCATGGGCTTCTTCGCGGTGGTGGCCTCGACGCTCGACCTCCTGCGCTACTTCCCGCTCGTCTTCCTCTCTGTGACGGCGGTTACGATCGTTTTGGCGATCGTCCTGTGCCGCATCCCGCCGCTCTCGACCAAGCCGGACGAGTACGCGGGCGAGCCCGTGCCGGAGAGGGAGTACGGGGGGAACCTCTTCGCCCACGCCGTCGAGGAGGCCGTGGAGCGGGTGTCGAAGTCCAGGAGCACGCTGGTGGAGCTCAGGGACGGGTTCGTGGACGGGCTCAAGCTGGCGCTCGTGATCCTGCCGACCATCCTGGCGGTGGGCCTTCTCGCGATACTGCTCGCGGAGAACACGCCTCTCTTCCAGTGGCTGGGCAGGCCCGTGGAGCCGGTGCTCGCGCTGCTCGGGCTTCCGGACGCGGAGATCATCGCGCCGGCGACCCTGATCGGGATAACCGAGATGTTCCTGCCGGCCCTGCTGGTGACCGAGGCGGCCGTGGCGGCGAAGTTCTTTATCGCGGTGCTCTCTATAAGCCAGATCCTGTTCTTCTCCGCGACGATCCCGCTCTTGCTGGAGATAGACGTCCCGGTGAGGCTGTGGGAGACGGTGGTGCTCTTCTTTCTCAGGACGGCCATAGCGATCCCGCTCGTCGCCCTGATCACACACCTGATCTTCTAGGGGCGCCGTGCCGGGGGAGGTGCTCGTAGACGGGCTGGACTTCGGGGGCGTAATCGCCGTGGCCTGCCGCGGCGCGCGCGTGGGCGTGAGCCCGGCGGCGCGCGAGCAGGTGCGCCGCTTCCGCGCCCACGTGGAGCGCGCGTCCGGCTCCGAGGAGGCGGTCTACGGGGTCACCACGGGCTTCGGCGCGCTGGCGACGGTCCGGATCCCCGCCGGGGAGCGCCGCGAGCTGCAGCACGCCATCCTGCGCTCGCACGCCGCCGGCATGGGCCCGTTCGTGGAGCCCGAGGTGGTGCGGGCGATGATGCTGATCCGGGCCAAGACGCTGGCGATGGGGCACTCGGGCGTCCGGCCCGAGCTGCTCGACGCCCTCGTCGCCCTCCTGAACTCCGGCGTGGTCCCCGCCGTCCCCGAGCACGGCTCGCTGGGGGCCAGCGGCGATCTCGCCCCCCTGGCCCACGCCGCCCTCTGCCTGACGGGGGAGGGGTGGGCGCTCGAGGGCGGGGAGGCGGTGCCCGCCCGCGATGCCCTCGCGCGGGCGGGGCTCGAGCCCGTGCGGCTCGAGGCGAAGGAGGGGCTCGCGCTCGTGAACGGCACCGATGGGATGCTCGCGGTGCTCGTGCTGGCCCTGGAGGACCTGGGGCTGCTCCTGAAGACCGCGGACGTCACGGCGGCGATGTCCATAGAGGCCCTGCTCGGGACCGACCGGGTCTACCGGGAGGAGCTGCACGCCCTGCGGCCCCACCCCGGGCAGCTCGCGAGCGCCCGCAACATACACCGCCTCCTGCAGGACAGCCCCATCGTCGCCTCCCACCGCGAGTCGCCGCACCTGGTGCAGGACGCCTACTCGCTGCGCTGCACCCCGCAGGTCTGCGGGGCGGCGCGGGACACCCTCGCCTTCGCGGAGGAGGTGGCGCGCAGGGAGCTCGCCTCCACCACGGACAACCCGCTCGTGCTGGAGGACGGCTCGGTGGAGAGCTGCGGGCACTTCCACGGGGAGCCGCTCGCCTTCGCGCTGGACTTCCTCGCCGTGGCCGCCGCGGAGGTCGGCGCCATCGCCGAGCGCAGGACCGACCGCATGCTGGACCCGGCCCGCTCGCAGGGGCTGCCGCCGTTTCTCGTCCCCCGCGCCGGGACCAACTCGGGCTTCATGGTCGCCCAGTACACCGCCGCCTCGCTCGCCGAGGAGAACCGGCGGCTGGCCGCCCCCGCGAGCACGGGCTCCCTGCCGACCTCCGCCATGCAGGAGGACCACGTCTCGATGGGCTGGAGCGCGGGCCTCAAGCTCCGCAGGGTGCTGCGCAACCTCGCCCGCATCCTCGCCGTGGAGGCGGTCTGCGCCGCCCAGGCCCTCGACCTCCGCTCCCCCCTGGAGCCCGCGCCCGCCACCGGGGCGGTGCGGGAGCGCATCCGGCGGGAGGTGCCGTTCGTGGAGAGGGACCGCTTTCTCGCCGCCCACCTGCGGGCCGCCGAGGGGCTGGTCCTCTCCGGGGCGCTCGCGGAGGCCGCGGGGGAGGTGGTGGAGCTGGGATGAGGCGCGTGCGGGAGCGCCTGGAGGAGCTCTTCGCCCTGGCCCCCGACCCCCGCGGCGGCGCGACCCGCCTCGCCTACTCCCCGGAGGAGGCGCGGGCGATGCGGCTCGTGGCCGGCTGGTTGGAGGAGGCCGGGCTCTCCGCTCGCCTCGACCGCTTCGGGAACCTGTGGGGGCTGCCGCCGGCGGGGGGGCGGCTCGTCACGGGCGGCTCGCACGTGGACACCGTCCCGAACGGCGGGCGGCTCGACGGGGCCCTGGGGACCGTGCTGGCCGTGGAGGCGGCGGGGGAGCTGGAGGGGCCGTTCGGGGTGCTGGTGTGCGCGGGGGAGGAGGCGCCCCGCTTCGGGGCCGGCACCCTGGGCTCCCGGCAGCTCGCGGGGAGGCTGGGGGAGGCGGAGCTCGCGCGGATGCGCGACCGGGATGGGGTCTCGGCGCTCGCGGCGCGGGAGGAGTTTCTGCGCCTGCTCCGGGACATCCCCCGCCTGGAGGAGCCCGACCCGCTCTCTCGGGTCGCGGCGCACCTGGAGGTGCACGTCGAGCAGCGCAGGTGGCTCGGGGAGAGGGGCGCCTCCGTCGGCATCGCCACGGCGGTGGCCGGCCCGGAGCGCTACCGCCTGCTCCTCTCGGGACAGAGCGGCCACTCGGGGGAGGCCCGGATGCCCGAGCGCCGCGACGCCCTGTGCGCGGCGGCGGAGGTCATCCTGCTCGTGGAGGGGGCGGCCCGCAAGGCGTCCTCCACCGTGGCCACCGTCGGGACCGTGCGGGTCGAGCCCGGCTCCCTCACCGCCGTCCCCGGGCGGGTGGAGCTCGGCCTCGACGTGCGCGGGACCGACCCCGGGGAGGCCGGGGAGCTCGTGCGGCTGGTCCTGGAGCGGGGGCGCGGGATCTGCGCGCGCAGGGGCGTCTCCTTCTCCGCCCGGCGCCTCTCCCGCGCGGCCCCGGTGGCGCTGGACGAGGGGGTGGTGGGGCTGGCCGAGCGCGTAGCGCGCAGGGAGGGCATCCCCGCCGCGAGGTGCGTCAGCTTCGCCGGGCACGACGTCCAGCACCTCGCCCGGCGGGTGCCGGCGGCGCTGCTCTTCGCCGCCTCTTCCAACGGCGTGAGCCACGCGCCGGGGGAGGAGGTGGGGGAGGAGGATCTGGAGAGGACGTACAGGATGGCGAGGGCGCTCATGCCCGAGCTGGCGAGAGAGTACGGAGGAGAGAGATGACGGACGGGAAGACCACCACGGTGAGGGCCCCGCGCGGGACGGAGCTCTCCTGCAAGGGCTGGCACCAGGAGGGCGCCCTGCGGATGCTCATGAACAACCTCGACCCCGAGGTCGCCGAGCGGCCCGAGGAGCTCGTGGTCTACGGGGGCACCGGCAAGGCCGCCCGGAGCTGGGAGTGCTTCTGGGCCATCGTGGAGGCCCTGCGCGGCCTCGACGGCGACGAGACCCTGCTCGTGCAGTCCGGCAAGCCCGTCGCCGTCTTCCGCACGCACCCGTGGGCGCCGCGGGTGCTCATCGCCAACTCGCTGCTCGTCCCCGAGTGGGCCGACTGGGAGACCTTCCGCGAGCTGGAGCGGGCGGGGCTCACCATGTTCGGCCAGATGACGGCGGGCTCCTGGATCTACATCGGCACCCAGGGCATCCTCCAGGGCACCTACGAGACCTTCGCCGCCCTGGCCGAACAGCGCTTCGGCGGCACCCTCAGGGGGAGGGTGTGCCTCACCGCCGGGCTCGGCGGCATGGGGGGCGCCCAGCCCCTCGCCATCACCATGAACGAGGGGGTGGCCCTCTGCGTCGAGGTGGACCCGCGCCGCATAGACCGCCGCCTCGAGCACCGCTACCTCGACGAGCGGATAGACGACCTCGACGCCGCCGTCGAGCGCGCCGAGGAGGCCCGGCGGGAGGGGGAGCCGCTCTCCATCGGCATCCCCGGCAACGCCGCCGAGGTCTTCCCCGCGCTGCTGGAGCGCGGCTACGTCCCCGACGCCGTCACCGACCAGACCTCGGCCCACGACCCCCTCGGGGGCTACATCCCGGCCGGCTACACCCTGGAGGAGGCGGCGGAGCTGCGCGAGGCCGACCCCGGGCGCTACGTGCGGGAGGCCCGCGCCTCCATGGCCCGCCACTGCGCGGCGATGGTCGGCTTTATGGAGCGGGGGGCCGAGGTCTTCGACTACGGCAACAACCTGCGCGGCGAGGCGAGGCTCGGCGGCTTCGAGCGGGCCTTCAGCTACCCCGGCTTCGTCCCAGCCTACATAAGGCCGCTCTTCTGCGAGGGGAAGGGGCCTTTCCGGTGGGCGGCGCTCTCCGGCGACCCCGACGACATAGCCGCGACCGACGAGGCCGTCCTGGAGCTCTTCCCGGAGAACGGGCGGCTCGTGCGCTGGATCCGCCAGGCCCGCGAGAGGGTCCGCTTCCAGGGGCTCCCCGCGCGCATCTGCTGGCTCGGGGCGGGGGAGAGGCACAGGGCGGGGCTGCGCTTCAACGAGCTCGTCGCCGGCGGCACCATAAGCGCCCCCATCGTTATCGGGAGGGACCATCTGGACTCCGGAAGCGTGGCCTCCCCCTACCGGGAGACGGAGGGGATGAGGGACGGCTCCGACGCTATAGCCGACTGGCCGGTCCTGAACGCCCTCCTGAACACCGCCTCCGGGGCGAGCTGGGTCGCCGTCCACCACGGCGGCGGCGTCGGCATCGGGAAGTCCATCCACGCCGGGGCGCAGGTGGTCGTGGACGGCACGGAGGAGGGGGCGGCCCGCATCGAGCGGGTCCTCACGAACGACCCCTCCCTCGGGGTGGTGCGCCACGCCGACGCGGGCTACGAGCGGGCCAGGGAGGCCGCCCGCGCCCTGGGCATAAGGATGCCCATGCTCGGCCGATGAGGCGCACGCTCCTGCCGGACCTGGTGCTGGACGCCCGCGGGGCGCGCCCGGGGGTGGGCGTGACGATCGAGGGCGGGCGCGTCGTCGCGGTCGGCCCGGCCGCGGAGGGGGAGCGCCTGCCGGGCCGGGCGCTCGCCCCCGGCTTTGCGAACGCCCACAGCCACGCCTTCCAGCGGGGGCTGCGCGGGGGCGTCGAGCGCCGCGACCCGGCCCATCCCCGCGACGACTTCTGGACCTGGCGCGAGCGGATGTACGCCCTGGCGGGGAGCCTCGACCCGGCCTCCCTCCGGGAGGCCAGCGAGCGCTGCTACCGGGAGATGCTCTCCGCGGGCTACACGAGCGTCGCCGAGTTCCACTACCTCCACCACCGCCCGGACGGCGCGCCCTACGAGGACCCCAACGCCCTGGCGAAGGCGGTCGCGGCGGGGGCGGAGGCGGCGGGCATGAGGCTGCTCCTGCTCCCGGCGGCCTACGCGCGCGGCGGGCTTTCGCGCTTCCGCGACGCCTCGGCGGGGGAGTTTCTCGCGCGGGTGGAGGAGCTTCGGGCGTGGGCCGAGGGGCGCCCGCTCGTGGAGGTGGGGCTCGCGGCGCACAGCGTCCGGGCGGTGCCGCGGGGGTGGCTGGAGGAGATCGGGGAGCACGCGCGGGGGCGCAGCCTGCCGCTGCACGTCCACGCCTGCGAGCAGCCGCGCGAGGTGGAGGAGTGCCGGAGGGAGCACGGGCTGCGCCCGGTGGAGCTGCTGGCGGAGGCTGGCTTTCTCGGCCCCGGGACGGTCGTCGTGCACGCGACCCACGCCAGCGAGGGCGAGCTGGACCTCCTGGCGGAGCGCGGCGCGGGGGTCTGCGCCTGCCCCACCACCGAGGGGAACTTGGGGGACGGCTTCCTGCCGGCGGAGGGCCTCCTGCGGCGCGGGATAGGACTCTCCGTCGGCTCCGACTCCCACGTCAGGGTGGACCCCTTCGAGGAGCTGCGGGAGATAGAGACGAACGCCCGCCGGCTCTCGGGGCGCAGGAACGTCCTGGTGCCCGAGGGGGAGGGCTCGCCCACCCCCTGGCTGCTGCGGGCCGGGTGGGGGCGGGAGGGGATCTCGGCGGGAGACCCGGCCGACCTCGTCGAGATAGACCTCGGCCACCCCGCGCTCGCGGACGTGGAGCCGGAGGATCTGCCCTCCGCGCTCGTCTTCGGCGCCGGGAGCGGGGTGGTCTGCGGGGCCTGGGTCGCGGGCCGGCGCGTCTACCCGGAGGGGGGAGGGGCGTGAGCGGGACGACCCTCCTGATCCACGACCTCGAGGCCGCCGTCTCCCCGAAGGGGAGCGGGCCCCTGCGCGGGAGGGACCTCGGGGAGCTCGAGGTCTGCTCCCCCGCCTCCATAGCCGTCTCCGGCGACCGCATCGCCGCCGTGGGGCCTCCGGGGGAGGTGCTGCGCGACCACCCGCCCGGCCCGGGCTGCGAGACGGTGGACGGCAGGGGGAAGGCGGCGCTCCCCGGCCTCGTGGACTGCCACACCCACGCGGCCTTTCTGGGGGACAGGGCGGACGAGTTCGAGCTGCGCTGCCGCGGGGCGGGCTACGAGGAGATACACGCCTCCGGCGGGGGCATCCTCTCCACGGTGCGGGCGACGCGCGCTGGGAGCGAGGAGGAGCTGCGGGCGGCCACGGAGCGGCACCTGGACTGGCTGCTCCGCCACGGCACCACCACCGCCGAGGTGAAGAGCGGCTACGGGCTGGACCGGGAGGCCGAGCTGAGGCTGCTGCGCGCCATCCGCGCCGCCGGGGACGCCCACCCGGTGGACGTGCGCCCCACCTTCCTGGGGGCCCACACCGTCCCTCCGGAGTTCTCGGGCGCCGCCGAGTACGTGGAGTTCGTCGTCGCCGAGGTGCTCCCCGAGGCCGCCCCGCTCGCGGAGGCGGCCGACGTCTTCGTGGAGCGCGGCTCCTTCGAGGTGCCCGAGGCCCGGCGCTACCTCGAGGCCTGCGCCGGGTACGGGCTCGCCCTGCGGCTGCACGCCGACCAGTTCTCAGAGCGCGGGGCGGTGCCGCTCGCCGTCGAGCTCGGCGCCCGCAGCGCGGACCACCTGGAGAGCACGGGAGGGGAGGGCGTGCGCGCCCTGGGCCAAAGCGCCACCGCCGCGGTGCTGCTCCCGGCGTGCGCCCTCTTCCTCGGGCTGCCCGACCCCCCGGCGCGCGCCCTCCTCGAGGCCGGCGCGATAGTGGCGCTGGCCACGGACTTCAACCCGGGGAGCTCCTTCTGCTCCTCGCTCCCGGTGGTGCTGAACCTGGCGTGCACCCGCCTGGGGCTCTCCCCCGCCGAAGCCCTGTGCGCGGCCACCGCCAACGCGGCCTACGTGCTGGGGCTCGAGGGGGAGGTGGGGCGGCTCTCGGCGGGGTACAGGGCGGACATCCTCCTCCTCGACGCCCCAGACTGGCGCTACATCGCCTACCACCTGGGCGGGGACCACCTCGCCGCCGTCGTCAAGTCCGGAGGCCTCCTGCCGCCGGGGTGAACCGGGGGAGGGAGGAGAGGCCCCGCCGGAAGGCGAGGCTCGAACCTGCGACCCCGTGGTTCGTGGCCCTGTCGGAAGCGTTCGCCACGGTCCGCAAACCCGCGTAAACGGCGGGATTTCGCCCTCCCCGAGTTCTACGAGGGTAGACGAAGCGGACACGGGGAGATGTGGGGTGCGGCTTCGCGACACCCGCTTTTCCTGCTGGTTTCGGGGGATTGGGGCGCACATCCTCGCGGCGCCCCGAAGCACGGAGAGCGCCCGCCCCACGGTCATGCTGTCGGGGACGGGCTCCCCCTGCGCCTCAGCTCCCCCTCGGCCTCGGTCGTGATCTGCGCGCCCTGCTCGGCTGCGGCCTCCTCAACGGCCCGCCCCTCGCGCCAGTATCGGGTGTGGCCATGGGGGGTGCCTCCCTGTGGTCCGGGCCCTGGTGTGTCGCCGCAGCCCTCGTTGCGGCTCTATTGTCGCATATCTGTTGTTTCTACGCAACATATAGAGTAGAATATTTTCACAGTGAGAGGCAAGCGGACGGGGAGGCGAGCATGGGGCCGAAGCTGAGGCAGCTGCGCCGGCAGATGGGGTGGAGCCAGCACGAGCTAGCCCGGCGAAGCGGCGTGGACCGGGCGACGATCAGCGCGATAGAGTCGGGGAAGCGGGATCCTTCGGGGAGCACCATGCGCAAGCTGGCCGATGCCCTCGGCGTGCCCGTGGCCGAGCTCTACAAGGAGCCCCTCGAGCAGCTGACGGCGATCTACGAGCGCACCGACGACGGCTGGTGGATCGTGGAGGTGCCCGAGATCCCCGGCGCCGTAAGCCAGGGGCGCACGCTCGAGGAGGCCCGCTTCATGATCCGCGACGCCGTCCGGCTGTTGCTGGAGGCCCGCCGGGAGCTGGCAGAGCAGGAGCATGAGGGCCACGAGGTCATCCGCGAGCCGCTTACGCTTTGAAGCGGCGTCAGCTGCTCAAGCACCTGGCCGCGCACGGCGTCGTGCTCGCGAGGGAGGGGGCCAACCACTCCATCTACCGGGATCCGAGGACCGGCGCCACCGTGCCCGTGCCGCGCCACGCGGAGATCTCCGACGCGCTGGTCAGGCGCATCTGCAAGGAGATCGGGATCCCGCCGCCGGGATGAGCGAGGCATGCAGCTTGTCGGTCTTTCGGGGAGAGACAGGAACGCGAAATGACGCAAAACCTCGCCGTTTGCAGGACAAACTCGGCACCTCTTCGGCGCGGCGAGGGGTGGCCGTAGGTGCCTCCACGGGCGCTGAGGGGCGGCCCGTGGTGCGGCGCACCTGCAACGAGCGACGGGAAGGATTGGGTTGGCGCAGCTCTCGCCGGCACACCCGCAAGGGCTGTACCGCTCGAAGCTGGACGCCGGGCTAAGCCCCCGCACCGTCCGGTACATGCACACCGTGCCGCACCGGGCGCTCGAGCAGGCCGTGCGCTGGGGCCTGGTGCCGCGCAACGTCTCCGAGGCGGTGGACCCGCCCAGGGCGCGGCGGGGGGAGGCCCGGCCCCGAAGAGGCGCGCGCCCTCCTCGAAGCCCTCTACGTGCTCGCCCTCACCACCGGCATGAGACAGGGCGAGCTTCTGGGCCTGAAGTGGGAGGACATAGAGACCTGGAGCGCGGCGTGATCCGGGTGAGGAGAACGCTCGCCGGCGCCCGCGAGGGGGTCCCCGCCTTCGAGACGCCCAAGACAGCCAAGAGCCGCCGCAGCGTCCCGCTCACCCCAGGGGCCATAGAGGCCCTGAGGACGCACCGCAGGCGCCAGCTCGAAGAGAAGCTGCGCCGCGCCGCCTGGCGGGACCACGGGCTTGTGTTCACGACCGAGGCCGGAACGCCCCTCGACCGCCACAACCGCTTCTGGGCCACGCCGGCATCACGCTCGACACCTACAGCCACGTCCTGCCCGGCGTGGGCGGGGGCGTCGCCGCCGCGATGGGGCGGGCGCTCGACTGGCCCCGGACTGTCGTCAGGAGGCCCCGGCTCCTGGCCGGGGCCTCTCCGTTTTCCCGCGATCTGCGGGACTGTTTGCAGCGCGCTCGGCAGGACTCGAACCTGCGACCCCGTGATTCGTAGTCACGTGCTCTGTCCAGCTGAGCTACGAGCGCACCGGAACCCTTATGATATCTCCCGGGAGGGGATTGCTCAAGGCGCTCCGCGGGGGCGCTTTTGGGGCTATACTTCGGGGTGACGGGACGAGAGAAGAAGGCGGCAGCGGGGGTGCTTTGAGCGGATCCATTCTCCTGGTCATAGGCGACGACGAAGAGCGGCTGCGCCTCAGGCGGGCCCTGCACGGCGAGGGGTGGCGGGTGCTCCCGGCCGGGACGGGGGCGCAGGCGCGCCAGATCGCCGGGAGGGAGGACTTCGAGGTCGCCGTGGTGGACAACCGGCTGCCGGACGAGCGGGGCTTCCAGGTGATCTCTGCGGTGCAGAAGCCGGACGTGGCCACCGTGGCGCTGCTGCACGACGAGGACACGATGGACCGCATAGTCGGGATAGAGCTGGGCGCGGACTACTACATGCGCTCGCCGGTGAACCCGCGGGAGCTGGTGGCGCGGGTTAAGCAGATCTTCCGCAAGCGGGAGCGGGCGGCCGGGGAGCCCTCGGGCAAGGTCTACGTGGGGGACCTGGAGATCGACCCGGAGCAGATCCGGGTGACGAAGGGGGGCAGGGAGGTGATGCTCTCGCCCCGGGAGTTCAAGCTGCTGTACACGCTGGCCCGCAGCCCGGGGCGGGTGTTCCCGCGCGGGACGCTGCTGCGGCAGGTGTGGGGCGAGGACGAGTACATCGACGAGCGGACGGTGAACGTCTACGTGCAGCGCCTGCGCAACAAGCTGGGGGACGACCCCTCCGACCCGAAGCTGATCGAGACGGTGCGCGGCTTCGGCTACCGGCTGGTGCGGCCGGAGGGCTAGCCCCCGCGGTGCCGCCCGGCGTGCGGCCGGGCCGGCGCCTCCCCGCCCCGCTCCCGGAGCATCTGTTGCATCAGCCGGATCTCGCCGCGCTGCGAGCGCAGGATGGCCCCGGCGAGGCGCTCTACCTCGGGGCGGTCGGTGCGCTCGAGCGCGGCCTCTGCCATGGGGATGGCGCCCCGGTGGTGCTCGATCATGAGCCGCAGAAAGAGCCGGTCGGCCTCCTCGGGCGGGGCGTCTCTGAGCCGGTTTATCTGCTCCGGGGTGGCCATGCCGGGCATCCTGCCCGCGTGCCCCATCCAGGCCATGGGCGGCCCGGTCCCGGTGAGGGGGAGCCCCCACGCGGCGAGCCAGCCGTGCATCTGCCCGATCTGGGCCTGCTGGGTGAGCGTGATGTCGGTGGCGAGGGTGCGGATGGCGGGGTCGCGGGTCCTGTCCCGCACGATGCCCGCCATCTCCACGGCCTGGGCGTGGTGGACGGACATGTCGCGGGCGAACCCGGCCTCGGCCGAGCCCTCCCCGGGCGGCCGCCCCTGCAAATAGAGGACGAAGGCGAGGAGGGCGAGCGCCAGGGCGAGGAGGGTCACCGCCGGGGGCGCGAGCCCCTCCCGGGAAAGCCGCTTCACGAGGGCTCCCCGACGCCCCCCGTGCAGGCGGCCCCGGGCTCGGGGGTCTGGGGGCCCTGCCGGTAGGCCCGCACGAACTGCTCGAGCCGCCCGTCTTCCGCGGAGTCCAGCCGGAGCTGCTTGCCCCAGGCGGAGGCCACCACGGGCGCGGGCAGGCCGGGGTAGGGGCTCACGAGGACGTAGGTCTGGCTGCGGGCCAGCTCCCTGAGCCGCTCGACCTGCTCGCGGGGCAGGTCGGGGCGGTAGGTGATCCAGACGGCCCCGTGCTCCAGCGAGTGGACGGCGTTCTCGTCCCGGACCGGCTCCTCGTAGAAGCCGCAGTTCTGCCAGACGGGGCTGTGCACCCCGCCCGCGGGCGGGGTCTGCTCGTAGTCCACCTCGCCCCGGGTGTGCCGGTTGCCGGGGCCCACGTCGTAGCTCCTCACCCCCGCGATCTCCCCGCCGCCGCGCCGGCTGTCCAGGACGGCGAAGACCGCGAAGGCCACGATGAGCGCCAACACTATCCCCCCGGCGACCAGGTACACCGCGTTCATCCTCCCGCCCCCGCGGGGCTCCCTGCGTATCCTGCCCAACGCTCCGAACCTCTCGGCCGTATACGACTTCGTGCCGCCAGAGATGCTAGCACGGAGGCGGCGGGGGGCGGTGGTCCCGTTCACCGCCCCCGCCTCTACGGTACGGCCCGCGCGAGGAGGACGGCGGCGAGGGCGAGCAGGAGCAGCCAGAGCGCGGCCACCACGGCGGCCCCGGCCCACGCGGCGGGGCGAACCTCCGCGCCCCGCTCCCTGGCCTTCTTGCGGCACTCGGCCAGGACGTGCGGCGGGATCATGCGCACCGCCAGCGCCACCCCCAGGGGGACGAGGATGACGTCGTCCAGGTGGCCGAGGACGGGGATGGCGTCGGGGATGAGGTCTATGGGGCTGAAGGCGTAGGCCACGACGAGGGCGGCGAAGAGCCGGGCGTGCGGGGGGGTGCGGGGGTCGCGGTAGGCGAGGTAGAGGGCGTGGACCTCGGCCTTCATGCGGCGGGCCCAGCCCTTGAGCCTCCCGAACGCGACACCCATCCTGCCTCCCTTTTTTCGCACGCTCCGCCGGGAAGTCTACCAGCGGCCCGCGAAGAGGCGCAGCCCGTTGAGGGTTACGCCGAGGGAGGTGCCCATGTCGGCGAGCACCGCGAGCCACAGGGTGACGAGCCCGAAGGGGGCGAGCGCCACGAAGAGGCCCTTCACCAGGACGGAGGCGAGGATGTTCTGCTTTATGGCCCTGCGGGCCGCCCGGGAGAGCCGCACCGCCCCGGCGAGCCTCCGGAGGTCGTCGTGCATGAGGGCCACGTCGGCCACCTCCAGCGCGGCGTCGCTCCCGGCCGCGCCCATGGCGAAGCCCACGGAGGCGGCGGCGAGCGCGGGGGCGTCGTTGACCCCGTCGCCGACCATCCCCGCCGCGCCGTGCCTGGCCACGCGCTCGCGCACCGCCGCGACCTTCTCCTCGGGCCGGAGGCGCGCCCGGTAGCCGATGCCCAAGAGCCCCGCCACCCGCCGGGCGGGGGCCTCGGCGTCCCCGGTGAGCATGACCAGCTCCTCCACCCCCTCCTCCCGGAGGGCGCGGATGGCCTCCGGCGCCTCGGGCCGCACGGCGTCGGCGAGCCCGAAGACGGCGATGGGCCCGGCCCCGTCGCCGAGGACGACCGGGGTCTCGCCCGCCCGCTCCACCTCCCGGAGGGCGGGGAGGGCCGCCTCCAGGGACACGCCCCGCTCGGCGAAGAGCGCCGGGCTCCCGACGGTGTACCTGCGCCCCCGGACCTCGCCCTCCGCCCCGCGCCCGGGGATGGAGCGGAAGCCCGCCACCTCCGGCAGCGGGCGCTCCCCGGCCGCGGAGAGCATTGCGTGGGCGAGCGGGTGCTCCGAGCGCCGCTCGAGCGCCGCGGCAAGCGCGAGCGCCTCCTCCCGCGTCCCCCTCAGCGCCAGGACCCGCTCCAGCACCGGCCTCCCCTCGGTGAGCGTGCCGGTCTTGTCGAAGAGGAGGGCCCTGAGGCCCCCCGCGGCCTCGAGCGCCTCCCCGCCCTTCACGAGCACGCCGCGCCGGGCGGCCGCCCCGATCCCCGAGACCACCGTGACGGGGGTGGAGATGACGAGCGAGCAGGGGCAGGCGATGACGAGCAGCGCGAGCGCCCGGTAGAACCAGGTCCCGAAGTCCCCGCCGAGCAGGGGCGGCGCGGTGGCGAGCGCGACCGCGGCGGCCACCACCAGGGGCGTGTAGACCCGCGAGAAGCGGTCCACGAAGCGCTCGGCGGGGGCCCTGCTGGCCTGCGCCTGCTCTACCAGGCGCGCCACGCGCTGCAGGGTGGAGTCCTCGGCCCGCCGGACGGCCCGGACGAGGACGGCCCCGGCCCCGTTGAGGCTCCCGGAGAGGACGGCGTCCCCGGGGCCCTTCTCCACCGGCGCGCTCTCCCCGGTGACGGGGGACTCGTCGACGGAGGTGCGGCCCTCGACCACCTCCCCGTCCACCGCGAACCGCTCCCCGGGCCGGACCACCACGAGCTCCCCGACCCCCACCTCCCCGGCGGGCACCGCCCTCTCGGCCCCGTCCCTGCGGACGAGCACCTCCTCCGGCACGAGTCGCGCCAGCGCCCGCACCGCCCCCCGGGTCCTCCGCACCGCGTAGGCCTGCAGAGAGCCCCCCGCCGCGAACAGCACCACCACGAGCGCCGCCTCGCCCCACGCCCCGATCCCGGCGGCCCCGAAGACCGCCGCGCTCATGAGCACGTTCATGTCCATGCTCCGGGCCCGGAGCGCCGCGAGCGCCGCCCGGAAGATGGGGCCCCCGCCCACGGCGATCGCCGCCGCGTACAGGGAGATCCGCGCCGCCCCCGGGCCGCCCGCGAGCTGCAGCGCCGCCCCCGCCGCGAACAGCAGCGCCGCGCCCCCCGTGAGCGCGAACCGCGCCTCCCGCCACAGGGCCCCCCGCGCCTCCCGCCGGGGCCCCGCCACCCGGTAGCCCGCCGCCCGCACCGCCCCCTCCAGCATCTCGCGCGACACGGAGCCATCGTGCTCGGCGTCGAGCCGCCCCGCCGCGAAGTTCACCGTGGCCCGGTAGACCCCCGGGAGCCGCCCCACGCTCCGCTCCACGCTCGCCGCGCACGCCGCGCAGTCCATCCCCTCCACCCGCAGCACCGTGCGCCGCGCCCCTGGAGGGGCGGGCCTCCCCCCGCCCAGCACGGGAAGCTCCCTCCGGGCCACCGCCTACCCCAGGGCCACCGATCTACAGGCGCTCATATGAGCATTCTATCATGTGTGGGGGGAGCGGGTTTTGCGCTTTGGCCGGAGGGGGAGGAAGCGGGGGCCGTGGGCGGCGTGGTCGCCGGCGTGGTCCACCTGGAGGGTGGTATGGGAGATACCGTACTCTTCGCGCAGCAGCTGCTCCAGCTCGCGGCGTTTGGCGTGGCAGTCTTCGCCGGCAGCGACCAGGACGTGGGCGGAGAGGGCGGGGAAGCCCGAGGTGATGGTCCAGACGTGGAGGTCGTGCACCTCGGCGACGCCGCTGGTGGAGGCCATGCGGCGGCCGATCTCCGCGGCGTCCATGCCGTGGGGGGCGGCCTCGAGGAGGATGTTCACCGAGTCGCGCAGCAGCCTCCAGGAGGAGGCCAGGATGAGGAGCCCGATCGCGGCGCTGACCAGGGGGTCGGCCGGGTACCATCCGGTGAGCAGCACGACCATCCCGGAGACCAGCACCCCGAGGGAGCCCAGCAGGTCGGCGAGCACGTGCCGCAGGGCCCCCTGCAGGTTGAGGCTCTCCGAGCGCGGGCGCAGGAGCACCCAGGCGGCCGCCGCGTTGACCAGCAGCCCCGCCGCCGCCACCGCCGCCACCCAGCCGCCCATGACCTCCCGCGGCTCCAGCAGCCGGCGGTAGGCCTCGTAGAAGATCCAGAGAGACACGGCCACCAGCGTCACGCCGTTGAAGAGGGCCGCCAGGATCTCCGCCCGCTTGTACCCGAAGCTCCGCTCGGGCGTCGGGGGCCTGGAGGAGAGCCAGAGCGCAAACAGCGCAAGCCCCAGCGAGAAGTTGTCCGAGAGCATGTGCGCCGCGTCGGCCAGCAGCGCCAGCGAACCCGTGAGAAACCCCCCCACCGCCTCCGCGACCGTGTACGAGGCCGTGATCGCCAGCGCCGCAGCCAGCGACCGCCGGTCCGCCTCCCGCCCATGCCCCTCCGCGTGTCCATTTGCATGAGTCATCGTTCATATGATACCCGATGGCGGGGCGGGGGCAAGGGGCTCTCAGGCGTGGCGGACGTGTTCGAGGGAGAGGTCCAGGAGGCGGCGGACGTGGTCGTCGGCGAGGGTGTAGTAGGCCATCTTGCCCTCGCGGCGGTAGGTAACCAGGCGGGCGTTGCGGAGGGTACGCAGCTGGTGGGAGACGGCGGACTGGCTGAGGCCGAGGACGGCCTGCAGGTCGCAGACGCACAGCTCGCGGTCCGCGAGGGCGCACAGGATCCGCATGCGGGTCGGGTCCCCGACGGCCTTCAGCAGCTCGCTGGCGCCCCGGATCTCCGCGGGCTTTGGCATGCCGGAGAGGGCCTCGGAGACCTGCTGCGGGTGTATCCCGGTCTCCTCGCAGGTGGAGAGGTTCTCCGCCTGTCGGGTTTCGCCGCCCATACGGGGCAATTATACGTCGCCGGGGCGGTCGGGGACGGGCTCGAGCAGCACCCTCTCCAGGCGGGGCAGCCGCTTCCGGGCGGCCGCGGCGAGGCGTCCGGAGAGGTCGCCGAGCCGCCCGGCGGGCAGGTCGGGCTCCACGCGGACGCGCACCTCGGCCTGGAGGGAGTGCCCCGTCCAGCGGGCCCGCACCTCCTCCACCCGCAGCACCTCCGGCATCCCCGAGGCTGCCTCCTCGAGCGCCTCGACCGTTCCGGGCTCCACGGCGTCCATCAGGCGCCGCCACACCGGCCGGGCCGAGTCCCGGACTATATGGAGGATGGCGGCCGTGATCCCGAGCCCCACCAGCGGGTCCACGACCGGGTAGCCGAGCCAGGCGCCCGCCGCCCCCGCGAGCACCGCGAGCGAGGTGAGGCCGTCGGTGCGGGCGTGCTGCCCGTCGGCGACCAGCGCGGCGCTGCCTATTCTGCGCCCGACCGAGATGCGCAGGTGGGCCGCCAGCTCGTTGCCCGCGAAGCCCGCCGCCGCGGCCAGCGCGACCCAGCCCGCGCCGCGCACCCCCGAGCCCTCCAGGAGCTTGGTTGCCGACTCGTAGCCGCAGACGAGGGCGCTGAGCAGGATGATCCCGACTATCGCGGCGCCGGCCAGATCCTCTGCCCGGCCGTAGCCGTAGGTGTGGGTGCGGCTCGGGGGCCTGCGGGAGAGGGCGAAGGCCAGCCACAGCGGGAGCGCGGTGAGCGCGTCGCCGAAGTTGTGCGCGGTGTCGGCCAGGAGCGCCGCCGAGCCGGAGACGAGCGCGACCGCGAGCTGGAGAACGGCGGTGAGGGCGAGGACGGCGAAGGAGAGCTTGACCGCCCGGATGCCCTGCTCGCTCGCCTCGAGGGCGTCCCGGTCCCTCACGCCCTCTCCCGCCGGCAGGGGTGGGAGGGGTCGGCGGCGACGTGCGGCTTGATGTCCAGGACCGGCGTGCCGTCCAGCATGTCCAGCCCCCTCACCCGCACGCATCTCCCCTCCACCCCGAGCACCTCCAGCACCGAGACGCCCACCGGGTTGGGGCGGAGGGGGGAGCAGGTGCTGAAGACCCCGACCGGCCCCTCCCGGTGCGGCGGGGTCTGCCGCAGGTGCTCCGGCCCGAAGGGCGGGCTCTGGTGGAAGTGGAAGACCACCAGGATCCTCTCCCCCTCCCGGAGGTCGCGCAGCCCCTCCGCGTACTCGGGGAGCACCTCGAGCACCCCCTCCACCCCGGAGGTGGTCCAGCTGCGCGGCACCCGCCCGGGGCGGGTCCGGACGTACCCGATGGGGGAGAGCTCCACCCTCCCGCTCATGCGCCCGCCGCCGCGGGCCGGCGGAGGAAGGCCCCGCGCGAGACGGCGTAGCGCACCTCCCCGGGGCCCTCCTCCCGCAGCCCCATCCCGAGCCGCTCCATCATCCCGCGCCAGGCCCGGTTCTCCGGCCGGGTGGCCGTCCACACCTCCTCCAGCCCGAGCTCCTCGAAGCCGTAGCGCAGCACCTCCCGGCAGGCCTCCGGGGCGAGCCCCCTGCACCAGTGGTCTTTGTGCAGGGCGTAGGAGAGCACCGCCCGCTCCCCCCGGCGCTCGAGCCCGCAGTGGCCGATGAGCCGGCCGCCCTCCTGCAGGATCATGGCCAGCTGCCCGAAGCCCTCCCGGTAGCTCTCGAGCCAGCCCTCCAGCGCCTCCCTCACCTCGCCGGGGCCTCGCCCCCCGTCGCACAGAAAGCCCCGGGTCTCCTCCTCGGAGGCTATCCGGGCGAGCGCCGCGAGATCCTTTCTCTCGAACGGCCGCAGCCGCAGCCTGCGGGTCCTCAGCTCCCTCAAGAACGGGCCTCCTTCTCGAAGCTCTACCGCTCCTCCCTGCGGGCCGCGCCGAGCCGGGCGTGGTCCACGTGGTAGAGCGCCTCCCGCAGCAGCACCCCGAGGTGGGCGTCCGCGAGCGAGTAGTAGCACCTGCGGCCCTCCCTCCGGCGCCGGACCAGCCCCAGATCCCTCAGCACCCGCAGCTGGTGGCTGGTCGCCGAAGGGCGCATCCCCACCGCCTTGGAGAGCTCCCCGGCCGAGAGCTCCCCGCTCTCCAGCAGCGCGAAGAGCGCCCGCAGCCGGGTGGGGCTCGCCAGAGCCCCCATCAAGGCCGCCACCCGCTCGTCCACCCCGGGGAAGGGGCCCCCGGCCAGCACGTCCCGCGGCTCGAGCAGGCGCTCCCCCGCCGGCGCGTCCCTGAAGTGCGTCATGGGGCTATTCTATGAAAGGTTGAAGAAGCCTTCAAACTTCTTCCGGCACCGAGAACCGGGCGTAGTAGCCGAGGCGGGTACCGAGGCGGCCCTCGTAGCGGAGGCCGGCGGCCGCGGCCCGGGCCCGGAGGGTGGCGAGGGGGACCATGTGCGGGTCGGGGAGGAGCTCGCCGACGACGAGCCGTCCGCCGGGCCTGAGGACGCGGCGCAGCTCGCGCAGGGCGCGGTCCTGGTCGGGGATCTCGCCGAGGGTCGCGACGAGGTAGGCGGCGTCGAAGTGGCCTTCCGGGTAGGGGAGGCTCTGGGCGTCGCCGCGGGCGGGGATGATGTTGCCGAGGTTCTCTGCGGCCGCCGCGCGCGTGGTATGGTCGAGCATCTGCTGCTGGAGGTCGAGGACGTGGAGGGTGCCGCCGGGGGCTACCCAGCGGGCGGCGTGGAGGGCGTAGTAGCCGGTGCCGGGGCCGACCTCCAGGAGGCGCTCGCCGGGGGAGGGGGAGAGGGCGCGGCGCAGGCGGCCGCGGGTGAGGAAGGGGCGGGGGAGGCTCACGGCCAGCCGGTAGCGGTAGGGGCAGGCGGCGGGGCGGCGGCGGGCGCGGAGGGCGTACCCGGCCGCGAGCAGCGCGAGGGCGGCGGGGATCAGGGCAAGAGGCCCGCGACGCGCGGGCCTCTTGCCACTACGGCCGCTCACCGAGGGTCACCTCGATCCTCTGGCGTTCGCCGTTGCGGACCACCGTCAGGCGCACCTCGTCGCCCGGGCGGTAGTCCCTGAGGGCCGAGTAGAGGTCGCCGGAGCTGCGGATCTCCGTGCCGTCCAGCGCCACGATGATGTCGCCGCGGCGCAGGCCCGCCTCGTCGGCCGGGCTCCCCGGCTCCACCCGCGCCACCAGGGCGCCCGAGGTCACCTCGAGGCCGTAGAGCTCCGCCTCCTGGCTCGTCAGGTCCACCGGCACGATCCCCAGGAACGGCGCGCGCACCTCGCCGCTCTCGATGAGCTGGTCGGCCACCGAGGTCGCCACCGAGGCGGGGATCGCGAACCCGATGCTCTCCGCCCCCGTCTGGGGCGGCAGGTAGGCCACGTTGATCCCGATGATCTCGCCGGAGCGGTTCGCCAGGGCGCCGCCCGAGGAGCCCGGCGAGATCGCGGCGTCCGTCTGGATCAGGCCGGTCAGCGAGGGGATCTGGTAGCCGGTGCCGGTGAGTTGCGGCGGGATCTCGCGGTCCAGCCCGCTCACCACCCCGGCGGTCACCGTGGACTCGAAGCCCGAGGGGCTGCCTATGGCCACCGCGAGCTGGCCCACGACCGGCTCGGCGTCGCTGAAGGCGGCGGCGGGGAGGCTGTCCCGGTCCACCTTGACCACCGCGATGTCCGTGCGCGGGTCCGAGCCCACCACCCGGCCGCGCTCGGTGGAGCCGTCGGCGAAGGCCACGTTCACCTCGTCGGCCCCCTCCACCACGTGGTTGTTGGTGATGATGTAGCCGTCCTCCCGGTAGATGACCCCGCTGCCCACCCCGCTCTGGCTCTCCGGCCCGAAGGGGGTGAGCTGGATGGCCCGGGTGTTGACCTGCACCACGCTCGGCTCCACCTTCGCGGCCACCCGCGCCACCGGCTCGTCCTGCGGGATGTTCTGGGCGGCCTGCGCGGCGCTCTGGTCGGGGGCGTGGGGTTGCCGGGCGTTCTCCTCCGAGCAGGCCCCCGCGAGGAGGAGCGCGGCGAGCAGCGCCGCGGCCGCCGCGAGCGTTATCCTGTACCTTCCGATCACCTCTTCCAGCACCTCCTCCTGACGGCGCCTCTCTCCGAACAAGATCCTAATACGGGCGCGACCCGCCACGGTTTCCGTTGTACCCTCAAGGGGTGGGCGCAGGGACCGGGACAAAGCGCTTCCCCGCCGAGCTCGCCCGCGCCGGGGAGGCCCGGCACCACATCGCCTGGCTCGCCGCCGCCGCCGGGCTGCGCGGGGAGGCGCTGCACGGGCTCGCCGTCGCCGCCGAGGCGCTCCTCACCGACGTGCTGCTCGGCTCCGACGGGGGGGTGATGGAGGTCTTTGCCCGCAGCGAGGGCGGGCTGCTCAGGATCGAGATCTCCCACCCAACGGCCACGGGCCGGGTGCGCGGCCTCGAGGCGGTGCTGGAGCGCTTTCTGGACGGGCACGAGCTCTCCCCCGAAAGGAGCGTGCTGGTCAAGCGCCTGGGCTAGGGGGAGGGCGCCCGCAGCCGCCGCTTCACCTTCTCCTCCTCGTCGCGCAGGTGGCGGAAGACGTCCTGTGCAAAGCGCACGGCGTGCTCCTCGGGCAGGTTGATCCTGCGGTTCCTCAGCACGGAGTCCAGCTCCTTTATGGCGGCCTCGGCCATCCCCACCATCATCTCCGCCTGCTTGAGCATCTCCGAGCGCTCCTCCGCGGGGATCTCCTCCCCGCTCCGGAGGCGCTCCCGGTGCTCCTCCAGGTACCTTATAAAGTCCCGTATGCCCATCGCCAGCCCGGGATTATAGCCGCTCAGAGGCGGGACTCCAGAAAGATGGCGCGCGTCACCTCCGGGGAGCCCAGCTCCCGCGCCCGCTCCTCCGCCAGCCGCCGCGCCCTCCCCCGCAAGAACACCGGCACCCCGGCCAGCTCCTCCAGCGCCTCCTCCGTCCACGGGATCTCCGGCGGCCCGGCCTCCTCCCGGGGCTCCTCCACCCGCCGGAGCGCCCCGTCCAGCGCGTCGGCCAGCACGCTCGAGCCCGCGTAGCCCATCAGCGGCCGCGGGGCGAAGGAGCGCTCGCCCGCGGGCGGGCAGAAGGGGAGGAACGGGATCCCCAGCGATCCGGCGACCTCCCTCTCCAGCTCCGTCCCCACCAGCAGGTCGGGGGCGGCGCCCTCGATCCTCCGGGCCACCTCCTCGGGGTCGTCGGAGGCGAAGGCGGCGTCGGTGAAGGTGCTGGCGTGGAACGCGAAGTCGCGGGCCAGGTGGGTGAGGTAGGTGCCGCAGCCCGCCACCCGGAGCCCCACCTCCCGCGAGAGCGCGTAGCCCAGCCCCAGCGCGTAGGTGAAGTCCCCGAAGATGAAGACGCTCTTGTCCTCGAAGACCTCCGGCGGGGCCAGCCGCGCGTACCACGGCAGCTTCGCCGTGCGCGAGAGCTCGCCCCAGATAGCCTGCCGCACCGTCCTGGCCTCCAGCTCGCACACCCGGGCCGCCGCCCGCAGCGCCGCCCCGGTCCCCGACGTCCCCACCATGGGGGTGGTGACCCGCGGGATGCCGAACTCGTCCTGCAGGTAGAGTGTCGCCGACTCGGCCACCTCCCGGTAGAGGACCACGTTGACCCAGGCCCGGGTCAGGCGCGAGAGCTCCTCCTCCCCCGCCCCCAGCGGCACCCGGGCGTTGACCCCCACCCCCATCAGGCCCAGCAGCCGCTCGGCCTCGGCGTACTCGGCCTCGGCGTCCCGGCCCAGCGCGAGCGGGCCGAAGAGGTTCGCCGTGGGCTCGGCGGTGCGCGGCTGGGGGGCGGCGTGGGCCCGCACCAGATCCTCGAGCGCCAGCTCCGCGGCCTCCGTCTCGCCCATCCCCGGAACCTGCCAGCCGCAGGGGAGGAGGCGCGGGCTCCGGCCCGTCTCCGGGTGCGGGGGGAGGGTGAGCTCCCCGGGCGGCTCCTCGCCCGAGAGCAGCGCCGCCTCCGAGCGGGCGAGCAGGACGTTTCTGACCCCCCCGTCGCGGCCGGCGGCCCGCAGCAGGTCCCGCTGCAGGTCCCCCGGCGCCCGGGTGTCGTCCGGGCGCCGCCACATCGGGCTGAGCGTCAGCGGGGGCAGCGAGCCGTCGCGCCGGCGGTCGGCGTAGAAGGCGGGGAAGTAGTTCTCGCCGGGCAGGGCGCGCAGCACCGCCTGCGCCCCCCGAACGCTCGCCGCCAGGTGGAGGATGCCGTGCGCGGACGGCCCCTCGTAGACGCCCCGCAGCAGCCTCATAGGTTCGTCGCGGAGTCCAGCGCCTCGGCCCGGTCCAGGGCGCGTACCAGGAACTCCAGCACCCTGCGGGCGCCGCCGTAGCCGTGCACCCCGAGCCGCAGAAAGTCCCGCGAGCAGCGGCAGAGCTGCCCCCGCGCCACCAGCGCCGCGTACAGGCCCGGGCTCGCCACCACCAGGTCGGGGCGCGAGCGCTCTATGCGCTCCAGCTGCCCCCTCCAGTCCGGCGACTCCACCACGTCCACGTCCGGCCCCAGCGCCCGCAGCTCCTCCGAGAGCAGCCGCCGGTCCAGCCGCGGGGCCCCGACCTCCAGCACCACCGCCCCCGCGTCGGCCAGAAAGCGGGCCAGCGGCACCTCCAGCCCCGTGTCCCCGGCGAAGAAGATCCTCTTGCCCCGGATGCGGTTGCGCAGGGGCTGCAGCTCCTGCCAGACCGCCCGCGCCCTCCCCAGCTCGCTGGTGGTGGACCCGGCGGCGTCCGCCACCTCCTGGATGAACCGGGCCGTGCCGTCCACCCCGATGGGGCACAGCGTCCGCACCACCCCGGCCCCGCGCCGCCCGGCGGCCTCGAGCGCCGCCCCCAGGTTGGGGTCCAGCGCGGCGACGAGCGTCCCCTCGCCGAGGGGCGGGAGCTCCCACGGCCCCCCGGGCGGGAGCGAGCCGGCCACCTCCACCCCGTCGCGGGCCAGCTCGGAGGCCACCTCCCGCCCCGAGCCGGGGGAGTGCACCGCCCCGAGCAGCACCACCGGCCGCCGCAGGGGCTCCCGGCGCTCCTCCCCGCCCCCCCGGCCCAGGAGGCTCGCGAGCAGCCCCCCGCCCTTGGCCGCCCCTCCCTCCTCCCGGCGCGCCGGCACCCCGGCCTTCCCCTCCGGGCACAGCCCCGCGAGCGCCGCCAGCGCCCGGTCCTCCAGGTCCGTGGCCAGCACCCCCGGGACCGGGTAGGGCTCGTCCGGGTCCACCGCGAGCACCGGCAGCTCCAGGCGCCGGGCGGCGAGGCGCGCCTCGAGCCCCGCGTCCACCCCCAGCCGGCGCGCCGACCGGCCCGCCACCAGGAGCACCGCCTCGAGCCCCCTGAAGCCCGCCGCGGCCTCCACCGTCCCGGAGGCCACCCTGCCCTGCTCCGGCGGGTCCTCCGGGTCGAGCACCAGGGAGAGGACCCGCGGGCTGCGCGGCGGCGGGAAGGTGCCGGGGGCCGGGGGCGGAGGGACGCAGCGGAGCAGGTGGGCCTCCGAGCGGGTGCCCGCCACCACCACCAGGAGACCGGGCAGCCGCTCGGCGAGCCCCCCCGCGGCGCCGAGCGGGGGGAGCACGTCAGGAACCCCAGACTCGTTGAGTACGGTCAAGCGAACCCCCTCCGGCCCCCCGGCGGCCGGCTCCCTCGCCCCTCTCCCGGCCGGAGCGCCACTAGTTTAAGCCGTGCAGGGTGTCGAGCGCCAGCTCCACCATGTTGTCCACCGCGGCGCGCAGGTCCTCGTCGCTGATCCTGACGACCTCCTCGCCGATGGTGTCCGAGACGGTCAGCAGGCAGCCGGCGCGCGCCCCGCGCATGGCGGCTATGGTGAAGATGGCGGCCGCCTCCATCTCCACCGCCAGCACCCCGAGCCGGCTCCAGAGCCCGGCCGGGTCCTCCACCGGGTCGTAGAAGAGGTCGGAGCTGACCACCGGCCCCATGAAGGTCCGGCGCCCCGAGCGCTCGGCGGCGTGGTAGGCGGCGTGCACGACGTCGAAGTGGGCGGCCGGGGCGTAGGGGACGCCGCGGGTGAGGGAGGAGACGGTGCCGTCCTGCGGGGCGGCGGCGGTGGCCACCACGAGGTCCCCGAGCTGCAGCTCCCGGTGGTAGCCGCCGCAGGTGCCCACCCGCAGCAGGTTGCGGGCCCCGAGCTGGACGAGCTCCTCCACCACGATGGCGGCGCTCGGGCAGCCCATCCCGGTGGCCTGCACCGAGACGGGCCTGCCCCGGTAGGAGCCGGTGTAGCCGAGCATGCCGCGCTCCCGGGTGACCAGGCGGGGGCTCTCGAAGAAGGTCCTGGCTATGTACTCGGCCCGCAGCGGGTCGCCCGGGAGCAGGACGCTCTCGGCGAAGTCCCCGGGCTCCGCACGCACGTGTACCGGCATACTGGCGTACCTCCTCTGTCGGTCCTGCCCGGCGGCAGGGTGCGCCGCCCTCTCTCCTCTAGAGGCTATCCAGAATAGCAGGGGGCGGTGGCGCGGGCTCGGGGGAGAGGCGCAGCGCCCCGGCGACGAGCCCGGCGGCCCGCTCGGCGTCCCGGTCCCCGTAGAGCCGGGCGACCGCCTGCCCCTCCTCGACCCGCTCCCCGGGGCCCACCAGGAGCTCCACCCCGGCCCCGTGGTCCACCGGGTCGCCCTTTTTCCGGCGCCCGGCCCCGAGCAGGAGGGCGGCGCGGCCCACCCCGAGGGCGTCGAAGCGCTCGACGTGGCCGGCGGCGGGGGAGCGGACCTCGCGCACCCGCGGGGAGAGCGGGAGGCGCTCCAGGGCTCCTTCGTCCCCGCCCTGGGCCCGCACGAAGCGGGCGAAGAGCTCGTAGGCCTGCCCGCTCGCGAGCGCCCGCTCGACGGCCCGCTCCGGCTCGGGCACGCCCTTGAGCTCCAGCAGCCGGACGGCGACGGCGCGGGCCACCGCCGCCAGATCCTCCGGCGCCCCCTCCCCCCGCAGGAAGCGGAGGCTCTCGCGCACCTCCAGGGCGTTGCCCACGGCCCGGCCCAGCGGGTGGCTCATGTCCGAGATCACGGCCGACGCCCGGATGCCCAGGTCCGCGCTGAGGCGGACGAGGAGCCCGGCCAGCTCCCGGGCCTCCCGCCGGGTGCGCATGAACGCCCCGGAGCCGCACTTCACGTCGTAGAGCAGGTGCCCGGCGCCGGTGGCCGCCTTCTTGGAGACGATGGAGCTCCCGATGAGGGGCAGCGAGTCCACCGTGCCGGTGGCGTCCCGGAGGGCGTAGATGGCCCTGTCCGCGGGGGCGAGCTCCCCGGCCTCGGCGATGGCCAGCCCGACCTCCTCCACCTGCCTGCGGAAGCGCTCCTCGGTGAGCGCGCAGCTCAGGCCGGGGATGGACTCCAGCTTGTCTACGGTCCCGCCGGTGATCCCCAGGCCCCGCCCGGAGAGCTTGGCCACCGGCGCCCCGCAGGCGGCGGCCAGCGGGAGGGCGGTGAGGCTGACCTTGTCCCCGACCCCCCCGGTGGAGTGCTTGTCCACGCACTCCGGGAAGGAGTAGCGCCGCCCGGAGTCGGCCATCGCGCGGGTGAGGGCGAGGGTCTCCCCGTAGCTCATTCCCCGGATGAAGATGGCCATGAGCAGGGCGGCCATCTGGTAGTCGGGGATCTCGCCGGCGGTGTAGCCCGACACCACGGAGCGGATGAGGGGCTCGGGGAGCTCCCCGCCCCGCTTCTTCCTCTCTATGGCCTCGAGGATGTCGCTCACGGGCTGCCTCCTTGCTCGGGGAGGTTGGCGATCTCCACCGGCCCCGCCGGCTCGGGGAGGGGGAAGCGCAGGACGCGCGAGCAGAAGTAGAGCAGGGCCTCCCGGGCCCGCCGCAGCGTCTGCTCCCGCCGGAAGCCGTGCCCCTCGCCCTCGAAGCCGACCAGGGCGGCGGGCACGCCCCTCTCCCGCAGCCGCTCGTACAGGAGCCGGGACTGCTCGGGGGGGACGACCCTGTCCTCGAGCCCCTGGAAGAGGATGGCGGGCGCGAGGATGCGGTGCGCGTTGTGGAGCGGGGAGCGCTCCCGGTAGAGGTCGGCCCGCTCCGGGTAGGGCCCGACGAGCCCCTCCAGGTAGCGCGACTCGAACTTGTGGGCGGCCCGGGCGAAGGCCTCCAGGTCGGAGAGCCCGAAGTAGCTCGCCCCGGCGGCGAACTCCTCCCGGAAGGCGAGCGCGGCGAGCGCCGTGTACCCTCCGGCGCTCCACCCCCGGATGAGGAGCCGGTCACCGTCCGCCTCGCCCGCCGCCGCCACGTGCCGGGCCGCGGCGGCGCAGTCCTCCACGTCCACCACCCCCCACCGGCCGCGCAGCCGCTCCCGGTAGGCCCGCCCGAAGCCGCTGCTCCCGCCGTAGTTGACGTCGAGCACCGCGAACCCCCGGCTGGTCCAGTACTGCACCTCGGGGTCGAGGTGCGGGCGGGCCGCGCCGGTGGGCCCGCCGTGGGCCTGCACCATGAGCGGCGGGCGCTCCCCCGGGGGGCCGGCGAAGGCGGCGTTCGCCGGCCGGTAGAGAAAGGCGTGCACCCGGGCGCCGTCCCCGGAGGGGGCCTCCACCACCTCCGGGACGGAGAGGTAGCCGGGCTCGGCCTCCGGGCCCGGGGGGCGGTAGACCTCCTCGGGGCGGCCGAGGTGGTCCAGGCGCGCCACGCGCGGCGGCCCGTCGAAGCCGGCCCCCACGAACGCGCCCTCGCCCTCCCCGGCCCTCACCTGCGAGATGTGGGTGAAGGGGCTCTCGACCGGGGAGATCCTGCGGTCCGCGACGTTCACGGCGGCGAGCCGCCACACCCCCCGGCGGGTGTAGGCGCACAGGATGGCGTTCTCCCCCAGGAACCCGTAGGTGGAGAGCCCGAGCTGCCACTGCGGGACCCCGAACTCGGCCTTCATCGGGCAGACGGGCTCGGCCCTGCCGTAGGGGGAGAGGCGGTAGAGGTTCCACCAGCCGGCGCGGTCGGAGACGAAGTAGAGCAGCCCCCGCGGCGACCACTCGGGCTGGAAGACGCTCTCCGCGGGCCCCCCGGCCACCCGCCGCGCCCCGGCGGGCCGCCCGGCGGCGTCGAGGTCCGCCGTCCACAGCCAGGTGCCGTCCCAGGGCATGTTGGGGAGGTCCCAGGAGAGCCAGGCGAGCCGCGAGCCGTCGGGGGAGAGGCGCGGGGAGGCGACGAAGTCCGGGCCGGAGACGAGCACCTCCGGCCTCCGGTCCCCCTCGAGCGGGACGGCGACGAGCTCGTTGCGCGGCCCGCCGCCCCCGGAGGGTTCCTCCCGCACGCAGAGCACCCTGTCTCTCTGCTCGTCCAGGAGCAGGTCGGCGTAGCGGGCCCCGCCGGGCGGGGTGATGGGCCGGGGCACGCCCCCGTCCAGCCGGTAGAGCCTGCCGTCGCCGAGGTTGGAGAAGACCACGGCCCCCTCGCCGGCGGCGAAGGCCCCGCCGCCGTACTCGTGGACCCGGCTGCGGACGTCGAAGGGGGGAGGGGAGAGGTCCCGCACCCGCCCGTCGGGGGAGCGGCGCACGAGCACGCTGCGCCCGTCCTCCGCGGGGCGGGACTCGGTCCAGTAGAGGTCGCCGCCGGAGAGGGCGAGCTGCTCGATGATGACGCCCGCCCCCGCCGCGCGGAGGGGGCTCCTCCAGGAGCCGTAGGGTGCCGTGCGCCTGTGGGCCATCTCCCTGCGGCATCTTAGCCTACCCGGCGGGCGGCTTCCCGGGGCTTCAGCCACCCACGTGGATCGCGGGCCGGCGCCGGATGTCCGGCTCGGCCTCGCGGAGCACCTCGCGGGTGACCGGGGCGGTGTCCCCCTCGCCCAGCAGGATGTAGCGGAAGAGGTAGACGATGGGGTTGCCCTCCGTCCAGCCGAAGTAGCAGTGGGGCCGCTTGCCGGTGGTGTCGCGCAGGTAGAGCAGGAGGGCGGCGATGGCGTTCGGGACGACGGGGCTGCGGGCCCGCAGTATCCGGTAGCCGCCGACCTCCGCCCCCTTCACCTCCAGCACGTCCGAGAACTCCGAGGGGTCCTCCACCTCCACCTCCAGGAACAGGATCGGGACCTCCGGCGGGATGTGGTGGACCGCCCGCTGCTCCCGCTCCTTGCGGGCGTACTCCAGCTTTATCCCGGCGCGCCGGCGGTGGGCTACCAGGTGGATCTCGTCGCCCGGGAGCTCCCGGACGAACCGCCGGGCCTTCTCGTCCAGGACGATCCTCTCCACCCGCAGCTCGGTGGAGCGGTAGACCCGGGAGACGAGCGAGACGGCCACCATCGCCACGACGAAGCCGGCGGCGATCTTGATGCCGTCGGGCCTGGCGGCGACGTTGGCCCCGAAGGCGTAGACGAGCACCGCGGTCACGACCCCGAAGCCCGCCGCGGAGAGTCCCCTGCCCCTGCGCCCCTCGGAGAGGGCGACCGCGAAGGCCGCCGAGGTCATCATCGCCAGGACCCCGGTGGCGTAGGCACCGGCCTGGGCGTTCACGCTCGCCTCGAAGGCCACCGTGACCGCGGCGGCGACGGCGGTGTAGACCAGGACCATCGGCCGGACCGCCCGGCCCCACTCCGGGGCCATCCCGTAGCGGGGCAGGTAGCGGGGGACGATGTTGATCAGGCCGGCCATCGCCGAGGCCCCCGCGAACCACAAGATGAGGATGGTGGCGGCGTCGTAGGCGGTGCCGAAGGCGTCCCCGAGGTAGCGGTGCGCCAGGTAGGCGAGCGCCCGGTCGCGGGCGGAGCCGCCCTCCTCGAACTCCTCGGGGGGGATGAGCACGGTGGTGACGAGGCTGCTGAGCACCAGGTAGAAGCTCATGATGAGGGCCGCCGCCGTGAGCAGCTTGCGGGTGTTGCGGATGCGGCCCGCCGGCCTCGCCGGGTCGTCGCCGGGGTCGCCGCGCACGAGGGGCATCATGCTCACCCCGGTCTCGAACCCGGAGAGCCCGAGGGCGAGCTGGGGGAAGACGAGCAGCGAGACGGCGAGCACGGTGCCGGGGTCCCCGTAGTCGGCGAGGAGCACCCGCTCCCAGCCCGCGAGCACCTCGGGGCGTGCGGCGATCTCGTAGAGCCCGACGCCGACCACCGCGAGGTTCACGGCGAGAAAGGCCCCCACGACGGCGATGGCCACCCCGATGGCCTCCCGGAAGCCCTTGAGGAAGACCCCCCCGAGCACGGCGAGGAGCAGGAGGGTGACCGGCACCGCGTGGTCCTCCAGCGCCGCGGGGGCGTAGGGGTTCTCCACGATGTGCGCCGTCGCGTCCGCCGCGGAGAGGGTGATGGTCACGATCCAGGCCGTCGCCACGAAGCCCAAGAGGCACAGCACGAAGAGCTTGCCCTGCCAGAAGGAGAGCAAGTCCTCGAGCATGGCGACGGAGCCCTGCCCGTGCGGGCTCTCGGCGGCGACCCGCCGGTAGACGGGGAGCATCCCGAAGAGGGTGAGCGCCACGATGAACAGGGTGGCGATGGGGGAGAGGGCCCCCGCGGCGATGGCGGCGATGCCGGGGATGTAGCCGAGGGTGGAGAAGTAGTCCACCCCGGTGAGGCAGACGACCTGCCACCAGGGGTGCTGGCGGGCCCGGCTCTCGGGGGTCTCGGGACCCTCGACCTGCTCTATGCGGTCCTCGAGCAGCCAGTCCCGGATGGCCTGCGACCGGCGTTTTCCTAGCACGGACATGGCCTCTTTATACCCAGCTCTCCCCGGGCAGACCGCCGCGCCGGACCCCGAGCCAGGCCGCGGCGGAGGCCCCCGCGTCGGCGAAGGTTTCGCGCACCCCCAGGGGGCGGGCCCCTCCGCCGCCCGCCGCGAGCAGCGGCACCCGCTCGCGGGTGTGGTCGGTGCCGCGGAAGGTGGGGTCGTTGCCGTGGTCTGCGGTGATGACGAGCAGGTCTTCGGGGCCGAGCGCGCCGAGCAGCTCGGGCACGCGCCGGTCGAAGCGCTCCAGGTTCTGCGCCATCCCCTCCGGGTCGCGGCGGTGGCCGTACTTCGCGTCGAAGTCCACGAGGTTGGCGAAGATCAGGCCGCTCCCCACCTCGCCGAGCGCCTCGAGCACCGCGTCCACCTTCGCCGCGTCGTCGGGAGGGGCGGGGAGGTGCCGGGTTATCCCGCGCCCGTCGAAGATGTCCCGGACCTTGCCGACGGCGACCACCTCGTGCCCGGCGTCCTTTATCCTGTCCAGGTAGGTCTCCCCGAAGGGCTCGATGCCGTAGTCGTGGCGGTTCTCGTTCTCCCGCTCGTAGGCGCCGGGCTTCCCGTGGTAGGGGCGGGCGATGACGCGCTCCACGAGGATCCTCCCCTCCCCGATGAGCATCCTGTGCGCCTTCTCGCAGGCCTCGTAGAGCTCCTGGAGCGGGATGACGCCGGTGTGTGCGGCGACCTGGAAGACCGAGTCGGCGGAGGTGTAGACGATCCAGGCCCCCGTCCGCTCCTGCTCGGGCCCGAGCTCCTCTATTATCTGCGTCCCGGAGGCGGGCCTGTTGCCGATGACCTTCCTCCCGGTCTCCCGCTCGAAGCGGCTTATTATCTCCTCGGGGAACCCCTCGGGGTAGGTGGGCAGGGGCTCTCTCAGCACGAGACCCATGATCTCCCAGTGCCCGGCGAGGGTGGCCTTGGCCGCCGAGCGCTCGGTCATGAGCCCCCAGGAGGCCCTCGGCTCCCCGGCGGGCGGCACGCCCTCTATCTCGACGATGTTCCCGAGCCCGAGCCTCTGGAGGTTGGGCAGCCGCAGCCCGCCCGCGGCGCGGGCGGTGTTGGAGAGGGTGTTGGCCCCCTCGTCGCCGAACCGGGCGGCGTCCGGGGCCCCTCCCGCCCCGACCCCGTCGAGCACCACCACGGCCGCCCGCCGGCCGGGATCTCTGCTCACGCCGAGCCTGCACCTCCTCCGATCGCGCCTGCCCGAGCCCCTATGTTACCGCCCGGTGGGCGCTCCCGCTCTCCTATAGAATCTGCGCCATGGCCCTCGAGGATGCCGCCGGGGTGAGGGTGCGCGAGGCCAGGCCCTCGGACGCCGGCGAGATACACGGCCTGATGTGCGAGCTGGCGCGGGTGGTGGGGGACAGCCTGCCCCCGAAGGAGGCCGTGGCGCGGCGGCTGCGCGAGCTGCTGGAGGAGCCGCGCGCCGGGGTGCTGGTGGCCGAGAGCGGGGGGGAGGTGGTGGGGGCGGTGAGCTACTGGGTCAAGCCGGACCTGGCCCACGGCGACACGGTGGTGGAGGTCCCCACCCTGGTGGTGAGGGAGGGGCTGCGGCGCGCGGGGGTCGGGCGCCGCCTGATGGAGAGCGTCCGCAGGCTGGGCATGGAGCGCGGCGCGGCGCTGGTGGAGCTGGTGACCACCCCGGCGAACGTCGCGGCCCGCGAGTTCTACCGCGCCCTGGGCTTCGTGGAGACGGACCACATCGTGCTGGAGTTCGTCGGGCAGCTGGAGGACCCTCCCCCCGGCGCCTGAGAGGATCACCAGCCCGCGAGCGCGGCCGCGAGGACGCCCGCCGCCGCGGCCGCGCCGGCGGGGAAGGTCCTGCGGAGGGGAAGCTCCCGCACCACCGAGAGCCCCACCGGTATGGCCCCGGCCGCGACGCAGACCCACCCGGCCCACCGCGCCCCCGGGACGGCCGTGAGCGGCAGGTAGAGCCCGAGTGGGTAGGCGACGACGCGCCAGGTGACGGCGTACCCGTGCCGCCCGCCCCAGGTCGCCAGGTGGAAGAGGGCGGCGAGCAGGAGCGAGAGCGGGAGCGGCGCTAGGAGGCCTGCCGCCGCCGCGAGCGCCCCCCCGGCGAGCAGCCACGCCCCGCCGCACAGGACGCCGGAGAAGACCAGAAAGCCCGCCGGCGCCCGCACGTCGGGGACCCGGGGGAGCACCTCGAAGAAGGCGACCGGGTGCGCCACGAGCCTCCCGAGCAGCCGCAGGTAGCTGGATACCGGCCTGCTCACGTCCCACTCGCTGGCCCCGCCCCGGATGGTGTCCCGGTTGTAGCCCCGCTTGGCCACGCCCCTCAGGCCACCCGGCGGACCGGGAAGCGCACCGGAGGGGCCACGAGGCTCTCCTGCGCGGCGACGAGCTGTATCTCTCGCGCCCCGCGCCGGAGGGTCTTCTCGAGCACCGCGTACACGGAGGAGGCGGTGAGCGAGAGCGCCTCCTCGAGCCCCCGGCCCAAGAGCAGGTGGCCGAGAAAGAGCGCCGCGGTGGCGTCGCCCGCCCCGTTCACCTCCAGGGGGAGCAGCGGGGTGCCCACGAGCCAGGCCCCCTCGCGCGTGGCGGCGAGCATCTCTATGCGCCCCTCCTCCCCCGCGTCCCGGCGCCGGAGGCTGGTGACGAGCACCGTCCCCGGGCCGAGCCCCAGGACCTTCTCGGCCGCGGCGAGCGCGCCCCCGAGCGTCCTCGCCTCCACCCCCGCCAGGTACTCCAGCTCGAACTGGTTGGGGGTGACCACGTCGGCGGCGGGCACCGCCCGCTCCCGCATGAACCGCGGGATCCCGGGCCGCACGAAGAACCCCCGCCCCTCGTCCCCCATGACCGGGTCGCAGCAGAAGAGCGCCCGCGGGTTCGCCCCCCGCACCCGCCCCACGGCCCCCAGGATCACCTCCCCCAGCGAGACGTCGCCCATGTAGCCGCTCAGGACCGCGCCACACGACCCGAGCACCCCGCGCTCCCCGATCCCCCGCAGCACCTCCGATACGTCCCCGGCCGCCAGCACCGGGCCGCGCCACTCCCCATAGCCCGTGTGGTTGCTGAAGTGCACCGTGTTGACCGCCCAGACCTCGATCCCCAGCCGCTGCAGCGGAAAGACCGCCGCGCTGTTGCCCACGTGCCCGTAGGCCACCGAGGACTGGATGGAGAGGATGTTCAGCCCGCCGCCCTGGCTCACGCCGCCGATCTTAGCAGCTTCCCCAAAGCCCGGCGAAAAGCTTGCCCCAGCAATACTTGTCCCGGCAAGTAGATTGTGCTATCTTTGCTCGGCCAGATGTTTCAAGCTATTACGAGCGAGGGCGGAGCTGGGATGGACGGCGCGGGCGAGCGGGACCGGCTGCGGGAGGCTGCGGAGGAGGTGAGCCCGGTACTGGGGCCGGTGGCGCTGGTCTTCAAGCGGATGCTCGGGGCCTTTGAGCGGGACGTGGGGATAAGCCCGCCCAAGTACTTCGTGCTGCACATGGTGGCGCGGGAGGAGGGGATCAGCCAGGGGGATCTGGGGCGGGTCTTCGGGGTGGACCCGTCGCGGATCACGCGCCTGGCCAAGATGTTGGAGGGGGAGGGGCTCATCGAGCGCTACCGGGACCCCGGGGACAACCGGGTGGTGCGGATGCGGCTCACGCCGGAGGGCCGCCGGGTCTTCGGGGAGGCCGCCCCGCGCAGAGAGGCCTTCGAGCGGAGGATCGGCCGGGCGCTCGACGAGGAGGAGGTGGGGGAGCTGCGCAGGCTGCTGGGGGCGCTGGCGGAGGTGCTCGAGGGATGAGCGCGGCCGGGCACAAGAACATCATCTTCATCGGGGTGGCGCTCGGGATGCTCTCCGCGGCGGCCGCCCAGACCATCGTCTCCCCGGCCATGCCGCGCATCGTGGCCGAGCTCGGGGGGATGAACCACTACAGCTGGGTGGCCACGGCGGCGCTGCTCGCCTCGGCCGTCACCGTCCCGGTGGTGGGCAAGCTCTCCGACATGTACGGCCGGCGGGGCTTCTTCATCTGGGGGCTCGTGGTGTTCATGGCCGGCTCGGCGCTCTCCGGGGCGGCGCAGGGCTTCTGGTGGCTCGTGGCGGCGCGGGCGGTGCAGGGGCTCGGGATGGGCACCATCATGCCGCTCGCCCAGACCATCATCGGGGACATCATAAGCCCGCGGGAGCGGGGCCGGTACGTGGGGTATCTGGGGGCCGTCTTCGGGGTGGCCTCCATCACCGGGCCGCTGGTGGGCGGCTGGATCACGGACAACTTCTCCTGGCGGTGGCTCTTCTACGTCAACCTGCCGCTGGGGGTCGCCGCGCTGGCGTTCGTCGTCGCCTACCTGCACCTGCCGCACACCCCGCGGCGGCACGCCGTGGACTACGCGGGCTTCGCGACCCTCGCGGTGGGCCTCTCGGCGGTGCTGCTGGCCACCTCCTGGGGCGGGACCGAGTACCCGTGGGGCTCGTGGCAGATCGTCGGGCTCTACGGGCTCGGGGCGGCGGTGCTCGCCGTCTTCCTCGTCAACGAGCACCGCGCGGAGGAGCCCGTGCTCCCCCTGAGGCTCTGGAAGAGCGGCGTCTTCACCTTCTCCAACATCGCCAACCTCGCCATCTCCATGGGCATGTTCGGGGCCATCTACTACATCCCCGTCTTCGCCCAGGGGGTGCTCGGGGTCAGCGTCACCAACTCCGGGGCCATCACGCTCCCCCTCATGCTCGCGGCGCTGCCGGTCAGCGTGCTGGTGGGGCGCATGATCACGCGCACCGGCCGCTACAAGCTCTTTCTGCTGGCCGGGGTGGCGGTGATGTGGCTGGGGTACCTGATCCTGAGCAACCTGGACTACGGCTCCACCCAGGCCGAGCTGACGCTGGCGATGGTCGTGGTGGGGCTCGGGCTCGGCGCGGTGATGCAGACCTTCACGCTCGTGGTGCAGAACGCCGTCACCCGGGAGGATCTCGGGGTGGCCACCGCCGCCACGCAGTTCACCCGCTCCACCGGGGCCACCGTGGGGATCGCCGTCTTCGGGACCATCATGACCAACCGGATGCAGACCGAGATCCCGGCCCACCTTCCCCCGGCCGCCCGCCGGCACTCCGCGGCGCTCTTCGGGGACTCCGGAGGGGGCGTGGGGGCGGTGCTCGACCCCTCCTCGCTCTCCCACCTGCCCGCGCCGGTCGTCGAGGGGATCCAGCAGGGCCTCGCGGCGGCCATGCACCCGGTCTTCGTGGCCGGGCTGCCGGTGCTCGCCGTGGCCTTCCTCGCCACCCTGCTGGTGAAGGAGCTGCCGCTGCGCACCGTGGCCTTCGCGGACATGGACCGGGCGGTGCCCGGCGGGCGGGACGACGAGGCGCGGCGGCTGCTGCTCTCCGGGGTCGCGCTGGACTGGGCGGCCCGGAGGATAGAGAGCGCCAACGGCGACGCGCCGCACCTGCTGCGGGCGGCGGCATCCCTCGTCGGGCCGGACGGCGGGCGCTCGGAGAGGGAGCGCGCGCTGCGGGCGAGCCGGGAGGTGATCCGCCCGGCCGCCCGGCTGCTGCTGGCGGGGTACCTGCTCCGGCGGCGCCCCGCCTCGGGGGCGGCAGCCGGAGAGAACGGGAGAGAGGAGGTGGTTCGCTAGGATGGCCAAGTACGTCGTCGGGGCCTTCGGGGCCCTTCTCGGCGCGTTCGCGGGCGTCTGGCTGATGGTCGCGCCCTTCGCCCTCGCCTACCAGCCCGAGGGCGCCGGGTGGGCGGACCCCACGCTCACCGACTTCTGGACGGGGGTGGTCGTGCTCGCGGTCTCCGCGGCGGGGCTCGCCGCCTACTCCCTGGGGCTCGCAGAGGAGCTGCGCGAGCGCGGCGTCCTCCCCCGCAGGCGGGGCCCGTCGGCGCCCGCCGCGCCGGGGGCACCGCCCCCGGACGACCTCGAGCGGGCGCTCATGCCCCTCATCGGGGCCATGCTCCGGGACCTGCAGGAGGAGCAGCGGCGGCGGGACCGCGCCGCCGGGGCGGAGGGAGGTGACCCGAGGTGAACCGGCCCGCCCGGCTGGGGCTCGCCGCAACCGCCCTCACCCTGCTCGCCGGGGTCTGGCTGTTCGTCGCGCCCTTCGTGGTGGACTACCAGGACCGCTGGAAGACCCTCTCCGACGCCACCCTCAACGACATGTGGAGCGGGGCCGCCCTCGCGGGCGTCGCGGCCCTCACCCTGCTCGCGGTCGTCTCGCTCGCCCTGCGCGACGCCGTGCGGCGGCGGGAGCGCGACGGGGCTGAGGGTTGAAGGCGCGGGGGCTCCGGGCCGGCCTCGAGTACAAGTGGGGGGCGCTCTCGTGCACCAGCATCGGGGCGCTCCTCGCCTCCATAAACGGCGGTTCGCTCATCGTCGCCCTGCCGGCGCTGCTGCGGGAGCTGCACACCGGGCTCTTCAGCCTGGTCTGGGTGCTGCTCAGCTACCTGCTCGCCCAGACCGCGCTCACCCTCACCGCCGGCCGGATCGCCGACGTGGTCGGCCGCAAGCGGCTCTACGTCGGGGGGTTCGCGCTCTTCACGGCCGTCAGCCTGCTGGCCGGGTTCGCCGGCGGCGCCGGGCAGCTCATCGCCGCCCGGACGCTCATGGGGGCCGCCGGGGCGTTCATGATGGCCACCTCCAGCGTCATCGTCACCGACGCCTTCCCCTCCCGCGAGCTGGGGCGGGCGCTCGGGATAAACATGATGATGGCCGCGGCCGGCTCCACCCTCGGGGTCGTGGTCGGCGGGGTGATGACCTCCATCTCCTGGCGCTGGGTCTTCTGGTTCAACGTCCCGCTGGGGGTGGTGGGGACCGCGTGGGCCGCGGCCAACCTGCGGGAGGTGGTGGAGCTCGAGAAGGGGCGGCGGCTGGACGTGGCCGGCAACCTGGCCTTTCTCGGCGGGCTCGCCGGGCTGCTCGTCGCGCTCACCCTCGGGGGCATCCGCGGCTGGGGCAGCCCGCTGGTGGCGGCCGGGTTCGGGGCGGCGGCGCTCCTGTTCCCCCTCTTCCTCCTCGTCGAGGCGCGGGCGAAGGACCCCATGGTCCGGCTCTCCACCTTCAGGAGCCGCACCTTCGCCTTCGGGAACCTGAGCGCCTTTCTCAACTCCGTGGCCCGGTTCGCCGTCATGTTCATGTTCGTGTTCTTCTTTATCGGGGTGAGGGGCTACGACCACCTCATGGCCGGGCTCCTGCTCGTACCGCTGGCCGGGGTCATGTTCGTCGCGGCCCCCGTCTCCGGGTGGCTGGCCGACCGGGGCGAGGCCCGCGTGATAAGCACCGCCGGCATGCTCGTGACCGCCGCCGGGCTTCTGGGCATGGGGACGCTGGTGGAGGCCGGGACGCCCTATTGGGAGATAGCGCTGCTCATGGCCGTGGTGGGGGCGGGCAGCGGGATCTTCAACTCCCCCAACACCCGCTCCATCATGAGCTCCGTGGGGCCCGGGGAGCGCGGGGTGGCCAGCGGCACCCGCACCCTCCTCACCAACGTCGGCGGGGTGCTCTCCATAGCCCTGGCCATCTCCATCGTGGCCGGCGCGATCCCGCAGCGGGAGATGTTCGAGATCTTCTCCGGCACCACCGGGCACCCCCTCTCCCCGGAGGAGGCCGGGCCCTTCGTCTCCGGCTTCCACCGGGCGCTCCTGGTGGGGGCCGCGGCCAGCCTTCTGGGGGCGCTCTTCTCGGCGCTGCGCGGCAGGGCCTGAGAAAACGCCGGTTTTGCGTGCTGGTATACTCGGAAGGCATGCCGCAAGGCCCAAGAGGAGAGCAGGCCCCTGCCGGCGCTTCCCAGAGAGAGAAAGGTACTCACGGGCAGAGGAGAGAGGCGGAGAACATGACACAGGGTACTACGGAAGACGCCTTCGGCGCTCGCAGAAAGCTTCGGCTCCGCTCCGGGGGCGTGGACTACTACAGCCTCGATGAGCTCGACCGGAGGGTGGGGGGCGACGTCTTCTCGCTGCCGTTCTCCATCCGGGTCATCCTCGAGTCGCTGCTGAGAAACTGCGGCGGCAGGTTCGTCTCCGGGGAGGACGTGGAGCGGCTCGCCTCCTGGCCCGACTCGGTGGGCGAGGAGCTCGCCTACCTGCCCGCCCGGGTCATCATGCAGGACTTCACCGGCGTCCCGGCGGTGGTGGACCTGGCGGCCATGCGCAGCGCCATGGCGGCCATTGGGGGGGACCCGAAGAAGATCAACCCGCTCGTCCCGGCGGACCTGGTGATCGACCACTCGGTGCAGGTGGACATGTTCGGCTCGGCCTACGCCCTGATGTACAACGCCGAGCGGGAGTTCGAGCGCAACCGGGAGCGCTACGAGTTCCTGAAGTGGGGCCAGCAGGCCTTCGACAACTTCAGCGTGGTGCCCCCGGCCACCGGGATCGTGCACCAGGTGAACCTGGAGTACCTGGCCAGGGTGGTGCGGGAGAGCGGCGGGGTTGCCTTCCCGGACACCCTGGTCGGGACCGACAGCCACACCACCATGGTCAACGGGCTCGGGGTGCTCGGCTGGGGGGTCGGCGGGATCGAGGCCGAGGCGGTGATGCTCGGCCAGCCCTACTACATGCTCGTCCCCGAGGTGGTGGGCTTCCGGCTCACCGGCGCCCTTGGCGACGGGGTGACCGCCACCGACCTGGTGCTCACCGTCACCCAGATGCTCCGCAGGCACGGGGTGGTGGGGAAGTTCGTGGAGTTCTACGGCGAGGGGCTCTCCCGGCTGAGCCTGCCCGACCGGGCCACCATAGCCAACATGGCCCCCGAGTACGGGGCGACGGCGAGCTTCTTCCCGGTGGACGAGGAGACGCTCCGCTACCTGCGCGGCACGGGCCGCGAGGAGGAGCTGGTGGAGCTGGTGGAGCGCTACAGCAAGGAGCAGGGGCTCTTCCGGACCGACGAGACGCCGGACCCGCGCTTCTCCGAGACGCTGGAGCTGGACATGTCCACGGTGGAGTCCAGCCTGGCGGGGCCGCGGCGCCCCCAGGACCGGGTGCTCCTCGGGGAGATGAAGTCCAGCTTCCGGCGGGCGCTCACCGGCACCTTCGAGAAGGAGCTGCCGCCGTACATGTACGAGGAGGAGTCGGCGGAGTCCTTCCCGGCGAGCGACCCGCCGGCGGACACCGCGGGGGTGACCGGGGAGGGGCGCCCCGACGCCCCCGAGGAGGAGGCCCCCGCGGAGGCCCCCGAGCCGGCGGAGGCCGAGGCCGAGGTCGAGCTCGACGGGGAGAGGGTGCGGCTGCGCCACGGCTCGGTGGTGATCGCGGCGATCACCAGCTGCACCAACACCTCCAACCCCTCGGTGATGGTGGGGGCGGGGCTTCTGGCGAAGAAGGCCGTGGAGCGGGGCCTCAGGGTGAAGCCGCACGTGAAGACCAGCATGGCCCCGGGCTCCAAGGTGGTCACCGAGTACCTGCAGACCTCGGACCTCCTGCCCTACCTGGAGGAGCTGAACTTCCAGGTGGTGGGCTACGGCTGCACCACGTGCATCGGCAACTCCGGCCCGCTGCCCGAGCCCGTGGAGCGGGCGGTGGAGGAGAACGATCTGGTGGTGGCGGCGGTCCTCTCCGGCAACCGCAACTTCGAGGGGAGGATCAACCCCCACGTCCGGGCGAACTACCTGGCCTCCCCGCCGCTGGTGGTGGCCTACGCGCTGGCCGGGACGGTGGACATCGACCTGACGAGGGAGCCCCTCGGGCACGACCCGGAGGGGAACCCGGTCTACCTGCGGGACATCTGGCCCTCGCAGGAGGAGATCCGGGCGCAGATAGAGAGCGCCCTCGACCCGAACCTCTACCGGAAGCAGTACGCGAACGTGTACACCGGCAACGAGCAGTGGAACGAGGTGGAGGTGCCCTCGGGCGACCTCTACGAGTGGGACCCGAGCTCCACCTACATCCAGGAGCCGGCCTTCTTCAAGGGGCTCTCGCCGGAGCCCGAGCCGCTGCGGGACATCACCGGGGCCCGGGTGCTGGTGAAGGTCGGCGACTCGCTGACCACCGACCACATCTCGCCCGCGGGCTCCATCCCGCCGGACAGCCCGGCGGGGCGCTACCTGATCTCGAAGGGGGTCGAGCCTAAGGACTTCAACTCCTACGGCTCGCGGCGCGGCAACCACGAGGTGATGGTCCGCGGCACCTTCGCGAACATCCGGCTCAGGAACCAGCTGGTCCCCGGCAGGGAGGGCGGCTACACGGTCCACCTCCCGGACG
>Ga0068704_100126_pt1 | contig 40012 bp, 37 predicted proteins | sample CeladaPassaD2F12_FD_62225 | JGI IMG/M metagenome (GOLD analysis project Ga0068704, IMG submission 62225) | Cellulose-adapted microbial communities from the Joint BioEnergy Institute, USA - Passage D2F12 | ecosystem: Engineered > Bioreactor > Continuous culture > Unclassified | place: USA, Joint...
GCCCGGGAGGTGGAGGTGAAGCTCGGCCGCGTCGTACCGGCCCACGTGGACGGCGAGATCCTGCCCCCCACCCGGCTCTTCAGGGCGCGGGTGCTGCCCGGCGCGCTGCGGGTGCTGGCCCCCCGCGGGTAGGTATTGCCAGCGGCCGCCCGCGTGTGGTAAAAACGCTCACCTCCTCGGGAGAGGGGGCGCAGTGGCGGCTGGAGCAACCTAGGACATGGCAGGCAAGATGAGAGCTTTCGTGTTTCCGGGGCAGGGAGGGAAGGTCGAGGAGCCTCCGGAGGAGATGCTTCCGGCCATCCGGCGCGTCGTGGGGGAGCGCATCCCAGATCAGGTAAAGTTCTTCGCCCGCGCCGCGCGGGACGCCGACGAGAGCAGGCGGCTCGAGATCCGGCCGGACGTGGTGGCGGGGCACTCGCTCGGCGAGTACGGGGCGGCCTACGCCGCGGGGTGCTTCGACCTGGAGACCGGCATCTGGCTGGTGGCCAACAGGGACCGCTTCCTCTCCGAGGTGGCCCGGAAGACGCCGGGGGGCATGGTGGCCGTCGTCAAGGCCAGCCCGGAGGAGGTGGAGCGGGCGCTGGAGGGGACCGAGGGCTCGGTGGTGGCCAACTACAACTCGCCCCGGCAGGCGGTGATCTCGGGGCTCAGGGACGCGCTGGGCGAGGCGGTGGCCCGGGTGCGGGGCAGGAAGATACCGCTGAACGTCCCCTTCGCCGCCCACTCGCCCTACGTGGCCGCCGCCGGGGAGAAGATGCGCGAGCTTCTGGACTCGGTGGAGTTCCGAAGGCCGGAGGTTCCGCTCGTCAGCGCGGTAGACGGCTCGGTGCTCGAGAGCGCCGAGGCGGTCAAGGAGGCGCTCAAGCGGCAGATGGAGGCCCCGGTCCGCTGGGTGCAGGTGGTGGAGACGCTGGCCCGGATGCGGGTGGTCGAGTGGATAGAGCTCGGCGGCGGCAACGTGCTCACCCGGATGCTCAGGGACTTCGAGCTGCCCTCGCTGCGGGGGATGACCTTCGAGGACCTGCGGGCCCGCATCGGCCGCCAGGCCCAGAACCTCTTCCCCAAAAAGGAGGAGTGAGCGAAAAGGCCGGAGGCGCCCGGCCCCCGGCCCTCCCTCCTTTCCCCCGGGGTTATCTGGTGGCCTCGGCCTCCGTCTCGGCCCTCGCCTCCTCCTGCGGCACCGCGCCGCCGGAGATGGAGACCACGTCGTCCCGTACGGAGGAGACGGTCCCGGCCATGCTCGCCCAGACGCCGATGGAGAAGCCTTCGTCCACCGGCTCGCCTATCTTCTGCTCGTACTCCACCTCGTCGCCCTCGGAGACCAGCGGGCGGGCGGGCCTGAGAAAGCGCCCGCCGAGCGGGACGCTCACCCCCGAGACCCGGCCGACGAGCGAGACGATCCCCTCCTCCGGAGGCCGGGTCTTTATGCCCGCGTACTCCTTGCTCGCCACGCCCTTCGGGATCACCAGCAGCCCGTTGGTGGTGCGCCGGACGTAGCAGTCCCCCTCCCCGAGCGACTCGATGCCCATCTCGTTCAGGTAGGGACCGCCGTCGATCACGGAGAGCTTGCCGGCGTTCGCCTCCACGTCGACCCCGGCGGCCTCCAGCACCTCCGTGGCCGACGCCCCGATGGGGACCTCGTAGACCTTGAGCGGCAGGTCCGGGCCGAAGACCTGCAGGTACTTCGTCGTCACCGGTTTGCCCAGGAAGAGGGCCCGGTAGATGTTGAGGAGCGTCTCGGAGTTGTTCACGATGTGGCCCGCGTCCGGCGGGATCCCGGGTCGCTTGGAGCCGTCGGGCAGCTCCACCCGGCGCGGCACCCACTTCTCCCTGTCCTCCCTGAAGATGTTCTTGATGAGCGTCTTCTCCTCGCCCATCGCGTACTTGTCCGGCACCAGGACGACCTCGTAGAGCCCGTCAGCCCGCTCCCTGTAGTCCGAGAACCACTCCTCGTCCTTGAAGTGGACGCCCATGATGATCTGCTCGAAGCCGAAGATCTCCCTGAGCGCCTCGTAGAGCCGGAGGAACTCGTCGAAGTAGACCCTGTGCAGAAGCTTGTCCGCCCAGTAGCCCGGCTCGGACTCGGTGGCGTTCACGATCAGGCGCGGCTGCGGGTTCTTGTACTTGAAGTAGGTGGGGAAGCCGCCGCCCCCGGCCCCCACGATGCCGGCCTGGCGCATGATCTCGACGGCCTCCTCCCGAGAGAGGGCCTTCACCTCCTCGAGATCGCGCCGCTTCAACTCAGCCAAAACTCTCGCCCTCCGTAAGCTGCGCCCACAGATGCCCTCGGTTGTACAGCCGATTGGCCGTCGGGCGCAGTATAGCGTCATGCCTCCCGCAGGACCAGGTTTCCCGCTTCGCAGCGCGGCCTGCGCCACGAGGAGCCGTACAATGGGAGGCGGTGGCTGCCCCAGAGTACGATCTCGTCTTCGCCGGCGGAGGGCTCTCGGCGCTGCTGCTCCTGCGGGAGCTGCGTGGGGAGCTGTCCGGTCGGGTCGCGATCGTGGACCCGGTCCAGCCCCTGGAGCAGGCGCCGGTCCACTGGAGCTACTGGAGCAAAGGCCCGACCCTCTACGACCGGTTCGCCCTCGGGGTGTGGAGGCGGGCGAGGGTGGCGGGGAAGCCGCCGGAGCCTCTCGCCCCGTACGCGATGAGGCTGGTGCGCTCCACCGACGTGCTCGCGCACCTGGTCGAGTCGCTGCGGACCGCACCCATCGAGTGGATACGGGCCGAAGCAACTTCGATCTCGCGCCGGCACGACGGGCTGTACGAAGTCGCGACTGACGAAGGCGCTTTGCACGCGCGTTGGGTCTTCGACAGCGCTCTCGGGGTCTCTCCCGCCTTCCCTTCGACGGGGCAACCGAGGGCGGCCCTCAGCGGAACCGGCATCCGCGTCGTCTCGGACCGCTCCGCGTTCGACCCGGCCACCGCCACCCTGTTCGACCTGCTCGACGAGAAGTCCTTCGCCTACCTGCTGCCCCTGAGCCCCACCGAGGCGCTGCTGGAGTCGGCCTCCTTCGGCCCGGCCCGAAAGACGGACGAGAGGCCCCTGCTCCAATACCTCCGGGAGCGCCACCCGGGGGCCGGCTTCACCGTCACCCACACCGAGGGGTGCTCAATACCGCTCGGGTTCGCCCCGGCGAAGACCAGCGGCCCCCGCCACGTCCTGCTCGGCACCAAGCGCGGTCTCGTCAAGCCCAGCGCCGGATACGGCATCGTCCGCATCGCCAAGGAGAGCAGGCACCTGGCCCGCCTGTGGCGAGAGGGCATCTCCCCGCCGCCAACGCGGCGGCCCTCCTGGCGGTGGCGGCTGCTGGACAGGGGGTTCCTGCAGCTCGCCGCCCACGATCCCCGGCTCCCGCTGGCGCTGCTCCGGCGCGTCATGGGTGCGGTGCCCCTCGTGCAGTCGCTGCGCTTTATAGACGAGGATCTCCCGCCCCGGCAGCTCGCGTCGGTGTTCCGCTCGGCCGCTCCGGTAGTGCTCGCCAGACGGTAGTTCAGGCCGCCCACTCATCCCTTCCGGCCTCCCAGGCTCCTCATGTACCAGACCAGCACCCCCAGGCCAGCCGCCGACACGGCGCCGAAGACCGCGGCCATCCCGAGGGGCACGGGCTCGCCGTAGACCCTCATCGCCACCATCATCGCCCCGATGGCCAGCGTCATGAGGGAGGCGAAGGTGAGCAGGGAGCCCGCCAGCGCGTAGGCCAAGGGCCGCTCCTGCCACAGCCAGATCGCGGTCAGCCCCATCGCCGGCAGCACCCAGGCCATGTCCAGAACGTGGGCGGCGCCGGTAGGCGTTCCGGCGGCGGTTACGCTCGGGGGAGCGCTCCCCGCGAGCAGGGCGGGCACCACCTCGCCGAGCCACGCGAAGTAGAACAGGACGGCCATCGCCCCCAGGAAGATGCTCGCGGCTCTGGCGGGCCTCTTCCGTGTGGAGCGGGCTTTGATCTCCCCGAAATCCGTGGTCGCGAGGCCCCCGATCAGGGCGTACAGCGAGAGCCCGAGCAGCGCCACGTAGACGAGAAACAGCGGGTTGAAGCGCACGTGGAAAGCGTAGATCACGTACGTGTAGAGCACGTAGGCCAGGGCGCCCAGCCACACCAGCCGCGCCCGCCCGGAGCCGCGCCCCGCGAGAGCCGCGCTGATCACAAGAACGGGAAGCGCCACCGCCAGCGTCACGTAGTCCTGGCCTATGGCCTGAGCGACGAAGTTGGGCGCATCGCCCCGGAAGACGCCTCCCACGAACAGCTCGCCACCCGCCGCGACCGCCAGCAGGACGGCGACCGGCGCGCTCAGCCACAACCAGACCGTTTCGCGATCGGGTCTCATCCTCCCGACTCCCTGTCTCCGGGGGACCATCGCACGGCCTCTCATCCCGGCCCGGAGCGGGGATCGCAGACACAATCCGCAAGGCGACCCCTCCGGAGCCCAAGCCAGCGTCCCCGGATACACGCCTTTCCGAGAGTGCGGCTCACCGCCTGCTCCCCGCGTCTTTCGAAAACCTCCCGCGGCGCACGAGGACGGCGTGGTAGTTATCCCCGCCGACGCTGCGCGCCGCGCCGACCAGCGCGGCCTCGTCTCCGGCTGAAAGGCTCCGGAGGCGTCCTCCGGAGCCTGCAAACACCAGCAGAAGCGCGGAGCCATCGCGCGCGATGGAGCCCAAGACGGCCGGTCTGGCGGGGCCGCTCTCGAGGAGATCAAGCACCCTCCCGACCATCGAAGCGGGTATGAGCACCCGTCCCGGCGCCGGCGTCGGGTGGGCGGGGTCCACGGGGAAAAACCGGTTGCCCCAGAGCCTGTGAGCCTCGGCGGCGTCGAGCGTCCTGCCGTGGTTTTCGCCCAGCGCCCGCGCGAGCCCCCCCTCGGGGGCTGCGACGCTCGCCGGGCAGGCGCCAAAGAGCAGGTAACGCTCAACCGAGCCCATCGCGAGCGCCACCGGCGGGTTCATGAAGCCAAGGTGCCACAGCGGAGGCCTCCTCTCCAGCAGGGCGTCGATGGCGCCCTGGAGGGCCTCAGACCTCCCGAACGCGGCGGCGAAGGGCCGGTCTCCGCTGGTCTCGCGCAGCCTCAGGGTGGCGCGCACGATTACGCCGGTCTTTCCCATCGCTCCAACGGCGAGGTCGAGGTCGTCGCCCAGGAGGGTCCGGGGCCGCCCGTCGGGCAGGACGATCTCGGCGGAGAGGACGTTCTCCCGCAACCAGCCGTAGGCGAAGGAGCCGACGCCCACGCCGTCGCGGGCGATCCAACCGCCGACCGTCGTGCGGGGGGCGCTCGTGGGGTAGACGGTGAGCGCTCGATGCGCGGCGCGCAGCCGCCCCTCGAGCTCGAGCCAGAGCACCCCCGGCTCCACCTCCACCAGGCTGCGCCGCTCGTCCGGAAAGCGCACGGCCCGCATCATCTCGGTCCCCACGAGCACGGCGTCCTCCACCGGCTCGGGAAGGTCGGGGTCCAACCCCGCCCCCACCGGGTATAGCCTCAGGGAGCGCCGGCGTGCCATCTGAGCCAGAAGCCCGACCTCGCCGGCATCCGCCGGGAACACCGTGGCCAGCGGCCCCGCACGCTCGCCGCGCGCCCTGCAGCGCTCCCCGAAACGGCCCTCGAGCTCCTCCAGCAGCTCCCTGCGCCCCGACGACATGCCCGGCCCCGAGCCTCAGCCGCCTCGCCCGTCCTGAGGGCGCTCGCGGCCCGGGCACACCAGGACCGGCCCCCTGGCGGCCCGCAGCACCTTGGTCGAGACGCTGCCGAGCATGGCGCGCCTTACGGCCCCCATCCCCCGGGAGCCCAGGGCGACGAGCGTCGCCTCGTCCTCCCCCGCCGCATCGAGGATGGCCCCCGCGGGCTCCTTCTCCGCGAGCACGGCGTTCGGGCGCGACCCGAGGAGAGCGCCGAGCTCCTCGGCCCTGCCGCGCAGGGCCTCCTCCTCCCGCCCCCGCGCCTCGGCAAGTCCTCGAGCCGCTTCGGGCCCCCATCCCCCGGAGGGGGCCGGGAGCCTCGGGTGGGCCCTCACCAGCACCTCCTCCGCGCCGAAGAGCCGCGCAAGGCGGGTCCCGAGCTCGGCCGCCTGCCAGGCCGGGCCGGAGCCGTCGTCGCCGATCACGACCCTTCTGGGCGGCCAGCTGCTCCCCCTCATGATCAGCACGGGCTGGCCGGCGTGCGAGACGACCTCCTCGGAGACGCTCCCCAGCAGCAGGCGTTCGATCGGGTTCGTCCCGCGGCTGCCCATGACGATGAGGTCGGCCCCGATCTCCCCCGCGACGTGCAGGATCACGCTCGCCGCCCGGCCCATCAGGAGATGCGCCTTCGCCACCCCGGCTCCCGCCGCCTCGATCTTCTTCACCTGCTCCTCGAGGATCTCCCTGCCCCACCGCTCCAGCTCCGACCGGATGTAAGCCTGCAGGTGAGGGGAGTGGATGTACTGCCAGGCGTGGACGACGTGCAGCTCGGCCCCCGTTCGCCCGGCCAGGTCGGCCGCGGCCCGGGCGGCGTGCTCGGAGTCCCTGGACCCGTCGACGGCCAACAGCATCCTCCGCACCGGCTCGCTCATCGTCCGCAGCGCCTCCGCTTCTTCAGGGTGTACTCTCCGTCCGTTACTTACCCCGAATCTATTCGACGCGATCGTCGGGGGCCTGAGCAAGATGGCTCATTCGTCTGGGCAGTATTGCCCAGAAGCAACGCCGGAGGGCCGTATCCGCCCGGCAAAGGCGATAACATGGCCCGGTGATCACGCCCGCCGTCGCACAGGTCTTCCTGCTCGCGCTGATGACGGCCCTGGCCACGGGGCTCGGAGCGCTCCCGTTCCTGTTCGCCAGGCACCCGGGCCGCCGGTGGCTGGGGGCATCCAACGCCCTCGCCAGCGGGCTCATGCTCGCGGCGAGCTTCGGCCTCATCTACGAGGGAGCCTCGCGCGGGTTGTTCCGCGCCTCGGGAGGCATGGTGCTCGGCCTCCTCTTCATCCTGCTCACGAGGAAGCTCCTGCAGGAGGAGAAGCACCACCGCATCGCCTTTGCGGCCATGGGCTCTCTGGACGCCCGCAAGGCCGCGCTCATAGTGGGGGTGATGACGCTACACTCCTTCACGGAGGGCGTGGGGATAGGGGTCTCCTTCGGGGGAGGAGAGGCCCTGGGGACGTTTATCAGCGTCGCGCTGGCCGTGCACAACATCCCGGAAGGGCTGGCCATAAGCCTGGTCCTCGTGCCGCGGGGGGTGGGTCCCCTGCGCGCCGGATTGTGGAGCGTCTTCTCGAGCCTGCCCCAACCCCTCATGGCCGTCCCGGCCTTCCTGTTCGTGGGCCTCTTCGACCCCGTCCTGCCCGTGGGGCTGGGGTTCGCCGGTGGGGCCATGATCTGGATGGTCTTCTCCGAGCTGCTGCCCGACGCCCTCGAGGAGACCTCCAGCGGCACCGTCGCCGCGGTGGTCACGCTCGCGGTCGCGGCGATGGTGGTCTTCCAGTTCCTAATCAGGTAGGCCCAAAAGGGGGTGGCTCTAGAGCCAGCCGGTGCGCCTGAACCCCCGGTAGAGGGCGAGGGCGACCGCGACCATGAGCACCAGGGCGAGAGGATAGCCGAACGTCCAGCGTAGCTCGGGCATGTGCTCGAAGTTCATGCCGTAGATGCTGGCTATGAGGGTGGGGACCACGAGGATCGCCGCCCAGGCGCTGATCCTCTTCGTCTGGTCGTTCTGGTCTATGCCTATCAGGGTGAGGTTCACGCTCAGGATGCCGGAGAGCAGCTCCCTGAAATCCTCGGCCTGCTCTCCGACGCGCAGCAGCCTGTTGTGGACGCCGCGGAGACGCCGGAGAAGCTCGGGATCCTCCTCTCCCCCGATTATGCGCTCGATAACCCCCACAAGTGGCTTCGTCGCCCGTTGAAACCGGACAACCTCACCGTAGAGCTCGTAGATCCGGCGCGAGACGCCGCGGTTGCCGCCGAAGACCTCCTCCTCGATCTCCTCCACGTCGTCCTCGAGACCCTCCGCAACCCGCTCGTAGCCATCCAACGCTTGCTCGAGGATCGCCCAGAGGGCCGCCGCCGAGCCCCTGCGCAGGAGCGCCGGCTCGCGCTCCGCACGTCGGCGCGCCTCGCGCAGGAGCGCGGCGCCGCCTTCGGAGACGGCGATGACGAAACCCGCCCCGGACAGCACCCGGAGCTCGGCGAGCTCGACGGCGCCGGCCTCTTCGACGTAGCGAACGGTCTTGAGAACGACCAGCAAGGAACCGTCGTAGTCCTCGACCTTGGGACGCTGGTGCTCCCGCAGAGCCTCCCCGACCAGCGACGGGGGCGGCCCGAGCTCTCTGACGACGGCCTCCGCCTCCTCCGGATTCGGGCTCCGGAGGTCGACCCAGACCAGCCTCCGGCCGGCACGACCCCCCGGCCTACCCCCAAAAGGGGAGAGGACCCCTACCCTGCGGCCATCAACGTAGACGGTCCTATCGACGCCCATGAGATCACCGTCCCCGCACCGCTCAAGGAACCCGGCCCGCCTCTCGGGCGTCGAAGCTCAGCAGGAGCACCTCTCCGGAGTTGCCTATGGTGCCCTGCATCGCAACACCCACCGAGAGCAACTCCGGCAGGCGCTCCACGGAAGCGAGCACCTCGGACAGCTTCCCCACGGAGACGAACCAGCGCGCAGATCCGGGGATCTCGTGCCCCGGCATCACCGGGAAGAACCTCTCTCCCCACAGCCGGCGGGCCCTCGCCAGGGGGAGGAGGCGCCCCTTCCCGCGCCGAACGACCCGCCCGAGCCCCCCGGCGACCTCCGCGGACCGGCCCTCCGGATACGCCCCGAAGAGCAGGTAACCCTCGCCCGCCACGCCCCTCGCGCGGGCCATGGCGGGGTTCAGGAACGCGGCGTGCCAGAGAGGCACCCCGGCCTCGAGGAGGGCCTCGATGCCGGCCAAGAGGCCCCCGACGCCGGGAAGGCCGATGGCGAAGGGCACGTCCGCGTCCGCGCGGCGGGCGCGCAGCCGGGCCTCCACCACGATCCCGGAACGGCCCACCGCCCCCCCGGAAGGGCCCAGCTCCCCGCCGTCCACCTCTCGCAGCTCGCCGCCCGGCAGCACCACGCGGGCCTTCAAGACGTTCTCGTGCATCCGGCCGTACTCGAAGGAGCCCACCCCGAGCCCGCCGGTCGCGAGCCACCCGCCCACGGTGGCCCGCGGCGCGCTCGTGGGGTACACGGCGAGCCCCCTGCCGCGCCGGCCCAGCGCTTCCTCCAGCGCCAGCCACGGCGCCCCCGCCTCCGCCTCCACCCACATCTCAGCGGGGGCTTCGGGCACCCGGATACGGCGCATAAGGTCAAACCGCACCACCACGCTTCCCGGCGGCGCCTCCTCCGCGATGGTGCCCGCCCCCCGGGCGACCAGCGGCACGCCGTGCCGCCCGGCTATCTCGGAGACAAGGCGCACCTCCTCGATCGTGGAGGGGAGCACGGACGCCGGCGGAGGCCCGGGGGACGGGCCTCCCGCCTCCGCGGGGGAGGCGAGGAGGCGACCCCCGAAGACCCGCTCCAGCTCCCTGACGACCTCCTTCACGGCCTCCCTCCTCAGGACCACTTCGCTCACGAACCCGCCTGCGGGCACCGCGGCGCCCCGAGATGGCGGGGCCGGCGGAGAGGACGCCCGCCGGGGTCTCCGACGGCACACCCGTTCTCCGCCGACCCGAGACGCCGGGGCCGGAACGCCGCGCGCTCCCCGGCTCTCCTTAGGCCGAGGCCTCGCCGGTCCCGCCGGCGCGCCTACCGCGGAACAGCGTCCCCGGGGCGCCGGGAACCCCGATCAGGGGCAGCGCCCAGCGGTCGAGCCCCCAGTACCCGGCCACCCGCCAGGCCATCATGATCAGGATCGCGAGGATGAACATCAGCGGGTTGGCCCCCGCCGAGCCGGCGAAGAGGAAGCTGGCGTTCATAAAGCCCCCGAAGAACGCCGCGATGCCGGTCAGCAGGCCGAGGATCAGGGCCAGCCCCACGAGGAGCTCACCGAAGGTGACCAGGTAGGAGAAGACGGCGGCGTTCGGGATGACCACGTTCTCCAGGAAGCTCGCGTACCAGCCGGTGACCTGGGGATGCTCGCCGCCCGTCTGCTGCAGCGCCCCCTGGGCGAAGCCCTTCACCGCCGCGCCGGCCGCGCCCCCGACCCACGCGGGATCGAAGAGCTTTCCCCAGCCCGCCAGGAGCCACAGGGCCCCCAGGTATAGCCGGACGACCAGCCACACGGGGGCCATCCGCGTATCGGCGAACAGAAAGCGGGTCACGTTGGGCTCCGGGATCTGGGAACCTCTCGCTTCTGCGCTCATCGTGCCTCCTTTGCCGGTAGCTCTCACCGCAAACAGAAACTACCGCGCGAGACCGGCCGGGGCCTGATCAGGGTGACCCATTTGCCTGATCAGGATTGGCCAATCCCCCCACGCCGCGGCGCTCCCGAGGCCCGTCACGCCCGCAGATGCCGCTCGCGAGCCACCAGGACCGGGCCGGGGGCGGCGCGCACGACCTTGGTCGAGACGCTCCCGAGCCGCAGGCGCTCGAGCGCGCCGAGCCCCCGGCTCCCGACCGCCACGAGCGCCGCCTCCCCGTCCTGCTCTCCGGCCGCCTCCAGCAGCGCCTCGGCCGCCTCCCCGACCGTCAGCCGGACCCTGGGGCGCTCGCCCAGCCTCTCCTGCAGCTCTTTCGCCCGCTCTCTCAGCTCGCGTTCCGCCCGGCTCATCGCGTCCGACACCAGCCTGGGGTCGTAGGCTCTCCCCTCCAGGTCCACCTCGGGCAGCCTCGGGTAGGCCCGCACCAGAACGCCGCGGGCGCCGAACAGCCCGCCCACGCTCGCCCCGAGATCCCCCGCCACGCGCGCGGCCCCGGAGCCGTCGTCGCCGAAGATCACGCGCCGGGGCGGCCAAGCCCCTTCCCCGCCGCGGACCAGGAGGACCGGGCAGGAGGCGTGGTGGACGACCTCCTCGGAGACGCTCCCCAGCAGCAGGCGCTCGATCCGCCCCTTGCCGCGGCTGCCGAGGATCAGGAGGCCCGCGTCCATCTCTTCGGCGAGCGCCAGGATCTCGTCGGCCGGACGTCCCCTCCTGAGGTGCCCTCCAGCCACACCGCTCCCAAGCCGCCCGATCTCCTCCACCTGCTGCGCCAGCAGCTTCCGGGCCTGCTCCTCGAGCACCGCTGAGTACGCCGCCGGGTCGCCCAAGGGGTAGGGATAGGGGGGAAGCTTCTCCGCCACGTGCACCACGTGCAGCGCGGCCCCGAACCCCTTCGAGAGATCCACTGCCGCCCTCGCCCCGAGGTCTGCGTCGGCGGAGCCGTCGGTGCAAAAGAGAATCTTCGTTGGAGAGACGCTCATCCCGTCATATACCTCCGGCCGGTCTTTTCGCAAGGGCTCTAAGCGAGCCCCTCATCGTACCGCGAGACGAACGGGGATCGCTGCGGGCAGACCAGCACGGATCCCCCGGCGGCCCGCAGGAGCTTGGTCGAGACGCTGCCCAGGAGGAGGCGGCCCGCCGCCCCCAGGCCGCGGCTCCCCACCGCCACCAGAGACCTCCGCTCATCGTCGCCCTCGGCAGCGGCCCGCAGGATCTCGGCCGCCGCGTCCCCCTCCACCAGCCGAGCCACAGGGCGGCTCCCGAGAACCTTGCCGATCCTCCACGCCCGCCCTTCCAGGGCCTGCCCCTCCCAGTAGAGAGCCTCCTCGAACTCCCCGGCTTCCCCGGCCCCCGGAGGGGACCGGAAGGCCCTGACCACCACGCCCTCCGCGCCGAAGAGGCCGCCGATGAGCGCGGCGAGTTCGCCAGCGGCAGCGGCAGCCTGGGAGCCGTCGTCGCCCACAACCACCCTCCGCGGGGGCCAGGCCTCCTCGCCGCCGCGCACGACCAGCACCGGCCACCCGGCCCGGTGCGCGACCGCCTCGGAGACGCTGCCCAGGGCCAGGCGCCCGAGCGCTCCGAGCCCCCGGCTTCCCAGGACCAGGAGATCCGGCCTCAACCTCCGGCAGAGCCCGAGTATCCCGCCGGCGGGCGCATCCTGCACCAGGTGCGTCCCGGCGATCCGCCCGCCGGACTCCGCGATCCCGGCGGCCTCCCTCTTGAGGAGCCTCCGCGCCTCGTCCTCGCTGAGGTACGAGTAGTCGGTCCACATCACGCCCGGGTAGGCGGCGTGAGCTGGCACCAGCCGCCAAACGTGGACGAGGTGCAACTCCGCGCCCGTCCTGCTCGCTATGTCCGCGGCCGCGCGGCCGGCGAGCCTGGCCCCCTCGGAGCCGTCGGTTGCCACAAGGACCCTGGCGATCAACATACCCACCTCCGGAACCTCATGGCCCGTCTTTTCCCGGGGGTCCATCGCGCCCGTCCCCCCTGACCACCAGGACCGGGCAGGGGGCGTGCGCGGCGACGCCGGAGGCGACGCTGCCTATGGGCATGCGGGCCAGAGGCCCGAGCCCCCTGCTGCCCAGCACGATGAGATCCACCCCGAGCCTCTCGGCGAGCGCGACCACCTCCGCGGCGGGCTCTCCGCCCCGCAGGCAGGCGCCGCTCACCTTCGCCCCCTCCTCTTCCACACGCCGGACCTCCCTGTCCAGCAGGTCCCGGGCGCGCCGGCGGTCCTCCTCGTAGAGCCCGGGGCCGCCTATGGCCTCCCCGAGGAGCCGCACCGGCTCCGAGACGGGGACCACGTGCACCAGATACAGCTCGGCCCCGAAGGCCTCAGCCATCGCCGCGGCGCGGCGGCCCGCCAGGATCGAGTCGGGAGAGCCGTCCACGGCGACGAGGATCTTCTTCGGCACCTCGTTCCCGGTCATCTAAGAGCTCCCCTCGCCGGCCGCGGCCCGCTCCATCCTGAGGATCTCGAGCGTGGTCGGCACCACGGCGTCGGGGCTCAGGCTGATGGAGTCGATCCCCCTCTCGACCAGGAACGCCGCGAACTCCGGGTAGTCCGAGGGGGCCTGGCCACAGATGCCGACCTTCCGGCCCGCCCGGTGCGCCTCCTCTATCAGCTCGGCGCACATCCTCTTGACCGCCTCGTCGCGCTCGTCGAAGAGGGAGGAGACCCGCTCGGAGTCCCTGTCCACGCCCAGCACGAGCTGGGTGAGGTCGTTGGAGCCGATGGAGAAGCCGTCGAAGATGCGGGCGAACTCCCGCGCCAGGACGACGTTGGAGGGGATCTCGGCCATGACGTAGACCTCGAGGCCGTCGGCCCCGCGCTCGAGGCCGCCCTCCTCCATCACCTCTAAGACCCGCTCTCCCTCCTCGGGGGTGCGGCAGAAGGGGACCATCACCTTGAGGTTCTTGAGGCCGAAGATCTCCCTCACCCGCCGGATGGCCGCGACCTCCAGCATGAAGCCCTCCCGGTAGTCCGGGTGGTGGTAGCGGCTCGCCCCGCGCCAGCCGAGCATGGGGTTCTCCTCGCGGGGCTCGAAGAGCTCGCCGCCGAGGAGGTGGGCGTACTCGTTGGTCTTGAAGTCCGAGAGGCGCAGGATCACGGGCTTCGGCCAGAACGCCGCGGCGAGCGTCCCTATGCCCTGCGAGAGACGGTCCACGAAGAACTCCCGCTTGTCTGCGTAGCCCCCGGTGCGGCGGGAGACCTCCAGCTTCGTCTTCGGCGGCAGCGACTCGAAGCGGGTCAGGGCGAGGGGGTGTATGCCGACCCAGGAGGCGAACACGAACTCCATCCGCGCCAGCCCCACGCCGTCGTTGGGGAGCATCGCGAGCCCGAAGGCCTTCTCGGGGTCGCCGACGTTCATCATGACCGAGGTCTTCGGCCGACCGAAGGAGTCCGGGTCCACCTCCGTCTCCTCGTAGCGCAGGGCCCCCCGGTAGACGCGCCCGGTCTCGCCCCCGGCGCAGGAGACGGTGACGGGCTCGCCGCCCCTCACCCTCCGCGTGGCGTTCCGCGTGCCGACCACGGCGGGGATGCCGAGCTCGCGGGCGACGATCGCCGCGTGCGAGGTGCGTCCGCCCCGGTCGGTGACTATGGCCGACGCCGCCTTCATGATCGGCTCCCAGTCGGGGTCGGTCATCTCGGTGACGAGCACCTCGCCGGGGCGGAAGCTCGAGATCCCGCTCGGGTCCCGCAGCACCCGCGCCTCGCCGGAGGCCACGGCGCTCCCCACCGCCAGCCCCTCGGCGAGCACCTCTCCCTCCTCCTTGAGGGCGTAGAGCTTTACCGCCGGGGACCTGCGGGCGCCGTGCACCGTCTCGGGGCGCGCCTGGATTATGAAGAGGTCCCCGGTGAGCCCGTCCCTGGCCCACTCGATGTCCATGAAGGTGCGGCGGCCGTGCTTCCCGCTGTAGTGGTCCTCGATGAGGATGGCCCAGCGGGCGAGCCGCAGCACCTCCGCGTCGGGGAGGGAGAACGCCTCGCGCTCCTCCGGGGGGGTGGGCACGTTCTTCACCGCGCGGTGGCCGGACTCGTCGTAGACCAGGCGGAACTCCTTGCTCCCCAGGCGCCGGCGCACCAGCGGCGCGTAGCCCTCCCTAAGGGTCGGCTTGTGCACGTAGAACCCGTCCGGGACCACCCGGCCCTGCACCACGTTCTCGCCGAGGCCCCAGGTCGAGGTGACGTAGACCACGTCGGGGAAGCCGGACTCGGGGTCGAGGGTGAAGATCACGCCGGAGGAGGCCAGGTCGGCGCGGACCATCTTCTGCACGCCGACCGAGAGGCCCACGTCGAAGTGGTCGAAGCCCATGTCCTCCCGGTAGCCGATGGCCCGGGGGGTGAACAGGCTGGCGAAGCACCGCCTGACGGCGTCGAGAAGCTGCACCTCGCCGCGCACGTTGAGGAAGCTCTCCTGCTGGCCGGCGAAGCTGGCGGTGGGCAGGTCCTCGGCGGTGGCCGAGGAGCGCACCGCGACGTCGGCGTGCTCCTCGCCGCAGGCGGCGGAGAGCTCGCGGTAGGAGCGCAGGATCTCCACCTCCAGGTCATCCGGGAAGATCCCGGCCAGGATCGCATCCTGCACCTTCCGGCTGCGGCGGGCGAGGTCCTCCAGGTCCTCGCGGTCCATGCCGGAGATCACCTCGCGTATCGGCTCCTCCAGCTCGTTCTCCCCCAGGAAGTACCGGTAGGCTTCGGCGGTGATCGCGAACCCCTCGGGCACCCGGATGCCCAGGCTCCCCAGCTCCCGCGTCATCTCCCCCAAAGAGGCGTTCTTCCCCCCGACCAGCGGGACGTCCTCCAGGCCGATCTCCGAGAACCGGCGCACCCAGCGCAGCTTCGTCTCCATCTCCGGAACTTCCTCTCGTGTCTGTCGTCTTCCGTGCGGACCGGGCTACCCTTCGATCTCTATCCTCCGCGGCGGCGCCTCCACGGCAGCGGAGGCACCAGGCACGCTCACCTCCAGCACGCCGTCCCGGAAGGTGGCTTTGATCTCGTCCTCGTTCACCCCTTCGGGCAGGGTCATGCTCCTCCGGAAGGAGCCCTGCCGGCGTTCCCGGATCAGGTACCCCGCCCGCTCACGCTCCTCTTCTTCCCTGCGCTCTCCGGCGAGCGTGAGCACGCCGTTCGAGACCGTAACCTCGACGTCCTCGCGCCTGACCCCCGGCAGCTCGGCCCGGATGATGAGGTCGTCGCCCCGGGTGAGCACGTCTACCGCCGGGGTCCATCCGCCCTCCGCATCAGCCCGCGGCGGCCGCCCGAAGGCCTCTCCGAACAGGCGATCCATCTCGCTCTGCAGGTCCCTGAATCCTCTGAACGGGCTCAGCATCTTCGCCTTTCTCCTTTCCTGATGTACTCTCGGCCCCTCACTCCGCCGACAGGACCACTTTGAGGGCCTGCGTGCGGGCCGCGTCGGCGAAGGTCTCGTAGGCGTCCAGGATCTCCCCGAGCGCGAAGCGGTGGGTGGCGAACGGGGTGGGGTCCAGCCTCCCCTCCGCCACCAGCCGGAGCAGGGTCGGCGTCGAGTAGGTGTCCACGAGGCCGGTGGTGATGGTCACGTCTCTGGCCCAGAGCCTCTCCAGGTGCAGCGTCGCGGGGGCGCCGTGGACGCCGATGTTGGCGACGTGCCCGCCGGGCCTGACGAGCCCGGTGCACAGCTCGAAGGTCGCCGGGACGCCCACCGCCTCCATCACCACGTCCGCCCCGAGTCCGCCGGTGAGCTCCATGACCATCTCGACCGCGTCCTGCGCGGAGTTGTTGATCGTCGTGTCCGCGCCGAAGCGGCGGGCCTGCTCGAGCCGGGAGTCGGCGAGGTCTATGGCGATGATCCTGCTCGGCCCGTAGAGCCTCGCGGTCAGCATCGAGGCGAGCCCTATGGGGCCTGCGCCCACGATCGCGACCGTATCGCCCGGTTCGACCTTCCCGTTCAGGACCCCGACCTCGTAGCCGGTGGGCAGGATGTCCGAGAGGAAGACGACCTGCTCGTCGGAGAGCCCCTCCGGCACCTCGTAGAGGCTGTTGTCCGCAAACGGTATGCGGGCGAACTCGGCCTGGGTCCCGTCCACGAGGTGACCCAGGATCCAACCGCCCCCCTGCAGGCACTGTCCGTACATCCCCCGCCGGCAGTACGCGCAGCGCCCGCAGGCGGAGATGCACGAGACGAGCACCCGGTCCCCCTCCTCGAAGTTCTCCACGCCCGGTCCGGCATCCACGACCGTGCCGACCGCCTCGTGCCCCAAGGTGCGCCCCTCGGCAACCTCGGGGACGTCGCCCTTGAGGATGTGCAAATCCGTGCCGCAGATGGTCGTGGTGTCTATCCGGACCACCGCGTCGGTGGGTCTCTCGATACGCGGGTCCTCCTTCGACTCCCAGCTCTTCTCCCCCGGCCCGCGGTAGACGAGCGCCTTCACGTCTTCTCTCCTCTCCGCCGTTCACGCGTCCCTCGCGACGGGGCCGGTGCCCGCGGAGGGGAAGAAGGCGGGACCCGACCCCATCGCACCGGAAGTCTCGCTCCCGCGCGGGGGAGGGACATGATCAATCGTGACCATCTGTCTGGCGCAAGTTGATCATGTTTCCTCGACGCCCTCTTCGGATCTTCTCACCCTCGCAAGCCAGCCCGGCGGAGGAAGGGTTGCGCCCCAGAGATCTCTATGCCGGCCCTTCGGGCCAACCGGCGCGCCGGCGAACGAAGGCGCGCCGCAGCTCGTCGGTCGCCCATACGACCAGCGGGAAGGCGGCGAGCACCAGCAGCTCGCGCACCCCGAGGGCACCGGTACCGAAGATCCGCTGCAGGGGCGGCAGGTAGATCACAGCGGCCGCGAAGAGGACCTCGAAGAGGATACCCCACAGAAGCAGCCGGTTAGAGAACACCCCGATCTGGCGCAGCGAGGCCCGGGAGGTGCGGGTGGCGAACGCCGTCCCGATCTGGCAGGCGGTGATGCCCGCGAACGTCATGGTCGTCGCGGCGAGGTAGGAGGCGTGAAGCGGGCTGCCGGGGCCGACGGCCTCTCCGGGAGACCAGCCGGCGGAGAGGAGGACGTAGAAGAAACCCCCGGTGACGAGGGCGGCCTCGACGAGGCCCAGCCAGAGCCACGCCCGCACCAGCATCGGCCGGTCCAGTATGCCGCGCCCGCGCGGGCGGGGCGGCCGCTCCATGATCCCGGGCTCCGCGGGCTCGCGTCCCAGGGCCAGGGCCGGCAGCGTCTCGGTGCCCAGGTCTATCGCCAGGATCTGCATCACCGTCAGGGGCAGCGGCACGGCCCCTCCGGAGAGCGCGTAGATCAGAAACGGGACCACCTCCGGGGTGGTGTGGGCGAAGATGTAGGTGACGAACTTGCGGATGTTGTCGTAGACGACGCGTCCCTCCTCCACGGCGGCGACGATCGAAGAGAAAGAGTCGTCGGTGAGGACCATCGTGGCCGCCTCGCGCGCCACCTCCGTGCCCGAGCCGCCCATCGCCACCCCGATGTCGGCCCGGCGCAGGGCGGGCGCGTCGTTGACGCCGTCGCCGGTCATGGCGACCGTGTGCCCCTCTCCCCGCAGGGCGTCCACTATGTGCAGCTTGGTCTCGGGGTTGGACCGGGCCACGATCAGCTCCCTCTCCTCGCGCAGGAGGGCGTCGAGCTCGGCCTGCTTCATCCCGTCCACCATCGCCCCGGTGACGATCCTGGGCTCCCCGCGCACGATCCCCACCCGGCGCGCGACCGCCCCGGCGGTGAGGCCGTGGTCCCCGGTGACCACGATGATCCGGATGCCCGCCCGGTGGCACCGCGCCACCGCATCTGCCACCTCGGGGCGCGGCGGGTCCTCGAGCGCCGCGAGCCCCAGGAAGGTGAGGCCCTCCTCCGCGAGGTCCCGCTCCTCCTCCGGCTGCATCCCGCCCGCCCTCTTCTCGGCGAAGCCGAGCACCCGCAGGCCGCTGCCCGCGTAGCGCTCGAAGGCCTCTCGCACGGCTTCGCGGTCGGCGGCGGAGAGAGGCCTCTCGCCCTCGGGGGTCCGCACCCTGGCGCAGCGCCCCAAAAGCTCCAGCGGCGCACCCTTGGAGTGGTACCAGAGGGCCCCATCGGGCTCCTCGTCGGCGGTGGTCATTCGCTTGAGCCGGGCGTCGAAGTGGTAGAGGCGGCGCCTGCGCTCCGACCGCTCCTCCTGGGCCCGCTCGACGTCCTCGCCCAGAGCGGCGGCGGCCGCGAGCAGGGCGCTCTCGCTGGGGTCGCCCCTCCGCTCCCAGCCCTCCGCGGAGCGTTCGATCCGGGCGTTCGAGCACCGAACCGCCGTTCTCAGGAGCGCGGAGAACGGCTCCCCCACCTCCTTCTCACGCCCGCCCTCGGGCACCAGCTCCTCCCCACCGGCCCAGAAGCGGGAGACGACCATCCGCCCCTCGGTCAGGGTGCCGGTCTTGTCGGTGCAGATCACATCCGTAGAGCCCAGGGTCTCGACGGCGGTGAGGCGCTTCAGGAGCGCCCGGCGACGGGCCATGCGCCGAACCCCCACCGCGAGCGCGAGCGTTATGGTCGGCAGAAGCCCCTCGGGCACGTTGGCCACCAGCAGACCGATGGCGAACACGAGCGCGTCGGCGAGCGGCAGTCGAGCCACCAGGGTGCCGAACGCGAGGAAGGCCACGCCGGCGACCACCGCGACGAGGGCGATGAGCCTGGCGGCCCGGTTGACCTGTACCTGCAGGGGGCTGACCTCCCCCCGCACCCTCTGGGTCAGCGCGGCGATCCGCCCCAGCTGGGTGCTCATCCCGGTCGCGTAGACGACCGCCTCCGCCTCGCCCGCGGTGACGAGCGTCCCCGAGAACACCAGATCCTCGGCCTCCAGCGGCGAGGAGGCCGGGCGCACACGCGCCGAGCTGCGCCCCACCGGCTGCGACTCGCCCGTCAGCGGGGACATGTCCACCTCGACGGAGCCCGAGATCAGGCGCCCATCGGCGGAGATGCGGTCTCCCTCGGAGAGCAGGAGAAGGTCGCCGGGCACCAGCGAGCTCGCCGGAACCTCGGCGACCTCACCGTCGCGGCGCACCCGGGCGAGCGGCGGGAGGAACTCCCTGAGCGCCTCGGTGGCTCGCTCGGCCTGGAGCTCCTGGGCGAAGGCGAAGAGGGCGTTCAGCACGATCACCGCGACTATCGCCACGGCCAGAGCGCCCATGCCGCCGCCGGCGGCCAGAGCGGCCGCCGCCCACAGAAGCAGCGCCAGCGGGTGGGTGAACTGGCGGGCGAGCTCCCGGAGCCACCCGCGCCCCTCCCGGCGCCGGATCTCGTTCCTGCCGTACTGCTCGAGCCTCCGGGCCGCCTCCCGCTCGCCGAGCCCCTCGCGCCTGGTCCCGAGGTGGCCGAGCAGGAGGTCTATCCGCTCCTCGGGGTCGAACGGGAGCCCCTGCGGGCTGGTCGCCGGCTCCGTCACGATCCGGTCCCGACCTCCCCCGCATGGTCCGCGGCGGGCATAAGCTCCACCTCTACGCTGGCCTCAAGATCCGGCCCTCCCCCGGCGGAGGCATTCCTTGCCGGGGACGATCTCTTGCGCCCGCGAGGCGAGCCTGCCCGCCTCACGCAGCCACAGGACCGTGCTGGCGACCGCGGCGCAGAGGCCCCACTCCTGCAGGGATAGCGGGACGGTGCCGAACGCGGGGTGCAAGAACGGCGCGTAGACCACCAGAACCTGCAGCAGCAGCGACAGCAGGAGCGCCCCCCACAACCACGGGTTGCGGAAGAGCCCGGCGAACGCGCTGCGCCCGAAGGAGCGGGCGTTGAACACGTTGAAGATCTGGAACAGCACCAGCGTGGTGAAGGCCATGGTCTGGGCGCGGAGCAGGCCGCCTGAGCCCGAGATATACCCTCCGGGGAGGGCGTAGTCGAGCACGAACAGCGTCCCGGCCGCCATGATGAGACCGGTCACGGCGATGCCAAGCCACGCGCGGCGTGTGATCACACCGGAGCCCCTGGGGCGCGGAGGGCGGCGCATCGCGTCCGGCCCGGCGGGCTCCAGACCGAGCGCGAGCGCCGGGGCACCGTCGGTGAGGAGGTTGATCCACAGGATCTGCGTCGCCGTGAGCGGCAGGGCCAGAAAGCCTTCTCCACTCAGGCCGATCACGCCCGCGAGGAGCACGGCGAGGAACATCACCAGGACCTCGCCGATGTTGGAGGAGAGCAGATAACGCAGGAACTTCTGTATGTTGGCGAAGATGGAACGCCCCTCTTCGATGGCCGCCACGATGGAGGCGAAGTTGTCATCGGTGAGGACCATGTCGGCGGCCTCCCTGGAGACATCGGTGCCGGTCACGCCCATCGCGACGCCGATGTCCGCGGTCTTGAGCGCGGGCGCGTCGTTGACGCCGTCGCCGGTCATCGCCACCACCTCTCCGTTCTCCTGCAGCGCCCGGACGACGCGGAGCTTGTGCTCGGGGTTGACCCGGGCGTACACCGCAGACTCCCGGACCACGCGGCGTAGCGCCTCGTCCGTCATTTCGTCAAGCTCTGCACCCGTGAGCGCCGGCTCTCCCGTGGAGATCCCCAGTTGCCCGGCTACGGCCGCCGCCGTCCGGGGATGGTCGCCGGTGATCATGATCGTGCGAACCCCGGCGTCCCTGGCGACGGCGACCGCGCGCCTCGCCTCCTCGCGGGGCGGGTCCATCATCCCCACCAGCCCCACGAACACCAGGTTCTGCTCGATGCGATGGTCCGGCCCCCGCTCCAGCTCCTCGTTCGTCACCGCACGGTAGGCGGCCCCCAGCGTGCGCAGCGCCTCCGCGGCGAGCAGCTCGTTCTGGAGGGAGATCTCCCTCCGGCGCTCCTCGCTCAAAGGCCGCGCCTCCCCGCCGACCAGCTCCCGCGAGCAGCGCCCGAGCAACACGTCGGGCGCCCCCTTGGCGAACAGGATCAGGCCCCCCTCCCTCCTGTCCCTGTAAACCGTGCTCATCATCTTGCGCTCGGAGGAGAAGGGCACCTCGCCCACGCGCTCGAAGCGTTCGTCGAGGGCTTCCGAGGAGAGCCCGGCCTTGCGCGCCGCCACGAGCAGGGCCCCCTCCGTGGAGTCGCCCCGCACGACCCAGCGCCCGTCGCGTTCCTTTACGGCGGCGTTGTTCGCCCTTTCGGTCACCAGGAGGGCCTGCTCGACCTCTCGCCGCACCGTCGCGTCCGCGAGCGGCGACATGTCGCTCCCCAGCAGCTCTCCCTCCGGGGCGTAACCGGTCCCGGTCAGGTTCGCGCGGCCGCCCGCGGTGACTACGACGCGCACCGTCATCTCGTTTCTGGTGAGCGTCCCGGTCTTGTCGGAGGCGATCACGGTCGCCGAGCCGAGGGTCTCGACGGCGGGGAGCTTGCGCACGATCGCGTTGCGCGCGGCCATCCTGCGTACGCCGATCGCGAGCACCACCGTCACGATGGCCGGCAGGCCCTCGGGCACCGCCGCGACGGCCAGGGCCACACCCAGGATCAGGACCTCGAGGAGAGCGCCGGGGCTGCGCACCCCCTCGACCAGCAGGATCGTGGCGACGACGACCGCGGCTATGGCGAGCACCGCGAGGCCGAGGAGCCTGCCGGTGCGGTCCAGCTCTCTCTGGAGCGGGGTGGCCTCCTCCTCCGTTCGTTCGATCAGGCGGGCGATCCGGCCCAGCTCCGTACGCATGCCCGTGGCGGTTACCACGGCCCTCCCGCGCCCGTAGGCGACCGTCGTGCCGGAGTAGACCATGTTGCTCCTGTCCCCGAGAGCCGCCCCGCCCTCGATGACACGAGAGCTCTTGGACACCGGCAGGCTCTCGCCCGTCAGCGACGCCTCCTGGACCTGCAGGCTCGTGCACTCGATCAGGCGGGCATCGGCCGGGATCATGTCGCCCTCCTCGATGAGGATGAGGTCGCCGGGCACGATCTCGGAGACCCCGACGCTCCTCCGCTCGCCGCCGCGCACCACGCTCGCCTCGGCCGCGGACATCGCCCGCAGGGCCGCCACCGCCCTCTCCGCCCGCGTCTGCTGCACGTAGCCCAGAGCCCCGTTCAGCAGGACGATGGCGAGGATGGTCAGCCCCTCGTAGGGCAGCGCCGCGTCCCGCTCGTAGGCCCACAGCGCGACCGAGATCGCCGCGGCGACGACGAGCAGGATAACGAGGGTGTCCCGGAACTCGCCCAGAAAGCGCCGCCAGCCGGGGGTGGGCTTCTCGGCCTCGAGCTCGTTGGGGCCGTATCTCTCGAGCCGGGCGCGCGCCTCCTCGACGCCGAGCCCGCGCTGCGGGTCGCTCCCTAGCCCGGCGACGACCTCGTCCGCCTCTCTCAGATACGCGGGTGTCCCGTTCGCCCCGACGGTCTCTCACCCCGGCGACGCCGGCGAAGGGCCTGCCCCACCGGGTTGCGGCTCTGCTCCTGCCGCGCCCTCCCGCGGGCTCTGCTCTTGCTCGACTACCAGCTCCCGCGCGCGCAGGCGTCCCACCTCGAGCTTTCCTATCTCGAGGCGTTCGATCCTGCCCCGCTTTATGGCGAGCGCCCCGATGGCCAGGGCGCCCACCGCGCTCGCCCCGAGGCTCATCCAGCCCAGGGCCGTCGCCGCCCGCGCGAACGCCGCCTGCCTCCCGAAAGGGGGCCGCCCTGTGCGCCCTGCTCTGCGCATCTTCTCCTCTCTTTCACCTCGACCGGCGCGGCATCCTTTTACCGGCCGCGCTCGCCCCCTTCGCCGGGCGTCCTCAGTGTCGTCCCGGGTCCCCGCCGATCCGGCGCCCCGCGGCGGCCGTGAAGACCACCGGGCCCTACCCCTCCGTCAGCTCCCACGAGCCGTCTTCCGTACGGACGAGAACCGCAGGCCGCAGGCCGTAGGGCTCGGGGGCGATCTCCCGGGTCAGGTTCATCAGCTCGATCCTCTCGGGCACGAACCGAACGAGCACGTAGTCCCCGCTTTCGGGGCCTTCCGGCCAGATCTCCGCCCACTCATCCCGCCAGTACCGCCCGCGCGACCGCGCGTCCTCCTCCAGAGAGGCCGGACCATAGAGCGCGGCGTAGGCCATCTCCACCGGGTCGAGGAAACCCAGCACGACCCCGGGGTTCTCCCGGATGTCCCGCACCTCGCGCGATCCCCTGCTGGTGCCGAAGCGGATCGTGAGGTCCTCCTCCGCAGCGAAGGGCTGCATGATCCTCAGGTGGGGTGCTCCGGCCTCCCCCACCGTCGCCAGAAAGCAGTATCTCGTCCCCTCGATGGTGGACCTCGTGAGGTCCACCAGCCCCTGGGCTGAAGCTCTCAATCGTTCTTTACCTCCGCTGGTGCGATCATCCGTCATCCTGCCGCCGGTGCGGCTCCCCGTAGCTCTTCATGGCTATGAAACGCCCGTGCCAGCCGTGGTACCAGACGCGGCCCGTGTAGCCGTTGACGCCGAGCATCCCGGTGATCCTGCCGTCCTTCTCGGTGTGCAGCGTGTAGTAACCGTAGAACTTCCCGGGCTCCGCGGCGCAGGTGCCTGCAGAGAGACGCGTGCCCGCCCTTCGGGCGGGCGTTCATCTGGGGAGCCTCTTCTGGTGGTGTTCCTCCAGCAGGCGCCTCCGCTCCTCGTACTCCTCGGCGTCTATCTCTCCGCGGGCGAAACGGCGCCGGAGGATCTCCTCGGCCTTCTCTTCAGGAGCCTCCCGGCCGCCATTCCCGCCGCTCGGCGGCACGAGCCTCAGAACGGCCCACACCAGCAGCACGAGAAGCCCCGTCCAGAACAGGACGGGCACCAGCATCCACAGGAACGCCCAGGCGCCCGGGCCGCTCCCCATCATGCCTCCCGGCCCCTGCCATCCCCCCATCATGCCGCCGTGTCCCATGGCGGGCGCGAAGAAGAGCGCGCCGAGCGCGGCCAGCGCGAGAACGCCCAGGACGCCGACCAGTACCTTGCCGTTCCTGCTCATCTCTTCGGACCTCCTCGTGGTGCTTCCCGTTTCGCTACCCAGAACCTACTGCGGAGAGGGGGCGGCGGCCTGAGTAGATTTACCTATCGCGCTGATCCGAATTGACCAAAAATCGACCAAGACCACAGCGGGCAGAAGGGCGGGTGCGGTTCTCCCCGCGTCCCTGAGGTGCCCCGCGCGAGCGGTGTCAGGGCTTCCGTGCCTCGCCCGGGGAGCCCCGCAAGAAGCGCTCGGGATCGCTCAGAAACATCCGCCGGCAGGTTCGGGAGCAGAAACGGTACGGCCTGCCGCGGTGCCGGCCGAGGAGCACCCCCTCGCCCAACGCTGCCCCACAGACCGGGTCCCGGGCACCACGCGCCTCATCCCCTTCCCGCTTGAGGCCGAGCAGCGAGGCGTACAGCGAGAGCTCGTCGGAGAGCAGCCGCGTGATCAGGAAACGCCGGCGCACCAGCTCGCGCCCCCTGGCGGCGAGAGCCTCGCCCTCATCCGGGTCGCGCAGGAGGCGAAGCGCCATCCTGGCACACTCCTCGATCGTGCGAACCAGGTAGCCGCCCGCCCCGTCCTGCATCTGCAGCGGGATGCCCCCCGCCTCCCCGGCGACCACGGGCGTCCCCTTCCACAGCGTCTCGGAGACCACCAGCCCGAACCCCTCCCGGATGGACTTCTGGATCACGACGTCCGAGAGGCGCTGGAAGGCGTTGACCTCGATGTTCCCCGCGCCCGTGAGGTTGGTGAAGATCCGTATGTCCGGGTCCCGCCGGGCCGCCTCCTTTATGCGGCGGTAGACCTCCCAACCCTCCGGGTCGTCGAGCGCCATGGAGCCGACCAGCGCGAGCTGGAGGCTGGGGACCTCTTCCTTGATCAGGCGGTACGCCTCGATGACCCCCGGCTGGTCCTTCCACGGGTCGAACCTGGAGACCTGGGTGATGAGCGGCCTTTCGGTCTCCACCCCGATCCAACGCAGCACCCTGCCGGCTGTGCCCGGGTCCAGCGCGAAGTTCTTGGGGCTCTCGGGGTCTATGGCGGGAGGGATGATCTCCACCCGCTCGACGGGGAAGCCCGGCGGCACGAAGCTCCCGAGCGTAAACACGGCGGCGTCGTAATCGTCGAGGTAGGGCCTGAGGAAGTCCCACAGGGAGGGGTTCGGCTCGGAGGTGTCTATGTGGCAGCGCCAGAGCCAGCGGACGTCCCCCCGGCCGTAGAACTGGGGGATGGCCAGGGGCTGGGGATCGTGCGCGACGATCAGGTCGTACTCCCCCTCCAGAAGGCGGGCGTTGCGGGTGGAGTAGGTCAGGTACACTTCCTTTTCGTGCTCGGTCAGCGTGCGCTCGGCCCCCTGGAGCGCGTTGTGCAGCGTCTTGGTCACGGAGAAGAAGTCCCTGTCCCCGGTGATGACCTTCCAGTCCGCCTCGAGGCCCAGATCTCTTAGCAGGGGCACCTCCGAGCGCAGCAGCTCGGCCACCCCGCCGCCGTACGGCGTGGCGTTCAGGTGCAGCACGCGCGCACCGCGCAGGGGAGCGGCGAGAGCGCGCAGACCGGAGATGACGTCGCCGCCCACGGTCGGCCCGAGGACGTCGACCGACTGCCTGCCGACGTCTACCGTCTCGAGCAAGGCAAGCGCCCCGCATCAACCGCGCCCGGGCGGATCACACCCTCCCTCCGCCAGGAGGTCTATCTCGACGTGCTCGAGGCCGTTCTCCAGGTAGAAGCGCTCGGGCAGGCCGAGATCCCGCAGCAGGTTGAGCATGCGGGTGTTCTCCGGCAGAAAGACGCCCCAGAAACGCCGGACGCCCCGCGCCGCGGCGATGTCCGCGAGCCTGCGCGTGAGCCCCAACCCCAGCCCCCTCCCCTGCCAACGGTCCTCCACGAGCGCCGCGTACTCGGCCCGGTCGGCCTCTCCCTCCCTGACATACAGCACGATGGCGATTATCTCCTCCGGGTGCTCCGGGTCCAGGGCGACCAGGGCGAACCCCTCCCCGCCCCCGAGACGCGCCAGGCGGCCCGCCTTCCTGTCCGGCAGCTCCTTCATGGAGCCGAAATAGCGCAGGTACACGGACCGCCAGCTCAGACGCCGGTGAAAGCGCTTGAGAGCCTCTTTGTCGTGCGGCGAGATCGGCCGGTACTGCACCAGGGTCCCGTCTTCGAGCTCCAGAAAGCCCCGTTCGACCTCCGACGGCCGCCGCGTCCCGCCGGCTCTCGATCTCATCTCCACACCCCGCCTCAAAACTCGCCTGCCGGGCGGAACCGCCGGTCACCTCTCCCCGTCGAAGATGAGCCACGAGCCGCTGATGCCGGCGCCTCCCTGCAGGCTTTCGGCCGCCCCGGGGATCACGCGCACGAGCCGGCCGCCCCGCGCGGCGAACTCCTCCAGGACCTTGCCGGCCTCCTCGGAGTGCACGACAAACACCGTCCCCTGCTCTCTGGCCACCTCCTCCAGAGGCTTGTTCTCGCCCTCCCTGCGGTTTACCGCCTCCTTGAGCAGCCTCTCGCGCTCTCTGGCCTCCGCCCAGAGCCGCTCCCTGTTGGCCTCGGCCTCCGCCTTGCGGGCGGCGTCTTCCCTGCGCCACTGCTCGATGTGCTCCTCTATGCGGTGCAGCAGGCTCGTTATGGAGTGGTGCTGCGTGCCCACGGCTATCCCCTTTCCTGATCCCCGTCTTCCACTTACTCCGCGCGCCGGCGCACCACGAGCACCGGGCAGTGGGCGTGCCGGACCACGGAGTCCGAGACGCTGCCCATCAGCGAGCGCCGGAGGCTGCCCAGACCCCGGCTCCCGGTGACGACGAGGCTCGCGCCCAGCTCCTCGGCCTCCTCCACTATCTTCTTGTCCGGCTCCCCGAAGGCCACCTTGGCCACGGCGACCTCCGCGCCCGCCTCCCGCAGCTGCTTTGCCCTCTCCTCGACAAACGCCCTGGCCTTCTCCTTCGCCTCCTCCAGGTGCCGGTCCCAGCTCTCACCGGCCAGAGGATGCGGGTAGGGAGGCCGGGGGGTGAGGTCCAGCACGTAGAGCAGGTGCAGCTCGGAGCCGGTGGCGCCCGAGATCTCGGCCGCCATGCGGGCCGCGGCCTCCGCCTCCCTGGAGCCGTCCACGGCGGCGAGTATCCTGCCCGGGAGGTACCTGTCCCGCCCCTCCCCCCGGACCACCAGCACGGAGGTGTGGGCGTGCCGCACCACGCTCGTGGAGACGCTGCCCAGCAGCGCGCGGCTCAGGGCGCCAAGCCCCCGGCTGCCCACCACCACGATCTCCGCGCCGAGCTCCTCGGCGACGCGCACGATCTCGGCGTCGGTCCGGCCCACCGCCGCGTGGACGCCCGCCACCCCGTCCTTCCCGAGTTTCGCCGCCTCCTCCTCCGCCTTCTTCCTCGCCTCGCCCTCGGCGCGCTTGAAGATCCCGTCGATAAACTCCGGCCCGGCCATCTCCCACTGGTTGATGTACGCCTCCGGAATGGGCTGCACGTAGAGAACGTGCAGCTCGGCCCCGAGCGCCCCGGAGAGCTCCCGGGCCATCCCGGCGGCGCGCGCGGCCTCTCTGGAACCGTCGGTGGCCAGCAGTACCTTGCTCACGAGGCCGTCCATCCGTGCACCCTCCTTCTTCGTCGCCGTCTGCGAGGTTACTCTAGACCGGACGGGCGGCACCATCCTGAGCAGGGATCATCATTCGGATGATCAGAATTGATCACTTTGACGCCCGGAGGGCCTAGTCGGGCAGCAGCCCCAGCTCGCGGGCCCTGGCCACCGCCTCGAGCTGGGAGTGGGCATCCAGCGCCCGCAACACGGCGCCCACGTGGTTGCGCACCGTGGCCTCGGAGAGGTAGAGCTCCTGGGAGATCTCCCTGACCGTCTTGCCCCTGGAGATGAGCTGCAGCACGTCCAGCTGGCGGGGCGTCAGCGTGGGGATGTCCCTGCGGCCCGGGCCGGCGGCCTCCTTCTTGGAGGAGAGCCGGATGAGCCCGCGGGCCATCTCCAGGGCGTCGTGCGCGCCCTGCGAGTCGCGCAGGAGATGCACGAGGTAGGGGCCTTCCTCCGAATCCACGCTCAGGTTGCTCACGTTGACCCAGCGCTTCTGGCCCGAGCGGGTGGTGATGCGCATGTCGTAGCTGGAGACGGGACGCCCGGCCTGGGCGAGGTGCATCACCGAGCACCCGTAGGTGCAGAAGGGAGCGCCCCCCTCCCGCTCGCCCATAACTACCTCGTAGCAGCGCCTGCCCAGCACGTCCCGGGACAGGAGCCCCGTGATCTCCTCGGCCTTCTCGTCCCAGTACACGACGCGGTAGTCCGGCGCGATCACGAAGACCGCGTCTCCCGTGCGGGCCTCGACGATCTTCCGCACCCCCGCCGGCAGCTCGTTTGTGGCGTCTTCGGCCACCATCCAGGACATTGTACCGCCTATCTCCCGGCGCGGCGGCACGAACCGCACAAGCAGCGCCGGCAGCCCCGTGAGCTCAGCCCCTCGCCTTTGCCATGACGGTTGATGCATCAACCAGCGCGGTACAATCGTCCGGCGGATCTACCTGAGAGGAGCCTGGAAGACTTGAGCTACGGCCACTCCCTCGAGTTCGGGGCGCTCATCGCCCCGGCGGGCGGCTCGCCGGAGGCGGCGGTCGCGCTCGCGCGGCGCGCCGAGGAGCTGGGCTACGACCTGGTGACGTTCGGTGAGCCGCCCGGTGGACCGGCCCCGCTGGACGCCTGGACCCTCATGTCCTGGGTGGCGGGCCGGACGCGCCGGGTGCGCATCGGCGCGAACGCACTGCGCGCGGACGCGCTGCGCGTGTCGCCGGGGTCGCCGGCGGTGCTGGCGCGCGCGGCGGCGAGCCTCGACCTGCTCTCCGGCGGGAGGCTCGAGCTCGGGCTCTCGCCCGGGGACTCGTTCGGGGGCGCGCCCGGGGAGGCCGCCGCGCTCGGGGAGGCGGTAGACGTGATCCGGGGCCTCCTCGACGCCGGGGAGAGGGGGCCGCTGAGGTTCGACGGCGAGCACCACCGCGTCCGGGGCGCCGGGCGCGGCCCCGCGCCGGAGCGCTACGTGCCGATCTATGTGGAGGCCCACGAGCCGGAGCATCTGCGGCTCGCGGGGCGCAAGGCCGACGGCTGGCTGGCGACGCTCGGGGAGATCAAGGCCGCAGAGATACGGGCCGCGAACGGGCTCCTCGACGAGGCCGCGTGGGAGGCGGGGCGGGACCCGCGCGAGGTCCGGCGGCTCCTCAACGTCTCGGGGCGGTTCTCCGCCTCCCGCGGCGGCCTTCTCGAGGGTCCGGCCGAAAAGTGGGTCGAGGACCTCCTCCCGCTCGTGACGGAGGACGGCATCGGGACCCTCGTCCTCCTCCCGGAGGACGAGGAGGCGCTGGAGCGCTTCGCCCTCGAGGTCGCCCCGGAGCTGCGCGAGGCCGCCGGGCGCCGGCTCGCCGGAGCGGCCCCCGGGGGAGGCGCGCGCCCCCTGTGGGTGCGGTCCCGGCGACACCCGGGGATCGACTACGACGGCATCCCCGCCCCGCTCAGGGAGAACGCGGTGGAGCCCGGGGACCCCGCCTACGCGCGCCTCAGGTCCACCTACCTGCGCGGCGGGGCGCCGGGGCTCATCCTGCGGGCGCAGAGCGCGGAGCAGGTCGCCGGGGCCCTCGCCTTCGCCCGCTCCCACCCCGGCGTGCCGCTCGGCATCCGCAGCGGCGGGCACGGCATCAGCGGCCGGTCCACGAACAGGGGCGGCATCGTCATAGACCTCTCGAGGATGAACGGCATCGAGGTGCTGGACGAGGCCGCCCGCCGGGTGCGCCTCGGTCCGGGGGCGCGCTGGACGGACGTCGCCGCGGCGCTCGCCCCGTACGGGTGGGGCCTCAGCTCCGGGGACTACGGCGGCGTGGGGGTCGGGGGGCTCGCGACCGCCGGCGGCATCGGCTGGCTCGCGCGCGGGCGCGGCCTCACGATAGACCACCTGCGCGCCGTCGAGGTGGTGCTCGCCGACGGCTCCGTGGTGCGCGCGAGCGGCGAGGAGAACCCGGACCTCTTCTGGGCCGTGCGGGGAGCCGGGGCGAACTTCGGCGTCGTCGTCTCGTTCGAGTTCGAGGCGTACGAGGTCGGGGAGGTCGGCTGGGGGCGGTTCTTGATGGACGCGAGCGACACGGCGGGGCTCCTCCGGCGGTGGGGCGCGGCCGTCGAGGCGGCGCCGCGGGAGCTCACCAGCTTCATCATCCTTGGGGCGCAGCGGCCCGGACGGCCGGCGGTGGCGCAGGTGCTCGCGGTCGTCGACTCCGACCGGCCGGAGACCATCGTCGAGCTGCTCGAGCCCGTCGCCGGGGCGGCGCCCGTGTATGACCAGAGCGTCGTTATCACGCCGTACGCGAGCATCATGGCGAACGCGCAGGGGAGCTACCACGAGGCGCGGGGCGAGCCGGTCGCGCGCTCCGGCCTCGTCCGGCACATCACGCCGCGCCTCGCCGCGGCGGCCGAGGCGCTGCTGCGCAGCGGGGCGGCGTACTTCTTCCAGATCCGGTCGGTGGGCGGCGCGGTCGCCGACGTCGCGCCGGGGGCGACCGCCTACGCCAACCGCTCGGCCAACTTCCACGTCACCGCGTTCGGGGCGAGCGGGGAACGCCTCGACGCGGCGTGGGAAGCGATGCGCCCGGACTTCGACGGGCTCTACCTCAGCTTCGATACCGACCGGCGCCCGGAGCGCCTGCGGGAGGCGTTCCCTCCCGCGACGCTGGCGCGCCTGCGCGAGCTCAAGGCGCGCTACGACCCCGGCAACCTCTTCGACGACAACTTCAACATCCCCCCGGCAGAGAGGAGACGGGCATGACGGACTACGGCCACGACCTGCTCTTCGGAGCCTTCATAACCCCCACCGCCCGGCCCCCCACGCACGCCGTCGAGCTGGCGGAGGCCGCCGAGCGGGCCGGGCTGGACCTGGTGACCTTCCAGGACCACCCCTACCAGCCCGCCTTCCTCGACACCTGGACCCTGCTCTCCTACGTCGCCGCGCGCACCCGGAGGGTCCGCCTGAGCGGGAACGTCATCAACCTGCCGCTCCGGCACCCGGCGGTGCTCGCCCGCAGCGCCGCCACCCTCGACCTGCTCTCCGGCGGGAGGTTCGAGCTCGGCCTCGGGGCCGGGGGGTTCTGGGACGCCATCGAGGCGATGGGCGGCCCCCGCCGGTCGCCGGGGCAGGCCGTCGAGGCCCTCGAGGAGGCGATAGAGATCATCCGCGAGCTCTGGGACACCGGCGAGCGCGGCGGGGTGCGCTTCGACGGCGAGCACTACCGCCTCGAGGGCGCGAAGCGCGGCCCCGCCCCCGCACACGACATCGGGATATGGGTCGGGGCGTACAAGCCGAGGATGCTGCGCCTCACGGGACGGGTGGCCGACGGGTGGCTGCCCTCGCTCCCCTACCTCCCCGGCGGCCCCGCGGACCTCGCGGAGATGAACCGGCGCATCGACGAGGGCGCGGCCTCCGCCGGGCGCGACCCCTCCGCCGTGCGGCGCCTGCTGAACATCTCCGGGCGGTTCTCGCCCTCGCGGGGCTCGCTGCTCTCCGGGCCGCCGCGGCAGTGGGCCGAGGAGCTCGCCGAGATCTCGCTCCGCCACGGGGTGAGCGGCTTTATCCTCATGGCGGACGACGCGGCGGCGCTCGAGCTCTTCGCCGCCGAGGTCGCCCCCGCCACGCGCGAGCTGGTCGCCGCCGGGCGCGCCGGCTAGCGGGAAGCGGAACGCAAGGAGGTTTTGCGAACATGGCCCCAGCGCTGTCCGTACTGGATCTCTCGCCGGTTAGCGCCGGGTCGGGCTCCTCCCGCGCCCTGCGCAACACCCTGGAGCTGGCGCGCCTCGCCGACCGGCTCGGCTACGCCCGCTACTGGCTCGCCGAGCACCACAACCTCCCGAGCGTCGCGAGCCCCGCGCCGGAGGTCATGATCGGGCACGTGGCGAACGCGACGGCCCGCATCCGGGTCGGGGCCGGAGGCATCATGCTCCCCAACCACGCCCCGCTGAAGGTCGTCGAGACCTTCCGGCTGCTCGAGGCCCTGCACCCCGGGCGCATAGACCTCGGGATAGGGCGCGCCCCGGGCACCGACCCCGTCACCGCGGCCGCCCTGCGCAGGGGCCGGGGGGCGGAGGCCGACGACTTCCCGGAGCTCTTCGGCGAGCTTCTGGCCTTCGCCGGCGAGGGCTTCCCCGAGGGACACCCCTTCGCCTCCGTGAAGGCCGTCCCGGAGGACGCGGAGCTGCCCCCCATCTGGCTCCTCGGCTCCAGCGGCTACTCCGCGAAGGCCGCCGGGGAGATGGGCCTCGGCTACGCCTTCGCCTCCCACTTCAGCCCCGTGGACCCCGCCCCGCCGATGCTCGCCTACCGCGAGCACTTCCGGCCCTCGGAGCGCTTCCCCGAGCCCCACGCCATCCTCGCCGCCTCCGTGGTCTGCGCAGAGACGCGGGAGAGGGCCGAGGAGCTCGCCTCCTCCATGGGCCTCGCCTGGGTGAGGATGCGCACCGGCAAGCCCGGCCCGCTGCCGAGCCCCGAGGAGGCGCTCTCCTACCCCTACAGCCCCGCGGAGCGGCGCCTGCTCGAGAGCTACCGCTCCATGCAGGTCGTCGGCGACCCGGCGTCCGTCCGAAAGAGGCTCGCGGAGATGGCGGAGAGAACCGCGGCCGAGGAGGTCATGGTCACCACCATGGTCTACGACCACGAGGCCAGGCTCCGCTCCTACGAGCTCCTGGCGGAGGCCTTCGGGCTCGGCCAGCGCCGGGAGAGCTAGCGGGCTCCGCCCTCCGGCTCTCTGCTAAACTGTCCGTGCCATGAAGCTGTCGAGGCGCCAGTGCAACATGCTGCTGGGGATGGGCCTTGTGATGCTCTTCTTCTGGGTCACGCGCGGCTACACGTGGTACGCGAACGACCTGCAGAGCGACCCGTACCTGGCGCTCGTGCACCTGCCCATCATAGTCATCTCGCTCGCCATCGGCGCCTACCTCACCTATCTCGGGCTCAAGGGGCGCCGGCAGGCGGGCGGCTAGGAGGAGAAGAAGGGCCCGTCCTCCTCCCGGGGGGCCACCTCCGGGAGGTCTGCGGCCGAGTAGTTCGGCACCGCCCGCTGCAGGAGGCGCACCGCCCGCTCGGCCTCCTGGTTTCTGGCCTCGTAGACCATCGCGTCCACCAGCTCCTGCAGGTCGCCCCCGCCGGGCGGGCCCTCGTTCTCCGAGACCAGCCGGTAGACCATCGGGTGGCCGGTGGGCAGCCGCTGCTCGCCCTCCTCCGAGAGCTCCTCCCGCAGCTTCTCGCCGGGCCTCAGGCCGACGAACTTTATCTGGACGTCCGGGGCGCCCATTATCTCGATCATGTTGCGCGCCAGGTCCAGGATGCGCACCGGGCGGCCCATCTCCAGCACGTAGGTCGCGTATCCTTCGGCCATCGCCCCGGCCTGCAGGATCAGGGAGACCGCCTCCGGGATGGTCATGAAGTACCGGATCATCTCCGGGTGCGTCACCGTCACCGGCCCCCCGGCCTCTATCTGCTGGCGGAAGGTCGGCACCACCGAGCCGCGGCTCCCGAGCACGTTGCCGAAGCGCACCGAGGCGTAGACCGTCTCCGGGTACACCCCGGCCATCTCCCGCACGATCATCTCCGAGAGCCGCTTGGTGGCCCCCATCACGTTGGCGGGGTTGACGGCCTTGTCGGTGGAGACGTTGACGAACTTCTCCGCCCCGTAGGCCCCGGCCGCCCGGGCCACGTTGAGGGTGCCGTAGACGTTGTTGATGATCGCCTCGGTGGCCTGCAGCTCCATCATGGGGACGTGCTTGTAGGCGGCGGCGTGGAAGACCAGCTGCGGCCGGAACCGCTCGAAGACGTAGCCCACCCGCTCGGGGTTGGTCACGTCCCCGACGACGAGCTCGGCGGCGTTGAACTCCTCCCGGCGCAGCTCCCCGCCCAGGTAGTAGAGCCCGCTCTCGTCGCGGTCCATCAGCACGAGCCTGGCGGGCCCGAGGCGAGAGATCTGGCGCGAGAGCTCGCTGCCGATGGAGCCCCCCGCCCCGGTGACGAGTACCCGCTTGCCGTTTATGTAGCCGGAGAGGGCCTCGAGGTCTATGTCCACCGGCTCGCGGCCCAGGAGGTCCTCTATCTGCAGCTCCCTCAGGCGGATGGTCCCCTCGGCGAGCAGCTCCCCCAGGTCCGGCATCACCTTCACCTCGACCCGGGAGCGGACGCAGGTGCGCCAGATGCGGTCCACCTGCTCCCGGCTGGCCTGCGGGGTCGCGATGATCACCTGGTCCAGGCCGTGGCCCGCGATGATCTCCTCGATCCCGTCTATGGTCCCGACGACCGGGACCCCCTCGATGTGGTTGCCAACCTCCGAGGGGCTGTCGCTCACGAAGCCCACCACCTGCGTGTTCATCGCCGCCGTGCGCCAGATGTGGCCCGCGAGCGCGACCCCCTGCTCTCCCGTCCCCACGATGGCGGTCCGCTTCCGGCGGCCCACCTCCCGCAGCGAGAGCTCGTAGAAGACCCGCGGGTAGAGCCTCACCGCAACGAGCTGCATGTACGCCAGCGCCGCCCCCACCAGGACCACCGAGCGCGGGGCGGGGTAGTAGCCGAGCACCTCGTCGAAGGTCACGTCGGCGATGAACAGAAGCCCGGTGGCGATGGAGGTGGCGCTCGCGATGCGCACCCCCTGGTAGATGCCGGTGTAGCGGAGGATGCTCTTGTAGACGCCGTTTATGTGCAGGAGCAGCACGAAGAGCGCCGCCCCGGCCAGCGCGAACGGCCAGAAGGAGACCCAGAACTCCCACTGCACGTCCCCCTCGAACCGGAACAGCAGCGCCACCGCAAAGGACTCCATGACGATGGCGGCGTCCACCAGCATCGCCGCCCCGCGCCGGAAGGCGGGCGGCGACTGCCGGAAGCTGCGCTGCAGCCAGAGGAACGGGCGGGTGGCCCGCTCCTTCACCGGCCCCGGGATGCGTATCCGTCTCATGGCGCGCACCGCCCTATTCTAGACGGGACCGCACCCTCCATCCAGCTACCGGCCGCGCACGAGGCGCGGCAGGGCGGCCAGCAGCGAACAGCAGGCGAGCGCGAGGGCGAACCCCGCGACGAGCATGGCCCCGCCCCGCGCGGCGAGCAGGGCGGCGATCCCCGAGACCACCGCCGCCCCGTAGTAGAGGTTGCTGGTGCGGCGGTGCATCCCGGTGGACGGCGTGATCCTCTGGTAGATGTGCTCCCGGTGGGCGGAGAAGATCCCCTTCCCCACCCCGCGCCGGAGCCGCCGGACGATGGTGTAGCCGGTGTCGAAGAGGTAGGGGGCGAAGACGAGGGCGCACGCCAGCGGCACCTCCCACCCGGACGGCCCCCCGCCCGGCGCGTACAGGGCCGCCGCCGCAAGGGAGAAGCCGAGGAAGTAGCTGCCCGAATCCCCCATGAAGATGGAGGCCGGGCTGATGTTCCACACCAGAAAACCGGCCGCGGCCCCGGCGAGCGCCGGGAGAAAGGCCCCGGCCTCCCCGGCGAGCGCGTGCAGGAAGAGCGCGTTCGCCACGGCCACGCCGCCGGTGATCCCGTCTATCCCGTCCATGAAGTTGTACGCGTTGCACACGGCGCACAGCCAGAGCACGCCCCCGGCCAGGACCGCGGGCCGCAGGGCGCCGGGAGCCCCGGAGAGCACCGGCGGCGGGAAGAGTAGCAGCAGCCCCAGAGCCGCCACCGCCTGCGCCGCCGCCTTGGGGCCGAAGTGCAGCCCGGAGAGATCGTCGGCGAGCCCGACGAGCGCGACGAGGGTGGCCGCGGCGAGCAGCGGCCACGCGCCCCGCAGATCCAGCAGCAGCGCCCCCGCCCAGCCCCCGAGGACGACCCCCACCCCGCCGAGGCGGGGGGTGGGAACCTCGTGCGAGCTGCGGGCGTTCGGCACGTCGAGGAGGTTGCGCCCTGCGGCGAAGCGCACCAGCAGCGGCACCAGCGCCCCCGCCACCAGAAAGGAGACGCCCCCGGAGACCAGAGCCCCGCTCACGCCCTCACCATCCCGATCTCCCGCAGCCGCGCCACCTCCAGGGCCACGCCCTCCTCGAAGGGGCGCGGCGAGTAGCCCAGCTCCTTTCGCGCTTTCTCGTAGGGATACGCCTTGTCCTCCCTCAGCCTCAGCACCTGCTCGGAGCCCACCGGGGGCCGCAGCCCGGCCCGCTCCGCCAGCGCGAGCGCCCGGCGCGCGGGCTCGAGAGGGATGCGCACCACGCGCACCCTCCTCCCCAGCGCGTTCGCGGCGGCGCGTACGAGCTCCAGGTAGGTCAGGGGGCGCGCCCCCGGCAGGTCGTAGCCCTGCCCGACCGCCCGGGGGCGCACGAGCGCCTCGAAGGCCCCGCGGGCGCAGTCCTCGTAGTAGACCGGCTGCCAGAGGTTCTCCCCCGAGCCGAACACCGGGAAGAGCGGGGAACGGTCCAGAAAGCGCAGCAGGCGGTGCACGTTCCTGTCCAGCTCGGAGCCGTAGATCATGGTGGGCCGCACGATCGTCCACTCGAGGCCGCTGCTTCGCACCACCCGCTCCATCTCGAGCTTCGGGGAGGAGCGGAAGGCGTACCGGGAGTGGGCGCTGGTGCTGCTCACCGCGAGCAGCCGCCCCACCCCGGCCCGCTCCATGGCCTCCACGACCTGCGGAGCGTACCCGATCCCGGCGACGTGCGCCACGGCGTCAACACCCTCCAGCGCGCGCAGCAGGTCCCCGGCCCGCCCGGCGTCCCCGCGCACGAGCACCGCCCCGCGCCCCTCCAGCCGGGAGGCGTTGGGGCTCTCCGGGCGCACCAGGCAGCGCACCTCGTGCCCCGCCTCCAGGAGCAGCCGCAGCAGGGCAAGCCCCGGCAGGCTCGTCGCGCCCGTGAGCAGCACCCTCACCAGGAGCCCTCCCGGATCAACCGCCCCCGGCGCTGAACAGCTCCACCACCCGCGCGCGGTTCGGGACCGCGAGGTCCTCCCGGACCACGTATTCCACCTGCGCCTGCTGGCCCGGCTTCATATCCGAGAGCTGCGCCTCCTCTCCGTCGAGCGTGATCCCGGCCCCAGGAGCGAGCTTGAAGGGTATGGGCTTCTCCCCCTGCGCCTCGGCGCTGGGCTTCAGGGTGAACCGCTCCTTCTCGGCGTTGACGGCCTGGATGGAGCCCAGGGCTATCTTGAGCTCCGGGCGGCTCTGTGCGCCGCCGCGCTCCTCCCTGGCGGCTTTGCCCTGCCGGTCGCCCCCCGCCTGCCGCCGGTCCTCGTCCCCGCCCCCCGCGCAGCCCGCGACGAGGCAGAGGCCGGCGAGGAGCAGGGCAAAGAGCGCGAGAACTTCTTTCCTCCCACGCAGCACGGAAACCTCCTTTTGCAGCCTCCGCAACAGACAAGAAAAGTAACAGAGCGACATGCGGCATACCAGCTCCGGGGTGCCGCGGCGAATCCGCGTGTATCATTATCGGCTCGGAAAGCAACGACCAGAGGTTGGGAGAGGGCCCAAGGCCATGCGGATGTTCAGGACGCTCAAGATCCCGCCGCTGCGGAGGCCCGCGGCGGCAAAGCCCGGCGGCAGGCGGGAGGGAGAAGACCCGGCGGACAGCGGCCTTCTCCGGACGCAGCGGGAGATAGAGCAGAGCCGAAGGAAGCTGCTCGGCTACATCGCGCAGGCAAAGGACGTAACCTTCATCAGATCCCCGGGCAACATCGGGGACCACCTGATACACGCCGGCATCCGGCAGCTCCTCTCGGGCACTTTCTACAGGGAGATCCCCTTCAAGAGGAGGCGCCTGCTGAGGAACTCCAGGGGCCACACGGCCCTCGTCTCGGGAAGCGGGGGCTGGTGCGGCCCATACCACAAGGTGATGCCGCGGCTGCTGGAGATCGTGGAGGAGCGCTACGAGCGGGTCATAGTCCTCCCCTCGTCGGTCGACGCCGCCGTTCCCGAGGTCCGCAGGGCCCTGCAGCGAACAGACGCCATCTTCTTCGCCAGGGAGATGGAGTCCTACCGCCAGCTCGAGGAGCTCTGCCGCCACGCCGAGATAGCCCACGACTGCGCCTTCTTCTTCGACTTCGCCCCCTACAGGAGGCCGGGCCGCGGCAGGCTGCTGGCCTACCGGACCGACGAGGAGTCCGTCTCGGGCGAGGTGCCGCGGGGCAACCGGGATATCTCGCGGTACTGCGACTCTCTGGACGAGTGGCTGTGGACGATCGCCGGGCACGAAGAGGTGGAGATGGACAGGGCGCACGTCATGATCGCGGGGGCCATGCTGGGCAAGCGGGTCAGGTACAGGGCCGGCAGCTACCACAAGGTTCCGGAGATAGCCCGCTTCGCGCTCAAGCACCTGCGGGTAGAGCCGCTCGGGACGTGAGGCGGCTGGAGCGGCTGGTCCGGCGCTTAAGACGCCGTCCGCGCCCGCGGACGATAGCGCTCCTCGCCGCCTACAACGAGGAGCGGTTCATCCGCGGCTGCCTGGAGCACCTCATCGGTCAGGGGGTCGAGGTCTATTTGATAGACAACGGCTCCACCGACGGCACCGCCCGGATCGCCGAGGAGTACCTGGGACGGGGCCTCGTCGCCATAGAGCCGTTCCCCAGAGAGGGAGGGGTGTACCGGTGGCGGGAGATCCTCGAGCGCAAGGAGGAGCTCTCCCGCTCCCTGGACGCCGAGTGGTTTATCCACGTGGACGCGGACGAGATACTGCTGCCCCCCCGTTCCCGGCAGACGCTCGCCTCGGCTCTCGCGGAGGCTCAGGAGGCCGGGTACAACGCGGTGGATTTCCGGGAGTTCGTCTTCGTGCCCACCCGCGAGTCCCCGGATCACGACCACCCGGACTACCAGAAGACGATGCGCTGGTACTACCCCTTCCAGCCGGCCCCGGGACCGCGCCTGATGCGGGCCTGGCGGCGGCAGGAGGGGTCCGTGGGGCTGGGTTCCCGGGGTGGACACCGGCTGGACTTCCCGGGGATGAGGCTCTACCCGGAGAAGTTCCTGATGAAGCACTACCTCTTCCTGAGCGTCCCGCACCTCCTGAGCAAGTACGGCAACCGCAGCTTCCGGAAAGAGGAGCTGGAGCGCGGCTGGCACGGCTGGCGGGCGGGTCTGGACGAGCGGAGGATAACCCTGCCCTCCGAGCGGGAGCTCAAGACCTGCGGCCCGGACGGAACCCTGGACTTCTCCAACCCCCGCACCCGGCACATCGCCGCCGGGTGGACCGCCGGCGAATGAAACGGGCGGGGCGTCTTGTTAACATACCCGCAGCGCGGACAAAGCAGTATTAGGAACAAGCTAAGGAGTTCGGCAGGAGAGTGCGGCGTCCGGCGCCGCGCAGGCCCCGACCGACAGGAGAGCATGGCATCAGAGGACCCTACGGTAAACGATGGCGCAGCGGCATCCCCGGTGGCCGGCGACCCGTGGACCAACCGGGAGGGGATAGAGGAGTACAACATCCGCTGGCACTGGCTCCAAAAACCCTCAAGCTCGGGCTTCACCGCCGTCCTGAGGGTCAGGGACGAGGCCCGCTCCCTCCCCTGGGTACTCCCCCCCATCCTCAGGTCCGTGCAGCACGTCATCCTGGTGGACAACAACTCCACGGACGGAACCCCAGAGCTCGCCCGCCAGATAGCCAGAAATCAGGGCTCCGAGCACAAGCTGGAGGTGCTCTCCTATCCTTTTGAGGTCTCCCGTTACGGAGCAGAGCACCTGTGGACCTACCCCGACTCGGTGCACAGCCCCACCTACTTCTACAACTGGAGCTTTTCGCACGTGCGCACGCGCTATGCGCTCAAGTGGGATGGGGACATGGTGCTCAGCCCCGAGGGCGAGCAGGTTCTTCGCGACCTCGCCTGGCAGCTCGAGGGG
>Ga0068704_100129_pt1 | contig 39324 bp, 34 predicted proteins | sample CeladaPassaD2F12_FD_62225 | JGI IMG/M metagenome (GOLD analysis project Ga0068704, IMG submission 62225) | Cellulose-adapted microbial communities from the Joint BioEnergy Institute, USA - Passage D2F12 | ecosystem: Engineered > Bioreactor > Continuous culture > Unclassified | place: USA, Joint...
CCTGAATCCGTGATATTTGCTAAATCGTTCTAATGTGACGGATTCAAAATCAGATTATACTCTCCTGGAGATGGCCACCGGGATGGATTTGCCAATCCTTTGAAGCTTCAATGAGGCCTGAACGACAAATCTGTGCATGCCAAATAAACCTGCGAAATTGCAGGTTTTGAGTAAAACGATTCGTTTCGATCCATGCTCATGCAAACGCGTGGTAAATCCGCTCCAATACGGGGAACCATGGGCTGTTCTTGCCAAAGTTAAACCATATCCCTCGGGCGTGTCGTATCAACCGCACCGCCATGTAGATGATATTCTGGATCACCGTCCGAATCCGGCGTCGCTGCACATTGCCGCGTATAGGCGCATCGTCTTTGCGCAGACTCTCCTGCCCCATGATGCGCAGCAAATTGTACGCAAACACGCCTGCGTGCAACACGAGATGATTGGTTTCAAATTTCCCGGACGGCAACCGTTCCAAATCCAGATCCGTCTTGATTTCACTATGAAATTGCTCGCTGGTGCCGTGATCCCGGTATAACTCAATCACCCGCCATGGTGCACAGCGAAGCGAAGTCCAGTATACATCCACTTCCAGTTCGGGAACCAGCAGGATTTGTCCATCTCGGTCAATCGTTCGCTCGATCACATGGAAGACTTGTCGAAGAGGGCGGTCAAATCCTTTCTCCGGAAACTCGATGAACCCGACATATTCTTTCTTGCCTTCGCGTTGCTCGCAGCAGATGCCCGAGGTCTCGGCAACGTGCAACCAGGCCTCCTTGGGGTCCCTGCGAAGGTTCACTTTGATGATGTAGTCCACATTCTCACGGTGACACACATGCAGATTCTCGAGGCTGTCGTTTCCTGCATCCATGCGCACGAGCATCGGCTGATCCGTGATGCGCCGTGCATAGGCAATACTTTGGGTCAAGAATGCCGCGGTGCCGTTCTGGACATGGGTGCTGCCTTCCCGCAATTCGACATTGACGCCGTACCCCTCTTGCCCCAGATAGGCAAAGATCGGCGCATAGCCGTCCACGCCTTTGTACGTGCGGGAAACGCCTTCTTTCTTGGTACCGGAGTTGTCGAAGGGGGAAACGTCGATGTCCAGCGGGATGTAAACACGAGATCCGGCCTGAACTCCGGTCAACGGCGCCTGGATGCGACGGATCAGATCAGCGGATTCCTCAAGCAGAATCTCGTTCCATCCCGCCTTCGTTTCCGCCGCGCGCTCCAGGCGTTGGCGAAGCGTCGGGCTGGAGGGCACGCGCTGCAGTTGCAGACTGATCTGAAAGACATCGTCGTTCCGAAACGGCTCAATGTGATCGAAATCGCTTTTTCCTTGACACAGCAAGCCGATGTAGCTTTTCATCACGTCGGAGTGAGAATGATACGGATGTTCTACATCTGTGAGTCGGGTATGGTTAAGGCGTTTTGTGAGTTTGGTATGTGCCAGCAAGGCACCGACGGTAGCGAGACCGGCATGGGTGGACAGAATGAGTTCGTTGGATCGGACAAAACGGATTTTCATCATGCACCCCACAGGTGAATGGCTTTGAAGGTTCCAAATACTTGAATAATTCGCCTTCTTGGCTGCATTTTCCTGTGTCCGCCTCAGGATTTATTTGTTCAAGTTCACGGATTCAGGTGAAGGTTTTGAGTCCGTATTTTTCCACCGTTTCCTGTTTGACCGCCAGCGTGTACGTGTTGTTGAATCCGTACGGTTCGAGGAACACCAGATTGTCCTGTTTCAGCAATTCCCGGGTTTTTTCCAGCGTTTCCTGCGAGGTTCCCGTTTCTTCCTGGTAATAGTTGGCGACGATGGTTCCCGTGTAATCGGGATAAAGCTGGATGTTGTTGCTCTGCAGCGCCTTCCACGCCACGTTGGAACCGCCAAGGTTGACTTTCCGCTCCACCTTCAGATCGGTTTTCGCTTCGATGAGCTCGGCCATCATGTGCGCCAGGATAATGTTTTCCGTGAAGTTTTTGGAGCCGATCGTAATCGTGCCGCCGCTGCCGGAACCCGACCGCGAACCGCAGGCGGAAATCAGCATGACGGAAGCGATCATCACGATCGCCAGAATTGCAATGCGCATTCTTTTCATCTCATATCAACCCCCGAAATCGTTTTTTGGTCAGATTTTCAATCCCTTCGGAATGGTCCAGCGTTCAAGCAAGCCCAGCACGAAGTCGAACAGAAGCGCCAGCAGGGCGGCGGGAATCGCGCCGAGCAGCACCAGGGCGTCGATGCTGCGGGCGATGCCGAGGAAGATGAAATCCCCGAGGCCTCCGGCGCCGATGAATGCCGCCAGCGTCGCCGTGCCCACGTTGATGACGGTGGCGGTCCGGATGCCGGCCATGATGACGGACAGGGCAAGGGGAAACTGCACGCGGAAAAGGATTTGCAAATCCGTCATGCCCATCCCCCTGGCGGCTTCGATGATCGATTTGTCCACGTCCCGGATGCCGGTGAACGTATTGCGGATGATGGGGAGGAGGGAATAGAGAAAGAGCGCCGCCACGGCGGTCGGCACGCCGATGCCGAGCAGCGGGATCATGAACCCGAGCAGGGCGAGGCTCGGAATCGTCTGCAGCACGCCGGCGGTTCCCAGCACCCCGTTCCGCAGAAACGACACGCGGGTGATGAGTATGCCCAGGGGGACGCCCAGGGCGATGGCGATCAGCATGGAGACGCAGACCAGCTGGATGTGCTGGACAATGGAGACGAGCAAATCCTCCCAGCGCATGTCCAGCTGCCGGAGCAGCTGTTCCCACAACGTGGCGTTCATGATCCCGTTTCACCTCCTTCTTCTACCCAGAACCGGGAAAACATGGTAAGGAGGCTCCCCTTCGTCACGACCCCGGTGACCCGACCTTCTTCGCCGACGACGGGGACGATGCCGAAGCGGGCCTGTTCGATGGCGACCAGCGCGTCCTTCGCCGTGGCCGACAGATCCAGCACCGGCTCGGCGGTCACCGCGATTTCCGCCACCGTCTCGATCTCCTCCATTTTGGCCTGCAGGTCATACGCGGAAATGATGCCGGTCAGCCGGCCGTTTTCGTCGGTGACCAGCAGGGTATCCGCCCGGCGCTGCCGCATGACCGTGAGCGCCCGGGCCGGAGAGCGGGAAGACAGCACGGTGGCGGGGTTTTCCCGCATGACGTCGGAGACGGGAATGTAGTCCGGATTCTGGTAGATTCTTTTTCGGCCGATGAACTGCTCCACGAAACCGTGGGCCGGCTCCTTGAGCAGCTTGTCCGGAGTGTCGAACTGCAGGAGCGTGCCGTCCTTCATGACGGCGATGCGGTCGCCCATCTTGAGCGCCTCGTCCATGTCGTGGGTCACGAACACGATGGTCTTGTGGACCTTGCGCTGCAGCGAGAGCAGTTCGTCCTGCAGCTGTTCGCGGGTGATGGGGTCCAGCGCCCCGAACGGCTCGTCCATCAGCACGATGTCCGGGTCCGTCGCCAGGGCCCGCGCCACGCCGACCCGCTGCTGTTGGCCGCCGGAAAGCTCCTTCGGATACCGCCTGGCGAACTGGGCCGGGTCGAGGCCGATCATGTGCAGCAACTCTTCCACCCGTTGCCGTTTTTTCTCGCGGCTCCAGCCTTTCAGGGTCGGAATCAGCGCGATGTTTTCCTCCACCGTGTAGTGGGGAAACAGCCCGATCTGCTGGATGACGTAGCCGATGTTGCGGCGAAGGGCGACCGGATCTTCCCTCGAGATGTCGCGGCCGTCAATGGTGATGGTCCCTTCCGTGTGGGGGACGAGCCGGTTGATCATTTTCATCGTGGTCGTTTTGCCGCAGCCGCTCGGGCCGATGAGGACGACGATTTCTCCCTTTTTGATTTCAAAAGAAAGATTTTTGACCGCCTGCGTACCGTCCGGATAGGTCTTGCCGACACTTTCGAATTTGACCATGGATGACCTCCTTTTCCGGTTGGAATAAGGGGGACGGGGCGGTTTCGACGACAACAGATGATGGGTGAAGGCAGAGGTTGCGATGGCGAGGTGAAGCGATGCATGTGAGGGATAAGTCCACGGAATGAAAAAAGGACCCTCGACGGGTCCCGAGTGAATGGACATCCAAAGCGCGAGCTTCAGAAGGAGTGTGAAATTGACCCATCCATTGCCGACGAGGTTAGCTGACGGGCTCGGAAGAGATGGTTTCCTACGGGACATCGAAACGCAGGTTCCGAACATCCCGATTCGCCCCAATATGCGGTTCCCCCGTTTCCCGGTGTACATACCGGGAATTAAGCATTTAACACTATACCAAAGTTTTCGTTCATATGTCAAATCGGGGTCGGATTACCGCCTCCGGATTTCCGGTGGGTACATAGTCGGGTACGATCCGCGCATCTTGCGTTTGGACGGCTGCTTGCGCTAGGATGGGGGAAAACCGGGAGGGAAGCCGCATGACTGCCGGCAAACTGCGTGTTTCGCTCATCCAGATGCATGTCCGGGCCGGAGAGCCCGACGCCAACTTCGCCGCAATCGAACAATGGCTGGGACGCGCGGCGGCCATGGCGGTAAAGCCGGATCTTATCGTGGTTCCGGAAATGTGGAACACCGGATACGCCCTGGACCGCATCGGGGAACTGGCCGACCCGGAAGGACGGCGGACGAGAGAGGCGATCTCCGCTTTCTGCCGCAGGCACCGCATCCACGTGCTTGCCGGTTCTATCGCCGAACGGAGCGGCAAAGGGGTGTGCAATGCTTCGTACCTGTTCGACCGTGACGGGAGCGTCGTCGGCCGTTACGCAAAAATCCACCTGTTTCCGCTCATGGACGAACCCCGCCATCTGCGCGGAGGAGACCGGGTTGCACTGGCGGAGCTGGAGGGCGCAAGAGCCGGGATCATGATCTGCTTCGACCTTCGCTTTCCCGAGCTGGCGCGGCGTCTGGCCCTGGAAGGCGCCCGGATGCTGCTGGTGCCCGCCCAATGGCCGCACCCCCGCTTGCACCACTGGCGCACGCTGCTCATGGCTCGGGCGATCGAGAACCAGCTATGGGTGATCGGCTGCAACCGGGTCGGGGAGAGCGGCGCCGTGCGGTTTTTCGGCCATTCGATGGTGGTGGACCCCTGGGGAGAAACCGTCGCGGAGGCGGGAGAAGACGAGACGATCCTCACCGCGCAGATCGACCTTGATGCGGTGGAGGAGGCGCGCAGGCGCCTGCCGGTGTGGGAATGCCGGAGGCCGGAACTGTACGGACTTTGACGGATCGCAGCCGTCGGGTAGGCCCGCACATGCGGCCGCACGGACGGACGGGCAGGAACAAGCGCGCACACGCGGGGGGCTTCAGGCAGGGATCCTCAGCGGAAGAGGGAGGACGCGTTCGGGTCCCCCTATTTTTCCGCCGGTTGGCCGGGCTGCGGAAAGACGCGGCGGAACGTCCGGATGAACGCTTCGGCGGCCTTGGACAGGTAGCGGCCTTTCCGGTAGGCGATGACGAGTGTCCGGGTGGGCCGTTCCGCCAGCGGCAGATAGACCGGGATGGGCTCATCCGGCGCGGAGCGGATGACCATGCGGGGCACAAAGCCGATGCCCATCCCCGCGGCGATCAGTGACTGCACCGTTTCGATGTTGGTGCTTTCGAAGACCACTCTGGGCGAAAAACCGGCGGTGCGGCAAAGCTCGTGCACCATGGCCCGGAAGCCCTGGCCTTTTTTCAGCAGCACGAACGGTTCGTCGCACAGGGCGGCGATCGGCACGGGTTTCCCGGCGGCCGCCAGGGGATGGTGGGCCGGCACGGCCAGCAGGATCTCTTCCTCGAAAATGGGCTCGCCGACAAGCGAAGGTTCCATGAGCGGCAGCGTCAGCAGGCTCACGTCGGTCCCGCCGTCGGCGGTCAGTTTCTCGAGGTTCCGCGTCGTCTCTTCCACAAGCACCAGCTCGATTTCCGGATAGGTGGCGCGATAGACGGGGATGACCCTCGGCAGCAGATGGGCCCCGGTGATGGGGAGGCTGCCGATGACGAGCCGCCCGCGGCGCAATTCGGCGATATCCTCCATTTCCCGGCGCAGCTGTTCCACCAGGTCCAGGATGTGCGTCGCCTTTTCGACAAACACGGCCCCGGCGTGGGTCAGTTCCACCGAGTTGGTGCTGCGCTTGAACAGCGCCAGCCCCAGTTCCCGTTCCAGCCTGGACAGCTGCTGGCTGAGCGACGGCTGGGTGATGTGGAGCTTTTCCGCAGCCCGCGAAAAGTTCCGTTCTTCCGCGATTTTCACCACGTAGGCGAGTTGGCGAAGTTCCAAGTTCATCCCTCCGGGAGGCGGCAATGGCGGCTTGCCGGAATGCCCCGTTTTATAGGCGACACCTATGAAACTTATAAATATTATATGTTGGAATAATTGATCATGGAATGTTATTATTATGATTAAAATTCGGAAAATACGGAGGATCCGGACATGGGTCAAAAGCGGACGATGTACGAAAAAATCTGGGACAATCACGTGGTGGTCGCCGGCGAAGGCGGCAAGCCCGACATCCTGTACATTGACCTGCACCTTGTCCACGAGGTCACGTCGCCGCAGGCGTTCGAAGGCCTGCGCCTGAGCGGACGCAAGGTGCGGCGTCCCGATCTGACCTTCGCCACGATGGACCACAACGTGCCCACCAAGGACCGGCACAACATCGAAGACCCGATTTCCCGGCAGCAGATCGAAACGCTCGCCCGCAACTGCAAGGATTTCGGGATCAAGCTGTTCGACCTGTACGCCCCCGAGCAGGGGATCGTGCACGTGCTCGGTCCGGAGCTCGGGCTCACCCAACCCGGGAAAACCATCGTGTGCGGCGACAGCCATACGTCGACGCACGGGGCCTTCGGAGCGCTGGCGTTCGGCATCGGCACCAGCGAAGTGGAACACGTGCTGGCCACGCAATGCCTGCAGCAGGCCAAATCGAAGACGATGGAAGTCCGTTTCGTCGGCAAACGGCCGCCGGGCGTCACGGCAAAGGACATGATCCTCGGCCTGATCGCCAAATACGGCACCGACTTCGCCACGGGATACGTCGTCGAATATACGGGCGAGCCGATCCGCGAGCTGTCGATGGAAGAGCGGATGACCATCTGCAACATGTCCATCGAGGCGGGCGCGCGGGCCGGCATGGTGGCGCCGGACGAGAAGACCTTCGAGTGGCTGCGCGGCCGTCCCTACGCGCCGAAGGGCGCCGATTTCGACCGCGCCGTGGAATACTGGAAATCCATCGTCACCGACGAGGGCGCGGTGTTCGACCGCGTCGTGGAGCTGGACGTCTCGACCCTCAAACCCCAGGTCACTTGGGGCACCAGTCCGGGCATGGGGGCCGACATCGATTCCGTCGTGCCCGATCCGGACAGCTTCCCGACGGAAAACGAGCGCAAGGCGGCGGCGCGGGCCCTGGAATACATGGGCCTGAAACCGGGCACGCCGATGAGTGAAATCGAGATCGACTACGTGTTCATCGGCTCCTGCACCAACGGCCGCCTCAACGACCTGCGCGCCGCGGCGCGGGTCGTCAAGGGGTACAAGGTGCATCCGAGGGTGACCGCCATCGTCGTTCCCGGCTCCCGGACCGTGAAGGAGCAGGCGGAGAAGGAAGGACTGGACAAAGTCTTCATCGAGGCCGGTTTCGAATGGCGCGACGCGGGATGCTCCATGTGCCTGGGGATGAACCCGGACATCCTGAAGCCGGGCCAGCGCTGCGCGTCCACCTCGAACCGCAACTTCGAAGGCCGGCAGGGCCGCGGCGGCAGAACGCACCTGGTCTCGCCGGAAATGGCGGCGGCCGCGGCGATCATGGGCCGGTTCTACGACGTGCGCAAGTGGGAATTCAAAAGCGAAGTGACGGCGTGAGCCGGTTCGCAAGGGCCGGACGCCTCTGGGAGGTAAAAAGCCATGCAACCGTTTGTGAGGGAAACGGGCATCGTCGCGCCCATGGACCGCGTGAACGTCGACACGGACGCGATCGTGCCGAAGCAGTTTCTGAAGCGCATCGAACGCAGCGGTTTCGGACAGTTTCTGTTTTTTGACTGGCGTTTCGACGAAAACGGCAACCCCAATCCGGATTTCGTGCTGAACCAGCCGCGCTACAAGGGTGCGTCCATCCTGCTGGCGCGGGCCAACTTCGGCTGCGGTTCGTCCCGCGAGCACGCGCCGTGGGCCATCCTCGACTACGGCTTCCGCTGCGTGATCGCCCCGTCGTTCGCCGACATTTTCTACAACAACTGCTTCAAGAACGGGATTTTGCCGGTCACGCTGAGCGAGGAACAGGTGGATGAGCTGTTCCGGCGCACCTTCGCGAAGGAGGGCTACCGGCTGACCGTCGATCTGGAAGCGAAAACGATCACCGACGACGAGGGGCTGCGCTACGAATTCGACCTGGACGAACACCGCCGCCAGTTCCTCCTGCAGGGGCTGGACGACATCGCGCTCACCCTGCAGCACGAAGCCGCCATCGCCGCCTACGAGGCCAGACGCATCGCCTGGTGACGCGGCGGGGCATCCTGCTTCGGAATCGTCACTTTCGGCAGCGAAAAAAGGGCCTTTCGTCCCGATTTCGGCAACGTTCGGGACAAAAGGCCTTTTTTCCTTTTTGATGACGAAACTTTTGCCTTCAATCTCCGTCTAAAGTGGTGGCTGGACGAACAAGGCGCTCCGCCGAATTCCGCCGTCGACATCAAGCGCGGCAATCGTTCGATTACGGGGTGGAACATGAAAAAACGGGTTTGGCTGTTATCGTTGTTTGTCTTCGCCGTGTTTTGCTTCGCGGGCAGCGTTTCCGCCTCGCCGGCCCCCGTAACGCCCAGGCTGGTGCTGAACGGGGAGACGCTTCAGCCGCCGCAGCCGCCCAGTTTGATCGATTCGGTTTCGATGGTGCCGCTTCGCGTCATTTCCGAAAATCTGGGGTACCGGGTGGAATACGTACAGTCCGAACGCGAAGTGGTCATCCAGAGCGCCGTCAAGGATATCCGCATGAACATCGGCAAACCGACCGCCTCCGTCAACGGAGAAGAACGGACGATGATCGCGTCTCCCGTGATCGTCGAGGGCACGACCCTTGTGCCGCTCCGTTTCGTCGGCGAGACGATGGGACTGGAAGTCTATTGGGACAATTCGACAAAATCGGCCTATCTGTACACGACCAGCCGCACCGATCCGCCCTGGGGGCATACCGCGCCCGGTTCGGGCACGGGGGGGTTGGTGGGCTCCATCGGGACCCCGGACGGAACCGGGGATGAAGAACCGGCCCCGGCCGAGGAGCCGCTATACCCGGAGGGCGAGCTGCTTGATCTCCGCTATGAAAATAACGCGGTGATTGTCAAATTTGCAGGAATGATCGCGCCCAAAAGCGAAGTATTAACCGGACCGCATCGCATCGCCATCGATTTTCCGGGGGCGAAATTCGCGGGAGCCTTCCTCGGGGAGGCGCCGGACAGCGGCGAAAGCGGAGGAAACGGGCCCGCCGACGGGTCTTCCGTGAACGTCTCCGCCATGCCGTCCGGCGGCGCTTCCGGCGATCCCGCGGCATCCGGTGCCCATCCTTTCGGCGCTGATCCTTCCGGAACCGATCCTGCCGGAACCGGACCGATGAAACCGGAGTCCGGCGAGGCGGTTCCCGCGGTTTCCGGCGAGCGGACCGTGACGGGCCACGAAGCGCTTTACCGGATCCGGTACGCCGTCCATGAAGGAAAGCCGCGCATCGTGCTCGATCTGCACGCCCGCTGGGACTTCCAGCTGGTGCGGGACGACGCCGCGGGGGAACTGCGCATCGAGCTTACGGGACCGCGCCCTTACGTCGTGGTGCTGGATGCGGGACACGGCGGCTCCGACCCGGGAGCCAAAAGCGTAACCGGCCATTGGGAAAAAGATTTCAATCTGACCATCGTGCGCAAGGTGCGGGAGCTGCTCCCCGACGGAGAGAACATCAGGCTGGTGCTGACACGCGACGGCGATACCTATCCGACGCTGGACGAGCGGATCGAGCTGGCCAATTTCCTCGGCGCGGACCTGTTCATTTCCGTGCACGCCAACAGCCACAACAGCCGCAGCGTGAACGGTACGGAGACCTACTACACCCACGATTACAGCCTGCCGCTGGCGGAGGTCATGCACAGCCATATCGTCAAGGCGACCGGCTTCAAGGACAACGGCGTGCGCACCGCGGGTTTCAAGGTGACCAAGTACACGACGATGCCCGCGGTGCTCCTGGAAATCGGCTATCTGTCCAATTCCGGGGACGCCAAAAAACTGTTCACCGCGTCCGTGCAAAATCGCGTCGCCGAGGCCATCGTCCGGGGAATCAAGGAATATCTGAAGCTGCCGTAATCGGGTCTTCGCGCCGAGCGCGCGATGCAACAAGGAAAGGGGCAAGAAAATGACGGGCGCATTTCGTTGGTTCAAAACGATGGCCTGCGCGGCGCTGGCGGCGTTGCTTCTGGCGGGGGTGTTCCCGGCCGGCGCGCCGAAGGCGGAAGCCGCGACGCCGTTCCCCGACGTCAGGAGCGGACACTGGGCGGAAAAACACATCAACCGGCTATATCTTCAGGGACTCATTTTGGGTTACAACGACGGAACCTATCAGCCCGCCAAACCGGTCTCGCGGGAAGAGGCGGTGCTGATCGCTTTGCGTTTTCTGGGCAAGGCGGAAGACATCCAGGACATCGAGGTGAATTTCCCCGCCGACTTCCAGGTGAACGGGTACTTCCAAAAGTACATCAACGAAGCGTTCATCCTGGGTCTGCTCTCCAGCACGGAAGAATTCGCCCTCGCCCGCAGCGAACCCGGCAAGCACTGGGGCTCGTCGCCGGCCACGCGGGAATGGCTGGCGCGCCTGCTCATCCGCGTCATCGGCCTTGACGCGGAAGCGAAAGCGGCGGCAGGGATCACCGATTTCGCCGACCATGCCGACATCGACCCGCAGTATGCCGGATACGTGCAGGTGGCGGTGGAGAAAGGCTTGATCCGCGGCGTGACATCCACCGAATTCAGGCCCAAGGCGCTGGTGGACCGGGCGACCATCGCCACGCTGTTCAGCCGGGCACAGGCGGTGTACCCGGTGGCGTTTTCCGGGCAGACGGCGGGCATCATCATGGAAATCGCCGAGAACCGCCTCACCGTTTTGCACGCGGACGGAACCACCACCGAGTACGAGCTGGCCGCGGACACGCTGTATTATCTCGCCAATACCGAAACGGCGGCTACCCGCGACGATCTGGTGCAGTACGGCTCGGTGACGGTGATCAGCCGCGACGGCCGGCGGGCGGACTTCGTGGAGCTGACGGATGCCCAGCCGAAACTTGCCATCCGCGAAGGCACGTTCCGCGAAACGGACGTGAACGCCCGTACGATTTCGCTGCAGGTGGGCGGCGAGGTGCAAACCTTCGCGTATGACCCGCAGCGTCCGCCGAAAATCACCGACGTGGAAAATCAGACCCTCCAGCTCAATGATTTGAAAAGGGACATGCCCGTGCGGGTATCCGTGGAAACCCTGCGCACTCCCGGCACCGTCATCGCGATCCATGTCCTGCAATCGACGGTGAACAAGACGGACAAGGGCACCATCGTGTCCGTGAACGAGACGGACCGGTCCGTCACGGTGCAGCTGGCGGACGGAAAACAGGAAACCCGCCTGCTCCGGGACAACGCCACGATCCGCATGAACCGGCTGCTCCTGGAGTTCGAAGAGCTCCGGCAGGGCGACGAAATCACGTACAGGGTGACCGACGGCCTGATCGAGGAGATCAACGTCGAACGCCGGGTCGTCAATTCGGTCACCGGCACGTTCACCGGCGTCGTGGAGGCTGACGGCATTATCCTGTTTGTCGAAAACGGAGAAAATAAATTCCTGAATTACGACGCAGATATCAAGGTCGCCATCCAGGGACTGGACAAGGCCCGCGTGACGGATCTCGTCAAGGGCGACGAGATCACGATGACGCTGGACGAGAAAGGACGCGTGACCGCGATCCAGGTGCATGCGCGTTCCGTCGAAACGCTTCGGGGCGCCGTCGTGTGGATGTACGACGCGGAGCGGAAGTATCTGACCGTGGACGTGAACGGATCGCTGCGCTCCTACACGCTGGCCGCGAACGTCCGCTTTGACTCGGACGGCACCGTCATCAACGCCGCGGACGGGGAAAGACGCCTGTCCAAGGGCGTCGCCGTCAACATCGGCCACACCGGGGAAAACACCGCCTACTTCGTCTCCTTCGTCACCAAATATACGGGCGTGATCACGGAACTGGACACCACCGCGAAAACCATCCGGCTCCGCCTGGACGACGGGTCGTCCGTCCGGCTGGACTACACGGCGCCGGCGGTGGACATCTTCGGCCGCGTGGGCGAGACCATCGACGACGTGAAAGCCGGCGACCGGGTGACGATCCATCTCGAGCTTGGTTCGTCCAGCACGGCGGGACGCATCCAGGTGCAGCGGATCGTGCAGTATGAGATCACCGCCGTCGACACGGTGGCGAACCGGCTGACGGGACGGCGCAGCGACGGCAGCACCTACATGTGGACGGTGGGTACGTCCGCCCCGCTGTACGACGCCCGCGGCGCGTCGATCCAGGCGAGCGCCGTCACGGTGGGCACGGTGGTCAACGTCACCTTCATGGGCGACACCCTGATCCGCACCGACGTCGCGCCCGTGCATGTCGGCCGGGTCGTATCCGTGGACGCGGCGGCCGGCGTCATCGAACTGGCCGCTTACAACGGCACCGTCAGCCGGCACACGTTGACGTCCCCGGTCATTTACAAGGGGACCACCATGTACGCGTCCCTCTCGACGGTGCAGCCGAACGACCGGGTGGAAATCCGCACGGACGAGCAGGGCCGGACGATCGTCACGCTGGCGGAGGTTCTGCAGAAAAAGTTCCTGCTGTACGACGCAAACGCGAAGCGCCTGTACTGGCAAAAGGCTTCACTTTCCGAGAACAACTACGTCGCGCTTCATCCCGAGGCGTACCTCCACGACGGCCAAAAGACGCTGCAATGGTCCGCGCTGAAGCGCGATGACAGCATCGTCATCTACATCTTGCGGGGCATGGCCGTGGAAGTCCAGAAACAGTAAAGGTGCCGCCGCACCGGAGGGATCCATGAACGCAGCCACCATGCGGCGCGTGCTGGACACCATCGCGGAGATGTTTCCGGACGCCCGCTGCGAACTGAACCACAGCAATCCTTTCGAATTGCTGGTCGCCGTCATCCTGTCCGCCCAGTGCACGGATGAAACGGTCAACAAGGTGACGGCCACACTGTTCAAAAAATACCGGACTCCGGAGGATTACGTCAGCGCGACCCAGGAAGAACTGGAAAACGACATCCGGCGGATCGGCCTGTATCGCAACAAGGCGGCCAATATCCGCAAGATGTGCGCCATTTTGCTGGAGAAGCACGGCGGACGGGTTCCCGAAGATTGGGAAGAGCTGGTCCGCCTGCCCGGCGTCGGGCGCAAGACGGCCAACGTGGTGGTGTCCAACGCCTTCGGCGTGCCCGCCATCGCAGTGGATACCCACGTGGAACGGGTGGCCAAGCGGCTGGGCATCGCCAAACCGGACGCCACGCCGCTGGAAGTGGAGCGCCGGCTCATGAAGCTGGTGCCCCGCGACGAGTGGACGATCACGCACCATCGCCTCATCTTTTTCGGCCGTTACCACTGCAGGGCGCGCCAACCCGCCTGCGACATCTGCCCCCTTCTCGACCTTTGCAAGGAAGGCAAGGCGCGCATGAAGGGGACGGCGCGGGGGAAAAAGGATGAAAAGCCGGCAAAGAAGGCTCATTTGGCAAAATGAGCCTTTTTGCATGCCGGTTTTGCCGGTCCCGATTTCGGGAAGGATGTTCACGGTCGACACCGGTCATCTTTACGCGGCGGGATCTTTTACCGTAAAATGACCAAAGATGAAGGCAAAAAGGGAGGAGCATTCGTGGCCGAACAACTGGAACTGTTCGCAAGTTCCGCGGCGTCCGTCGCGCCGGAAGCGGAGGCGCCGGCGTACGACGCCGACGACATCCAGGTGCTGGAAGGGCTTACCGCCGTTCGCCGGCGGCCGGGCATGTATATCGGCAGCACCTCTACTTCCGGCCTGCACCATCTCCTGTGGGAAATCGTGGACAACGCCGTGGACGAGCATCTGGCGAGGGCGTGCACGCGCATCGACGTCACGGTGCACGCGGACAACTCCGTCACCGTGCTCGACAACGGCCGGGGCATACCGACGGCCATGCACAAGACGGGCGTGCCGACGCCGCAGGTCGTCTTCACCGTGCTGCACGCCGGCGGCAAGTTCGGGAGCGGCGGCGGCTACAAGAAAACCGGGGGCCTGCACGGGGTGGGCGCCTCGGTGACCAACGCCCTGTCGGAATGGCTGGAAGTGGAAATTTACCGGGACGGCAAAATCCACCGCATGCGGTTCGAATCGTGGGTGGATGAAAAAGGCGTGGAACACGTCGGCGAGCCGGTCACCGGCCTGGAAGTGATCGGCGAGACCCGGCGCACGGGCACGAAGGTGACCTTCAAGCCGGACGCCAAAGTGTTCCACGGCAACATCAGCATGAACTACGAGACGCTGTACGAACGCCTGCAGGAAATCGCCTTTCTCAATTCCGGGCTCACGGTGACGCTGACCGACGAGCGGACGGGGAGAAGGGACGAATTCCGCTACGAGGGCGGCGCGCGGCAGTTCGTGCAGTTTCTGAACGAAAACAAAACGGTGTTGCACGACGTCATCCATTTCGCGGCGGAAAAGGACGACATCGAAGTCGAGGTGGCGCTCCAGTACAACGACGGCTACACCGAGACCATCGTTTCCTTCGTCAACACCATTCCCACGCGGGGCGGCGGCACCCACGAAACCGGCTTCAAGACCGCCTACACCCGCGTCATGAACGACTACGCCCGCAAGATGGGCCTGCTCAAGGAAAAGGACAAAAACCTGGAAGGCTCCGACCTCAGGGAAGGGATGATGGCCGTCATCAACATCAAGATGGCGGACGTGGAATTCGTCGGGCAGACGAAGGACCAGCTTGGCAGCGCGGCGGCGCGCAGCGCGGTGGACGCGGTGGTCGCCGAGAAAATGTCCGTCTATCTGGAGGAAAACCCGCAGGTCGCCCAGATGCTGGTGAAGAAGGCGATCCAGGCGGCCAAGGCGCGGGAAGCCGCCCGCAAGGTGCGCGACGAGATCCGCAGCGGCAAGAAGCGCGGCGACGGCCCGTCCCTGGGCGGCAAGCTCGCGCCGGCCCAGTCGAAGGATTACATCCGCAACGAGCTGTTCATCGTGGAAGGCGACAGCGCGGGCGGCTCGGCCAAGCAGGGGCGCGACTCGCGGTTCCAGGCCATCCTGCCGCTCAAGGGCAAGCCGATGAACCCGGAAAAGGCGAAGCTGGCCGACGTGCTGAAAAACGACGAATACCAGGCCATCATCGCCGCCATCGGCGCCGGCATCGGCTCCGAGTTCGACGTGGACGCCTGCAACTACGGAAAAATCATCATCATGACCGACGCGGACTCGGACGGCGCGCACATCCAGGTGCTGCTGCTGACGTTTTTCTACCGGTACATGAAGCCGCTCATCGAAAGCGGACGGGTGTTCATCGCCCAGCCGCCCCTGTACAAGATCACGAAAAAGTCCGGGAAGCAGGAGACGGTGCGGTACGCCTGGACGGAGGAGCAGCTGCAGGAGCGCCTGAAGGAAATGGGAAAAAACGTGGAGCTGCAGCGCTACAAAGGACTGGGGGAAATGAACCCCGAGCAGCTGTGGGAAACGACGATGAACCCGGCCACGCGGACGCTCTTGCAGGTGCAGATCGAGGACGCGGCCAAGGCCGAGCGCCGGGTGTCCACGCTGATGGGCGACAAGGTGGACCCGCGCAAGCAATGGATTCTCGACCACGTCGATTTCACCGAATACGAAGAATGAACCGATGTCCGGAAAACGGGAGGTATAGCGCTTGAGCGTGCTGGAGCAATTTTTGCCCGCCTACCTGGAAGAGGTGGTGGGCGACCGGTTCGGCCGCTATTCGAAATACATCATCCAGGACCGGGCCATTCCCGACGTGCGGGACGGCCTGAAACCCGTGCAGCGCCGCATCCTGTACGCCATGTACGATGCCGGCAATACGCCGGACAAGCCGTACCGGAAATCGGCCAAGACCGTCGGGGATGTCATGGGCAACTTCCATCCCCACGGCGACGCCTCCATCTACGACGGCATGGTGCGGATGGCACAGCCGTGGAAAATGGCCCATCCCCTGATCGACGGCCACGGCAACTGGGGCTCGCTGGACGACGACCCGCCGGCGGCGATGCGCTACACCGAAGCGCGGCTGTCGCCCATTGCCATGGAGATTTTGCGGGACATCGAAAAGCGGACGGTGCCCTTCAAGGACAATTTCGACAATACGGCCAAGGAACCGGTGGTGCTGCCGTGCCGCTTCCCGAACCTCCTGGTGAACGGCGTCAGCGGCATCTCCTCCGGCTTCGCCACGGAAATTCCGCCCCACAACCTGCGGGAAGCGATTGACGCGACCATCGCGCTGCTGGAACGCCCGGACATCACGACGGAAGAGCTCATGCAGATCGTCAAGGGACCCGACTTTCCGACCGGCGGCATCGTCATGGGCGCGGACGGCATCCGGGAAGCCTATGCCACCGGAAAGGGCCGCATCTACATCCGGGCCAAAACGGCCATCGAGGAGCTGCGCGGCGGGCGCAAGCAGATCGTGGTGACGGAAATTCCGTACCAGGTGGTCAAATCCCGCCTCGTGGCCGCCATCGAACAGATCCGCGCGGAGAAAAAGGCGGAAGGCATCGCCGAAGTCCGTGACGAGAGCGGCCGGAACGGCCTGCGCATCGTCATCGAGCTGAAGAAGGAAGCCGACGCGGAAGGCGTGCTGGCTTACCTGCTGAAGAAAACCGACCTGCAGATCGCCTACAGCTTCAACATGGTGGCCATCGTCAACAAGGTGCCGCGGCAGCTGGGCCTGAAGGAGATGCTGGAAGCCTACGTGGCCTGGCAGCGCGAGGTGGTCACGCACCGGACGCAATACGAGCTGGAGAAGGCGGAAGACCGGGCGCACGTGCTGGAAGGGCTGGCCAAGGCGCTCGGGATGCTGGACGAGGTCATCGCCGTCATCAAAGCCTCCAAAAACCGCGAAGACGCGCAAAACAACCTCATGGCCCGCTTCGGGTTCACGGAACGCCAGGCGGACGCGATTCTGACGCTGCAGCTGTACCGGCTGACCAATCTGGAAATTTCGCAGGTGGAGAAGGAGCTGGCGGAGACGCGGAAGCGCATCGCAAGGCTGCGGGGCATTCTGGAAGACCCGCGCAAGCTGACCGCCGTCATCCGCGAGGAACTGCTCGAAATCCGCGAAAAGTACGGCGTCGACCGGCGCACGGCCATCCAGGAAGAAGTCGAGGAGCTGAAAGTCAACCTGGAAGTCACCGTCCCTTCGGAAGAAGTGCTGGTGACGATCAGCCGGGACGGTTACATCAAACGGACGAGCCTGCTGTCGTTTACCCGTTCCGGCGGCGAATGGCAGAGCGCGGGCGTGAAGGAAGGCGACACGGTCCGCTGGATTTTGCCGGTGAACACCCTGGATTCGCTGCTTTTGTTCACGCAGTCCGGCCAGTATTTCCTGCTGCCCGTGCACGTCATTCCGGAATTCAAGTGGAAAGAGACCGGCACTGCGCTGGTCAACGTGCTACCCCTGGGCAGGGAGGACCGGATCGTCGGCGTCGTCCCGGTGAAGCCGCAGGAATGGCAGGAACGGGAAGACGGGCAAGGGCCGCATCTCGTGTTCGCCACCCGACTCGGCCAGGTCAAGCGTTCCCGGCTGTCGGATTACGCCACCACGCGGAGCATGGCCATCGCCGCGTGCAAGCTGGCGGAAGGCGACGAGGTGGTGGACGTGTTCCGCAGCGACGAACCGGCGGAAATCCTGCTGGTCACCCGCAACGGCATGTGCATCCGCTTCAGCGGGGAAGAAGTGAGCGTGCAGGGCCGCGTGGCCGGCGGTGTGCGGGGCATCGCCCTGAAGGAAGGGGACGCCGTCGTGCGGGCGCTTCCGGTGGCGGGCGAAGAAGGCGAAATTCTGGTGGTGACGGATTACGGCTTCGCCAAGCGGACGCTGATCTTTGATTATCCCGTGCAGGGACGCGGCGGCAGGGGCCTGCAGACGGTGGAATTCCGGGAAGGCAGAAGGGCGAGCGGCACCGCCCTCGTCACGGCCGCCCATGTGAAAGAGGAAGCGGCGTTCGTCGCGGTGACAGCCCAGGGCGCCTTGCACCGGTTTTCGTCGGAGGACGCGCCCCTCGAGGACCGGCGCGGCCAGGGCAAATCCGTCGTTCCCGCCGGAAAGGGCGATCCGCTGCGGGAAGCGTTCGCGTTGCCGGCGGCAATCCGTTTGTGAGGACGGAAAAGGCGGAAGAACAGGACGGAAGGCGGGACCGGGGTCGTCAGTTGCCGCGGAATTTTGTAAACCCGGGCCGCCTTCCGTCCGTTTTTGTTGATTAACGTCATAAAATTTTAACGATGCAAAACTAGGATTCGACATCCCCCCTGCGTATAATGAAAGTACAGGCAGTTCTTGCAGGAATCGGGGGGATTCGCATGGAGTCCGCGGCGGAATTCGTGAAATGCTGGATGAAGCTGACGAAGGAATGGAACGCGGAGCTGGATCAGGCGCTGGCGCCGGGGCTGACATCCGGGCAGCTGCATGTGCTCGAGATCCTGCGGGAACGCGAACCGATGAAGCCGTCGGACTTCCTGCCGCTCCTGGAAACGACGCCCGCGGCGGTGACCACGCTGCTGGACCGGATGGAACGAAGCGGCCTGGTGGAGCGCCGGCGCGACGAACAGGACCGGCGCATCGTCTGGGTGCACATGACGGAGCTCGGCCGCAGCGAGGCGGAACGCGGCGTGGCCATCCGCAACGAAATCGTCGCACGATCCCTGGAGCGGCTTTCCCTGCACAACCGGAAGCTGCTCGTCTACCTGCTCGGCAAGATCGCCGGAGAGTCGGGGTCCGGCGTGAAGCGGGAAGAGACGGAGGAGAAGAACCCGGAAATCCGGGCCGGAGAGGATCGGACCGCGAAGGAGCAAACCGCGGAAGACCCGTCGGCAGGCGAAGCGGCGGACCGACGGGAGCAACTGCGTTCGCCGGATCCGGCGGAAGCGACCGCCTGACCCGGAACGCCCGGCGACGGGCTGCAGGCTTCAGGAACGGACGGGATTTTCCCCGCCGACGGAGGGTTCAAAGGCGCGCACGTGGGCTTCGGTTTCTTTCCATATCTGTTCCATGCGGGCATATTCGTCCGGCGTGAACCGGTCACGCCGGTCGTTGTCCAATACATGGGGAAGCGGCAGGATGCGGTAGTGCCGCTTCCCGTTTTGTTTGCGGATGTGGACCCAGGTGGGGACGAATTCGGGCGGAGCCAGCTCCAGGACGACGCGGCCGTCCGGCATTTCCGTCCGGATGAGGCGGACTTTGACGATCAGGCCGGTGTCCGTGCCGCCTCCGGTCTGATTGGAAATGAAATTTCCCATCGAATAGAAAATGAGCCCGCGTCGTCCGGCATCCGTGCCGCCGGCACCGGGGACTTCCCAGATTTCATATGGCTGAACGACGTGCGGATGCGAGCCGAGGACGAGATCCGCCCCGGCCTCCACCGCGCCGCGGGCGATGTCCCGCTGGAAGTCGCTCGGCCATTTTTCATATTCGTTGCCGAAATGCAGAAAGACGGCGACGAAATCGGCGCCGGCCTCCCGGGTGCGGGCGATGTCTTCCCGGATGCGCTCCGGATCGATCAGATTCACGGCAAACGGCTTGTCCTTCGGGATCGGCAGGCCGTTCGTGCCGTAGGTGTAGGATAGAAAACCAAGCCGGATGCCCCTGCGCTCCACGATGACGGGACGGCGCGCCGTTTCCTCGTCTTCGGCCGTGCCCACCGGCACCAGGCCGGCTTCGCGCAGGCGCTCCAGGGTGCGCACGACGCCGGTCCAGCCGCGGTCCAGGCTGTGGTTGTTGGCGGTGGACAGGACGTGAAAACCGGCTTCCCGGAGATCGGCCGCCAGCTCGGGGGGCGAGTTGAAGCGGGGGAATCCGGAATATTTCAGGTCGGCGCCCGCCAGCGTCGTTTCCAGGTTGCCCGCCACCCAGTCGCCTTCGGCAAAAAGGGGCCGCACGTCTTCGAACCAGGGCGAAAAGTCGTACATGCCCGTCGCTTCATTGTAGTAGGCGGGCAGCTGGGGCATGTGCACCATGATGTCGCCGACCGCGAACAGGACGGCTTCCCGCACGACGGACGCGGGTTCCGGCGTGGGAGAGGGCTGCGTGTCCACCGCCGCGGGAGGAGAAGCCGGCGCGGACGGCGGAAGCGGGCCGTCCGGGACATTCCCGCGTTCACGCCATGCGGCGTACAACAAAGCGGCGCAAACCGCAAAAAGGACCAGGGACGCGATGAACCCCAGCCACAAGAACCCTTTTCGGACAGACGAACGCAAACGGATTCCCCCTCTGCCGGGGTCGTTTTATAGCAGAATGCAACACAAGGTCAGCCTTCGCGGGTCCAGCGCCCGGTGACACCGCAGGGCAGGACGAGCCCGGTGGACGAAATGGGCAGGCCGATTTCCCCGCATTCGCACGCGCCGCCCCACAGGCGCCCGAAGGAAAGGCGCAGCAGGTTGGACAGTGCCATCGGGGAGAGTCCGGCGGTGTAGGTGTTGACCAGCACGAACAGCGGCTCGTCGGACAAAATGCGGGCGCACAGGTCCAGAAACGGGCCGAGATGCTGCTCCAGCTTCCACATTTCGCCGTTCGGTCCCCGGCCGTAGGCGGGCGGATCCATGATGACGGCGTCGTAGCGCCGTCCGCGGCGCTCCTCCCGCCGCACGAATTTGAACACGTCGTCGGTGATCCAACGCACGGGGGCTGCTTCCAGTCCGGACAGGGCGGCATTTTCCCGGGCCCATTGCACCATGCCCCTGGCCGCGTCCACGTGGCACACTTCGGCGCCGGCCGCCGCCGCGGCCAGGGTGGCGCCGCCCGTATAGGCGAACAGGTTCAGCACCCGGACGGGACGGCCGGCCCCGGCGATGCGGTCCATGATCCAGCGCCAGTTGACCGCCTGTTCGGGAAACAGTCCGGTATGCTTGAATCCGGTCGGGCGCACGTGAAAGCGCAATTCGCCGTACCGGATCTGCCAGCGCTCGGGAAGCGGCCGGCGAAATTCCCATTCGCCGCCGCCGGAAGCGCTGCGGTGATAATGGCCGTCCGGATCGTCCCAGCGGGGATCCCCGGTTGCGGGCGGCCAGATCGCCTGGGGATCGGGTCGCCGGAGGACGTAGCGGCCCCAGCGCTCCAGTTTTTCCCCGCCACCCGCGTCGATCAGTTCGTAATCCCGCCAATCGTTTGCCACCGCGATCAAGTGCAATACCTTCCTCGACATCCTCGAAATTGATCTGCGCAAAACCCCTGAGGGTCTGACCCATTATACCGAAATTCGAAAAACTTTCACAAGCTTTTCACCGGGTTGAACCAGTTGTTGTGACCCTCGTCACAGTGAAACGGGTACCCGGTTTCTAGAATGGAGGCATGAAGGCACATTATGCCCCATATGGAGGTTGGCTGGATGAGAACGAAAAGCAAGAAGTTTCTGACGGCGATGGTTTTGACGGCGGGGGTTGTGATGCTGGCCGGCTGCGGCGGAAGCGGCAGCGGCGGCGATTCCGGCGCTTCGGCCGCTCCGCAGGGCGAAGGCACGAAAATCGAAATCAAGGCGACCAACTGGGATTTCGAGCCGAAGGAGATCCGCGTCAAAAAAGGCGATACCGTGACGATTACCCTCACGAACGCGGAAGGCATGCACAACATCCTGGTCAAGGGATACAACAAGAAGATCGAAGCGGGCAAACCCGTTACCTTTGTGGCGGACAAATCCGGCGAATTCGACTTCATCTGCGACATCATGTGCGGCACCGGCCACGCCGATATGATCGGCAAGCTGATCGTCGAGTGAGGATGGGCATCGGACACCCTGTGCAAAGGAGGGAACAAGGATGGCCAACGACGTGCAACGCCATCCGGCACACGGTGAAGGGCGTGAAGCGGAACCGGCTTTGTGGGGGACGTTCGCTGCAGTGCTGATTATCGGCGCGCTTTTTGTCTTGGGCTGGTTCGGCGCATTCAGCCTGTTCCTGGACAGAAACTGACGCCCTAGGCGGGAGGAGAACAAGCGATGCACATTCATCGGTTGGAAAAGATATGGATCGGTTTCGGTCTGGTCATGCTGGCGGTGTTTTTGACGGTGCTGGGCATCTTCGCCTTCGCCCAGGGCGTGCAAACCCCGCACAGCTACGCGCACCAGGGCGTCGATCCGGAAAAGCTGAGCGAAACGCCGCCCTTTGACCAGCCGGGGGTTTACCAGATCGGCGAAAACGAGTACGAAGCGGTCATCGTCACTTACGCCTTCGGCTTCAATCCGGGCGAGATCACGGTGCCGGCGGGGGCCAGGATCCACTTCGTCGTCACCAGCCCGGACGTGGTGCACGGCTTCGAAATCGTGGGCACCACCGTCAACATGATGGCGGTTCCCGGCGAAGTGAACCGGGTTACCTACACGTTCGACGAACCGGGCGAATACCTGATCCTTTGCAACGAGTATTGCGGCGTCGGACACCAGGCGATGTACACGAAGCTGATCGTGACCTGATGCGGCGGACGACGGACCGATTAGTCACTTGCGGAAAGGGGTACACCCATGGCGCAAACCATTGATCGCGCAGACGGAAAGCTCGCGCTGACGCACATCATCTTTGCCCTGGCCGCGCTCATGATCGGCGGGATCGCGGGCATGCTGCAGGGCATGGTACGCGGCGGCGTGATTGAACTGCCGGGAGGCATCGGCTACTATCAGCTGCTCACCGCGCACGGCGTGCTGATGGCGCTGGTGTTTACCACGTTTTTCATCATCGGGTTCATGTTTTCGGGACTGTCCAAGGTGACGGGAGGCAAGCTGACCGGCACGGCGCGCGGCCTTGGCTGGCTCGGCTTCTGGCTCATGGCCGTGGGCACCGCCATCGGCACCGTGATGATTCTGCTCAACAAGGCGACGGTGCTGTATACGTTCTACGCGCCGCTGAAGGCGTCGCCCTGGTTTTACGTCGCCCTGGCCCTCGTGGTCGTGGGCAGCTGGCTGAGCGGCGCCGGCATGATCGTGCAGTACGTCTCGTGGCGCAAGAACAACAAGGGCAAAATTTCGCCGCTGTTCGCCTTCATGGCGGTGGCCACGATGGGACTGTGGTACATCGCCACGCTGGGCGTTGCGATCACGGTGCTGTTCCAGTTCATCCCCTGGTCCTTCGGCTGGGTGGAGAAGATCAACGTCATGCTGAGCCGCACGCTGTTCTGGTATTTCGGCCATCCGCTCGTGTATTTCTGGCTCATGCCGGTATACATCTGCTGGTACGTGATCGTGCCGAAGGTCATCGGCGGCAAAATCTTCAGCGACGCGCTGGCCCGGCTGGCATTCGTCCTGCTGCTGTTGTTTTCCACCCCGGTGGGCTTCCACCATCAACTGATGGAACCCGGCATCACGCCGTTCTGGAAGTTCCTGCAGGTCATCCTGACCTTCATGGTCGTCGTGCCGTCGCTCATCACGGCGTTCGCGCTGTTTGCCACGTTTGAGACGACGGGCCGCGCCAAGGGATACAAAGGGCTGTTCGGCTGGTTCAAGGCCCTGCCCTGGAAAGACGTGCGCTTCCTGGCGCCGTTCATGGGCATGGTCGCCTTCATCCCCGGCGGCATCGGCGGCATGATCAACGCCAGCCACCAGATGAACGCCCTGGTCCACAACACCATCTGGGTGACGGGGCACTTCCATCTGACGGTGGCGACGGCGGTGGCGATCACCTTCTTCGGCATCGCCTACTGGCTCATTCCGGCGATCACCGGCCGGCGGATGACGGAAGCGATCAACCGCCTGGGCATCCTCCAGGTCTCGCTGTGGGCGCTCGGCATTCTGGTGATGTCGGGGGCGATGCACATCTCCGGCCTGCTCGGCGCGCCGCGCCGCACGTCCGACACCACTTACAACGGCAACGAAATCGCGGCGCAATGGGATCCGTACAACATGCTCATGGCCATCGGCGGGGTCATCCTGTTCATCAGCCTTATCGTCATGGCGGTGGCCCTGATCAAGATGATCCGCCTGCCGAAGGGCGAGACGGAATATCCGGTGGCGGAATCCCTCACGCCGGCGGAAGCGACGCCCCGCTGGCTGGAACGCTGGGGCGTGTGGGTCGGCCTGGCCGCGGTGCTCATCGTGGTCGCCTACGCGATTCCGATCACCGACATGATCGCCAACCCGGCGCCCGGCGCCAAGGGCTTCGTCCTCTGGTGAGCGGAGCGGAATCGGGAACGCCGGAAAAGGAGCAAAGTCCCCCCAACGGTCCAAAGGCTGCGGCCTTTGGACTTTTTTTGTGCCGCCAAGCCGCGAAATCGGGATGCACGATTGAATTCCGCGAAGATCGAATGTTAGGATAGGGATGGACGCTTTTGACTTTATCGCACTAGGAAAGGGGATTCTTTTTTTATGAAGCTGATCGCTTTCGTCGAAAACGGACAGGACAAACTGGGCGTCAAAACGGCACGCGGGGTCTTCGACGTGGCGGCCGCCCTGGCGTCGCAACCCGCGGACGGCGTGCCGCGGCGGGTGCACGAAGCCATCGAAGGCGGAAGCGAAGCGGTGCGGGCGCTGGCGGCGTATGTCGACCGGGTGCTGTCCGGACCGGCGGGCGCTTCTTTTCTGCGGGACGAAGAAAGCCTCGTCTTTGCGCCGTGTGTGCCGAACCCCGGGAAAATCGTCTGCGTCGGCCTGAACTACCGCAAGCACGCGGAGGAAACCAACGCGCCGATTCCGGAATATCCGGTCCTGTTCAGCAAGTTCAGCAACGCGCTGGCCGGACACCGCCAGGACGTGCCGATTCCGAAGGAGACGCAGAAGATGGACTACGAGGTGGAGCTCGTCATCGTCATCGGCCGGAAAGCGAAACATGTGTCCAGGGAAGAGGCGCTGGATTACGTCTTCGGATACTGCGCGGCCAACGACGTGTCGGCGCGGGATCTGCAGACGCGCACCCCGCAATGGCTGCTCGGCAAATCCTGCGACGGCTTCTGCCCCATCGGACCGTACCTGGTGACCGCGGACGAAGTGGGCGATCCCAACAACCTGGAGCTCAAATGCTCGGTCAACGGGGAAGTGCGCCAGCATTCGAACACGTCGGACATGATTTTCCGCTGCGACGAACTCGTCAGCTACATCTCCCGTCACATGACCCTTCTGCCCGGGGACATCATCCTGACCGGCACGCCGGAAGGGGTCATTCTCGGCTATCCGAAGGAAAAGCAGGTCTGGCTCAAACACGGCGACACGATGACCGTGGAGATCGAGAAGCTGGGCACGCTGACCAACCGCCTCGTGAACGAAGCGTGACGCCTTGCTTCGGAGCGGCTTTGACAAGTTGAAGTAAAAAAAGTATACTAACTTTCAATTATAAAGTGAATTCTGGGAGGGACCTTCGATCGTACCTTCCGTGTTTTTTGCCCACGGCTCGCCGATGCTGGCGCTGGAGGACAACGCCTACACCCGTTTCCTCGCAGAATGGGGACGCAGCCACAGGCCCGAGGCGGTGCTGGTGTTCACGGCCCACTGGGAACAAAGCGTGACCACGGTTGCCCATACGGACGACACCTACGGGATGATCTACGATTTCGGCGGATTTCCCGAGGAACTGTACCGCATCGTCTACCCGGCCAAAGGCTCGACCCGCGTCGCGCAGCGGGTGGAGGAGCTGCTCGGGGCGGCGGACATTCCGGTCCGGCGCGACGAGTCGAGGGGGCTGGACCACGGCACCTGGGTACTGCTTTCCCGCATGTTCCCGGAAGCGGACATCCCGGTGGTGCAGGCTTCGGTGAACCCGTTCCTGCCGCCGGCGGAACAGTACCGCATCGGCCGGGCGCTGCGCGGGCTGGGCGCGGACAACGTGCTCGTCCTCGGCAGCGGGGCGACGGTCCACAACCTGGCCGCACTGCGGTGGGGGCAGAAGGAGCCGGAATCCTGGGCCGTGGAATTCGACGAATGGCTGATCGGGCATATTTCCCGCGGCGATTTGGAAACACTGTTCCAATATGAAACCCTTGCGCCCCACGCGCGTTGGGCCGTGCCGCGGCCGGAGCATTTCGTCCCGCTGTTTCTGGCCCTGGGCAGCGGAAACGGCGATCCGAAGGTCATCTACCGGGATTACGAATACGGAACCCTGAGCTACCTGAGTTTCGAATTCTAAAAATAAAAGGATGGCCGCTCCCGGAGGCCGGACGTCATCTTTCCATCATTCGCCGCATTCGCAACGCGAAACGCCAACACGTCCGATCCGGAGGAGGAAATGTCATGTCGGTCAAGCTGGCGATCATCTATTACAGCTCGACGGGAGCGAACCATCAATTGGCCCGGTGGGCGGAAGAGGCGGCCAAGGAAGCCGGAGCGGAAGTCCGGGTGGCGAAGGTGCGGGAGCTGGCTCCCGAATCCGCCATCGCTTCCAATCCCGCCTGGAAGAGGCATTACGACGCGACGAGGAATGTCCCGGAAGCTTCGGGGGACGACATCGTCTGGGCCGACGCCCTGCTGTTTAGCACGCCGACGCGGTTCGGCAACGTCGCCTCGCAGATGAAGCAGTTCCTCGACACGATGGGGGGACTGTGGGCGCAGGGCAAAATGGTGAACAAACCGGTAAGCGCCATGTCGTCCGCCCAGAACGATCACGGCGGCCAGGAAGCGACGATATTGTCCCTTTACACGACCATGTACCACTGGGGGGCGATCGTGGTCGCGCCGGGGTACACGAGCCCGGTGCTGTTTGAAGCCGGCGGCAATCCGTACGGCACCAGCGCCACCGTGGATGCGGAAGGGAACATCCAAAACGCGGAAAAGATCCGCGAAGCGGTCCGCCACCAGACGAAACGGCTCCTTCAGGTGGCCGGGATGCTGAAAAAAGGCGCGGAAGCCTGAAGCGGCCACGGATTTGCGCACCGCATCCGACGACGGATGCGGTGTTTTTTTGCATTTTTGGCGGTAAATCCGGGGAAAATGAAACCGCAGGTTGCGCTTTTCGGCCCACTTTCGGCACAGGATGGCAGGTGGACGAGGTTGATGAGGGACTGGAAAAGAAAGTGGCGGCACCGCCGCATGTCCATGGACGAGCCATACGGCGGACACGGCCGGGGCGGGACCGGAGGAAACGGCGGAAACGGATCCGGCGGAAAGGGCGGAAACGCGGGCAACGGCGGCGGCAACGGCGGAGACGGCGGAAGCGGAGGCGAACCGCTGCAGCCGGACCTGCAGGCCAATCTGGACCGCCTGCGCCATATTTTGCAGGACTGCTCGGACATCGTGTACCGCCCCTTCAGCCTCAAAGGCGGCCAAAAAGCCCTGCTGGTGTACACCGAGGGTATCGTGGACGCCGCCGAAACCCACCTGCACATGCTGATGCCGCTTCTGTTCCTGATGGACCCGAACCTGGCCGAAAACGGCGGGGAAGACGTCGCGTCCCAGGGCGTCTCGCTGTCCCAGCTGGAGCGGATCGGCAGCGTGGAGCAGGCGGTGGAAGCCATCCTTGCTTCCAGTGTCCTGCTGCTGGTGGACGGGTATGCCGGCGGAGCCGTTTTCAACGTCAAGGGCGGCATGCGCCGCGGCGTGCAGGAGCCCAACTCGGAAGTGGTGATCCGCGGGCCGCGGGAAGGCTTTACGGAAAATTTGCGGGTAAACACCGCGCTATTGCGCTTCAAGATCAAGTCCCCCGACCTGAAAATGGTCCGCTTCGTCAAGGGGACTTATACCCGCACGGACATCGTGCTGGCCTACATCGACGGCGTCGCCGACCGGCGTGTCGTCCAGGAGGCCAGACGGCGGATCGAGGCCATCGAGATCAACAGCGTGCTGGAAAGCGGCTATATCGAAGAGCTCATCGAGGACCATCCGAATTCGCCGTTCCCGCAGATGCAATATACGGAACGCCCCGACACCGTGGCCGGCCAGCTGCTGGAAGGGCGGTTCGCCATCCTGGTGGACGGAACGCCCTTCGTCATGATCGGCCCGATCACCGTCTGGCAGCTGCTCCAGGCGAGCGAGGATTACTACGAACGGTACTACATTTCCAACCTCATCCGCTGGCTCCGCTTTGGCTTCGCGCTGATCGCCCTGTATCTGCCGGCACTCTATGTGGCGGTCATCACCTTCCACCCGGACATGCTGCCGACTACCCTGCTCCTCAGCGTGGCCGCGGCGCGGGAAGCGATCCCGTTCCCGGCCCTCGTGGAGGTGCTCATCATGGAAGTATCGTTCGAGGCGCTGCGGGAAGCCGGCATCCGGCTGCCCAAGACGGTCGGCCAGGCGGTCAGCATCCTGGGCGCCCTGGTCATCGGCCAGGCGGCGGTGGAAGCGGGCATCGTGTCGGCGCCCGTCGTCATCATCGTTTCCCTCACCGGCATCGCGTCGTTTACCATTCCGCGCTTCAGCCTGGCCATCACCATCCGCATTTTGCGGTTCGTCATGATTTTCGCCGGGGCCGCCTTCGGCCTGTTCGGGCTCGTCATCGCGACGATCATCCTGGTGGCGCACATGTGCAACCTCAATTCCTTCGGCGTGCCGTACCTGTCCGGGGTCGCCCCGTTCCGCGGAAGGGACCAGCAGGACATCTTCATCCGCACGCCCTGGTCCCGCATGAATTACACGTCGCAAACCTACTCGCAGGACCATCAGAAGCGCACGGGCAAAAGCTCCAAACAGGGGATTCACGAAAGCTGGTGACCGGTGTGAACAGACGATTTGCCGCTTCGCTCTTGCTGGCCCTGGTCCCGCTCCTTACGGGATGCTGGGATCGCCGCGAGATCAACGACATCGCTTTCGTCCTCGGCACGGCGATCGACAGGGATGAAGGCATGTACCGGACCACGCTGCAGATCGCCCTGCCCGGACAAATGAGCGGAACCAAGGGGGGCGGCGGCGGCACCACGGGCCGGAAAAACTGGCTCATGGTGAGCGGCGTCGCCGAGACGCCCAAGTACGCCCTCTTCAAGGAACAGCAGATGATGTCACGTCTTGTCGACGTGTCCCACCGCCGGGTGTTCGTCATCGGGGAAGAAGCGGCACGGGAAGGCATCCAGGGGTTTCTGGACACGATGGCCCGCGACCCGGACAACCGGCTCACCACCCTGATGCTGGTGGCCAAGGGGAGGGCCGACAAGGTGCTCAACACCGAAACGACCCTGGAATTGGTCCCGGCCGAAGCCATCCGGGAACAAGCCATCATGTCCCAGCGCCATCCGCCGACCCTGAAGGACCTGGCCAACATCCTTTACGACGTCGGGAAGGACCCGATGCTTCCCTGTGTGTCCATCGCCGAGATGAACCCTCTGGAAGAAAACAACCCGCAAAAAGCCATCCGTCTGGACAAATTGGCGGTTTTTCGGGGCGACCGCCTGGTCGGCATTGCCGAAGGGGAACTGTGGGAAGGGTTGCTGCTCGCGTCGGGGGAAAGCAAGGACATCATGCTGCTGTTGCCGCCGCCGGAGGGCGAGGGAAAGATCAATGTCGTGTTGCGCCACTACAAGACCAGGCTGGAACCCCAAATCGCAGACGGCCGGATCCGGATGCGCATCATCGCCCGCGGGTACGGCGTGGCGGTAGAAAACCACTCCAATTTCTTCATGCATCGTCCGCAAGACATCAAGAAAATCGAGCAGGTGGTCAACGAAACGGTCAAGGAACGGATTGAAAGAGCCGTGCGCTGGCTGCAGGAACAAAAAGCGGACGCGCTCGGGTTCGGCCGGGCCGTTCATACCCAAAAACCGAAAGAGTGGCACCGGGTTAAGAATAACTGGCGGGAGGAGTTTGCCCGCATGGAAGTGGAAGTGACGACCCTGCTGGATGTGGAGAACTTCGGCTACAACCGCGCGCCCTTTGGCAGAAGGGAGGAGGAACTCACATGATCGTGCGGGATTTGGGACTGTTTGTCCTGGCGATTGCCGCCGGTCTGCTGTTGGACCGGAAGAAGTGGCGGAAGTGGAGCCATTTTGGGTTTGCCTGCGCCCTTTACGCCATCGCCCTAACCATCTGGGCCTATCATGTGCAATCGGGCGCTGCGCTTCACCCCGTGAGCGAGCTTCACCGGGTGCTGGACCGGTTTTTGCCCATCGGAGACCAAAGCATTCTCGGAAAGGATTTTTGACGTGACGAAGCTGACAAGCAGGCAAGTGGTGCTGATCGGCGCACTTTTTGCCATCACCGACGCCACAACGAGCGTGCAGGCCCAGGTGGCATCTTTTGCCAGGCAGCATATTTGTGTGGTTTTCTTGATTACTTTCGCAGTGCTTCTGATTCCGCTGTGGATGCTGTCCCGCGTCTCGAAGCGCTTTCCCCGGCAGGATCTGTTCCAGGCGCTGGCGGAGCGGCATCCGGTCATGGGCAGGGCGGTCATCCTGTTGTACATTTTGTATTTCCTCTGGGTCGCGGCCCGGGACGTGCGGCTGACCGGCGATTTTTTCAACATCACTCTGCTGACGCGCACGCCGGTGGGGGTTATCACGGCCGTCAACATTCTGGCGGCGGTGACATTGGTGCGGCCCGCGGGAATCAAAGTGCTCGCCCGTTCGACGGAACTTTACGGGACGGCCCTGTTTCTGATCATTCCGCTGGTTTTCATTGCGCTATTCAAGGACCTGGACTTTTCCTTCATGCTGCCCCTGGCCGACTTCGATGTGGTCGGCGTGCTGGAAGGCGCGTGGGTGATCACCGCGTATTTCGGGGATATCATCGGCATTGCCTTTATCGTTTCCGGAGGCGAATTTCGCTTCCGGGACGGATTTTGGGCCATGGCGCTGGCCTCCGGCGGTTTGCTGATCATCTCCATGCTCTCGGTGCTCAGCCTCGGCGTTCCGGTCATGTCCACGATGACCTTTCCGCTTTACGAAATGGTGCGCCAGATTCGCATCACCGACTTTCTCGACCGATTTGAACTGCCGGTCCTGGCCGTGTGGGCCACGACCATCGTGTGCAAAATCGGCTACAGCCTGTACCTGATGTGCCTGGGATTCAAGCGGATGATTCCCGGACTGCCCGGGCAGCGCATGGTTTTCCCCGTGGCTTTGCTCTTGTTCTCCTGTTCGTTCTGGTTTTTTGAAAACGCGGTGGACATGATCAACATGAACCTGACCATGCCGCTTATGGAATACGTTTTTCAGTTCCTGTTTCCTGCCGTCCTGTTCCTGGCGCTGTGGCCGAAAAGGGAAGGCGGCGGGGAAAGCCGCGGGTGACCGAATTCCGCAAATTTTCGGTGTTCCCCGCGCTTCCGGCCGGCATATCCTGTGTTAAAATAGAGCGGAAAGCGCAATACACGCGCCGCGATTCACGGGGACGGGGCGGTGGCTTCAAGTGAGGATCGTCGTGGTGTCCGATACGCACATGCCGCACAGGGCGCGGGACTTGCCGCCGCGTCTCGTCAGGGAACTGCAGAACTGCCACGGCATTCTGCACGCCGGCGACTGGACCGACTGGTCCGTCTACGAAAGGTTTGCCGCGTACGCGCCGACGGAAGGCGTGGCAGGGAACAACGACGGACGGGACATCATCCGGCGCCTGGGGCTGCGCAAGGTGCTGGAGGCGGGGGGATGCCGCATCGGCGTCGTGCACGGCCACGGCGGGTGGAGCCGGCAGGATACGGAAGCGAACGCCCTCCGCGCCTTCAGGGGCGAAAAGCTGGACGCCATCATTTACGGCCACACGCACATCCCCGTTCGCAAATCGCTGGACGGCGTCCTGGTGTTCAATCCGGGTTCGCCGACGGACCGGCGGGCGTCACCGAGGTATTCGTTTGGGGTTTTGGAAATCCGGAACGGCAAAATCGTATCTGCGGAACATATATTTTATGATAAAAAAATTTAATGATATTAAATATTAGGCGGAAGAGTGGAAAAAACCCCTTGTCCGGGGCGAAAGATGGCGGCTTTCGACCGGGCGGGGGTTTTTTCGCGTTCGAGAGGCTGGGCGGCCGGCGGTTCAGAATCCCTTGTACTGGGGTTCTTCCATTTCGATCTGGGAGATCCGGCCTTCCAGTTCCGCCACGATTTCCTTGGTGGTGGCGGCCGCCTTGGTGAACATGTTTTTGGCTTCCTGGTTCTGGGTGCTCAGGGCGAACTGTTCAAGATCGGCCTGGGCGCTCTTGAGCGAAGCCAGGCAGGATTTGAGCTGGGTGGCTACGGTCATCGCCGTCACCTCCAAATAAAGTTGCGAGCATAATATTTCCGGCGGCCGCTCCGTTCATTCCCGCGGCCGGACGGCGCCGGTACCCTTCAAAATCGCATAAAACGGCGCTTTCCGGCGCATAATTCTGTTGTCTTGCATCGGTGAAAATTCATGCCGGTGGTGGAAGCCCATGCCGCAATGGCTCGAAATCGTGCTGCGCACCCTCGCGTCGGTGGCGGCCCTGTTTTTTCTCACCCGGCTGCTCGGCAAACGCCAGGTGAGCGAGCTTTCCGTCTTCGAATACATCACCGGAATCACGATCGGCAGCCTGGCCGCCTACGTGTCCCTGGATACTGCGGGCAACTGGTACTTGGGCCTCGTCGCCATGACGGTCTGGGTCGCGGTGTCTTTCTGCATGGAAATTTTCCAGCTGAAGAGCAAAAAATTTCGCGACTTCGTGGACGGCAAGGCGACGGTGCTCATCAAGGACGGCAAGATCATGGAAGACAATCTGCGCAAGGAACGCCTTACCATCGACGAGCTCCTCGAACAGCTGCGGGGCAAAGGCGCGTTCAGGCTGTCGGACGTGGAATTTGCCGTCATGGAGCCTTCCGGCAAAGTCAGCATCCTCAAACGGAAAGAACATCAGCCGCTCACGCCGTCGCATCTCGGGTTGCATCCCGCGCCGGAACAGGAGCCGCAGACAGTGATCATGGACGGCCAGATCCAGGACGAACCGCTGGCCACCCTGGGGCTGAACCGGCAATGGTTGCGTACGGAGCTGGACAAACTTGGGGTGACGCTGGAGAACGTGTTTTTGGGGCAGGTGGACGGGCAAGGCCAGCTGACGGTGGATTTGTACGACGACCAGCTGAAACTCCCGGAACCCGCGGCGAACGCGATGCTGCTGGCCAGGCTGAAGAAGGTCCAGGCCGAGTTCGAGTCCTTCGCCCTGAACACACGCCAGGAAGAGGCCAGGGAGATGTACCGCCGGAACGCGGAGCGGCTTGACCGGATCGTGGAGGAAATCGAACCTTTTTTGAACAGCTAAAAGCCAATGGGAAGGGAAGGGATCACGGATGGCGGATGAAAAGCGGAAGAAGCTGACGCCCGTACAGCAGCAGTACCAGGAACTGGCGAAAAAGCGGGAACCGAAGCGCGCGGTGCTGAGAAACTGCCTGCGGGCGTTCGTGAGCGGAGGCACCATCTGCCTCCTCGGACAGGCCATCCAGCAGATGTTCATCCATTGGGGCGGTTTTCCCAAGGAAAAGGCGAGCAACCCGACGGTGGCGGTGCTGATTCTGCTTTCCGTCATCCTGACGAGCCTCGGGGTTTACGACAAATTCGCGCAGTGGGCGGGAGCCGGTTCCGCCGTTCCCGTGACGGGGTTTGCCAACTCCATGGCTTCGGCGGCCATCGAGCACCGCAGCGAAGGCGTCGTGCTGGGCATCGGAGGCAAGATGTTCAAGCTGGCCGGGCCGGTCATCGTGTTCGGCACGGTGGCCGCCTTCATCGTCGGCATTTGCCACTGGCTGTTCGGCTGATTCCGGGAGGCGGTGGACGCGACATGCTGCAGGGACATCGAAGCTGGATTTTTGAACGGAAACCGGTGTTGCTCGGCACGGCGACGGTGGTGGGCCCGTTCGAGGGCCAGGGGCCCCTCGCGGACGATTTCGACATCATCCACGGAGATCTGTCCATCGGACAGAAAAGCTGGGAAAAAGCCGAGCGTACCCTTCTCGAAGAAGCGGTGGAACTGGCCATCGAAAACGCCGGATTGACGAAGGAGCAGGTGCATTTTTACGTCGGCGGCGACCTGACCAACCAGATCATCAGCAACAGCTTTGCCGCGCGCAGCCTGTCGATCCCGTACCTCGGCGTGTTCGGCGCCTGCTCGACCTCGATGGAAAGCCTGGCCCTGGCCGCCCAGCTGGTGGATTCGGGAGCCGCGCGCTACGTCGTGGCCGGCACGTGCAGCCATAACGCCACGGCGGAAAAACAATACCGGTACCCGACCGAATACGGTTCCCAAAAGCCTCCGACCGCCCAGTTCACCGTGACCGGAGCCGGGGCGGCGGTGGTGGCCGACAAGGGGGAAGGGCCGGTCGTCACGCGGGCCACCATCGGCCGGGTGGTGGACATGGGGATCAAGGACCCTTTCAACCTGGGGGCGGCCATGGCGCCGGCGGCGGTGGACACCATCGAGGCGCACCTCCGGGATTTCCGCCTCGAGCCCGGCTATTACGACGTGATCGCGACGGGGGATCTGTCCAAAATCGGCCACGCCCTGGCGAAGGATCTGTTCCGCGAACACGGGATTCCCATCGAGCAGACGCATTTTACGGACTGCGGACTGCTCATCTACGATTTCGAAAAGCAGATGGTGCAGGCCGGTGCCAGCGGCTGCGGCTGCTCGGCGGTGGTCACCTACGGCCACCTGCTGAAGCGGATGCGCCGCGGGGAAATCCGCCGCATGCTCATCGTCGCCACGGGGGCGCTGCTGTCGCCGATTTCGTATCAGCAGGGAGAGAGCATTCCCTGCATCGCCCACGCCGTCGCCATCGAAGCCGAATGAGAAAGGCGCCTGCGCATAAGCGGGCGCCTTGTTTGTTGACGGCGCATGTTGCCGTCCCCCGATTGTCAAAATTTCCTTGCGGGTCTACAATCAATGCAGCGACGTTGCGTTGCGGTCGAGCCTGCGGGCGAGAGGGGAGGCGGAAGCGGTGCATTTGCTGACGGCGGACGAAATGAGGCGCATCGACCGGCATGCCATCGAAGACATCGGCATTCCCTCGCTGGTGCTCATGGAAAACGCCGGACGCGGAGTGGCCGAAGAAGTGTTGGCGCTGGCCCCGCGGACGGGCAAACGCTGGCTGGTCATGGCCGGCAAGGGCAACAACGGCGCGGACGGCGTGGTGGCGGCGCGGCATCTGGCGAATGCCGGTTTCCGGGTCACCGTGCTGTACGCGGCAGCCCCCGACACGCTCACGGGCGAGCCGGCCGTGCAGCGGGACATCGCCCGGAAGCTGGGCATTCCCCTGATGGCCTTTTCCGATGGTTGCGTCGACTGGCGGGATTATGACGGCGTCATCGATGCGCTGCTCGGCACGGGCACAGGCGGCGCGCCGCGCGGCGTCCTGGCGGAGATGATCCGGGCGATGAACGCAAGCGGCAAGCCGGTGGTCGCCGTGGACATTCCCAGCGGCCTCGACGCCGACACGGGGCAGGTGCACGACCCTTGCGTCCGCGCCGTGAAGACGGTGACGTTCGCTTTCAAAAAAAGGGGACTGGCGCAATATCCCGGGCTCGCCCATGCCGGTGAGGTAGTGGTGCGGGACATCGGCATTCCCGCGGTGTTGGCGGATCGGTTCGGCGTATCCGTTTTTGAGCTGGGCGAAGACGTGTATCTTGGGCGGTTGGGCGTCGATCCGTTGGCGGAACGGGACCCGGCGGCCCACAAGGGCAGCTGCGGGCACGCGCTCATCGCCGCCGGCAGCCGCGCCTACAGCGGGGCCGGCCTGCTCGCCGCATCGGCGGCGCTCCGGGCCGGCAGCGGCCTTGTCACGTGGGCGGCGCCTGCCGGCGTCTTGCCGCCGCTGCTCATGTGGCGGCCGGAGCTGATCCTCGCCCGTTTGGACGACGGCGGCCGGGGCGACTGGGGCGGCGTCGACCCCGCGGAGCTGCTGGAGCACGCCCGGGGGAAACAGGCGCTCGTCATCGGCCCGGGGCTTGGCCGGTGGGAAGGCGATGCCGCATGGATGCGGGAAGTGCTGGAACGGGCGGAACTGCCGGTGGTGGCGGACGCCGACGCGCTCAACATCCTGGCGGAGGGATCGGCTGCCGGCGAATGGCCGAAACGCAAAGCGCCGACGGTGATCACCCCGCATCCCGGCGAAATGGCCCGCCTGTGCGGGACGAGCACCGCCGAGGTGCAGCGCGACCGGATCGGCATCGCCCGGCGTTTCGCCATGGAACGGGGCGTGGTCGTCGTGCTGAAGGGAGCCCGCACCGTGTGCGCCCTTCCCGGCGGAGAAGTCTACGTCAATCCGACGGGCAACCCCGCCATGGCCACCGCCGGCACGGGGGACGTGCTGGCCGGCGTCATCGGCGCGCTGCTGGCGCAGGGCCTCACGGCGGCGCAGGCCGCCACGCTGGGCGTGTACCGCCACGGAGCGGCGGGCGACCGGGCTGCGGCGAAGCGGAACAATCCCCGCCACATCGCGGCCGGCGATCTGCTCGAGGAACTGTAACCCCATGCCCGCTGCGCCCGGTCGAAAAACCGCACATATCGGCCCGGCCGCTCCAACACGGGCGTTCATATGTGCGAAAAACCGTACATATCGCCTCAATCGGCTCGCCACCTGAGCCATTATGTACGAAAAATCGTACATATTGGCTTGGCCCGCCATGGGAGGCAACATGTGCGAAAAACCGCACATAATGGTCCGGGCAGTGTGTTGCCGGCGCTAATATGTGCGAAAAACCATACATATTGGCTTGGCGGGCCTGCCATGGGAGACAATATATGCGAAAAACCGCACCGATTGGCCTGACCGGTTCGATCCCGGCGTCAACACCGTACATTTCGCCTCGGCCGGATGGCCGCTGAAGGCGATGTGCGCGAAAAATCATCCATCGGATTGCTACCGGGGATTTACAAACCGGGTTTTCTTATTTATAATAATTCTAAAAAAGAAACCGAAATGTTGGATCGACCGTTGATTCATGCAGCGACCCGCATCGTCATGCTGCTTCCCGAACGGAAGCAGCATGAATCGTTTAGGGAGGATCAAGAATGGCTCTCATTCTCAGACTGCCGAAATGAAAACATCCGGTGGATAACGGCAGGCGGGAAGCGAAGAACGGCGGACGAAGCGCATGAAGCGAATGGGCGAATGATTAGGAAAGGTGGTCTCCGATGCCGATCATGTTCGATACAACCGAAAGCGGAGAGGCGCAGGCGAAGGTCCTGCAACAGGGCAAAAAACGCGAAATGCCCGCCTGGCTGTCGAGGTACGGCGAAGCGCTGGCCGTGCTGATCTGCGGCATTCTGACCGGGGTGGCCTGGGGTTTGGAGCACGCCGGTTCTCCGTGGGCCGCCCTGTTCTTCATCGGCGCTTACGCGATCGGCGGCTTCGCCAAAGCCCGGGAAGGCCTGGAGACGCTGATCCGCGAGCGCGATCTCGACGTCAACTTCCTCATGATCGTCGCGGCGATCGGCGCGGCCTGCATCGGCTACTGGATGGAAGGCGCGGTGCTTATCTTCATCTTCGCGCTCAGCGGCGCGCTGGAAAGCTTTACCATGGACAAGAGCCGCCGCGAAATCTCCGCCCTGATGGAACTGAAACCGGAGACCGCCGTATTGTTCAGGGACGGAGCAGAGGTGACCGTCCCCATCGAACGGCTGGTCCCGGGGGACATCGTGGTGGTCAAACCGGGGGAACGCATTCCCGCGGACGGCGTCGTCCGCGAAGGCCACTCGTCCGTGAACCAGTCGACCATCACCGGGGAATCGATCCCCGACGACAAAGCTCCCGGGGACGAGGTGTTCGCCGGTACGCTGAACGGGCAGGGGGCGCTGCTCGTCGAGGTAACCAAACCCGCCGAGTCGACGCTGTTCGCCCGCATCATCCGCCTCGTGCAGGAAGCCGAATCGGAAAAACCGGCCTCCCAGCAGTTCATGGAACGCTTTGAAAAAATCTACGCCCGGGTCGTGGTGCTGGCGACGCTGCTTCTCATCGCCGCGCCCCCGCTGCTGTTTGGCTGGACCTGGCAGGAGGCGCTGTACAAGGCGATGGTGTTCCTGGTGGTGGCTTCGCCGTGCGCGCTGGTAGCGTCCATCATGCCCGCCGTGCTGTCGGCCATCTCCGTCAGCGCCAGAAGGGGCGTGCTGTTCAAGGGCGGCGTCCATCTCGAAAATCTGGCGCGTACCAAAGTCGTGGCCTTTGACAAAACGGGCACGCTCACGACGGGGCAGCCCGAGGTGTCCGACGTCGTTCCCCTGCGGGGCTTCGACGCCAGGGAAGTGCTGCGCGTGGCGGCGTCCGTGGAAACCCTCTCCGAACACCCGCTGGCCAGGGCGATCGTGCGGAAGGCGACGGAGGAGGGGATCACCCTCACGCGCCCGTCGTCGTTCGAATCCCGCACGGGCTGGGGCGTACAGGCGGAGCTGGAAGGCAAGCTCTGGAAAATCGGCAAGCCGACGTATATGGATGCAGCGAACCTGACGCCGGAACTTGGGGACATCATCGACCGGCTGCAGCAAGATGGCAAGACGGTGACGGTCATCCATGATGACGAGGGCGCGGCCGGCGTGATCGCGCTCCGCGACCGCATCCGCCCGGAGGCGGTCCAGGCGATCCGGCGCCTGAAGGAAATCGGCGTGCGCACGGCCATGCTGACGGGGGACCAGGAGCGGACGGCGCAGGCCATCGCCCGGGAAGCGGGCATCGACATCGTCTACGCCGGCCTGCTCCCGCAGGAGAAAGTCGAGATCATCAAAAAACTCAAGGAAACCTACGGGTCCGTCGCCATGGTGGGCGACGGCGTCAACGACGCACCGGCGCTGGCCGCGGCTTCGGTGGGCATCGCCATGGGCGGGGCAGGCAGCGACGCGGCCCTGGAGACGGCGGACCTGGTGCTGATGCGGGACGACCTTCACAAGATCCCGGCCGCCATCGCCCTGGGCAAGCGCACGAGCCGCGTCATCACCCAAAACATCGTCTTTGCCCTGGCTGTCATCGTCATGCTCATCGCCGCCAACTTCGGCGTCGGCATCCCCTTGCCGATCGGCGTGGTGGGGCACGAGGGCAGCACGATTCTCGTCATCCTGAACGGGCTCCGGCTGCTTCGGCAACCGTCCTGACGCGGCAGCTGAACATTGCACGAAAAACAGAAGAGACTCCGCCGTGCGCGGAGTCTCTGAAACTTGTGCGCCCGGCATGGGCGATAACTCTAAGGTGAAAGTCCTGAACGGGGGTTGGCTGTACCAACCGTTAGCCTAAGGCAAGGGTGTCCGCCGCGAGGCGGAATCTGAAGGAAGCTGGC
>Ga0068704_100130_pt1 | contig 39313 bp, 38 predicted proteins | sample CeladaPassaD2F12_FD_62225 | JGI IMG/M metagenome (GOLD analysis project Ga0068704, IMG submission 62225) | Cellulose-adapted microbial communities from the Joint BioEnergy Institute, USA - Passage D2F12 | ecosystem: Engineered > Bioreactor > Continuous culture > Unclassified | place: USA, Joint...
GCACGGGGGGGACGTGCTGGACCCGGAGGACCCCACGAAGGTCATCATAGACAGCCCCGAGTCGGTGGCGGGGCTGAAGACCGAGCGGAGCATGGTGGAGGAAGGGGTGGCGCCCGAGGCCGTCACCACCTACAAGGAGGACGAGTCGCACGGGGCCTTTCTCAGGGGCGACGCCGTCTTTCTGCGCAACTGGCCCTACGTCTACGCCCTCGTGGGCGACCCCGAGCAGTCCCGGATAGAGCCGGGCCAGGTTGGGATCTCCGAGCTCCCCGTGGGCGGCGAGGGGCAGCAGAGCTACAGCTGCCTCGGGGGCTGGAACTTCTTCATCAACGCCTCCTCGGAGCGGCAGGAGGAGGCCTGGGAGTTCATCCGGTGGATGACGGAGCCCGAGCAGCTCAAGGTCAACGCCCTGCAGGGCTCCCGGCTCCCGACGCGGCGCGGCCTCTACGAGGACCGGGAGGTGCTGGAGAAGGTCCCGGTCGCCAGGCTCGGCAAGGAGGCCATCATCCAGAACTCCCGCCCGCGCCCGGTCTCGCCGTACTACTCGGACATGTCGCTCAGGATGGCCGAGCAGTTCAGCGCCTCCCTCAAGGGCGAGGTCTCCCCCGAGCAGGCCGTAAAGACCCTGCAGGGCGAGCTGCAGCGCCTCATCGAGGAGGGCGAGGCGGCCACCGGCTAGGCGGCGTTTCGCGGGGGAGGGCCGACCCGCAGCCGGACCCGGAAAAAGTCCACGAAGACCCGCAGGATCGCCAGCACCGGCACGGCGAACAGGATGCCCACGATGCCGGCGATCTGGCCGCCCCCGATCACCGCCAGCAGCACGATGATCGGGTGCACCTGCAGCGCGCGGCCCTGGATCCTCGGCGTCAGGAAGTTCCCCTCGAACTGCTGGATCGCGATGTAGGCGATCACCGTCAGCACCGCCGTGGTGGGGGTGGTGAAGATCAGGGCCACGATGATCGCCGGGATGGCCCCCAGAAACGGCCCCAGGTAGGGGACTATGGCCGTCACCGAGACCCAGGCGCCGAGCAGGATCGGGTAGGGCACCCCCAGCACCCAGAGCGCCGCCGCCGAGAGGGCCCCCTGCACCGCCACCACGAAGAGCAGCCCGCCCAGGTAGCGCGAGAGCGAGACCCCGAAGGCGTCCCACAGCTCGCGGGCGTCCCAGCGGTAGCGGTGCGGGACCATCCGCAGGTACGCGGCCTTGACCTTCCGCACGTCTATGAGCAGGTAGATCGCCACGAAGAGCACGCCGAGCACCCCCACCGCAAAGCTGAACGCCCCGGAGATGAACCCGATCAGGTTCCGGATCATGCCCTCCAGGATCTGCTGGGCCCGGTCGAAGAGGTCCCGCACCAGATCCGAGACGAAGCTCTCCGGCAGCTGCAGCGGCAGGTCCCGCCGGTTCAGCAGGTCGTCCAGCGAGCCGAAGAACTCCGTGGCGCTCGCGGCTATGGCCGGCGTGATCCGCACGAAGTTCGTGAGCTGCTCTATGAGCAGCGGGATCAGGAACAGCAGCGCCAGGGCCACCAGCCCGAAGAGCCCCAGCACGGTGACCAGGATGGCCAGCTCCCGCGGCATCACCTGCGAGAGCGCCCGCACCGGGTAGGAGAGCACGAGGGCGAGCGCTATGCCGCCGAAGAGGATCTCGAAGATGATCGGGGCGAGGTACAGGACGACGCCCAAGGAGAGCAGCGCGAGCGCCACCAGGGCGGTGAACGTCCTCCGCGAGACGTAGATGGGGGTGGGGGCGCGGCGCCCCCCGGAGGCGGCGGGGGCGCGGCGCGCTCCCTCCTTCTTTCTCCCGGACCAGCGCCAGATGCCCATCACCGTATTCTAAGCCCGGCGGCCCGGCCCTAGCCGCGCACCAGCCGCACAAAGACCTCGTCGAAGGAGGGGTGGATGAGGTCCGCGGACAGCACCTCGGCCCCGCGCAGGGCCTCGAAGGCGCGGGGCAGGGCGGTGTCGGCGTCCTCCACCACCAGCCGCACGGTGCTCGCCGCCGCGCCGTCCCCGGGCCTCTCCTCCCGCACCTCGACCACGTGCCCCACCCCCTCGAGGGCGTCCAGGTGCCGGCCGAGCCTGCCGGGTTCGCCCGCGAGCGTCAGCTCCATCGCCTCGCCGCCGAACGCCCGCCGGCGCAGCTCCTCCGGGGTGCCGACCGCGGCGAGGCCGCCGCCCGAGAGCAGGCCCACCCGGTCGCACAGCTCCGCCTCGCCCACGTACTGGGTGGTGACGAAGACCGTGCGCCCCATGTCGCGCAGCACCTCGAAGCCCTCCCAGAACTTGCGGCGGAGGATCGGGTCCAGGTTGGCCGTCGGCTCGTCCACGAACAGCAGCTGCGGCTCGTGCACCAGCGCGGCGGCGAGCTGCAGCCGCCGCTGCATCCCCCCGGAGAGCCTGGAGGCCGCCTTGCGCCGGTCCTTCCACAGCTCGGTGAACTCCAGCACCTCGCGCACCCGACGCCTTCTTTCTCCCAGCCGCAGCCCGTAGAGCCCGGCGGCGAAGTTCACGTTCTGCCGCACGGAGAGCCCCCCGTACAGCACGAACCCCTGGGGCATAAAGCCGATCCTGCGGCGGTCCGCCGCGCCGAAGGCGCAGGGGTCCCGCCCGAAGACCCGCACGCTCCCCCGGGAGGGCCTGAGGTAGCCGGTGAGCAGGCGGGTCAGGGTGCTCTTCCCCGCCCCCGAGGGTCCGATGAGCCCGAAGATCTCCCCCTCCCCCACGGACAGGTAGATCTCCCCGAGCACCTCCTCGCCGCCGAAGCTCATGCCCAGCCCCTCCGCCTCGATCACGGGCGTCACGGCGCCCCTCCCCTGCGGCCCAGCAGCAGGCGGGCGCAGGCCGCCGAGACGCAGAAGATCGCCGCCAGCCCCAGAAGATCCCCCCAGGCCGGCCAGCGGCCCAGGATCATCACCTCCTGCAAAGCCCTTATGCCGTAGGTGGCGGGCAGGAAGTAGGAGACCGCAAGCGCCGGCTGCTCCAGCTCGCGCAGGGGGAACAGAAAGCCGGAGAAGAAGCCGCTCGCGATGAACACGAGCATCGCGACCTGTATCGCCTGCAGCTGGCTGCGGGAGAGCGCCGACAGCAGAAAGCCCGCGGAGACGGAGGCCGCCGCCAGCACCGCCATGGCCGCCGCAAGCAGCGCAAAGCCGCCCCGCACCGGGATCTCCAGCACGGCGGCCAGAACGCCGGCGACCGCGAGGTTCACCGCCACCACCAGCGCCAGGTAGGTCACGAACTTGCCCGCGAGCAGCCCGCCCGGCCGCAGCGGGGAGACCTCGAAGAACTCGTAGGCCCCGGAGACCCGCTCGCGGACGATGGCCAGCGAGGCCAGGCTGAGGGCGACGTGCTGGATGAGCAGCGCGAGGGTCGCCGGGGCGTAGAACTCGACCGCCGTGGGCTCGAAGGGCGCCAGGTTCTCCAGCTCGAGCCGGAACGGGTTCGCAAGAACCCGGGGCGGCACCCCGGAGGGCACCTCCGCCACCTGCTCCGAGAGCCGGTCGAGCGCCCGCTGCAGCTCGGTGATCCCCAGCCGCTCCTCTATGCTCCGCGCGCCCGCCTCCTGCGCCGAGGTCAGCTCCCCCAGCAGCTCCCGGGCCCTCCTCACGCGCTCCAGCGCCTCCTCCGCCCGCCGCCCCTCCAGGCCCTCCAGCGCCTCCTCCAGCTCGCTAAGCGCCTCCTCCAGCCCGGAGGTTATCTCGCGGGCCCTCTCGCTGGTCAGGGCCTCCGCCGCCCGGCTCACCCTCTCCAGCTGCCGGTTTATGGCCTCTATCTCCTCCACCGTCCCGCTGATGTTCTGCAGCTCGGTGGCGATCCCCTCGCGCACGATGGCCCGGTTGAGGTCCAGCACCAGCCCGTTGGAGCGGTTGGGTACGGCGGTGCCGGCCAGCGGGTTGATGCTCTGGTAGTGGACCTCCAGCACCGCCTGCCGCCCCTCGGCGACCGCCTCGGAGGGGTCGGAGGGCAGGATGATCACCGCGTCGGTCCTGCCCTCCCGGAGCATCCGGTCGGCCCTCTCCACGCTGCGGAGCACCCCCTGAAAGCGGGTCCGCTCCACGAACTGCCGCCGGAACTCGCGGAAGATCTCCTCCCCCTCGCTCCCCTCCTCGACCACCACGACCGCCCGCGGCAGGTAGTTCTCCACCCGGAAGCTCAGGGCGAAGAGCACCATGATCACCACCGGCCCCAGCAAAAGCATCACCAGCAGCTGCGGCTGCCGGACGAGCACCCAGAACTCCTTGGCCGCGACGGCCTTTATCCTCAGGAGGTAGCCCACGCGGGTGATGATACCCCCTCCGGGCCTCGCGCCTAGAGCGCCGCCCGGTGCTCCGGCCCCGCCCGGCGCGCGAGCCCGAGCGTCCGCCCGTCGAGCGGCACCCTGCGCGCCCCGTAGCGCGCCTCCGCCTCCGCGGCGAACGCCTCCAGCGCCTCCTCGAGGCCGCCGCCGTAGCCGGCGCGCCGCAGGCTGCCCACGCTCCCCGGCCGGAACGGGAGCCCCATCGCCGCGTAGACCCGCTCCAGGACCCGCGCCAGCTCCTCCTCGCCGCAGACGAGCACGATCCCCCCGACGCTCGCCGCCCGGCGGGTCACCCGCTGGGCTATGCCGCAGAGCTTCATCCCCTCCTACCACCCGCCGACCCTGATGCTGTGGTCCCCAGGGCAGAACTCGTCCCGCACCTCCCCCACCTCCGCCCGCACCCCGAGCCGCCGGAAGGCGCCGAGCGCCAGCGCGGCGGCCTCCTCGTAGCGCTCCCGGAAGCCGCCGCGCGCGCTCTCCCCTCCCCGCGGGCGGACAATGGAGAAGCCGAAGGTCCCCGGCCCGGCGGCGATGGCCCCGCCCCCCGCCCCACGCACGAGCACCGGGTAGCCCATCCCCTCCGCCTCCCGCACGGCGGCGGCGAACCCCTCCCTGCGGGTGTCCCGGCGCGTCACCCCCACGTGGCGCACCGAGGGGGCCAGGGAGATCGTGGGCGGCCGCTCCCCGGAGGCCACCTGCTCGAAGACCGTGCGGGCGTAGCCGTAGGCGGTGGCGGCGTCGGGGAGCCGCCCGGGCATGAGGAGCTCCACCCCGGAGCTTCTCCTCACAGCCACCCGCGGCGCCTGAAGAGCGCGTAGAGCACCCCCGAGACGCCGAGCATCAGCGCCAGCGCGAACGGGTAGCCGAAATCCCAGTGCAGCTCCGGCATCCGGTCGAAGTTCATCCCGTAGATCCCGGCTATCACCGTGGGGGCGAAGAGGATCGCGGCCCAGGCGCTGATCCGCTTCACCTCGTCGTTCTGCTCCACGCTGACCAGCGTGAGGTTGACGTTCAGGATGTTGGAGATCAGCTCCCTGAAGCCCTCTATCTGCTCGTTGGTCCGGATGGCGTGGTCGTGGACGTCGCGCATGTAGCGCTTGAGCTCCACGTCCAGAGGCGGCCCCCCGTCCGAGAGCATGCGCTCCAGCACCCCCGCCAGCGGCCGGGTGGCGCGGTGGAACTCCACCACCTCGCGGGAGAGCTCGTAGATCCGGCGGGAGACGTGCGGGCTGCCGCCGAAGACCTCGCTCTCTATCTCGTCGATGTCGTTCTCGAGCCCGTCGACCACGGGCCCGTAGTCGTCGACCACGCGGTCCATGATCGCGTAGAGGATGGAGGCCGGGCCCCGGCGCAGCAGCTCGCGGTCCCCCTCCAGCCGCTCGCGCACCCCCCGCAGCGCGGAGGCCTCGCCGTGGCGGACGGTGACCACGAAGTCCTCGCCGACGAACACGTGGATCTCGCCGAACTCCACGGTCTCGGTCTCGTCCACGTAGCGGGCGGTCTTGAGCACCACGAAGTAGGTGTCCCCGTACTTCTCGAGCTTGGGCCGCTGGTGGGCGTGCACGGCGTCCTCGACCGCCAGCGGGTGCAGCCCGAACTCCTCGGCCACGGAGGAGAACTCGGCCTCGTCGGGCTCGTACAGCCCGATCCAGGCCATCCCTCCCCTGCGGCGGCAGGCCCCGTAGGTGTCCTCAGCGGCCCCGGAGAGCTCGGCTCGCTTGCCGTCCACGTATATGGCGCGGTCCACGATCATGCGCCAATGATACTCCGTCCAGGGGAAAGGCAGCCGCCTGCCCTCCCCCCGCTACCGCCCCACCACCAGCACCGCCGCGCCGGTGAGCCTCCCCGACCGCAGGTCGTCCAGCGCCTGGTTGGCCCCCTCCAGCGGGTAGGGCCTGACCTCGGTGCGCACCGGCACCTCCGGGGCCAGCGCGAGGAACTCCTCCCCGTCGCGGCGGGTGAGGTTCGCCACCGAGCGCAGCTGCCGCTCCCCCCACAGCAGCTCGTAGGGGAAGGAGGGGATGTCGCTCATGTGGATGCCCGCGCAGACGACCGTCCCGCCCCGCGCCACGGCCCGGAGCGCGAGCGGCACGAGCGCCCCCACCGGGGCGAAGATGATGGCGGCGTCGAGCTCCTCGGGCGGCCTCTGCCCCGAGCCCCCGGCCCACTCCGCGCCGAGCCTCCGGGCGAACCGCTGCGCCTCCTCGTCGCCGTCGCGGGCGAAGGCGAAGACCCGCCGCCCCTGGTGCCGGGCGACCTGGAGGATGATGTGGGCCGAGGCCCCGAAACCGTAGAGCCCGAGCCTCTCGGCGTCGCCCGCCATGCGGAGCGCCCGGTAGCCGATGAGGCCCGCGCACAAGAGCGGCGCGGCCTGCAGGTCCGGGTAACCCTCCGGCACCGGGAGGCAGAAGCGGGCGTCGGCCCTTGCGTACTCGGCGAAGCCGCCGTCGAGCTGGTAGCCGGTGAAGCGCGCCTCACCGCAGAGGTTCTCCCGCCCCGTGCGGCAGTAGCGGCACCGGCCGCAGGTCCGGCCGAGCCAGGGCACGCCGACCCGGTCGCCCGGGGAGAAGCGCTCCACCCCCTCCCCGGCCCTCTCGACGACCCCGACGATCTGGTGCCCCACCACGAGCGGGAGCTTCGGCTCCCGCAGCTCGCCGTCCACCACGTGCAGATCGGTGCGGCAGACGCCGCAGGCCCGGACCCTGACGAGCACCTCGCCGGATCCGGGCTCCGGGACGGGCAGCTCTTCCGGGCGGAGCGGGCCGCCCGGCGCTCTCAACACCATCGCCCGCAACACGACCTCCTTCCGGCGGGCATTCTAGCAGCCGGCGGGCGTGCTAGAATGCGCCGTTTGCGCGGGACGTTCGTCCTGTCTGGCGAGCAAAAAGCATGAGTACTCGGTCGCACGGCCGCGGAAGGAGCATGATCGGTATGGAGCAGCAGCGAGGAAAGGTGCTCATAACCGGAGGGGCGGGGTTTTTGGGCATAAATTTGGCCCGGCACCTGCTGAAGAAGGGCTACGCGGTGGCCTCGCTGGACATCGCGGAGTTCGACTACCCCGAGCGGGACAGGGTCGAGGTGATAAGGGGCGACATCCGCGACGCGGCGCTCGTGGAGCGGGCGGTCCGGGAGGCGGACTTCGTGGTGCACGCGGCGGCGGCGCTGCCGCTGTACAAGCCGGAGGACATATACACCACGGACGTGGAGGGCACCCGCAACGTGCTGGAGGCGGCCCTGCGGCACGGGGTCCGGCGGGTGGTGCACATCTCCTCCACGGCGGTCTACGGCATCCCGGACCACCACCCCATCTACGAGACCGACCGGCTGGAGGGGGTGGGCCCCTACGGGCAGGCCAAGATCCAGGCGGAGATGATCTGCCTGGAGTACCGGGCGAAGGGGCTGGTGGTCCCGATCCTGCGCCCCAAGTCGTTCGTGGGGCCGGAGCGCCTCGGGGTCTTCGCCCTGCTCTACGACTGGGCCCACACCGGGCACAACTTCCCCGTGCTGGGCAGCGGGAACAACCGCTACCAGCTGCTGGACGTGGAGGACCTCTGCGAGGCGATAGAGCTGTGCCTGAGGCTGCCCGAGGAGCGGGTGAACGACACCTTCAACATCGGGGCGAAGGAGTTCTCCACCATAAAGGAGGACTACCAGGCGGTGCTGGACGCCGCCGGGCACGGCAAGCGGGTGATCGGCTTCCCGGCGGCCCCGGCGATCTGGGCGCTGCGCATCCTGGACCGCCTGGGCCTCTCCCCCCTCTACAAGTGGGTCTACGAGACGGTCTCGAAGGACTCCTACGTCTCCATAGAGAAGGCGGAGCGGCAGCTGGGCTTCACCCCGAGGTACTCGAACAGGGAGGCGCTGCTGAGGAACTTCCGGTGGTACCTGGAGAACCTGGACCGGTTCCAGGACGCCTCGGGGGTCTCCCACCGGGTGCCGTGGAAGCAGGGGGCCATAGGGTTGCTGAAGAAGGTGTTCTGAGCGGCGGGGGGTGATCCGGCCCGCCCCCGCCGCCGTATATACGGCTCAGAGGACGGGCCGGCACACCTCAGTTGTTGCGCTTTATCGCTCTTCAGCTGCTTTCACGCCAACCACCGGCCCGTCCCGCCCCTTCTCTCGGGCTACCTCAGCAGCGAGAAGACCTGGTTGAGGAGGTTGGCCAGCGCGTTGGCCGGCGCGTCGCGGTCGAGCAGGCCGGTTATCGCGCACAGCAGGTTGCCGAGCAGGTTGCCCGGCCCCGGCACGGCGTTGATGTCCAGCGTGATCGGCGAGAGGTCGACCGTCAGCCCGAGCAGGTCCAGGTAGATCGGGCCGAGGTCCAGAAACAGCACGTCGCAGACCTCGCCCTGCTGCACCGAGGCGGTGGTCCGGAAGGGCTGGTCGTCGATCTGCCGCGTGGTCCCGTCGGCCAGCGTGGCCGTCCCGTCGAGCACGCCGCTTATCACCAGGTCGCCGCTGCGGTCGACGGAGGCCCGCAGGTCGGAGACGGTCCCCTGGAAGCTCCCGCCGTCCGAGAGCTCCCCGCTCACGGGGAGCGCCCCCAAACCGCTGCCCGGCTGCGCCGCCCGAGCCGCCCCCGCGGGCAGCAGGGCCGTCACCGCCATGAGCGCCGCCGCCAGCAGCGCCGCCAGAAGCCGCGCGGGCCGTCCGAAGCTCGCCTCGCGCTCCATCGCTCTCACCCCCTGTAGGGTGGCTTTCACGTCACCCCCCTACCTACCCGCCCCCGGACGAATAAAACGTTTGTTATCAAATTGTTATCCTCCGTTAAGGAGGGCGGCGGCCGGGCGGTCGACGAGCCAGAGCAGCTCCCCGCCGGGCCGGACGAGGCCGGCGGGGTAGCGGCGGGGGTCTTCTCCTCCTGCGGGGCCCCCGAGCACGGCGCGCAGGGCCTCCGCCTTGCCCCCGCCGGAGACCAGGAAGATCACGGCCCGGGCGGCGTTTATGACGGGGAGGGTGAGGGTGATCCTGGTGGTCCCCAGCTCGGGGACGGGGTTTGCGGCGGCGAGGCGGGTGGTCTCGTCGAGGGCCTCGGTGTGGGGGAAGAGGCTCGCGGTGTGCCCGTCCTCCCCGAGGCCCAGCAGGATCAGGTCGAAGCGCGGCACCCTCTCGCCGGCGAAGAAGCCTCTCAGCTCCTCCTCGTAGCGGCGCGCGGCCTCCCCGGGGGGGAGCTCGCCCCGCATCCGGTGGACGCTGCCGGCGGGGACGCGGGAGAGCAGGGCCTCCCGGGCCATCCTGTAGTTCGAGTCCGGGTGGTCGGGCGGGACCGGGCGCTCGTCCCCGAAGAAGAAGTGGACGCGCCGCCAGTCCACCCCGCCCGCGTGCTCCGTGGCCAGCAGCTCGTAGGCCGCCTTCGGCGTGGAGCCGCCGGCCAGCGCCACGGCGAACCGCCCGCGCGCCCGCACGGCATGCGCGGCCCGCGCCGCGAACTCCCGGGCGGCGGCGGCGGCGAGCGCGGCGGGGTCCTCGAGGACGCGCAGCCTCAAGCCCCGAGCACCTCCACGGCGGCCCCGAGCGCCCGCTCGTAGGCCGCGTCGCGGCCCCGGCAGCGGAGCTCCTCGGCCAGCATCGCGCTCATGTCGAACCGCCCGACGTGCGCCGTGCTCTCGCCCACCACCCGGCCCCCCCGCGAGACCGTCGCCCGGGCCTCCGGGCGGTCCAGGCTGCGCGAGACGCGAAACTCGCAGCCGGGGGAGCGCAGGGTCACCCGGGCGAGCCGGGCGCCCGGGGCGGCGGGCTCCATGCGGAGCCTCACCCCTCCGGGGGGGCCCGAGAAGCGCAGCTCGCGCGCCGGGGGGGAGCCCGAGGCAGCCTCCAGCCGCCAGCCGAGGGAGGAGGCCAGCCAGCCGGCGAGCAGCAGCGCCCGGCACTCGCCGTCCGGGGCGTGGCGGATCTCCACCTCCTCTATCCCGGACAGCTCCCCCGCGCGCTCCGGGGAGGCGAACATCTCGGCGATCAGGGTGCGCCAGGGCGTGAGCGTCGCCCACTGCAGGTCGCCCGCGGGCGGCAGGTCGGGCCGGGAGAGCACCTCGGCGACCGCCCCGAACGCGCTGCCGCAGCCGTCCCACGAGGAGGAGTCCACGATCAGGCGGTCCGCCAGCCGGGCGATCCTGGAGAACTCCGGCGAGGAGGCCGAGAAGCTCCCCGTGTAGAACAAGAAAACCGGGAGGTCCGGGATCAGGAGCGGACCGGCGATGCTCTCCAGGTGCCGCGCGGGCGCCCCCTCGGCGTGGATGGTGATCTGCTCGGCGCACACCTGGGTCCCGCCGCCGCGGGGGGTGCAGAAGGCCGAGAGCCGCACGTCCACCCGGTCCGCCCCCGCGGGGTCCGAGATCAGGAGCACCGTCCGGGAGGGGTGCTCCCCGGCCAGCCGGGAGACGGCCTCGGCGACGCGCGGCGCCGTCTCCTCGCCGGTCACCGCTATCAGGTTGAGGACGCTGGCCCGCAGCCCGAGCCGCCCGTCCTCTCCCATCCTCAGGCGGGCCAGCTCGCGCTCGACCTCCTCGACGCTCATCCGTCCCCCGCCCCCGGCGCGGCGCAGCTCCCCGATCACGGCCTCCGCCACCCCCTCCCGTCGCGCCGGAGCAGGTCGTCGGCCTCCGCGGGCCCCCAGGAGCCCGCCGGGTAGACCGGGACGTCCTCCGCCCCCGACCAGGCGCGCAGCACGGGGTCCAGGATGGACCAGGCCGCCTCCGCCTCGTCCGCCCGGATAAACAGCGTCGCGTCGCCGAGCATCAGGTCCAGCAGCAGGCGCTGGTAGGCCTCGGGAACCTCCTCCAGAAAGGCCGTACCGTAGAGCAGGTCCATGTTCACCGAGCCGACCTCGAAACCGGAGCCCGGGATCTTGGCCCCGATCTTGAGCGAGACCCCCTCCTCGGGCTGGATGCGGATCACGAGCACGTTGGGCTCGGCGCCCGCGGCGCGGGCGAAGGGGGTGTGAGGGGTGGGCTTGAAGCGGATGGCGATCTCGGTGACCTTCTTGGGGAGCCGCTTTCCGGTGCGCACGTAGAAGGGCACCCCGGCCCACCGCCAGTTGTCTACGTAGAGCTTGAGGGCCGCGTAGGTCTCGGTGGCGGAGTCGGGAGCGACCCCCTCCTCCTCCCGGTAGGCCCTCACCTCCTCACCCCAGATCCAGCCGGACCCGTACTGCCCCCGCACCGCCACCTCCTCCACCCGCTCCTCCGGGATGGGCCGGACGGCGCTGAGCACCTTCACCTTCTCGTCGCGCACCGGCTCGGCGTCGAAGGCCACCGGCGGCTCCATGGCGGTGAGGCACAGCAGCTGCATCATGTGGTTCTGCACGATGTCCCTCAGGGCGCCGGCCTCCTCGTAGAAGGCCCCCCGCCCCTCTATCCCGATGTCCTCGGCCACCGTGATCTGGACGTGGTCCACGTAGTGCTGGTTCCACACGGGCTCGAAGATCCCGTTTGCGAAGCGCAGGGCCAGGATGTTCTGCACGGTCTCCTTGCCCAGGTAGTGGTCGATCCGGTAGATCTGGTCCTCCCGGAAGTGCCGCAGCAGGTCGGCGTTGAGCCGCCGGGCGCTCTCGAGGTCGCGCCCGAAGGGCTTCTCAACCACGAGCCGGACGTAGGAGCCCCCGCCCTCGCGGCTCATCCCGGCCTCCCCGAGCCGCTCGACGGTCGGGGAGAAGAGGGAGGGCGAGGAGGCCAGGTAGAAGATGCGGTTGCCGCCGGTCCCCCGCCCGGCGTCGAGCCGCTCGAGGAGCCCCCGGAGCTCCCCGTAGGTCTCGGGCCGCCGGGAGTCGCCGGGGAGGTAGAAGATGCTTCGGGAGAAGCTCTCCCACACCTCCTCGCTGAAGCCCCCCGCGCGGTGGCGCTCGAGCGAGCCGCGCAGCCGCTGCCGGAACTGCTCGTGGCTCATCTTCGTGCGGGAGACGCCCACCACCGCGAAGCCCATGGGCAGCCTCCGGGCCGCCGCCAGGTCGTAGAGGGCCGGGACCAGCTTGCGGGCCGTCAGATCCCCCGAGGCCCCGAAGATGACCATCGCGGCCGGCTCGGGCGGGCGCGGGATGCGCCGCTCGTCGGCCAGCGCGTCCCGCAGCTCTTCCCGGACGCCGCTCATCCCCCGCCGCCCGGCCCGGCCTCCTTCACGGCGTGCCCCCCGAACTCGCGGCGCAGCGCCGCGATCACCTTCATCGCGAAGGAGTCCTCCTGCCGCGAGGCGAACCGGGCGAAGAGCGCCCCGGCGATGGCGTTGGCGGGCACGTCCTCCTCGATGGCCTCGAGCACCGTCCACCGGCCCTCCCCGGAGTCCTCGACGTAGCCCCGGATGCTCTGCAGCTCGGCGTCCTTCTCGAAGGCCCGCTCGGCGAGCTCCAGCAGCCAGCTGCGCACCACGCTGCCGTGGTTCCACAGGCTGGAGAGGGCCCGCAGGTCGTAGCCGTAGGGGCTCTTCTTGAGGATCTCGAAGCCCTCGGCGTAGGCCTGCAGCATGGCGTACTCCACCCCGTTGTGGACCATCTTGGCGAAGTGACCGGCCCCGGCCTCGCCCAGGTAGGCGTAGCCGTCGGGCGGGGCGAGGGTCTTGAGCGCGGGCTCGACGTGCTCGAAGGCGCTCCTGTCGCCGCCGACCATCAGGCAGTAGCCGACCTCGAGCCCCCAGATGCCGCCGGAGGTCCCGGCGTCCAGGAAGCGCAGCCCCCTCTCGCGCAGCGCGGAGGCCCGGCGCACCGAGTCCCTGAAGTACGAGTTGCCGCCGTCGATGAGGATGTCGCCCTCCTGCGCGAGCTCGGCGAAGCCCATGAGGGTCTTCTCGGTGGGCTCCCCGGCGGGCACCATGCTCCAGATGACCCGCGGGGGCTCGAGCTTGTCCACCAGCTCCTGCATGGAGTAGGCGCCCTCGGCGCCCTCCTTCGCCGCCTCGTCCACCGGCCCCGGCGAGCGGTTGCCGGCGACGACCCGGTGCTCCCCGCTCCGGAGGAGCCGGCGCACCATGTTGGCGCCCATCCTCCCGAGCCCGTAGATGCCTATCTCCATCGGCAGAAACCCCCTCTTTATGCCCGGCCGTCCAGCAGGGAGCGCACCGCCCCGGCTATGTCGCCGAAGCCGATCCCCGCCGCGTCCAAGAGCTCCTGCGGCTTGCCGGAGCCCGGCATGCCGCTCACCGCCAGGTGCCGGAGCCGGAGGCCGTCGAGGGCCCCGTTCTCGGCGAAGGCGGAGAGCACCGCCTCGCCGAGCCCCCCCTCCGGCCAGTGGTCCTCGGCGACCACCACCCGGCCCGCGGTCTGTCGGGCCGAGGAGATGAGGGTCCGGGCGTCGATGGGCTTTACCGAGTAGGCGTCGATGACGCGCACCCTGATGCCCTCCCCCTGCAGCTCCTCGGCGGCCCGCAGCGCCTGGTGGACGGTGATGCCCGCGGCGACCACGGTGACCGCGTCCTCCTCCGAGGAGCGGACCACCTTGCTGCCGCCCACCGGGAACTCCTCGTCGGCGGGGTAGATCACGGGGGTCGAGTCGCGGGTGGTCCGCAGGAAGCTTATCCCCTCGAGCCCGGCCATCTCCCGCACCAGCTTGACCGTCTGGTTGGCGTCGCAGGGGTACAGGACGGTGGAGCCGTGCAGCGAGCGCATCATCGCCAGGTCCTCGAGCCCCATCTGCGAGGGGCCGTCCGGACCGATGGAGACCCCGGCGTGCGAGCCGCACAGCCGCAGGTTCGCCCCGGAGATGGCGGCCATCCGGATGAAGTCGTGGGCCCGGGTGAGGAAGGCGGCGAAGCTGGAGGCGAAGGGCACGTACCCGCGCACGCTCATCCCGACGGCGGTGGCGACCATCTGCTGCTCGGCGATGAACATCTCGAAGTACCTATCGGGGTAGGCCTCGGCGAACTTCTGGGCCCGGGTGGAGTCGCTGACCTCGCCGTCCATGACCACCACGTCCTCGCGGGCGGCGCCGAGCGCCTTGAGCCCCTCGCCGTAGGCGGTGCGGGTGGCCTCGGAGTCGCCGACCTCCCACCGCTTGGGCCTGTACTCCCCGGTGAACCCGTCCCTTACGGGGGGCTGCGGCCTGCGGTCGGGCCGCGGGACCTCGACGGTTATGCTGCGCTCGCCGCCGAGCTCCTCTATGGCCTGCTCGGCCTGCTCCGGCGGCACGGGCTTGCCGTGCTTGCCGAGCTGGTCCTCGAGGAAGGAGACCCCGCGCCCCTTTCTGGTCCGGGCGATCACGAGCACCGGCTTGTCCTGCTCCAGCGCCTCGGCGTAGGCCCGGTCGATCTCCTCCACGTCGTGGCCGTCGATCTGGATGGCGTGCCAGCCGAAGGCCCGGGCCCGTCCGGCGTAGGCGTCGCCGTTCCAGCCGTCCATGGTCTCACGGGTCTGGCCGAGCCGGTTCATGTCCAGGACGGCGACGAGGTTGTCCAAACCGTAGTGGGCGGCGTGCTGGAAGGCCTCCCACATCGAGCCCTCGGCCATCTCGGAGTCCCCGCAGAGCACCCACACGCGGTAGGGCAGCCGGTCGAGGTGCTTGCCGGCGAGCGCGAGCCCGACCCCTATGGGCAGCCCCTGCCCGAGCGAGCCGGTGGCCACGTCCACCCACCGGAGGGCGGGGGTCGGGTGGCCCTGGAGGGGGCTGCCGAACTTGCGGAAGGAGAGCAGCTCCTCGTCCGTTATGGCCCCGGCCGCCTTGTACATGGAGTAGAGCAGCGGCGAGGCGTGGCCCTTGGAGAAGACGAGCCGGTCGTTGAGGGGGTTCTCCGGGTCGTCGAAGTCGTAGCGGAGGTAGCGCGCCATGAGGACGGCCATGAGGTCCGCCGCGGACATGGAGGAGGTGGGGTGGCCGGACCCGGCGGTGGTGCTCGCGCGGATCGAGTCCACCCTCAGCTGCTGCGCGAGCTCGCGCAGGGTGGTCGCGTCTACGGTCTTCTGGTTTACGTGCGCCATCGCTCTGAGAGACCTCCCTTTCGCTGCCTTATCCCTGCCGGACGAGCCTGCGGCCCTTCTGCTCTATCTCCCGCAGAAGCTCCTGGAAGGAGTCGGCGAACTTCCTGACGCCCTCCTCCTCGAGCACCCGGGTCAGGTCGTCGTAGTCCACCCCGGCCTCCCGCACCAGCGCGAAGGTCTTGCGGGCCTCCTCTAGCCCCTCCTCGAGGGTGGGCCGGACCCTGGCGTGGTCCATGGTGGCCCGGAGGGTGGAGTGGGGCATGGTGTTGACCGTCTGCGGGCCGACGAGCTCCTCGACGTACTTCACGTCGGAGTACTCGGGGTTCTTCGTGGAGGTGGAGGCCCACAGCGGCCGCTGGACCCGGGCGCCGGCGGAGGCGAGCCGCTCCCACTCGGGACCGGAGAAGATGCGCTTGAACTCCTGGTAGGCCAGCTTGGCGTTTGCGACGGCGAGGCGGCCCTTGAGCTCCGGGCGCCCGGCCGCCTCGAGCCGCCGGTCGGCCTCGGTGTCCACCCGGGAGACGAAGAAGCTGGCCACGCTGGCCACCCGGGAGGGGTCGCCGCCCGAGCCCACGAGCCGCCGGAGGCCCCGGATGTACGCCCCGGCCACCTCCCGGTAGCGCCCGAGCGAGAAGATCAGGGTGACGTTTATGGAGCGGCCGCGCGAGATCATCTCCTCTATGGCGGGCAGGCCCTCCCTGGTCGCCGGGATCTTGACGAGCAGGTTGGGCCTCTCGACCATCTCGTGCAGCCGCTGGGCCTCCTCCACGGTCCCTTCGGTGTCGTAGGCGAGGTCCGGGGAGACCTCGAGCGAGACGTAGCCGTCCTCGCCCCCGGTGCGCTCGTAGACGGGCATGAGGACGTCGCAGGCCCCCCGGATGTCCTCGCGGGCGAGGCGGAAGAAGACCTCGCGGGGCTCCTCCTCCCCGGCGAGCTCCCGCAGCTGCTCGTCGTAGAGGGGGGAGCCGGAGATCGCCTGCTGGAAGATGGTCGGGTTGGAGGTGACCCCGCTCACCCCTTCCTCCACCAGCCGCCTCAGGCCGCCCTCCACCACGTCCTCGCGGGAGAGCGAGTCCACCCAGACGCTCTGCCCGATCTCCTGCAACCTCTTCAGCCGCTCGTTCATAGCCGCTCTCTGCCTCCCTGCTCGCGTTAAGAGAAGCCCAAAAACCTCTCCAAGAGTCTACACCCGCGCGCCGGGGCGCCGCCCCCACCAGGAGAGAGCTACCATTTTAGAGGGCCCGGCAAACCTCCCGCACCTTGACCTTGACGCAACGTCAGACCCTACACTCGGGGCGATGGGCGGCGAAAAGCTCACCATAGGAGAGGCCGCGCGGCTCCTGGGGATGACGCCGCGGGCGATCCGGCACTACGAGCGCCTGGGGCTTCTGGAGGAGCCGGAGCGCTCGGCGGCGGGCTACCGGCTCTACGGGGCCCGGGAGCTGCTGCGGCTGCGCCGGATAAAGCGGCTGCGGGAGCTGGGGCTTCCCCTGCAGAGGATAGGCCGGCTTCTGGAGGGGTCGGAGGCGGGGACGGGGCTGCGCCCGGTGCTGGAGTTTCTCCTCGGCGAGGTGGAGTCCCGCCTCCGGGAGCTTGAGGGGCGGCGCGCCGCGATCCTGGAGGCCCTCTCACGCACGGACCCTGAGGAGCCCGCCGAGCGCCCGCTCCTTCTGCGGCTCCTGGAGGAGCGCCTCGGACGACGGATGGAGGAGATGGCGGACCCCGACCTGCTGGAGCAGGGCCGCAGGGTATGGTCCCTGCTCGACGCTTTCGAGTGGCCGGAGGGCTACCGCGAGGCCCATGAGGCACTCGCCTGCCACCTCGCGCGGCACCCGGAGGCCCTCCGGCGCCTGCTCGGGCTGGAGGAGCGTCTCGCCGCCCTCGCCCACGCCCCGCCGGACTCGCCGGAGGTGGAGCAGCTCGCGGAGGAGTTCGCCCGCTACTGGGCGGAGCAACCCTCGCCCGCGCAGGACGCCCCAGCGTGGCCTGAGAACGTCTCGGGCGTCCTGTACGAGCTCTCCCTCTCTCGCCTCTCCCGGGCCCAGCGGCGCTGCCTGGAGCTGGTGCGGGAGCGCTTGGAGGCCCGGGGATGAGGCGGGTGCTGCGGCTCGCGCCCCTCCTCGCGGCGCTGCTCCCGCTCGCCCTCCTCTGGGTGGGGGCTTTGGGCCTGCGGGAGGCCGTGCTCGCCGCTGCGGCGCTCGAGGGGCTCCTGGCGCTCGCGTCCGGTGGCGTCGTGCTCCTGGGCTTCCGGAGGATGCGGAGGAAGGGGCGCGGGCTGCGGGAGGCCGCGGAGAAGGCGCTCTCCGCCGTGATGCCCTCCGCGGCGGCGCGCCTGGTCGTGGCCGAGCAAATCGTCCTCTGGTGCCTCCTGCGCCGGGCGCTCGGCGGGAGAGAGCCCGAAAGCGGCGAGTTCCCCTACCACCGGCGCTCCTCCCTGCGCGTGCTCGTCCCCCTCGTACTCCTCCTCTCGCCCGCGGAGCTCGGGGCGGCGCACCTGCTCGTCCACCTGCTCTCCCCGTGGCCGTCCCTCGGGTGGGCGCTCCTGGCCCTCGAGGTCTACGCGCTGCTGTGGCTGGCGGGCCTCTGTGCCTCCCTCTCACTCCTGCCCCACCGGCTGGAGGGGGACGGGATCCGGCTGCGCTACGGCGCCCACGCGGAGGTCTTCGTGCCCTACGCAGAGATCCGCGAGGTCCTGCTCCACCCCGCCCGCCCCGCCGGAAAGACCTCCCTCCTCTTCCCGGCCGAGGGCCTCGCCTTCTCGCGGGAGGAGGGAGAGATCTCGATCCCGGTCGGCGGGCGGACGGACCTCTCGCTGCGCCTGCGCTCGCCCGCAAGCGCGCGGGGGCTCCTCAGGGCCCGCGGCCCCGCCGGGTGCGTCCGGTTCGCCGCCGACGAGCCGGAGCGGCTCGCCGCGGAGCTCGGGGCGGCGGCTGGCTTCCTCTCGCCCCCCTAGAAGGGGATGTCGTCGAAGTCCGACTCGTTGATGTCCACCTCGTCGCCGGCGCCGCGCCCGCGCCGGCCCTGGCCGCCGGAGGAGCCACCCCCCTCGCCTGGGTCTCCGCCGCGCCCGAGGAACTGGACGTTGTCCGCCACGATGTCCACCTTCGAGCGCCGCGTGCCGTCCTGGGCCTCCCAGGTCCGGTACTGCAGGCGACCCTCGATCAGGATCGGGTCGCCCTTCTTCTTGTAGTTGGCGATGGTCTCGCCGAGCTCGCGCCAGGCCGAGACGTCGAAGAAGTCCACCTCCTCGTTCCTGGAGCGCACCCGGTTTACCGCTATGCCGAAGGAGCACACCGGCACCCCGTCGCTGGTGAACCTGAGCTCGGGGTCCCGCGTGAGGTTGCCCGCGAGTATCACCCGGTTGAAGCTGACCATGGCCTTTCCTTTCTCCTCGTCTCTCCGCCCTCTCGGGACTAAGTATCCAACACCCCGCGCCGGCCGGCCACGGGTATTTTCAGGCCCCGGCCCGCGCCGGCCTCTCGACCGCCACCTCCACGAGGTCGCGGCGGATGGTGACGATCACGTCCCCGTGCAGGTCGGTCCTGAAGACCCTGGCCCCGACCCGGCGCAGGCGCTCCAGCACCTCCGGGTCCGGGTGCCCGTAGGGGTTGTCCCGCCCGCACTGTATCACGGCGACCTTCGGCCTGAAGCGGCTGAGAAAGAGCGGGCCGGAGGAGGTCTCGGACCCGTGGTGGTTTACCTTGAGGACGGTGAGCGGGCCGGTGTGGGGCCCGCCCGCCATGTACTCCTCGGCCCGCCGCTCGGCGTCCCCCGCGAGCAGGACGCGGGCCCTCCCGTAGGTCAGCAGCACCGCCACGGAGTTGTCGTTGGAGCCGGAGAAGTAGCCGCCGGGCGGCGGGTTGAGCACGTCTACCCTCACCCCGCCCCACTCCGTCCTGTACCCCGCCCGCACCCGCTCGACGTCGGCCCCCTCCTCGGCCCGGACGGCCCGCAGAAAGCCCGCGTAGGTGAGGGTGTCCTTGGGGTAGCCGGAGAGGTAGATCCTCTCGACCGGGAAGGCCTCGAGCACGTCGGCGAGCCCCCCGGCGTGGTCGGCGTCCCCGCTGGTGGAGACGAGCCCCTCCAGGTCGTCCACGCCCCGCTCCCGCAGGAAATCCACCACGACCGGCCCCTCCTCGGGGTTTCCGGCGTCCACCAGGTAGTCCTCCCCGCCGGCCTGCACGAGCACGGAGTCCCCCTGCCCCACGTCTATGAAGCTCACCGAGAGCGCCCCGGACGGCGGCGGCCCGGCGCCGCCCCGGACCCCGCCGCAGGCGGCGAAGAGGAGCAGGACGAGCACCAGCGCGGGGGCCAGAGCGCGGCGCCTCACCGCCCCGCCACCCCCGGCGGAGCGAGCACGCCGAGCGCCCACAGGGCGGCGAGGAGCACGGGCTGGTGGACCAGGTAGATAAGGAGGGTGTTCCTCCCGACGAGGGCCAGGGCGCCCGCGGCGGGACCGGGCGGCCCGCCGGGCGGGCGCCGCTCCCGCCACGGCAGGTAGGCGGCGTTGCCGGCGAAGACCCCGAGCAGCACCACCCCGAACCAGGGCAGCAGCGGCCGGTAGTCGGGCATCATGACCCCCTCGGGCAGCACCCCGAGCGGGGCGAGCAGCACCCCGGCCGCGCCGCCGGCCGCGAAGTCCCGCGCGCCGACGTAGGCCCCGAGGGCGATGACGAGGAGCCCGAGGGGCAAATTGGCCCACCGCAGCCGCAGAAAGGGGTAGGCCAGGACGATGGAGGCCCCGATGAGGTGCAGGATCCCGAAGATCACGTACCCGTAGTCCACCAGGCGGAAGGCCAGCGTGATGAGCATGCCGTAGGCGAAGATCCTCAGCCCCCGCCGCAGGTACTTGCCGAAGGTGGGCCTGGCGGCCCTCCGGTAGCTCAGCGTGAGCGAGAGCCCGGCCAGAAACACGAACACGAAGGCGCTGGCGTCCGCGAAGGCGGCCCAGAACCCGGAGGTGGAGGCTATTGGGTAGCCGCCGAAGTTGTCCAGGTCGAAGACGAGGTGGTAGAGGACCACCATGCCCATGGCCACCCCCCGGGCGGCGTCGACGTCCCAGTACCTGCCCCCGCCCTTCCCGGCCGCCGCGAGAGGCACCGGAGGCCACCGGACCAAAAGGGCCTACTCCCGCCCCCCGGCGGGGGTGAGGCGGTCTATCCAGGCCTCGGCCTCCTCCCGGGTGAGCTCGGAGAGGGGCTTCCCGATGTGCCGCTCCAGGCGCTCGACCCCGTTCTCGCCGCGCGCCTCCACCGCGAGCGTCCGCAAAAGCTCGAGCTGGCTCCTGCGCACCCTCCCGCCGCGGCGCCCCGCCCCCGAACCCCCCTCGCCGGGGGGCGCCTCCTCCACCGGGCGGGGCCTGCGGGACCGGGCCTCCTCCACCGGCGGGGACTCCTCGCCGTCGGTCAGCTCCTCCAGCGCGGTGGCCCCCACGTTCACCGCGTCCCTGAGCGCCCGCGCCTTGGCCCGCGTCTCGGCCATCCGGATCAGGTGCGGCGCTATGGACCGGCCCACGTTCTGCGGGTTGGCGTCCCCGAGGCCGCTGAAAGTCCGGCCGTCCTCCATCTCCACCCGCGCCCGCACTATGGCCGTCATCCCGTTCGCCTCCTCGGGCACCTGCAGAAGCTCGGTCTCTATGCTCCTCAAGCCCCGGGCGTGGGCCTCGTCCAGGAGACCGGCGAAGAGGACGTACTGGCGTCCCTGGCGGGTTATCAGGAACTCTTCCCTCATGCGCCCCGCTCGTTGCGCAGCTTCTCCCGGTAGTCCGGGCCCTCCAGCTCCACGCCCTCGCACATGGCGATGATCCTGCTGGCCGTCCGCTCCCCGAGCTGCCGCGGCAGCTCCTCGGGCCCGATGTTGGAGGTGAAGATGGTCGGCAGCGCCTCCCGGTAGCGGTGGTTGATGATCACGAAGAGCCGCTCCCGGACCCACTCGTTCGCCTTCTCGGCCCCCAGGTCGTCCAGCAGCAGCAGCTCGGCGTTCTTGACCGCGTCCATCCACTCGTCGAGGTCGCGGCCCGGGTCGTTGTACGCCCCGCGCAGGTTGTCCAGCAGCTCGGGGACCGTGACGAAGAGGGAGGGCACCCGCCTCCGCTGGATGAGCTCGTTCATCACCGCCACCGCCAGGTGCGTCTTGCCGGTGCCCACCCCGCCGCAGAAGTACAGGCCCCTGCCCTGCTCCCGGTTCTCCTCCCAGCCCTTCAGGTAGGCCTCCACCTTCTCCAGCGCCTTGGCCGCCGCCGGGCTGACGTAGGGGTTGAACCCGCTCAGGGTGTAGCCCTTCATGCGCCGCGAGAGCCCGCTGCGCTCGCGCAGCGCGGCTACCCGCGCGTCGCGGCGCATGAGCTCCCACTCCCTGCGCTCGTTCTTCCGCTCGCACTCCGGGGTGCAGGGGTGGTAGTACCACTCCCCGGGGCGGCCGAACTTCCGCTGCAGGGCGGGCGGGAACTCCACCCACTCGGCCTGCAGCTCGCGCCCGCAGTGGGGGCAGACGCGGTCGTCCAGCCGGAGCGCCTCCGCCTGGCGGCGCCTCCTACTCCCCGAAGAACCAGCGGTAATCTTCCCGGCGTCGGGCAGCAGGTCGCCTATGCGCTCCATCTTCTTGCACCCCCTCTCCGGTCCTCTCCGCCGGGGCGCCGCCGTGCTGCACGAGCCGCAGCCTCCTGTCCTGTTCGAAGCGCTCGACGTCCTCGACCGTCTTCACGCCGCGCTCGACCCACCGCTCCAGGATGCTCCGGACGTAGCCGACCCTGCGGGCGTCCCGCTCGCTGGCGATCCGGAGCGCCTCGCGCACCACGTCGGGCGACATCCCGTCCCGCTCGCAGTAGCCGTTGAGGAACTCCAGGATGTGCGGGGAGGGCAGCGAGCCCATGTACCGGAAGTAGTCGTCGGCGGAGACGCCCTCGTCGGCGGCCCGGATCACCCGTATGTCGCGGGCGGGACGCTCGGGCGCGGCCGGCGCGCGCCCGGGGGCGGGAGGGGGTCCGGCGACCTCGGTCCACCCCTCGCGCCGCACCAGAAAGCCGTTCTCCTCCAGCGTCTTGAGGGCCTCCCGCACCCCCTCGGGGGTGGAGCGCAGCAGCTCGGCGAGCTCCTGCACCTCCACCTCGTCCAGCCCGACCTCGGGGAGGACGCGCAGCAGCTCGTAGAGCGCCACGGCCTCGGCGCCCAGGTGGGGCATCCAGCGGATGTAGAGCCGGGCCCGCTCTCCCCGAACGCGGCGCTCCCCCGGCGGTGTGAGCCTGACGCTGTCCATGCCTGCTGGCAGTATAATCCCCTTCCGGCCCGCTCTCCACGCCGCGGAGCTTGCCCCGCGGCATCGGCTATAATCGTTTCTCCGTGAGGTTCGAGCGCAAACTGCCGGGGCCCAACGAGGTCTTTTTCCCCGACGGTTCGCCGCGCCCCGGCTACGGGCCCCTGCTCGAGGAGCTGGAGGAGACGGGGCCCGCCCGCTGGCTGGAGCGGCTGGAGAAGGCGCGCTCCCTGCTCCTCGAGGAGCAGCGCTCCTTCGGGCTTCTGGAGGGCGACAGGACCCACCCCACCGACTGGTTCCCCCGCATCGTCGCGGCCCCCGACTGGGAGCGCCTGGAGCGCGGCATCGCCCAGCGGATGCGGGCGCTGAACGCGTTTCTGCGGCGGCTCGAGGCTGGAAAGGAGGAGGTCGTCCCCCCGGAGGTGCTGGAGAGCAGCATCCTCTACGACCAGGACACGCCCAACCGCTTCGGGCCGGTCCCGGTGCGGCAGGTGGCCTTCGACGTGGTGGCCGTGGAGGGCGGGGCAGGCGGCTGGGAGTACGTGGTCATCGAGGAGAACGCCAAGATGCCCGTCGGGCTCGCCCCCATGACCCGCCGGCGGGCCCTGAGCGCGGGCCTCTTCTTCCCGAAGACCTACGAGGGGCTCGGGGTGCGCGGCCTCGACGGGTGGCTCGGGCGGCTGGGGGAGGCCCTGAGGGCCGCCTCGCCCAGGGGCCGGGAGGCCACCCTCGCCGTGGTGAGCGGGGGGCCTGGGGACCAGTTCTACCTGGACCACCACATCTACGCGAGCGAGATGGGGGCCCTCCTCGCCGAGCCCGGGGAGCTGGAGGTGGACGGGGAGGGGTACCTCGTGCACCGGCCCTCGGGCCGGAGGGTGGACGTCGTCTACGAGCGGGTGGACGAGGACAGGCTCTACGCGGAGGTGCCGGGGCTTCTGCGGTGCCACCTGGAGGGCCGGGTGCACGTGCTCTTCGCGCCCAACTCCGAGGTGGTGGACGACAAGGGCGTCTACCCCTTCATCCCGGAGATGGTGCGGCGCTACCTGGGGGAGGAGCCGATCCTCGAGAACGCCCGCACCTGGTCGCTCGCGATCGAGGAGGACCGCCGCTACGTCATGCGGAACTTCGAGCGCCTCGTGGTGAAGAGCCGGGGGGGCTACGGGGGCAAGGAGGTCATGATCGGGCCGGAGGAGAGCGCGGAGGCCAGAGAGCGGTTCCGCCGGATGGTGGAGAGCAACCCCGTGGAGTACATAGCCCAGCCGCCCCTGGAGTTCTCCACCCACGTCCTGTGCGGCGTGGAGGAGGGGGAGTTCGTCCTGCGCGACTCCTACGCAGACTACAGGGTCCTGGCGCTCGCCCCCGACCCGCAGGACCCCGACGTGGTGGAGGTGGTGCCCGGCGCCCTCGCCCGGGTGGCCGCGCCGGGGCGCAGGATCACCAACATCTCCAGCGGGGGCAAGATGAAGGACACCTGGGTGCCCGGGCGTTGAGCTACGGGGAGCTCATCCGGGACGCCTTCCGCACCGTCTGGCGCAACAGGTACCTCTGGTTCTTCGGCTTCTTCGTGGCGGGGAGCGGCTTCTCCTTCAACGTTCCGGGCGGGCCGCCGGGGGGGCTGCCGGACTCGCTGCGGTGGGCCGGCGAGAACCTGGCCCTCGTGGTGGCCGCCGCGGCGCTCCTGGCGCTGGTCCTGCTGCTGGTCTACCTGGTGCTCGGCGTCGTCTCGGCCGGAGGGCTCGCCTGGAGCGTCGCCGCCATAGAGCGCGGGGAGAGGCCGGGCTTCTCCTCCACCTTCCGGGCGGGGCTGGGGAGCTTCTGGGGGGTGCTCGGGCAGGCGATCCTGCTGCTGCTCATCGGGATCGGGCTCGCGCTCGCCGTCTTCGTCGCGGTGGGCGGCCCGTTCGTCCTGCTGCTGGCGCTCACCGAGTCCGTGGCGGCCAGGATGGTCTTCGGGGTGCTGCTGGGGCTGCTAGGGGTCGTGCTGCTCGTGGTGCTCTACGTGCCCTACGCCGTGGTGGGGCAGTTCGCGCTGAGGGAGCTCGTCGTGGGCCGCCGGGGCGCGTTGGACGCCATCGGCGGGGCCTTCGGGCTCTTCCGGCGCAACGCGGGCAAGAGCATCCTGGTCTGGGTGATAAACCTGGCCCTCTCCATCGGCATCGGGGTAGCCCTGGCCGTGGTCTTTATCCTGCTGGGGATCGCGCTGTTTATGCCCGCCATAGTGCTCGGGACGGCCGGCCACGAGGCGGCTGCGGTCGCGGCGGGGGTAGTCGCGGGGCTCGTACTGCTGCCGCTGCTTCTGGTGGCGACCGGGGCCGTAGGGGCCTTTTTCCACGCCTACTGGACGCTGGCCTATTTGCGGCTGTCCGGCGCGGCGCCCCCCTACTAGGCCGGCACCCGCGCGGCGCCCTCCCCGGCGCTCTCCTCCTCGGCCCGCAGCAGCCGCCGCAGCGACTCCACCGCCACCTCCAGCTCCGCCCGGCGCGGCTCGGTGGTGGTGAAGTAGCGCTGCAGAAAGCTGCCCACCGCGACGGAGGGCCGGCTCTGGCCGAAGACGAACCAGGCCTCGGAGATCAGGAGGAACTGCAGGACGGAGTAGCCCCACCACCCGATAAACGGGTCGGCGAGGGCGGCGAGGATGATGTAGAGGAGGATGTTCGTCCCGCAGCGCGGGTGGATCCGGCTGCTCGCCCGGGCCTTCTCCAGGGTCACCTCGCCGTAGCGCTCGTAGGCGGCGACGGCCTTGTGCTCCGCGCCGTGGTAGCGGCCCACGGGGGTGAGGCGCATGGCGGCGAAGAAGAGCGCGAGCACGGGCAGGATGGGGAACTCGGCGAGAAGGCCGAGGAGCGGACCGAGAAGGCCTCCCGAGGCGTCCCGGCCCGCCTCCAGCAGGCTCACCAGAAGCCACAGCGCCCCGAGCGTGGCGGCGAAGAAGAGCAGGGTCCACACCGAGCCCGCCACCTGCAGGACGAGCCGGCCCCAGAAAAAGAACGAGCGGACCACCGGCAGCCGCACCAGCCGGCGGACGGCCGGGCTCTGCGGCGGGCGCAGCCGGGAGGGCTCTATCCGGACGTGGACCTTGCCGCCCCTGCGGTAGGCGACGCTCATGTAGTTGGGGCCGAAGAGGTCCAGCCCGTCCCAGCGGGCCATCCCCCCGAAGGTCAGGCGCTCCTCGCTCGCTCCGGCTGCCAAAGCTTCCTCTCCCGGCGCTCGTATACGGTGCATAAAGATAGCACGCCCTCCGCCCCGCGGCCCCCTCAGAGCGAGGAGGCGGCCCCGGCCCGCAGCAGGCGCAAAACCCCGCTCTCGCTCGAGAGCCTCCGCTCCTCCAGGAACCTGGTCGGCACCCCGCCCCGGCGGAACTCCTCGTCCTCCAGCACCGCGAGGTGCAGCGGGATGGTGGTCTCTATCCCGGAGACGGCGAACTCGTCCAGGGCCCGCACCCCGCGCCGGATCGCCGCCTCCCGGCTCTCGCCGTGGACGATCAGCTTGGCGAGCAGCGAGTCGTAGTGCGGGGGGACCCTGTAGCCCGCGTACAGGTGGGAGTCCACCCGGACCCCGGGGCCGCCCGGGGGGTTGTAGAACTCCACGGGGCCGGCCTGGGGCATGAAGTTGCGCTTCGGGTCCTCGGCGTTGATCCTGAACTCGATGGCGTGGCCCCGCGGGGAGAGGGCGCTCCCCGGCAGCTCCAGCTCCTCCCCGGAGGCGACCTTTATCTGCTCGGCGACGAGGTCCACCCCGCACACCGTCTCGGTGACCGGGTGCTCCACCTGGAGCCGGGTGTTCATCTCGATAAAGTAGAACTCGCCCTCGCTGTAGATGAACTCCACGGTCCCCGCGCCCACGTACCCCAGCGAGGCGGCGAGGTCCCGGGCCGCCGAGAGCAGATCCTCCCTCACCTCCGGCGGGAGCCCCGGCGCCGGCGACTCCTCTACGAGCTTCTGGTAGCGGCGCTGCACGGAGCAGTCCCGCTCCGGGAAGGCGACCACGTTGCCGTGGGTGTCGGCGAGCACCTGCACCTCCACGTGGCGCAGCGGGTCCAGGTAGCGCTCCACGTACAGGGAGCCGTCGCCGAAGCTCGCGCCGGCCTCCCTCCCGGCGTCCGCGAAGGCCGCCTCCACCTCCTCCTCGGAGCGGACCACCCGCATCCCCTTGCCCCCGCCGCCGGCGCTGGCCTTGATGACGAGCGGGTAGCCGACCTCCGCCCCCACCCGCCTCACCTCCCCGGCCCCCGAGCAGGGCCCGTCCGAGCCGGGGGCGATGGGCACCCCGGCCTCCTCCGCCGCCCGTCGGGCCGCGGCCTTGTCCCCCATGCGCGCGATGACCCCGGAGGGCGGCCCGATAAAGGTGAGACCCACCCGCTCGCAGATCTCCGCGAAGCGGGCGTTCTCGGCCAGAAATCCGTAGCCGGGGTGCACCGCGTCGGCCCCGGTGAGCTCGGCGGCGGAGATTATCGCCGGGATGTTGAGGTAGCTGCCGGCGGCCTGCGGCGGGCCTATGCACACCGCCTCGTCGGCCAGCATCCTGTGCAGCGAGTCGCCGTCGGCGGTGGAGTAGACCGCGACGCTGCGGAGGCCCAGCTCCCGGCAGGCCCGGATCACGCGGAGGGCTATCTCCCCGCGGTTGGCGACCAGAACCTTCCCTACCATCGCCTACCCTTCGGGCCGGATGCGGAAGAGGGGCTGGTCGTACTCCACGCCCTGGCCGTCCTGGACCAGCACCTCGACCACCTCGCCGGAGACGTCGGCGGGGATCTCGTTCATGAGCTTCATGGCCTCGACGATGCACAGGGTCTGCCCGGCGCTCACCCTGTCCCCCACCTCCACGTAGGGCTCCTCCCCCGGGGCGGGCGCCCGGTAGAAGGTGCCCACGAGGGGGGAGCGCACGGCGTGAAGCCCGCTCTCCTCCTCTTCCGCGCCTCCCTCCGCGGCCGGGGCGGGAGCCGGGGCCGCCGGGGCGGCCTGGACGGGCCGGGCCTCCGGCAGGGCCTTCACCGAGATCTCCAGCTCCCCGCGCCGGACGCTGATCTCCCCTACACCGCTGCTGCGCAGCAGCTCGACCAGCCGCCCCACCTCCTCCAGGGGCAGGGGGCCGGCGGCCGCCTCTCTCCTGTTCTTCTCGTCTATCTCCTGCATAGGCTAAGGATTCTACACTCCCTGCGGTGGGAAAACCTGCCCGCGGCTGTAGAATTGGACGGGTTGCGTATGGGCATAAAGATCCTCGACCCGACAGTAGCCCAGCAGGTGGCCGCCGGAGAGGTGGTCGACCGCCCGGCCTCGGTGGTCAAGGAGCTGGTGGAGAACGCCCTGGACGCCGGGGCCTCGCGCATCGAGGTGGAGCTGGCCGAGGGCGGCACCGCGAGGATCCTCGTGCGGGACGACGGCTCGGGGATGGACCCCGAGGACGCCCGCCTGTGCGTCCTGCGCCACGCGACGAGCAAGATCCGGTCGGTAGAAGACCTGGAGTCGGTGGGCACGCTGGGCTTCCGGGGGGAGGCCCTCCCCTCGATAGCCAGCGTCTCGGCTTTCCGGCTGATCACCTCCACCGGGGAGGGGCCGGGCACCCGCGTGGTTGTGGAGGGCGGCTCGGAGGCGAGGCTCTCCCCCGCCACCCACCCCAAAGGCACCACGGTCCTGGTGGACCGGCTGTTCTACAACGTCCCGGCGCGCCGGGCCTTTCTGAAGGGGCCGCGCGCGGAGAGGGCGGCGGTGGTGGAGACGCTCACCCACATAGCCGTCGCCCACCCGGAGGTCTCCTTCCGGGTCTCCGAGGGGAGCAGGGAGTACCTCTCCCTGCCCGCCGCCGCGGACCTGCTGGAGCGGCTGGCCCAGCTCCACGGCGTCGCCCGGGCGCGGGCCATGCGGCGGGTGGAGTACGAGTCGGGGGCGTTCCGGGTGGAGGGCTACGCGGCGCTGCCCAGCCTGACGGAGAGCAGCCGCGCGCACCAGACGGTGGCGGTGAACGGCCGGTGGGTGCGCGGGGACAACCTGCACCGGGGGCTCGACGACGCCTACCGGGCGACGGTGCCAGCCGGGCGCTACCCGCCGGTGGCGCTGCGGATCTCGGTGGACCCCCGCCGGGTGGACGTGAACGTCCACCCCACCAAGCAGCTGGTCCGCTTCTCCGACGAGCGGGCCGCCCGGGAGGCGGTCGCCGCAGCGGTGCGCTCCGCGATAGAGTGGCGCCCGCCGGCCCCTCCCGCCGCCCCGCCGCGCGCCCCCGCCCGGGGCTTTGCGCAGGAGCGGCTGGGCCCGCCGCCGCGCGTCGCGGAGAGCCGCCCGGCCTACCGGGGGAGCCCCCCGCCGGACCTGCGGGCGGTGCGCGAGGAGATCTCGCGGGCCTCCCGCGACCTCCCCGGACCCCCGCCGGCCGCGCCGGAGGAGCCCCCGGGGCGGGGGACGCTCCCGGACTTGCGGGAGCTGCGCGTGATCGGGCAGCTCGGCGCGGGCTACATCCTCCTCGAAGACCCGGAGGCCCTGTGGATCGTGGACCAGCACGTGGCCCACGAGCGGGCCATCCTGGACCGGCTGCGCGACGCCGGGAGCCCGGCCCCGGTGCAGAGCCTCCTGGTCCCGGAGGTGGTGGAGCTCTCCCCCGCAGAGGCCGAGGTCGCGGCGGAGAGCCTGGAGGAGCTCGCGGTCTACGGGTTCGAGGCCGAGCCCTTCGGCCCCCGCTCGCTGCGGGTCACGGCCGCCCTCGCCAGCCTCGCCGAGCGCGGGGACGTCGCCGGGGCCCTCAAGGACGCGCTCGCGGCCATCTCCGGCACGGAGCCCGGCCACCGGCGGGAGGACAGGATCCTGGCGACCATAGCCTGCCACTCGGCGGTGAAGATGGGCGACAGGCTCTCGCTGCAGGAGATGGAGTCGCTGGTGAGGGACTGGCTCGGGAGCAGGCTGCCCGCGACCTGCCCGCACGGCCGCTCCATCTGCTACCGGATGTCGCTCTCCGAGATCGGGCGGAAGATGGACCGCCACTAGGGGGAGAGCCGTGTCCGTCCGGGAGCTGCACCTGCGGGCGGGCGGGGTTGGGGTCCGCTGTCTGGCGGCCGGGGAGGGGGAGCCCGCCGCGGTGCTGCTGCACGGGGCGAGCCTGGACTGCGCCGACCTCTCCTTCGGGCACCTCATCGGGCCGCTCTCGGGGCGCCGCCGGGTCTACGCCCCCGACTGGCCGGGCTACGGCGGGAGCGAGCGCCCGCCGGAGGCGGCCTACGACCTGGCCTACTACGAGAGGTTTCTGGAGCGGCTGCTGGACGCCCTGGGCCTCGAGCGCGCCGACCTCGTGGGCCTCTCCCTCGGCGGGGGGGTAGCCCTCTCCCTGGCGCTGCGCGAGCCCCGCCGGGTGCGGCGGCTGGTGCTCGCGGGGAGCTACGGCCTGGGGCGCCGGGTGCCCTGGGGGCCGCTCGGCGCGGCGCTCGGGCGCTCGGCGCTGGCGGCGCGCCTGGCCTACGGCCTCATACGCCGCAGCCGCCCCGCCCTCCGGCTCGGGCTGCGCAACGTGGTCTGCGACCCGGCGGCGGTGACGGAGGAGCTCCTGGAGGAGCTGGCCCGCCAGGCCGCCCTCCCCGGCGCGGGGAGGGCCTTTCTCGCCTTCCGCCGAAGCGAGGTGGGCTGGAGGGGGCTGAGGTCCGACCTCTCCGGCGACCTCCACCGGCTCGCGGTCCCGACGCTCCTCGTGCACGGCTCCCGCGACAGAATCGTGCCGGCGGGCTGGGCGGTCGAGGCGCACCGGCGCATCCCGCGCTCCGAGCTCCTCATCCTCGAGGGCTGCGGGCACTGGGTGCCCAGGGAGCGGCCGGAGGAGTTCAGCCGGGCGGTCGAGAGGTTTCTGTCGCGGCCCGACCCAGCAGGGCGTCCACGCTGAAGCGCCCCGGGGGGAGGAGGGCGGCGTGCAGCCCCAGAGCGAGCAGCCCGAGGTCGCGCAGGAGGTCCAGCCACAGGTTCGAGGGCTCCGAGCTCGGGCCGAAGCAGCCGCAGGAGATCTCCAGGCCCCGCAGCGCCGCCTGCAGGATGGCCGCGATAAAGACGCACATCATGGCGTTCGCCGCCCAGGCCGCCAGCCGGGTGAAGAGGCCCGCGATCAGGTAGAGACCCACCAGCACCTCCAGGTAGGGCAGCGCGTGGGCCGAGAGGGAGACGAACCACTCCGGCAGCGCCAGCCCGTAGGAGCGGATCGCGGCGGCGAACCCGCCCGGGTCCGGTATCTTGGCGGCCCCCGCCGCCACGAAGACCCCCCCGAGAACGACCCGGGAGGCCAGCACCGCGTAGGGGCCGGCGAGCAGCCGCGCCAGGGCCTCCCTCTTGCTTTGACCTCCATCCACGGCAGCGGCTACTATATCATCCTCAGGTTTGCACCACGAAGAAGAGGTCGTTCTCGCACATGGCACGCAACACCCCCTCCGGCGGCAAGAAGCGGGGAGCCGGGGCTCCCCAGGCCAACAGGCCCCTCGTCCTCGCCCTCGCGGGCTTCACGGCGCTGGCCATAGTGGTCATAGCCCTGCTGGCGGTGCTCTCGGCCCGGGGGGGCGACGCCGGGAACTTCACCCCCAACGACCAGGGGCTGCTCCCGGTCGGCAGCCAGGCCCCGGACTTCACCACCAAGACCGTGACCGGCGAGCGGGTCTCGCTGCCCGAGGGGCAGGCCGCCATGCTCGTCTTCTTCGCCACCTGGTGCCCCCACTGCCAGAACGAGGCCCCGACCATAGCCGACTTCTCCAGGGAGTACGAGGATTTGCGGGTCATGATGATCAGCGTGGCCGACGAGAACTGGCCCGAGACCGACACCCCGCAGGAGGTGCGCCGGTTCGTCAGCGAGTACGGCATCCAGGGCCCGGCCATCTACGATCCGGAGCTGGGCCGGACCTACCGGGTGACCGGGACCCCGACCGTCTACGTCGTGGACGCGAACGGCACGATCGTCGGCGCGCACTCCGGCGAGGCCCCGAGGGAGGTTTACGAGGGCTGGATCCAGGAGGCCCTCGGCTAGGGAAGCTCTGCGGAGGTAAAGGAGGAGCTCTATGCCCGTGGAGTTCAAGCTCGGCAACTCGGGCTACACCCTGGGGGTCGAGGAGGAGCTGTGCATCGTCGACGCGTCGACCGGCGAGCTCGTGCCCAAGATAGAGGAGATCATGAGCCGCCTGCCGGAGGATCTCGCCGAGGCGGTCTCCTACGAGCTGTTCCAGTCGGTGCTGGAGATAAAGACCCCGGTCTGCCGCACGGTCGGGGAGGCCGAGCGGGTGCTGCGGGAGCTGCGGGGGCGCGTGGGCTCCTGGACGGCGGCCTGCGGGGCCTCGCTGGCCTCCGCCGGGACCCACCCCTTCAGCCGCTACCGGGACCAGAAGGTCACCGAGCACGAGCGGTACCGGCAGGTCATAGAGGAGCTGCGCTGGGTGGCCACGCGGGAGGTGATCTTCGGCCAGCACGTCCACGTGGCGGTCCCGGGGCCGGAGGAGGCGATCCAGGCCCACAACCGCCTGGCGGAGCAGGCGCCCCTGCTGCTGGCCCTCTCGGCCAACTCCCCCTACTGGCAGGGGATGGACACCGGCTTCGAGTCGAGCCGGGTCCAGATCTTCGAGACCTTCCCGCGCGCCGGGATGCCCCCCGCCTTCCCGGAGTACGCCGCCTTCGAGGCCTACGTGGACCTGATGGTGGAGTGCGGGGCGATGGACGACTACACGTTCTGCTGGTGGGACGTGAGGCCCCACCCGAAGCTGGGCACCATAGAGCTGCGCGTGCTGGACTCCCAGACCCACCTGCGGCACGCGGTGGCCCTGACGGCGCTCACCCAGTGCATCGTGGCCAGCTCGCTGGAGGACGAGGACGCCCCCAAAGGCCCCTACCACCGCGACATCGCCCTGGAGAACAAGTGGCGCGCCTCCCGCAGGGGCCTCGACGCCGCCTTTTTCGACGTGGACGAGCGCAGAAACGTGCCGGCCCGAGACCTCGCCCGCGCCGCCGTCGAGAGGCTCAGGCCCCACGCCCAGCAGCTCGGCTGCGAGGAGGAGCTTCTGGGGGTGCTGGAGATAGTCGAGGGGGGCAGCGGCAGCCGCAGGCAGCGCGAGATCTACGAGAAGAGCGGCGACTTTCTGGACGTGGTGGCCTTCCTCATCGAGGGAACCCGGCCCGCCCTCGCGGGGGAGCCGAGCTAGCCGCTCACTCCTCCTCGAAGCCCAGCGACCAGACCCTGTCGAGGTCGTAGTTCGAGTAGCACCTGAAGGCCACCATCGTCTCGGTGCGCGCCACGCCGGGCACCTGGGCGATCTTGCCGGGCACGATGTCCGCCAGCTTCTCGAAGTCCTCTATGCGGACCATCACCACCAGGTCGTAGGGGCCGGTCACCGAGTACGCCTCGGTAACCCCCTCGATGTCTATTATCGCCTGGGCGGCCTCCTGCACCCTCTCGCTCTCGGTGGTCACAAGGACTATGGCGGTAACCATGCTGCTGGGCCTCCTCCCCTCTCACATCCCGAACGTCACCGTGCCGGTGAGCGTGTTGTTCTGCGTGTAGTCCTCGTACTCCACCGGCCCCGCCTTGACGGTCACCTCGGCGGTCTCGTTGAGCTGCCCTGGCCTGAACCCGGAGACCTCGACCGTGGCCTGCCCCCCGCCGGGCTCTATCCGCTCGATGGTGACCGTCCTGGCCTGGCGCTCGGCGCGGGTGTTCAGGATCACCTCGACGGGCACGGCCGTCTCCGGCACCTCCCCCCCGTTGGCCACGGTGACGCTGAAGACGGGCTCGTCGGAGCCGGTGAGCACCACGTTGCCGCCCGGATACAGCGGCTGCCCGGCGACCGTGACGGAGACTATCTCCACCCCGTGCAGGGCGTTCGGGTCGTCCTGGGCCGGAACGGAGGCCCCGCCCGCCTCGAAGCCCACCTCTTCGTAGTCCATAAACGGCTCGGGCTCCTCCAGGTAGACCCTGTCGCGCCCGTGCCCGGCCTCCTGGAGCGCGTCGCCAACCGCCGGTATGTAGTGGTTGCGGACGATGCCGTCGCTGATCCTGAAGCTCTCCACCGCCTCGGCCAGCGCCTGTTGGAAGCGCCCCCCGTCCCCCCCGGCGGCCGAGGCCAGCCGGGCGGTGGCCTGCGCCCGAATGCCCAGGGCGCTGACCAGGTAGTGGTGGGCGTCGTCGAACTCCGGGGGCACCTCGTCGTTCTCCAGGGCGCGCCGGTAGAGGTCCTCCGAGCGGTCGGCGACCCGGGAGAGCGCCTCCCGGCTCACCCGCCCCGGCTCCCCCCCGGCCCGCTTGAGCGCCGGCTGCAGCTGGCCGTTGCCCAAATCCGAGGAGTCGCTCAGCAGGCTGTCGGCGCCCGTGACGTACTTGCGGATCTGGGTGGACTCCTGGGTGGCGATGCAGCCGCGGGCCACCAGGAAGATAAAGGCCAGCACCACAAACAGGAAAAGCAGGGAGCCCAGCATCGTCAGCCAAGCCGGAAGGACCCGCATCCTCCGCTGCCTGGGGCGTCTTGCGGGGCGGGCGCGGCGCTGTCTCTGGGCAGGTCTGCGGGCTCTGCTGCGTTCCGCTATCTCCGGAAACCCCCTCCGCGGTGTGGGCGAGGGGGGACTCGAACCCCCACGGCCTCTCGGCCACTAGACCCTGAACCTAGCGCGTCTACCAATTCCGCCACTCGCCCACGGGCGATCCTGCGCGATCGCTCGAGATTGTATCAGGTGGAGGGCGTTTGGGCTAACGCCCTCCCCGGACATCCCATGGCTTACAATGTAACCTTCGAGCCGTGGCCGAGACTCGCTACATCGAGGGGCAGGAGCGCTACGTGCTGGCCGAGATGGTCGGACGCGGCGGCTTCGCCACGGTGTGGCGCGCCCGCCCGGCGAACGGCTCGCCCTTCGGGCGCCGCGAGGACGTCGCGATAAAGGTCATCCCGGTCTACAGCGCCGCCGAGCGCTCGCGGGCGCTGCGGGAGGGTCAGATCGCCGAGGGCCTGCGCCACCCCAACATCGTGGAGACCATAGAGGTGATCCCGGGCGAGCACGAGGTCTACCTGGTGACCGAGTTCGTCCACGGGATGCCGCTGGACGAGGCCGCCCGCTACTACGGCCCCGCAGAGATAGTGGACGCCCTGGCCCAGATCCTGGAGGCCCTGGACTACGCGCACTCCCAGGGGATAATCCACCGCGACATAAAGCCCCAGAACGCCCTGGTGGACCGCAGCGGGCTGGTGAAGCTGACGGACTTCGGGGTCGCCTACCGCGCCGGGGACACCCGGCTGACCCGGGTGGGCTTCGCCGTGGGGACCCCCGGCTACATAGCGCCGGAGATCCTCGACGGCGCCGACCCGAGCGCGCTCACCGACATCTACGCGGTGGGGGCCACGGCCCGCACCCTGCTCTCGCGGCTCCCCGACGAGCCGCCGCCGCAGCTGCAGGAGTTCGTCAACCGGGCCACCTCCCCCAACCCCGCCCACAGACCGCAGAGCGCCCGGGAGGCCCTCAGGCTGCTGACGGGCAGGCGCGCCACCTCCCCCTCCGTCCGGGTCCCCTCCCGAGCCCGGCTGCGCGGGAGGGAGCGCCTCCCGGCCCCGCTCGTCGAGCGCGGCCTGCGGGCGACCAACGGGGCCCTAGCCGCCGGCCTCGGCTACCTGCTGGCGGGCGACCTGCTGCTCCTGAACGGCGCCCAGGCGCTCTCGGTGGCGGCGGGCCTCGGGGTGGCCGGGTACCTGCTCCCGCGGCTCGCGGCGCTCGGGGTCATCGTGGCGCTCGCGGTGGCCCTCCTGCAGGGCGGGACGGGGCTCGGGCTCGCGGCGCTCGTTCCGGCGGCCGGGGGGCTGTGGGCGGCGGGGGCGGGGTATCTGCTGCGGGGGGCGGACCGGCTCCCTTTAGGGCCCGCGCTCGCCATCCCCGCGGCGCTGGCCGGGCTCGGGGCGGGCTTCCCGCTGCTGATCGGGGCGCTCATGCGCCCCGTGGCGGCGGCCCTCTCCTCGGCGGCGGGGGCCCTGCTGCTGATCCTCTACGAGCTCACGCTGGGCGACGGGGTGATCCCCTTTGTGGGGGGGCCGTTCCGGAAGATGCCCCCGGACATCGGGCCGGGGGAGCTGCTCGGGTGGATGGAGCGGGTGCTCACGCTCTACCCTGAGACCCTCTACCTGGGGCTCGTGTGGGCCGCGAGCGCGGCCGCGGTCTCCCTCGGGGAGCGGGCCGGGCGGCCCTTCCTCGGGCTCGGGGCCGCGGCCGGGGGCGGGGCGCTCGGCTACGCGCTGGCGGTCTGCGACACCCCCTCCCTCCGGGTCGACGCTGTGATATCCCTGCTGCTGGCCGCTATAATGTACGCTGTGTTGCGGTATCTCGTTGCGAGGGCGCGTGGGTAGGTCTCTCCCTTGGGCATCCTGAAGCACATCGAGAAGCGGATGGAGTCCCTCGTGGAGGGCGTCTTCGGGCGGGCCTTCCGGCGCAGGATCCACCCCGTCGAGATCGCCAAGGGCCTCACCAAGCAGATGGACGAGGGCCGGATGGTCAGCATCTCGCGCACCTACGCGCCGAACGACTTCACCATCCACCTCTCCAGGGAGGACGCCGAGGCAATCTCGGCCTACGAGGACTCCCTCAAGGAGGAGCTGATCCAGTACGCCTCCACCCACGCCGAGAACAAGGGCTACCACCTCATGACCCCGCCCAAGGTCCGCTTCGTGACCGAGGAGAGCCTCCGCTTCGGCGAGTTCGGGGTTACGGCCAAGCTCACCGGCGGCGACGGGCCGCGGGAGAAGGGCGCCCCCTCGGACACCTCGGGGCAGACCAGGATCTTCCGCACCCAGGAGACGGGCCGCGGGGGCTTCGGCGAGGGGACGGCGGCCATCTCCCCGGAGGACGCGCGGCGCCACGGGCTGGCCCGGGAGGTAGTGGAGCTCGTGGTCGGCGAGCGCTCCTACCCGCTCGAGGGCCGCGGGCCGTGGACCGTGGGCCGCTCGCAGGAGAACGACATCGTGCTCCCGGACCCCAACGTCTCGCGCAGACACGCCAGGATCTTGCGGGCCGAGAACGGCTTCGTCATAGAGGACCTCGGCTCCACCAACGGCACGCTGCTCGACGGGGCGCCCATAGACCGCGAGCGGATAGAGAGCGGCGACGAGCTGACCTTCGGGCAGACCACCGCCCGTTTCGTCCGCCGCATAGAGGCCCCGGAGGAGACGCCGCAGGGCGGCCGGAGCTACGGGAGAGGCTAACCGCATGCTGGAGCTGCAGGTGCCGCTGCTGGCGGCAAAGGCCCTCCTTTTGCTCCTGCTCTTCGCCTTCGTCTACGCGGTGGTGCGCCGCGGGGTGGGGGACCTCAGGAGCATCCCCGACGACGAGCCCTTCCGGCCCGGCGTCCCCAGGGAGGCCCCGGCGAAGCGGCGGGGCGTCTCGGAGCTGATGGTCGAGGAGTCCGAGGTGCTGGCCCCCGGCACCGAGTTCCCCATCGGCAACGGGACCACCACCATCGGCCGCTCCTCGGCCAGCGACATCGTGCTCAAGAGCGACGACTACGTCTCGGGCCGCCACGCCCGGCTCACCCGCCACGGCGGCCTGCTCTACGTCGAGGACCTCGGCTCCACCAACGGGACCTTCGTGAACGGCAGGAAGGCCGTCGGGGCCACCCCCCTGCGGGACGGGGACCTGGTGCGGGTGGGCTCCACGACCTTCAGGTACCTGGAGTAGCGGTGGCCATGTTCTTCCTCGAGCCCTTCGGCATCACGGACGCGGGCAGGGTGAGGCAGAACAACGAGGACGCCCTGCTCGTCGGCGAGGGCAAAGACGAGACGCTGTTTGCGGTGGCCGACGGGATCGGCGGGTTCGAGGCCGGGGAGGTGGCCAGCTCCATCGCCATAGAGGTGCTGAGGCGGATGGAGCCCGGCGACTCCTTCGAGGAGGCGCTCGAGGAGGCCAACCGCCGGATACGGGCCGCCGCCCGCGGGGACGAGCGCTTCGCGGGGATGGGGACCACCGTCGTGGCCGTCCGCTTCGGGCAGCGGGACGGCAGGCCGGTGGCCGAGGTGGCCCACGTGGGCGACTCGAGGGCTTACCTGATGCGCGGGAGCTCCCTGCGGCCCGTCACCGAGGACCACTCGCTGGTCGCCGAGCTGGTGCGCAGCGGCGACCTCAGCCGCGCCGAGGCCGCCGAGCACCCCCAGAGAAACCTCATAACCCGGGCGCTGGGGGCCGAGGAGACCGTCAACGTGGACACCGCGGTGCTCCCCGTGGAGGCCGGGGACCGGGTGGTGCTGTGCTCCGACGGGCTCTCGGACATGGTGCCGGAGAAGAGGATCTCGGAGATCCTCGACCGGCACAGGGAGGACCCCGAGACCCCCGCCCGGCGGCTGCTGCAGGCGGCGCTCGAGGCCGGGGGGACGGACAACGTGACCGTCGTGGTGGTCGACGTGCGGGAGCGCCGGGAGGAGGAGCGGGAGCGCGGGGGCACCCGCGAGATGCCCCCCGTAGCGCCGCCGCCCGGCGGGCGGCGGCGCTCCCCCCGCCCGTCCGCGAGGGACAAGCGGCGCTCGTCCCTCTCCTCGCGGCTCCTCGGCAGGCTCCTGCGGGGGGTCATCGGGCTCGTGGCCGTCGCCGTGCTGCTCACCCCCGCCTACCTGTGGGGCTCCAGCCGCTACTTTCTGGACGTGGAGGGCGGCGAGGTCGTCGTCCACCGCGGGCTCCCCTACGAGGTGGGCGGGGTGCAGCTCAACGAGGAGTGGCGCAGGACCGGGCTCAGGCTCTCCGAGGTGCGCAGGCCCTACCGGGAGCCCATAACCGAGAGAAGGCTCTACACCAGGGATGAGGTCGAGCGGGTCCTCAGGGACCTGGAGAGGTAGGCGCCCGTGACCCAGCGCGCCACCATGCCCATGATCCTGGCCCTGCTGGTGAGCACCCTGGGGTTCGCCACCCTCATCTTCGTGCAGGAGGCCACCAGCCCGCCGCTCGTCTACGGGGCCTACTACGCGGGGACCCTGTTCGCGCTCTACCTGGCGGTGCGTCTGCTGCTCCCCCACTCCGACGTGCTGCTGCTCCCCATCGTCACCCTGCTGACCGGCCTCGGGCTGGTCATGATCTTCCGGCTCACCTACGACGTGGAGGGGGTAGAGAACCTCGCCATAACCCAGGCGGTCTGGATCCTCATCGGCAGCGCGGCGCTGCTGTTCATAGTCCTCTTCTTCCGCAACTACGAGCGCCTCTTCGACTACAAGTACCTCTTCGCGCTGGCGGCGGTCGTCCTCATCTGCCTCACCTTCACCCCGCTGGGCTACGAGGTCAACGGGGCCCGGCTGTGGGTGCGGATAGGGCCGGTCAACTTCCAGCCCTCGGAGTTCGCCCGCATAGCGCTCATCATCTTCTACGCCGGGTACCTGGCCGAGAAGCGGGACCTCCTGGCGGCCACCAGCCGGAGCGTGCTGGGCGTGCAGATCCCCTCCCCCAAGTACTTCGGCCCGGTCGCCCTGGTGTGGGCCGTCTCGCTCGGGCTTCTGGTCTTCGAGCGGGACCTGGGCAGCAGCCTCCTCTTCTTCGCGGTGCCCCTCCTCATGCTCTACGTGGCCACCGGCAGGCTCGCCTACGTCATCATCGGGGGGCTCATGTTCTCCGGCGGGGCCTTAGCCACCTACCTGCTCTTCGACCACGTGCGGGTCAGGGTGCAGACCTGGCTCGACCCCTGGCAGAACCCCGACGCCGAGGGCTTCCAGATCCTGCAGAGCATCTTCAACATCGCCGACGGCGGGATCACCGGCACGGGCCTGGGGGCCGGCTTCGCCCAGACCATCCCCGAGGTCCACACCGACTTCATCTTCAGCGCCATCGCCAGCGAGCTGGGGCTACTCGGGGCCACGGCGGTGCTCCTCGCCTTTCTGGTCTTCGTCTACCGGGGGATCAAGATCTCCCTCCTCGCCGGGGACGAGGCCT